>Ga0181595_10005532_pt1 | contig 11162 bp, 11 predicted proteins | sample 041ome_7_FD_145604 | JGI IMG/M metagenome (GOLD analysis project Ga0181595, IMG submission 145604) | Coastal salt marsh microbial communities from the Groves Creek Marsh, Skidaway Island, Georgia - 041401AS metaG (spades assembly) | ecosystem: Environmental > Aquatic > Marine > Intertidal zone...
TTGTTATAGCCAATAGCGGCGGGGCTTTTCCAGAAGAACGAAAAATTCCATTGCAGGGAATGTCGCAGAAAGTACTAAGTGATGGCATAAATGCGGTACTTGATATAGCAATGAGCCGCATGTTCCCAGATGATTTTCGGTACGCTAACCCAGAAATTATATCAGAACGCAAAATAAAGTTATTGTCAGCAGATCCAGAACAATTCGCAAAAGCATGTGAAGCATTATCAAAGCTTGATTATCTATCACTAGCACATCAGATTACATGTGCCGTTGATGTTATAGCTGGGATGCAAGATGAGACAACACCGCCCTCAATGTCGAATGAGTTGTGCGAGCAAATAAACCAAGCAAACTATCATCAAATAGCGGATAGCGGTCATTGCCCGCAAATTCAGCAACCTGAAAAATTACTTTCGCTCATAACAAGGATTTTATAATGCTTTTTTCGCCTTTATCAATTGGTCCAGTAACGCTTTCTAATCGAATCGTTATATCTCCGATGTGCCAATATTCTGCTGATGATGGCAGTATGAATGATTGGCATTTGCAACATGCAATGCAGATGGCAATGAGCGGTGCTGGTATGTTCGTAGTTGAGGCCACAGCAATTGAGAGACGTGGGCGAATTACTCATCATTGTGTCGGATTATATTCAGACCAAAATGAAAACGCAATGAGACGGGTATTAAATTCCGCTCGGTCTGTTGCGACGAATGATTTAAAATTTGCCATTCAACTTGGACATGCTGGGCGAAAAGCCTCTCATCATGTCCCATGGCAAGGCGGGCGAGCCTTATCTAAAGAAGAAGATGCTTGGATAACCTCAGCTCCTTCTGCTCTTCCCTTTACACAAGGCGCTCCTATTCCAAAAGCATTGGACGAAAACGAGATGCAGAACATAACGCAGAATTTCGTTAATGCCGCAAAACGCGCTGTTAGACTGGGATTTTCTGCGATAGAGCTCCACGGTGCACATGGTTATCTGATACATGAATTTATCTCGCCTATCTCAAACCAAAGAGGGGATGAATTTGGCGGCTCTTTGGATAATAGATTGAAGTTTCCACTAAAAATTTTTGATGAAGTGCGCAAGGCAGTGCCATCTAACATAGCGCTTGGTTTAAGGCTTACTGGCACAGATTGGCGCGATGATGGGCTTTCAGTTGAAGACTCTAAAAATGTTGCAAAAAGTTTTGAGGCTCATGGCGCAGATTATCTGTGTATTTCAAGTGGCGGTATCACCACAGGGCTAAAAATTCCAGTTGGGCCAAACTATCAGGTGCATCTTGCAAAAGGGATTAAAGATGTTGTCTCCATTCCTGTTCGCGCTGTCGGACTAATCACAACAGCAGAGCAAGCAAATGATATTATCCTTAATGGGGAGGCTGATATGGTCGCCCTTGCGCGCGCCTTCCTTGCAAACCCAAGATGGGGTTGGGATGCATCGGTTGCATTGCAACAGCCAATACAAGTACCACCACAATATGAGCGTGCTTATAAAGTACCACAATAAAAAAAAGGGCTTGATTTCGCACAGCCCTCGCTAATATATAGATATTTTGAATTATCCAGCTTAACGCTCAGTAAACTGATAGCATTAAAAAATAAATAATAACAATACGTTATGTACATTATTATTTTCGTGCTACTTTCGTGCTTAATTTAAGGGGATCCAAAGTAGTTTTGATTAGGTCATTCCACTCACATTTAGCACAAAACACCTCTTCTAGCACAAAACACCTCTTCAACCCAACAGCAAATTTCATATCTGCTCCATTGCAAGTAACATTGCAAATTTTGAGAAAAAGGTCTATTCGTATTTAACGCTAAGGAGTAAATTTACATGACTATTTTGACCGCAAATATCGATAAAATTATCACAATTATAATTATGCTTTGCGGATCCATCTACCTTCGGCTTTTACTTCAAGCAGTAGGGCAAAATTGGGTCAAGACCATCGCCCACACAGCAACTCTTACACTTTTGCCAATACTGACCTACGTAATCACCAGCGTAATCTCTGGGAACATAGCTTTATCTTTGGGTATGGTTGGTGCCCTCTCGATTGTAAGATTTAGAAATCCCGTGAGATCACCCTTAGAGCTTTCGGTATATTTTGGTGCAATTACAATGGGGATTACAGCAGCCGTCTCATTGAAGTGGTTAATTTTGCTACTCGGTTCGGTTACGCTGGTGGTATTAGTCTTGCTGTTAGTGCAGATTGTTTCAAGAGGATTATTCGGAAAATCATTTTTCATATCGTCATTTTCCGAGGGCAACAACATGTCCACGTTGGTAATTACGAGCGGTGGCAAAATACAAGCACTTGATGGAAGCCCATATCTTATGGCAAAAATGTCGAACTCCAGCGAAATCACTTACACTCTTGCACACGCAGACTTCAAGACGCTAAAAAACGTAGAGCAGGTTATAGAGGCTGACAGCAACGTCAAGAATGTACAACTAAGCCGTTGAATCATGTGTAGAGCGCTAATTTTTCTATTTTGTTTAGTTTTTGCTCTACCCGTGCATGCGGAGTGCACGTTTAGAACGGGTGAGTATATTGAAGAATTATCTAAGCCACAAAACATTAAACATATAAACATCGAAGTTGCTAAAAGCGCCAAATATGCACGCAACTTGTTGAAAGTTTTGGCATCAAAATCTACGAATATATCCCCAGACTTAAAGAAGAAATTCAAAGCAAAATTCACTGTTATATATTCTTTTGGATCTTGTGAATTTAATGGGCGTATTCGCCAAAACGGTGACTTGAAAGATCATGTAGGGCTCCTAGAAGGTGGTAAACCGGTACGATCCCTCGATGTAAAGCTGCGTGACGGCAATATCCTCCAAGCTGTGAGTTTCAAATTATTAATCCCTGAAACTCGTCGAAGTGAAAATGAAATATTAGCCACCCAACTTCTAAAGAAGTTAAATTTCATAAGCCCTGAAACATTTGCAGTTAAAGTTTCTGTAAATGGCATTTCATCGACTATGTTGTTTCAAGAAAATGCAGAAAAAGAGCTATTGGAGCGAAATCTCCGCCGTGAAAGCGCCATTTTCGAGGGCGACGAAGAATTGCTTTGGTCATATGAAGACTATTCGTTATTCCAGTTAGAATCCTTAGCACTTGGCAGGCTTACAAATGATAATTGGTTTGAAAAAGGATCCTCTTCAGCGCAGATCTCTCTATCAGCATTTTCAAAAATTCAGCGTAGCTATCTCCACTATGCTGAGAACAGCGAGGGTTATCTAGGGTTAGTAATAGATCCAAATGAAAATAACACAATATTTGATGAAATGGCATTTTCTTTGTTGGTGATGAATGCCGCTCACGCAATGCGTCCGCATAATCGCAAGTATTATTTCAACGCCCTAAAAAATATGTTTGAACCGATTTACTACGATGGTAATGCAAGTTTTATTCATGAGCCGAGTAGACAAATAGGACGAAAATTAGACACTCTCATCAATGTCCAATTCCCCGATGGAATCAATAGCCAATTTGTATCCAAGTTTGAGAGGGTGTTGGAATCTAAGGAACTAAAATCTGAGTTCTTAGCAAGATCTCAAAGACTCACGATTAACAGTGAGGGTTTTTATGAAGCGGCTATCCAACAAGCTATTACAAATGTTAGGATACTCACCGCAAAAATAAATGATGGTGCACAAGCGCACATTGCAAATAACCAACAAGGTTTGGTTGCAAATTATAAAAAGCGGATGGCTGAATTTGGTTTAGAACAACTTGTCTTTGAAGACCTCAAAATGACAGAACAAGGCTACCATGCTATTGCTGTTGATGGCTCCAAAGTCAGCCTGTCCAAATCTGATTTAGCAAAACTAATTTCGAAAAATCGATACAAAGATAAACGTGCAATATTGTTGAACGTATCGAACGCTGAATTATGGGAGAAAATTCGGAAAATCCCTGTGAACGAGTTGATGGCAAATATTTATACATCAGGCGACATTACCTACAAAGTTTCGGCTGAAACTAAAACTATTCACTTTGTACAAACCGATCCAACAGATTGGGTGTTGATATCAAGTGGCAACCTAGCTGATTGGACTATAAAATTTGATGGTAAAGTAATTGATGAGCAAACAGAACAAGGTAACGAGCAACGGTTCAACACTATTGGGATTACCGGATGCTTAACTTTTCTTGAAACCAACTTAGACAATACTTCGGTCAATGTTTCTAACGGAGGATGTGAAGACAGCCTAAATATTATATCATCCACAGGCAGTATAGAGAGCCTGAAAATAAGTTCGGCATTTGCTGATGCGCTTGATATGGACTTCTCTAACGTGACAATAAAAAATGCATTGATCGAAAATGCAGGAAATGACTGCTATGATGTGAGTACGGGGACTTACTTTATCAAAAATGGGCAATTCGAAATGTGTGGGGACAAAGGGATCTCAGTAGGTGAAGGTTCTAACTTACGTGCTGAAAACCTTGAAGTTGTTAACTCAAATATAGGTATATCTTCTAAAGACTACTCTACAGTTATGAGCAACTTGGCAACGTTCGTTAATGTAACTACATGTATCGAAGCGAAGCAAAAAAAACAAGAATTTGGCGGTGCAGTTGCAGTTTTGAACAAAATTAATTGTGACGGGGAATTTGCTGTAGATCAACATTCTATCGTGAAAGTTGCAGGAAATGAGCTTTAGGAAAGAAAAAAAGTTTAGGGTTACGATCTCAGATCTTCACGCATTTAAAAATGAATTATTAAATTCAGGTATGTCAGAACTTTATGAGCCTCGAAAAATAAATAGCATCTACTTTGATACAGATAATTTAAACATGTTTTTCGACTCTGAAGAAGGCATACTTCCACGAAAAAAAATACGTGTCAGATGGTATAATGATGAGCGAAACTTCATGTTTGAGAAAAAAATTTCTAGCATTGAAGGACGTTACAAGACCACCAACACGTTGGACAATATTATCGAGGACGGCGAAATTCTTGATGAACAGTATTTTGACCCTCAATACGGTATAGTCAAACCTACCCTCAAGGTAAGCTATTACAGATCATATTTTAGCTTTAGGTCAATGCGAATAACCTTTGATGATAAAATAACTTACAAAACTAAAAAAACCGATTTTACGAGAGTTTATAATGATCCTGAAAGAGTGATTGAGATTAAAATCCCTGCTAATTGTCCAGATGACTATATCGAAAATCAAATACCCTTTGCTACTTCGAGGTTCTCAAAATTTTCGAGGGGCTTACTGTTGTGCTCTGGTGATTTAAACGAACTTTAGGAATTGATTGATGAAAAAGTTATTCTTTTTAATCCTAATTTTAACTTTGATTAGTTTTGCGACAGGTTTCATATCTGGTGCAAAAAAGCTGTTCCCGTATAACTTGGCAAAATCTATTCAAGAAAGATTTTACCGGACTCAGATAACAACAGATTTAAAATTGTGCCAAATTGAAACATTAACATCATTGCCAAATTCATTTGCAGTATTCATCGGTCATGCTTATGGGGCACCTGCTACAAGCGATATGACAGATTACATTGCGCCTAATGTAGAACAGTTTCTGTCGGAACATAGAAGAGAGATAAACAGCGTCATATTTACTGGTGACGTTTTTGCCGTGCCTTCATCGACCAAATGGAAAAAGTTATACGAGGACTTTGATAACCTGGACATTCATGTAGCCCCAGGAAACCATGATATACTTAGACCAGACTCCAAAGAGGTTTTTGAAAACCAACAATTTATTAGGCAAGATTACCCTTATGAAATAACAAATGATGCAGCCAATATCATAGTATCCGATAGTATTTCTAATAATTGGCAGTTAGGATCATCCTTAACGGAATTGCTTTCAGCGCAGAGTTCAGATGTTATAATAGCCAGACACAATATCGTAGTATCTGAATTGCTGGATTATGCCAATTCCGGGGCTGGAGGTTCACTGTTACCAACTGCGCAAGAACTCGCTTACAATGCAAAAACAAATCAAAATGTAACATGGATAATGGGAGATGGTGGTGCATTTTCACGACTCCCAAGATCTACTTGTCTTAAATACAAAAATCACTATTTCATCGTGAACGGGATAGGAGAAGTCGATGGCGACACCGTAATGGTCCTGTATAAAGGAAAGTTATTCAACTATCAAATTAACTAACGGAATTTATTGAAGCCCATAGCATTGTGGAAGTTAGATTAACTAACTGTGTTTTTGATAATTTGTCTTATCATGACCGCTGTTAACGCTTTGCAAAGTGTAATCTATATCTCACTTGTCTAAGTCATTGTTTATATTTAGATTTATGGTATCCAAAAAATATCTAGTCTAAGTGTGCTACAAATGCGCTACACGCTAAAAAGGAAAAGTAGAAATTGGAAAGTACTTATAACTAACCAACTATAACTACTTCACACTCTATTTTAGCGAGTATCATTCACCCATCAACTGCTTCATTGCTTTTCCTCTAATATCACCCTTTGTAAGGTTGTATTGGAGAATAAGTTTTTTCACTTCAGCAACAGCATTCTTCTTATGTGCTTTAAGTGCTTCTTTCTCTTCTTCAGCAAGTGCTTTCTTATCGGCTTGTATCTCTTCTAATGAACGTACCATATCTTTTCTCCTTTTCTGTTAGATAAACTTACTTGTTCAATGATTTTAGGATTTCCATTGCCTTTTTACTTACTGCCTTTCGCTTATCCTTCGATATTGAAGCCAATTTCATCAAAAGCCAATTTCTTAAGCCATTATCTTCCTGTGCCATCTTCTCTAAGAAATTCATAGTCTGAATAATTACAATCCAATCTTTACTATTTTCTAACTGTTCTTTTGAAATATTAATTGCTGTCGTTTTTTGTTCTTCAGTCAACAAATAACAAAACTCCAAATGAAGTTGAGCAAGTGTCCATTCAGCAGATGGTTGGTTAAGGGTCGGAATTAAAGACTGAAATTTGTTAACATATCCAACAAACCAATTTGGTTTTTGTCTAAATATTCGCTTAAATGCGTTGGAAACTCTAAGTCTTACAGTGGCGTCATTACTTGAATAGCATTCGAATAAATTATTTAAGGATCCTTCGTTATTTAGGATAATGTCAACAACCTCTAATGTGCGTCCTAACGAGTTAGGATGCCCTCCGCTAAGCATAGTTTCAAACGTTTCTTTCAAATTCACTTGAGTTTTCATCCTTCTTATGTGCTTAAATGCTTCCTTCTATTCTTCAGCAAGTCGCTTCTTATCTGCTTGTATCTCTTCTAATGAACGTACCATATCTTTTCTCCTTTTCTGTTAGATAAACTTACCTTCAATCACATTATCAATAGCATCTATCGCCAACTTCTTCTTACGGCTGATAGCAACACTTACTACACGTGCTTCGCTTGCCGTATCAAATCTATTCCCACTCAATAGTTCCAAAGTTGTAAGTCATTGTTCTTATTGTTTCTTTTTCAGACTTTCTAACAACTTTCTAACATTGGAGTTGATTTAGCGTACTCCAATGCGTGTTTGCTACTATTGAAAAACAATAGAAACACTAAAATGAGGTTAGAAAGTTTCAATAATCTTTTGCATAGTCATTCCAGCCTTTCAGAGCATCACTCCATGTAGGAATATTGTTGGTTTCATATCCATAAATTTTACCAAATGCAATTTTCGAAAAAACCTTCATCGCTTTTAAATGCGCAGGTGATGCTCGATATTTCATCATTGATGTTTTATCTTTCCAAACAGTGAAAGTATGGTGATATCCATTGTGTGTTTTAGTTTCACAAATTAGACAACCCTCTGCTTTTTGAGCCGCTCTAAATGCTGGTATTGCCAACATCCAAAATCTAATCCAACTCATAAATCCTTTAGTTTTCAATCCAGTAACTGATACGTACATAACCTTATTTTTTCCTCATTCCCACTCGATTGTACCAGGTGGTTTTGATGTAATATCATAAACGACTCTGTTTATTCCTTTAACTGAATTAATTATTTTATTCGATAAATTTGCAAGAAATTCTGTATCGAAATGATAGATGTCTGCTGTCATTCCATCCACAGAGGTAACAGCTCTCAATGCACATACGTATTCGTATGTTCTTGCATCCCCCATAACACCAACAGATCTTGTGGGTAAGAGCACTGCAAACGCTTGCCATATTTCATCATATAAACCAGCATTTTTTATTTCATTTATATAAATTTCATCTGCATTACGAAGAATTTCAAGTTTTTCTATTGTAATTTCACCAGGGCAGCGTATGGCTAATCCAGGACCTGGGAAAGGATGCCTTGCAATGAATGACTCTGGCAATCCAAGCTCTTTACCAAGCAACCTAACCTCGTCTTTGAATAATTGACGAAGAGGTTCTACTAATTTTAAATTCATCTTCTCAGGCAATCCACCCACGTTATGATGACTTTTTATGGTAACTGATGGACCGCCTGTGAAGCTTACACTTTCAATCACATCAGGATAAAGAGTTCCCTGTGCTAAAAATTTAACATTTCCAATTTTAGCCGCTTCTTCATCAAAAACATCGATAAACACATTCCCTATCGTCTTTCTTTTTTGTTCAGGATCCACAACACCTTTGAGTTTACTTAAGAACAACTTTGATGCATCCACATGCACCAATGGAATGTTAAAATGCTCTCTAAACATCCCAACAACCTGTTCAGACTCATTTTTTCTCATCAACCCATTATCTATATAGATACATGTTAATTGATCACCCAATATTTTATGCAATAGAACCGCGACAACAGATGAGTCAACACCACCTGACAAGCCACATATCACTCTGTCATTTTTAACCTGCTCTGTTATTATTTTTTTTTGAACTTCAAAAAAACTGGCCATAGTCCAGTTAAAACTAATACTGCAAATATCAAGGAAGTTTTTAATTATGAGGTTTCCGTTAACAGTATGGAAAACTTCAGGATGAAATTGCAGTCCATAGTATTTTTTTTCATCACAAGAAATTGCTGCAAATGGCGCATTATCGGTTTTTGCAATAACATCAAATTCTTCTGGTAATTGAGACACGGAATCTCCGTGGCTCATCCAGACTGTATAATTTTGATTCTTTTCCCAAACCCCCTTAAATAATGGTGATTGTTGGGTTATTAGTAGGCTCGAGTTACCATATTCTCTTTTACCAGAATTGATAACTTGCCCCCCTAACTGATTAACGATAGTTTGCTGTCCATAGCATATACCTAATATTGGCTTACCAATTTCAAACAGCCAATTTGGTGCTTGTGGAGAACCATCATGTATTACACTGTGAGGACCTCCGGAAAAAATTATCCCAGAAAGATTTTCAATAGCATCCTCTTTATTAATATTATTAAATGGCACTATTTCTGAATAGACACCAAATTCTCTTACCCTCCTGGCAATCAACTGCGTAAATTGACTTCCAAAGTCTATGATTAGTATTTTTTCTTTATTTTCAGACATAATTTTATATCAAGCTAATCTCTCTAGAATTGCAACAAAAAAACCATCTGTATTGTGGGTCATTGGGGACAACAATAATGTATCATCATTATGAGATTTAGCATTTCTAGGAATGTTATTTTCATTGTATTTCCATTGAGTTTGATAATTTATTAACTTAAAGGTGGAGTTGCTACTCACAAAATTTGAAATTTGGCTATCATTCTCACTGTCAAATATAGAACAGGTCACATAAATTAACTTACCACCAACTTTAACAAATTTACTTGCTTCACGAATAATATCGTGCTGTGCCTTAATATTATCATTGAGTTTTTCTTTACTTGATCTCCATTTGAGATCTGGTTTTCTTCTCCATGTTCCTGATCCAGTGCACGGTGCATCAACAAACACAACATCAAATAAATTATTATTTTGAATATTCCCTAAATCAACTTTGATTTGATAATTTTTTATTCCTAATCTTCGCATCCTAGATGGTACATTTGATAACCGAAACTCATCTATATCATGTAAAAAAATTTGACCAGTATTATTCATAAGCATGCTCAATACTGCTGCTTTACCACCATGACCTGCGCAGTAATCTAAAACCTGTTGACCAGGAATAACACCCGATAAGATACTTGCAATTTGAGATCCTTCATTTTGAATTTCAATATGCCCCTTGGAATAAGCAAGCGTTTTTTCAAGATTTGGATATTTATGAGAAAGCCCAGTCGCTTTAAATCTTAAGCCGAAGGGGCTGTGATGAGTCCTTGTTGGTAGAAATTTTTGAAGTTCACCTTCAACTTTTAAAATATTCGTTTTGATTGAATTCACCCTTATATCTAAATCAGGCATATTAGAAAGATGTTGCAACTGTTCAGCTTGATCAATGTCAAATGTTCTTTCATACTCACTTACAGCCCATTCAGGTAAATCATTTTTTATCCAATTTTTTGCTTCTTTTAGTCTTTCTTTTGCCCCTTCTATTTTAAAAACCTCTTCACCAGATAATGACTCTGGAGCATGTATTTCATTATTAAATAAATCATATAAATTATTGATATTAAATTGAAATTCATTAATAAGTGTGCCAATTAATATTGCCCTAGGACTATCATCAGACATAATATAACTAGATGAGATTTTCCTTCTCAATGATGCGTTTAGGATATTTGTAATGGTTGCCCTATCTTTTACCCCAGCATACCTATTATTTACCGCCCACTCCTTCATCACACTTGGAACAGTTCTATATCTATTTAAGATCTGCTCTAAAATTTCAATTGATGATTGTATTTGAGACGCTAGTTTCAACGTACTGATGGGTAATTTGGTGATTCACGTGTAATAAGTACATCGTGCACATGACTTTCTTTGAGACCTGCACTTGATATTTTTTGGAAAACAGCATTTTTTCTAAAATCTGCAAGAGTCTTGGCTCCCGTATAGCCCATTGAAGCTCTTAATCCACCAGTTAATTGATGAATAACACCTGATAAAGGACCTTTATAAGGGACTTGACCTTCTATCCCCTCGGGCACTAACTTGTGAGACTCCTTTACCTCTTCTTGGAAATATCGGTCGGCCGAGCCCCTCGCCATTGCACCCAATGAGCCCATTCCTCTATAATATTTATAACTTCTACCTTGATACAAAAATATTTCGCCTGGGCTTTCGTCCGTTCCTGCAAACAATGAACCTATCATTGCA
>Ga0181595_10005540_pt1 | contig 11156 bp, 5 predicted proteins | sample 041ome_7_FD_145604 | JGI IMG/M metagenome (GOLD analysis project Ga0181595, IMG submission 145604) | Coastal salt marsh microbial communities from the Groves Creek Marsh, Skidaway Island, Georgia - 041401AS metaG (spades assembly) | ecosystem: Environmental > Aquatic > Marine > Intertidal zone >...
ATTATTTCAGTTTGACCGCTCTTCCTCAATGTTTCACGCTGTGCCTTTTTATGATGGCGCTGTCAGTCCCATAATCAATGTGCTTGAAGCTGACCACCAAGGTAATTTGCTGGTCGGAACTTTTGACGGTGTTTATAAAGTATCCCTGACTTCTGGTGCTTTTGAAGCCTTTAACGAAAGCAAACAGTTACTGGCCGGGATCAATGTGCGTTCTTTATTGGTCGATCGTAGCGGTTTATTGTGGGTTGGTAGCAGAGAGCGCGGCTTATTTTATGGTCGGCATCAGCCGTCTGCTTTTACTGACTTAACGGGGTGGGGGGAGCAGGCAGCATTGTTGGCTAAGCAACAACTGACGGCCGTAAAAGTAGAAGATGATTTTTTATGGCTGGGCAGCGCCGATCAGTTTCATCAGATCAACAGAAAAACCGGAGCTGTGTTGTCATTGGCCATGCCAGCACGTGTCAACGCTATTACCAGAACCAGTCAGGGCCGGCTTTACATAGGTTCAGATATTGGTTTATGGCAATTTGATGAACACAAACAGCAACTGGTCCAACTGGATACAGGACAAAGTTCTAAGACGGTGCAATGGCAAAACGTACGGGATCTGGTCAGCTTGCCCGATGGTAGCTTGTGGTTGGGCTTGTGGCAAAATGGCTTTATGCGCTGGGATCCAGAGGGAAATCATCAATTCTGGTTACAGGATATGGCGCAGCAGAAGGTAGGTGATGCTGTGCAGGTTGTGCAAGAGATCCAGGGGAAAATCTGGATTGGCACCCGTTATTCCGGGCTTTTTGTACTTGACCCCTCCAGCGCGGAATTGCAGTCGTTAACAGACGTAGTTCCGGTGGAACAAGGGCTTGATATTCAATGCATAGCGCAAGGGCCTGATGACACAGTACTGCTGTGCAGCCGCAGCGGGCTCCTCAGCGTGGATTTGAAAAATCGTATTGTGTCAGGTCTTGCCGAGAGCTTGCATGGTCCTAAGGCTGAATTATTAGGCGCTTATACTGACGCGCAGAAAAATATCTGGCTGTTGTCAGCTCAAGGTTTAAGTTTAAAGCCTTACCAGCAAGAACGCCTGATCACTTTTACCGAACAGGATGGTTTAAATAATAAGGAAATGATTTTTAAAGCATTTTCTGTATCAAAACGTGGCAACTTGTATCTAGGTACTGCCGGAGGCTTGTCCATTGTTAATGCAGACCTACTGTGGCTGAACCATCACAAAAGTACCACCCGAGTCTCAAGTGTCTGGATTGATCAGAAAAAACTCAAGCCGGACATTATGCAAGCTCCCTGGTCGCAGATTGAATTAAAGCCAGGAGAAAGTATTAGTCTGGAGTTGGTAAGCCTTGATTATCATGATCCCAAGCGTAACCAGTTTATATACCAGTTGGCAGGGTTCGATAATGGATGGCAATACAGCAAGGGTTACACCAAAGTAAACTACAGCCAGTTAGAACCCGGAACCTACCAGTTTAAAGCCTGGGGATCGAACCAACATGCTTTATTTTCCGATCAGCCTTATTTGTTAACTATCGAAGTATTGCCCTTGTGGTGGCAACGGGGTTGGGTTATCGCAGGGCTTGGTATTGTTTTATTGCTGTTGTTAATGGCAGGGCATGCCTATCGGCTGCGCCATATGCGGCAAATCAATAAACTGCTGCAGCATTCTGTACAGGAAAGGGCCAATAACCAGACGGTGCTGGAAACTATGGTCGAAGAACGCACTAAGGCATTGCAGGATAGCTCCGCTACTTTGTCATTACGATCCCGGCAGTTAGAGGTTAGCTTGTCGCAACTGGCTGAAAACAACAGAGAATTAAAGCGCCTGAATAACTTAAAAGATGAGTTCATTTCGACTGTCAGCCATGAACTTCGCACGCCTTTGACGTCCATCCGCGGTGCAGTGGGGCTACTTGCCAGTAAAGCTGTGGCGCAAGATTCTGAGCATTACCAGAAGCTACTGCAAACGGCGCTGGGCAACAGTGAGCGTTTATCACAGCTAATTAATGATTTACTGGATTTGCAGAAGTTTGAATCAGGTAATTTTACCTTGTCTTTTGCTGAGACCGACATGAAGCAACTGGTCGTGCAGGCATTGGAAAGCATTGCGCCTTATGCGACCCGCTATCAGGTGAGCTTTCAGACAGCATTAGCGGATGGCCAGGTGGTGGCTGATCAAACCAGGATCAGACAAGTGGTCGATAACTTGTTATCCAATGCGATTAAATTCTCCGGCCCAGGACAGACAGTGCGGGTGCAGTTAACTGTGCTGGCCGATCGAATTAGGTTTGAAGTGCAGGATCATGGCTCCGGTATTCCGGATAGTTTCCGCAGTCGGATTTTTGAAAAGTTCTCTCAGGCGGATGGTTCCACCAGCCGCAAAGCTGAAGGAACAGGTCTTGGCCTGAATATCTGCAAGACCATCATAGCTGCACATCAGGGCGACATAGGTTTTGAAAGTGAACCAGAGCAAGGCGCATTGTTCTGGTTCGAATTACCACTGCAGCAAGGTTAAAGTTCTGGTTGGGGTAATACATACCAATAGACGGCCAGAACATGACAGATGCTGCCAGCAAGCACAAACAAATGCCAAATCAGGTGGTGCATAAAAAGGCTTTTTTGCACATAAAACAGCACGCCGCCTGAGTAAAACAAACCTCCGGCCAAGAGCCACCACAAACCCGCAGTCGGAACCTGTGACAGCATAGGGTCTATCGCGACCACCACCAGCCAACCCATGATCAGATACAAAGCGATGGACAGTTTTTGATACTTAGCGCCGGTAAAGAGTTTTAACAACACCCCAGCAAAGGCAATACTCCAGACCAAAGCAAACAGCCACCAGCCCCAGCTGTCTCGCAAGCTGACCAGGGTAAAAGGGGTGTAGGTACCAGCGATCAGGATAAAAATGGCCGAATGATCAAGTTTTCTAAGCCACAACTTGTGTTTGATATCTTGCACCGAGTGATACAAGGTCGAACTGCCGTATAACAAGACTAAACTCAGGCCAAAGACCCAACTGCTCACCTGACGCCAGAAATCAGCGCCGGAAAGCTGCAGCATCAGGTACAAGGCTGCCAGACTGGCCACTACTCCCAAGCCGTGGCTGATAGCATGGCTTAACTCTTCTGATGCACTGTAACTACTGGCTGTTTTCATGTTCTGCTTTATCTGGACTGACCTCAAAGCCTTATGGTAACACTGGCCGGATCAAAGCAACCAGCGCAATTCGTTATTTTCTGTGGTTAAGGTTAAACTAACGCCCTTTTGCATCGGTGGTGAAATTAATTTATATGGCTGTGCTTTTAGTGGTCGGTTATGTCTGGCCTGAACCTAACTCCTCTGCGGCAGGCAGCCGGATGTTGTCTTTACTGGCCATGTTCCGTCAGCAAGGCTGGACTGTGATTTTTGCCAGCCCGGCAGATAAAGGGCCGCATCGTTTTGACTTAAGCCAGTGGCAGATCAGTGAAGAACAGATCCTGTTAAACGACAGCAGCTTTGACGAGCAACTCAGACAGTGGCAACCCGATATGGTGATGTTTGACCGTTTTATGCTGGAAGAGCAGTTTGGCTGGCGTGTTGAACAACACTGCCCGCAGGCGCTGCGCTTGTTAGACACAGAGGATTTACACTTTTTACGTTTAGCCCGCCAGCAGGCGTTTAAAGCGGGCAGGGACGTGACACTGCAGGATTTGCACTCTGAACAGGCGCAACGAGAAATAGCCGCTATTTATCGCTCGGATCTGACGCTGATTATTTCCGAAGCTGAAATGCAGTTGTTGACTGAGCATTTTAAAATGCCTGAAGCGCTGTTATGTTACAGCCCCTTTTGGCTGGATACAGACATAGCGGCTGATTTACCCGGATTTGAACAGCGCCAGCATTTTGTCTCTATTGGTAATTTCCGCCATGAGCCAAACTGGCAGGCTGTATTGTGGCTCAAGCAGCAAATTTGGCCTTTGATCCGCAAGCAGCTTCCCAAAGCAGAACTGCATATTTATGGTGCTTATCCACCGCCTAAAGCCACGCAGTTGCATCAGCCAAAAGATGGGTTTCTGATCAAAGGCTGGGCAGAAGATGCGGAAAAAGTAATTCAGCAGGCCAGGGTATTATTGGCTCCTTTGCCTTTTGGTGCAGGTTTAAAAGGTAAGTTTATGGATGCCATGGCGCAGGGCACACCCAATGTCAGCACAGCTGTGGGCGCCGAAGGTATGCTGCATCAAGGAGAATGGGCCGGGCTTTTGGGGGAAACAGCACAAGAGATAGCAGATGCTGCAGTGCTGTTGTATCAGGACCAAACCTTATGGCAACAAAAGCAGCAACAAGGTTTTGTTATTTTGACTGGACGCTTTGCCATCAATGAGCATCAGCCCCGTGTCTGGCAGCAACTGATGGATGTGCAACAACAACTGTCACAGCACAGATTAACCAACTTCACCGGCGCTATGCTCAGAAACCACCAGCATCGCAGTACACAATTTATGGCGCAGTGGATTGAAGCAAAAACTAAACTGGTAGAGCTGAAACAAAGCTTTGCGCAGCAGGAGAAAACAGATGAGTGAAATCAGCCGTCAGGCGCTCGTACAACTTTTGGATCAGGAACTGCAAAGTGGCCTCATCAAAGACTATTGCCCTAATGGTTTGCAAGTCGAAGGTAAAAGCCAGATTAAAAAGATTGTCGCCGGTGTGACAGCTTCTCAGGCCTTATTGGATGCGGCTGTGGCCGCTGGTGCTGACGCCATTATGGTGCATCATGGCTATTTCTGGAAAAACGAAGACTATCCGATTACTGGTATTAAAAAGCGCCGCATACAGACCTTGCTGAAAAACGATATCAGCCTGATAGCCTACCATTTGCCTTTAGATGTGCATCCGCTGCTTGGCAATAACGCTCAGCTGGCGTTAAAGCTTGGGTTAACCAGCTGGCAGGCTGTGCCTGGTGTCAGCCCATCCGGCGTGCTGATGCGTGGCACTTTAGCAAATGCTATGACCAGCCAGCAGATAGCGGATCGTCTGCATAGTGAGCTTAACCGCTTACCTCTGTTGCATGCTGTGCTGGATAAACCAGTGACGGAGCTCGCCTGGTGTACTGGCGGCGGCCAATCTTATATCGACCAGGCTTATGCTGCTGGTGCAGAGCTTTTTATCAGCGGTGAAGTGTCGGAGCAAACTATTCATAGCTCACGTGAGCTTGGCATCGACTTTATTGCCGCAGGCCATCACGCCACAGAACGTTATGGCATTAAAGCTCTGGCTGAATTTGTACAGCAGCGCACTGGTGTTGTCTGTGAATTTATTGATATCGACAATCCGGCTTAGACCTGGATCAAGTGAGTAGCAAGCAGTGAGTAAAAAACAGCAGGACCGCAATTTTGACGGTATAGCGGGCAAATTCCAGAAGAATATTTATCAAACCACCAAAGGCCGGTTACGTCAGGCGGTGTTGCTGCGCGACTTTGCTGAATGCGCCGATTTAGCAACACCAAGCCGTATTCTGGATGTAGGTGCTGGCCAGGGCCAATTGGCGCTAGCATTGGCGCAGCAAGGCCATCAGGTGACCTTAACCGACTTGTCGCAGGATATGCTGGATATGGCGCTTGAGGATGCCAAAGAACGCGGCGTAGACACACAAATCCAGTGCCATGCCCTGGCGTTACAGCAATTGGCAGAGCAACAATGGCCAGCCTTTCCTGTGGTGCTTTGCCATGCTGTCCTTGAGTGGTTGCATGAACCTGCAGAGGCTATCAAACAGCTGCGTGCTTTAGTGCAAACAGGCGGGCTGGTGTCGCTGATGTTTTATAACAAAGATGCCAAACGCTTAAGCAATATTATTTATGGCAACTTTAACTATGTGCTGCGCGATTTAGCCTTTAAGAAAAAAGTCAGTTTAAGCCCACAAAATCCGCTGCAGCCTGAAGATGTGTATCGTTGGTGCAAAGAGGCTGGTTTTGTCATTGAAGGCAAAACCGGCGTGCGTTGTTTTCATGATTACCTGCGTGATCGCTCCGAGCAGGAAACTGAATTTGACAAGCTGTTACAGGTAGAACTGCAATACAACAGACAAGAGCCTTATGCCTCGATAGGGCGGTATCAACACTTGTTACTCAGAGCTATGTAACTCAGTTCCTTAGTCGGAAATTAAAAAGTAAAAAAACAGTTGCAGTGCGGATTAAAGCTGTTATGATTAATTCCGTAATGCGAACGGTTATCATTTGCAAGATATGCAATCAAGTGGGAAGTCTGCACCCGGCCTGGATGGCAGCTTGATTTCGTAGGCGGGTAATTGTTGTGTTACATGTTGTGACCCTATGACAACAATAGTTCTGCTGTTGTTGTCGAACTCCGAAGTCTTTGCCCATCCAAAGACCACGTTCTGGCCCGGCCTTATCAGCCGGGCATTTTTTTGTCTGGTACATTGGTCAGATTAAGTTTTCTGTCGTAGATAAAAAAAATCGCTGACACGCAGCGATTTTTAAAACCATTTATTCACTTCAAGCGGAGCTTTATTTTCCTAACTGAGTGGGCATAGCAGGGGCTTTACTATGACTTTCAGGCGGATTGGTTTTGAGTTCAGCTAAGGTATGAGCTATCGCACGCTCCAGCTGTACATCGCGGCCTTGGTTTACCGCTATTGGATCCAATTCCACTTCGATATCAGGCGCTACGCCTTCGTTTTCTACACGCCACTCGCCATCTGGAGTGTAAAAGCGGAAATAAGGCACTACATGGAAACCACCGTCAATCATGTCCGGGTTGGTGGATATACCTATTAAGCCACCCCAGGTGCGGGTGCCTATAGTTTTTCCCAAGCCTAAACGTTTAAAGGCCCAGGGCAGGAAGTCACCGCCTGAACCTGCATCCTGATCGATCAGCATGGTTTTTGGCCCATAAATACCGGCGCCGGGTGTGGTAAAGACCAAGCCATCACGGTCTTTCCAGCCGGACAGGAAATCGCGGCCCAAAATTTCAGTAATGTAGTTGGCCGCCTGACCACCGCCATTTTTACGTTCATCAATAATGACTGCTGGTTTGTCAGTTTGTGCAAAAAACATGCGGTTAAAGAAGTAAAAACCGCCATCTGCGGTATTTGGCAGATAAACATAGGCAATTTTGCCATCACTTTGCTTTTCAACAAATTGACGGTTTTGTTCTACCCAGTGCCAGGACCGCAGTTGGCTTTCATTGGCGACAGGTTCGACGGTAATAGTGCGGCTATTGTCACCATCAGCGCTGTCCGCTATGGTCAGTACCACTTGCTTGCCCAATGTATTGTCCATCAGCGCATGGATATTATCCTGCTCTGTCAGCTTGCGACCATCGATAGCCAGCAGGTAATCACCAGCCTTCGCACTGGCGCCAGGCACATTCAGTGGTGCTTTTAAAAATGGACTCCAGCGATCGCCTGCAAACACAGTTTTAAACTGGTATTTGCCGTCATCAATGACAAAATCAGCACCTAACAGGCCCACTTTACTTGGACTTTCCTGATGCAAATCACCACCACCAATTCGGTTATGGCCGACCTGCAACTCGGCAATCATCTCGACCAGCAGCTCGTTTAAATCCTCACGGCGCTGCACATCTTTTAATAACGGCTGGTATTTGTCATAAACCGCCTGCCAATTGATGCCATGCAGTTTTGCGTCATAGAAGTAGTCTTTTTGCATCCGCCAGGCGTCGTTGAAGATTTGTTGCCATTCCTGCTGCGGGTCAACAAAGCTGCGTACATCGGCCAGGTTAACAGCTTTTGCATCCAGCTTTTCTTTAGCATCAGAGACTTGCAGCGTATTAGGCATACTGATTAACAGCACCTTTTTACCATCGTGACTCAGGTTATAGCCTGCGATACCTTCTTTGACGCTGGCTGCTTTTTTCTCTTCAAAGTCAAAGCGATACAAAGTGCCGTTGTTCTGGCCATTGCTGCCAGGTAATTCATTGCTGGCACCTGCTTGTGGCCGGTCGACGTAAAATAATGCACCATCGTTAGCCACAGCTAAGCTGTCGTAGTTACGTTCTGGCAAGGGCAGGGCGACTATGCGGTTTTGCAGCGAATCCAGATCAATTCGTACTGCTTTGACTGCCTTTTCGTCTTTTTGATCTTTTGTCTCTTCTTTGTCTGTGTCGCTTTTTTGTGGTTCATCGCCGGTTTTTGCTAACAGTGGGGATTTCCCCTGTGCAGATAAAACATAAGCATAAATCGCTTTACGTACAGGCCGTTCCCGGGTGGATAAATCCAATCCAACCTGAGCAGGACCTGTATTGACGGATGCGGTGAAATACAGATAGTCCTGGGTAAACACCGGATCATCGGCATGGCTCATGCCGTCAGTGATCAAGCTGCTTTTGTTACTTTGAAAATCAAAGAGTTTGATTTGACTAAAGTAGTTGGCGCCAGACACTGTGTAGGCCAGATAACGGCTGTCTGGTGAAAACGACAGCTTAAATTCAGCCCGGCGATCCGAGCTGTCCAGTTTCTGGCTGCGTTTGGTTTTTAGGTTAAATACATAAAGGTTTAAGTGATTGTCATGATAGGCAATCAGATTGCCATCTGGTGAAAAACTTAACAGGTTAAAATAACCTGAATCTGACAAAGCAAAATATTCAGGCTGGCTTAAACCGTCCTGCGCTTGCAGTACTAACTGATGTTTGTTGCCTTTATCTGAAATAAAAGCCACAGAGCGGCCATCCGGGCTCCATAAACCGTCGAACTCTCTGATGCCGCTGCTTTGAGTCAGATTGCGGGTACTGCCATCTTTTACCGGTACTGTGAATACATCACCTCGGGCGCTCACCACCACACGCTGTCCTGTGGCCGATAAGCGGGCGTTGGTCAGGGTTTTACTGGCATCTTTCCACTGTGGGCGTTTTTGTACGGACTGGGTTTGAATATGCACGGGGATAGGTGTGCTTTGGCCAGTGCTGACATCATAACTATGTAAAAAACCGCCGGCTTCATAGACGATTTGATTGTTGTAGCCTGCGGCGCTGCGCAAGTCCCAGTCAGTATTCTTTGTCAGTTGTTGCACTTTTTTATTGCTGTAGCGAAACAGATTGACTGCAGTATTGTCGCGGTCCGACAGGAAATACACATCGTTGCCGAGCCAAAACGGACTGAATTCATTGGCATTCGGATGTGGGATTTTTTCCAGCTGCTGTTTTTCTAAATCGATGATCCATACCGGCGGCGTGCTGCCACCACGGTGCAAACGCCAGCCACTTGGGCCGCTGTAGGCCATATTGTTCGGTCTGTAGGCCAGTTTTTTACCATCAGCGCTTAAATCCCCTTCAAAAGCCACGGCTTCCATCAGCTTTTGTTCAAAACCGCCCTTAACAGGCACACTAAACAGCTGATTGCTGCGGCTGTTTGCTATCTCACGGTTGGATGCAAAGATGACTTTTTTACCATCAGGGCTCCAGCCATTGACGGTATCAGCACCTGGATGAAAGGTCAGTCGTGTTGCAGCTCCGCCGCTTGAAGGCATCAGATAGACGTCGGTGTTGTTATCGTAACTGGCTGAAAAGGCGATCCACTTGCCGTCAGGTGAAAACTTAGGGGCAAATTCGCTGGCCGGATGGCTGGTGAGCTGACGTGGGTTTTGACCGTTTTTGTCACTGACCCAGATATCGCCGCCATAAACAAAAGCCAACTGGTTTGCGGAGATATCGGGTTGGCGCAGCAAGGCTGTGCCTTGTGAAGAAAAAGCCGACGAAGTAGCCAGCGCACAAAATAACGCAAGGTAACGAGGTTTAAACATGGTATGTCCTTGGTGTGGTTCTGATTTGCCACAAGTAAACCACAGAAGGAGCCCCCGGCAAAACACAAGCTTGTAACAATAAATGTAGAAAGACAGATCAGCAACTCTGCTGATCTGTTGTGTCTTTTGCAGCTTTAATCAAACTCAAACTTGTAAAGTATATCCACTGCGCTATCTATGCCTTGCACCGCTTCCAGATAGAGGTTTTTCATCAACTCGTATCTTAAAGTGAATTCCCCCAAGGAGTTAAATATACCCACACCATACTTCAACTGCAGTTTGGGGGATAAATAGCCGCTGACGGTGACTTGGGAGTCATCGCCTGTGCCCGCTGTATCCAGGGTAAATTGCTCAAAGCCAAATGCTTTGCCCAACTGGCTAACCATGCCATTACTGTTGGCAATACCCAGACCAATTAAACCGCTGGTTAATGGATTGCTTTTACTGTCACCACTGCCGGATAAATCCCGCCCCATCAATAGGTATGATAAGGCGTTGGCCTGAGGTTTGGATGGCTCTGAAAAGATAACAACAGAAGCCTGATCAGCAGGGCCGTTCACCCGGATCCCTGCTATCACATCATCTTCAGTAGAGGAGGGGTTACGTATTGCTTCAATAGTTAAAAATGGCTGATCAGCAGGACCATTAAAGATCAGTTTGCCTTTACGGATCAGCAAATCCTGACCGTAAGATCGGAAGGTTCCGTCCAGAATATTCACTTCACCCTTTAAACGTTGCTGTGTGCCGTTCTGGCTAAACAGCAACTGGCCTTTCAGTCGGCTTTTTAAGCCAAATGCCTGCAAGTTCACCTGATCGCCTAAAATCAGCCGCATTTCGGTGACCAATTTAATTGAACTGGTGACAGCACCACGGCGCACTTCCAGCTCCTTATTCAGCAGGATCTCATCATCTGAGATTTGCACCGCGTTTTGCGGTAAATCGTCTATCGCTATATCAGCTTTTGGAATTTGCACAGTGCCTTGCACTGCAACCACCTGATTTTGCGCCAGTACTGTCACCTCAGGATTGATATAAACCACACCCTGCGACAGATTCAGCGGTAACTGCTGGCCGCTTAAAGCTAAACGGGCCTGATAGTTGGCCAAATCAAACCAATCGGCATAACCGGATAATTGTGCTTTGCCTTCACCACTTTGAATTTCTGCCGTCAGCAGGGCTTTTTGCTGTAGAAAGTCCAGCTGCAGGCTGCCTTGTTCTATATCCAGTGGCGCATTATGGCCTTGCAGTTTCACCTCGCTAACCTTGATCTGACCAGACAAAAAAGGCCGGCCTAAAGTACCACTGGCGCGCACATCTCCATTTAAGGTGGCATGAAATTCACTTTGCTCTGGTAATAAAGTGCGCAGAAAACTCAAATCCAGCCGGTTTAAC
>Ga0181595_10005546_pt1 | contig 11149 bp, 11 predicted proteins | sample 041ome_7_FD_145604 | JGI IMG/M metagenome (GOLD analysis project Ga0181595, IMG submission 145604) | Coastal salt marsh microbial communities from the Groves Creek Marsh, Skidaway Island, Georgia - 041401AS metaG (spades assembly) | ecosystem: Environmental > Aquatic > Marine > Intertidal zone...
ATGACGTGACCATTACCATTGGTTTGTTCTCGTTACTACAAATTGAATTTGATCTGCCTGTATTGGCGGCGGTGCTTGCGGTGATTGGTTATTCGCTTAACGACACGATCGTTGTGTTTGACCGCGTACGTGAGAACTTCCGCAAGATGCGTAAAGGAACATCCGAGTCGATTATTAACTCATCACTAACTCAAACATTGAGTCGCACTTTGATGACATCGTTAACCACTATCTTGGTGTTATTGGCGTTGTTCTTTTTAGGTGGTGAGATCATTCACGGTTTTGCATTTGCGTTATTGATTGGTGTCCTTGTTGGTACTTATTCATCTATCTATGTAGCAAGTACTGCGGCACTGATGTTAGGTGTGAGTAAAGAGGACCTGATGCCAGTGCAAAAAGAAAACGTGGTGGACGATCGCCCGTGATAAGTGCATCAGCCAAAAGACCTGAGCTTCAGGGGCTAAGAGCTTATGCTGTAATAGCTGTATTCATATATCACTTCAACGAAGATTGGCTGCCAGGTGGTTTCTTAGGGGTTGATGCTTTTTTTGTTCTTAGTGGCTACCTAATGGCCCAAGTCTTATCAAATCAAACTGAATTAAATTTTTCGGCTGTTTTAAATTTTTATAGGAGAAGATTTAATAGGGTTGCTCCTGCGGCTTTAGTTGTCGCCTTAGTGAGTATCCCGTTAGCTGTATTTACGTTACTGCCTTACGAGTTTAGAGATTACGCTGGGGCTTTGATTGGTCTCGTAACGTTATTTATGAATTTGATGATAGCGAATCAAATAAACTATTTTTCTCCATTAGCTGATGTTCAGCCGTTATTGCACTATTGGAGTTTGATGGTTGAGCTTCATTTCTATTTGCTAATCCCGTTTGTGTTTGTCCTAGTAAAAGCTGAACGATCAAGATCTTTTATACTTGTTCTATTGGTAGCTGTAAGTCTACTGTATGCAGAGTATAAACTTATAACAGATGTAAATGATGCTTATTATTTATTACCATCAAGAGCATGGGAGCTTTTGATTGGAAGCCTCTTTTTTGTTGCATTTAGGAATGTTAAATATTCTTTAGCTTCAAAATTTATTTATTATTTGTCGATACTTGTATTTGTAGGCTACGTCTTCTTTTTTGACCCATCTTTTAGTCATCCTTCTTATCTTGGCTTGCCCTTTATTCTTGCGGTTGCTTTCATAGTCACCTACCAAGGTGAGAATGTATTAAAGAGCTTGTTTATAGCCAAACCAATAGTCTTAATTGGAAACCTTAGCTTCTCTATATACCTATGGCATAATCTTTTACTTGTCTCTATGAGGAACGCGGGTTTTTTAGATATAAATTTTGCGTTTCCAATCTTGATATTGGCCACCTTGATTATGTCCTTCATTACTTATCACTATGTTGAGCAACGTTTTGCATTGATTGGCGGCCAAAATTACTCAAAAAAATTTTTCAATGTAAAAGTGCTTTATCTGGTTTTAATCCCATTAATTACCACGGTTGGATACTTTTCATTCAAAAATAACGGGCTTGAGTATTTTTGGAAGAATTGGGCTAATGAAAAGTCTGTTGTGTCATATGAGCTATATAAAGCAGGCATGAAATTTGAGGAGCCGGATGAAAAGGTTTTTCCATGCCTTAAAAAAGTAAAAACTCTTAATGATCTAATCAGTCAGGATGCTATCCAATGTAAAGAAACATTTGGAAAAGGTATTTTGGTTATTGGTGATAGCCATTCCATGGGTGTACGAAGAGCTTTATTTCATGAGGTTGTAATTGGTAATACTCAAGCCCCTTTTATCTTCAGTTTATCTAAAGGTAGCTGTAAAATTTACTCGCACCATGAAAAATGTTTTTTCGATGAATTGCTAATTGATCCAAGTCGTTATGTGAAAAACTTTTCAAAATTGGTTTATGTTCAACGAGGTTTCGATCCCGCAAAGCTTAATAGTAGTACTGATGCACTACATCGACTAAGTTCATTTATAGATGTAATTTGGGTTGGCCCAAGAGTGGAGTCAGGTCTGTATGCTAGGGATTTTATTCGACTTGGTTGCGATGCAGGGTTAAGGATGGATTCAAAAACTCGAGAACGGCTTTTGGCTACTAATGACTTAATTAAAACTATTTCTATAGATAAGGATTTCAGGTTCATACATGCTAAAGAATATGATCTAGATGATTATGGGAACTGTGACTATTTGTTATGGCGAGATACCGATCACTGGAATAAATTTGGTGTCGAGAGGGCTGCGCCAATATTGACAAAAATCTTATTGAAGGAACAGAGTAAATAATGGAGACGTGTCCGAGTGGTTGAAGGAGCACGCCTGGAAAGTGTGTATACGTTAATAGCGTATCGAGGGTTCGAATCCCTCCGTCTCCGCCAATTTTATGGGTGAAGAAATGTCAAAAAAGCTCAATATAGGTTGTGGTTCAAAGCCAAAAGAGGGCTGGGTCAATATAGATAAATATGTTCCTGATGGCTTTAGTCAAATTGAATTTGGTGATTTAGAGGCGGGTCTAAATTATCCAGATAAAAGTTTTGATGAGATTTTTTTAGATAACGTTATTGAGCATCTTAATGATATTCCGGGGTCTATCAAAGAAATCAATCGTTTATTTAAACCAGGCGGTGAGTGCAAACTGATTACGCCTCATTTCTCAAGTGCAAGTTCTTGGCGAGACCCAACTCATATCCATCATTTAAGTTATTTTAGTTTTGATTATTTTGCGACAGCTAGTCGATCAAATTACCTAGGAACAAAATTCAAAGTTGAAAAGAAATTAAGTTTTGGTAGTGGTTTTGGTTTGTTTGGAAGACTGCTATTTAAATTATCACCCTCTCGCTGGGAAGAAAAGTATTCTTTCGTATTTAGAGCACCTTCAATTACAGTAAAGCTTATAAAGGATTAAGAATATGGCTAAAGTCACGGTAGTTGGTACAGGTTTTGCGGCTCTTACAGCTGTTCGTAAATTGCGTAAGGCAGATACATCGCTTGAGATTGATGTGGTCTCGCCAAAAGCTGAGTTCGTTTATTACCCCGGCACTATCTGGATTCCAACTGGTCTGCGTAAACCAGAAGACTTAGTGATCAATCTCGCTAACTTCTTTAAGCGAATGAAAGTATCTTTTCATGCGGCAGAAGCGACTGGATTGAGTGCTGATGGCCGTACTTTGCATACTAGCAATGGTGATATTTCAAATGACGGCATCATCATCGCCAGTGGTGGCCGCTTTATTAAGAAGTTACCTGGTATAGAGCATGCCATCACACCTTGCGGCGGGATTCCAGCAACGACTCAGATACGGGATCGTTTGGCTGAGATGGATGGCGGCACTTTGGCCTTTGGTTTTGCGGGTAATCCTAAAGAGCCTTCTGCGATGCGTGGCGGCCCTGTCTTTGAGTTTTTATTCGGTATTGATACTTGGCTGCGGCAACAAGGTAAGCGCGATAAATTTAAGCTTGTGTTTTTCACGCCGGCAGAGAGGCCGGGGCAGCGCTTAGGTGAAAAGGCGGTTAAAGGGATGCTGAGTGAAATGAAGCATCGTGATATCGAAATATACCTTGGCCATAAGATGAAAGGCTTTGAGTCAAATAAAGTGATGACTGAAGGCGGTGAGTTTGACGCTGATTTGATCATGTTTATGCCGGGTATGACCGGTAACCAATGGTTTGATAATACCGAGTTGGCGCGTTCCGAAGGTGGCTTGTTGAAAGCCAATAAGCTTTGCCAGTCTGAAGGTGCTGATAGGGTCTATGTTGCAGGTGATTCTGGAAGTTTCCCAGGTCCTGGCTGGTTGCCAAAGCAAGCTCACATGGCGGATCTGCAAGCAGAAGCTGCAGCGCATAATTTGGTGGCTGAACTTAATGGTCAGCAGCCGACAGAGACATATAAAGTTGAATTGATGTGTATTGTTGATAAACGTGATAGCGGCACTCTGATTACCCGTTCAGAAACGGGCGGCGTGATGTTACCTCTAGGTTTAATTGGCCACTGGACGAAGCGGCTCTTTGAGTGGATGTATCTTAGGAGGTATCGATAGTAAAACTATGGTTACACTAAATCCTAGAGCTGGCTGGTTGGGTTTTTGGCCAAAGAATCTAAAAGCTATTCTTGATCCAGAAAACTCAAGAATAGAAATATTCCTTAAAGAGCAAGCAGATAGGCTTCCTAATGAAGCTCTTGTTTTAGATGCTGGTGCAGGAAAAAAAACATACAGAAAAATATTTTCTCGTTGTGTTTATCAGTCAACGGATATGCCTGGTGGTTTTTATTGTGATCCACATGACTTTGAGTGCTTTTTGGAAGATATTCAAAAACCTGATGATACATATGATGCAGTTGTTTTAACTCAAGTTTTAGAGCACGTGCCTGACACTTGGGCTTTATTGAAGGAAATAAAAAGGGTGTTGAAACTTAATGGCCGATTACTTCTTTCAGTGCCATTGACTGCCCCACTTCATGGTGAGCTACGGCATTTTTATCATTTCACTCGCTATGCATCATTCGATATGGCTAAAAAAAATGGTCTTGAGGTAAGTGATTTAGAAAAAGTAGGCGGAGCTTTTTGGGTTTTAGGAAAAAGATTACCGGACGCATTTATCAAGCTATTTAAGCAGTATGATCCTTTCCGTGCCAAGAAGAGAGGCCAATCAGTTTTAAATAATACTTTATTTAACATAGGCTTATTACCACTCTTTTTTATTAGATACATGTCTGCCGCGTACATTTTAAGGCCCTTATTTTATTGGCTAGATTTTTTGATAAGCAAAAAGAGTTCACGCTTGGCTATACGCTAGTATTGGTAAAGTTAAATGACTAAGTTAAAAATTATTCACACCGAGTCTAGCGAAGGCTGGGGCGGCCAAGAAATAAGAATACTTGAAGAAATTAATTTATTTCACAAAAATGGGAGCTATGATTGCTCTGTTATTGTTAGCCATTCGGCGGAAATGAATTCAAGGAATCCATATAGTTCTTTAAATATTATTCCTGCGCCCATCGGAAAAAAAAGAATTGCTGGTGTTAGATTTCTATCTAAGTATTTTAATAAAAATAATCCAGATATCGTTATCTCGCATAGCTCAACCGATAGTTGGCTTGTTGCTCTGGCTAGATTATTCACAAGAAAGAAATTTAAAATCATTCGGGCTCGTCACGTAAGTGCAGAAATTAAACCATCTGTTACTACTAGATGGCTTTATCGGCAGGCGAATCATATTGTGACAACGAGTTCTGCAATAAAGCAACATATTGAAGAAAGGTTAGGTATCCCCTCATTTTGCGTGACATCTGTGCCTACTGGAGTTGATTGCGTTAAGTTTTCCCCCGGCTCTACAAACCTAAATTTGCGACATGATCTAAATATAGATTTGGATGAAAAAATTTTACTTATGGTTTCAACTTTGCGCAGTTGGAAAGGGCATTCGATTGCGATAGAGGCAATTCAAAATATATACAACGTTTCATTGATCATTGTGGGGGATGGTCCGCAAGAAACTAACCTTAAAAAGCAGGTAGAGAACTTAAATCTAACAGACCGAGTACATTTTCTAGGATATCGAACAGATATAGTTGATTTAATGCGTTCAGCAGATATTTTTCTACAGCCAAGTTGGGCTAACGAAGGAATTAGCCAATCATTACTGCAGGCATGCGCCACCGGATTGCCTGTAATAGCCGGTAATATTTCTGGTCTAAATGAATTAATAGAAAATGGTGTTAATGGTCTTTTAGTCAATCCGGGGAGCTCGGATGACCTGCACTCTAAAATTGAACTCTTGTTTAATTCTGACGAGAGTTCACAAAAGTTAGGTGCTAATGCAAGAAGTACGGTTTTAAATAACCATTCTATCAACTCTATGGCTCAACAAATGATGAATATATGTAACCAGCTATGAAAATGAGTAGATATAACTACACAAGTCAAGGATTGAATAAAGATAAATTTGATGGGTATGTTGTTTCTTATCCTAAAAGCGAAAGAACTTGGGTAAGAACATTCATATTTAAATATTTTTCAATCGTTGAGGGCCGAGATCTGACTTTTAATACATCAGATTTTAATAGAATACCTAATTTGTACTTTACCCATGATATTTGGGAGAACAAAATAGCCTGGAGTTTATGGGATCGAATTAGGGGCAAGGGCATTGTTCCAAAAGGCGAAGAAAATATTAAGCCATTAATATTGATTGCTAGGGATCCTCGTGACGTTGTTGTGTCCTTGTTTTTTCATATGCAAAAACGGCTTAAAAATAAGCGTGCATTGGCAATGTCTTTATCTTAATTTATCAGGGATAAAAAATTTGGTCTTCCAATGATCATCGAGACAATGAATCAATGGTTTTATGAATGGTCAGCGGGAAAAAAATTTTATCTTTCTAGATATGAAGATATGCGAAAAAATCCTCAAAATGCCTTCTCAAATATGTTGCGATGTTTGCACGTACCTATTTCAAGTAAGCCATTTGACGAAGCGTTAGCTTTTTCTGATTTTAGTAATCTAAAAAAGCTTGAGTCGAATGGTGCTTTTACAATCTCAGAATTAAGTGCATCAGACATGAGTGATAGTGACTCATTTAAAGCAAGGAGAGGAGTTGTTGGAGGCTATTTAGATTATTTCTCCGCATAAGATATTGATTTCTCAAATAATCTTATGGGAAAGCTTGATCCAGTGTACAAATATTAGGGTGGTCCTAAATTATCTAGGTATGTCTTGTTGAAAATAAATTTTATTAGAAGATCATTCCGTTTTGATGGTGGTGCTGAAGTTGCTGCAAATTCATTTATTAACGCTCTATCAGAACTGGGCGAACTCCAACTAATTTGTGAGTCTTGGTCTGGTGATTTATTGAATCGCATTGGACTTCATGAATTAAGTGTTCAAGGATTTACGAGAGCAAAAAGATATAGCAATTTTATTCATAAAGCATCAATGCTGGCTTCATCACATAATGCTATCACGCATAGTCATGAATGGGTTCCTGGGTCTGATGTGTTGCGATTAGGTGATGGTCTGCATTCTGAGTGGTTAGATCTTATCGATATGCCCAAATATAAGAAACTTCTTGATCCCTTTCATAGAACTAAACTTCGTTTAGAAAAGGAGTCTCTTGAGCATAATAATTTAAAAGTGGTTATTACTAACTCTGAAATGATCAAAGCATCGTTGATTGATAGATACAATTTAGAAGAAAGCAATATCAGAGTTGTTAGAAATATTTTAACTAATGAATACATCAATCATGAGCCAAATGAAAACGCCCGAGATCCATTTAAACTTATTTTTGTGGGATCTGGTTGGCACAGAAAAGGATTGATTTTTGCGTTAAGAATGCTTTCTTTTCTCCCTGAGGAATGGACGCTTGACATAATAGGTAACGACTCAAATTGCGTTAGCTATATTGATAATGCTAAGCAACTGAATATTTCACATAGAGTGAATTTTTTAGGGGCGGTGAAAGTTACACCGGAATTTTATGCTAGGGCTTCTATTTTGATACATCCTGCAATTTATGAGCCGTTTCCAAATGTTGCTATGGAGGCCTTGAGTCAGGGTGCCGGTGTTGTTACAACCCATAATTGCGGCGCTTCTGATTTTAAATCTGAATTTGGGGTTTGGTCATGCGATCGAGAGCCTGAAGCTTTGGCGTGGTTGGTCAGGGAAGCTGCTAAGTCGTTGAATTTGAATAGATTGAAAATAATGAATAACTTCCGAAAATACAATGCTAGTTATCTAGTAAATGAATTAAAAGACATATACTCCATATTTAAATAGTTGATTAATTTTTGCGGACTGACAATGACTTATTATTCAAGACTTAATCCTAGCCCAATTTTTAAAGAGCTAACACGGCAGTATCAGCTTATGCATTCTGATGGAGTACAAGGTCAAAAAGATGCACCGAATACATTCCCAGGAAAAAGCTTGCTAGAACATGTTCCTTTAATTAAGGAGATGGTAAAAAAATCTGGATCGAACACACTTCTTGATTATGGTTACGGTAAGGCGACGTTGTATTACTCAAAAGATTTCAATTGATAGTATTTTATGAATGTGAACACGTGAATTTTAAACTTTTTTTGCGGTAATGAATAAGTTTCGCCCCAGAGTTGATGCATCACTACCTGCTTGATTCCAAAAGTCTTTCTCTAGATGGGTAGATGATTTTTTTGACTTCGATTTGCAGTATATTTTTTGTGGTATGGCTAATAACTTTTCCCATGAGTGTCTTGGTTGACTCAATGGTTGAGTATGAAGCTGAATTTCTTTGAAGCCGGAAAGTGATAAAAACAAGTATAGTTGAGGAAAGCTCCAAGGCATTATGTGCATATGCGATCCTTTACTAATCTTACCAATTAGGCATGGAAATCCTGGGAAGAAGCCACGAATATTAAATTGAAGTTTTGCGCTGGGTTGCCAGGTGTTTGGGGTTGTGATGAGCAAAGTTCCATTCTTCTTAAGATGATTGTGGCAAGTCCGGAAAAAAAGTTCAGGATTGCCAAAATGTTCAATTCCCTCACAACAAGCAATAACATCATATTCTGGTAAGTTACAAGGAATACCGTCATCTAAATTAGCGACTATGTGTTTTCTATATCCGGTCGAGCTATCAGCATACAAATCAATACCATCTATTCGTGCATTTGGTAGTGCCCCCAATAGCCAGCCATTTCCAGCCGGGCAGTCCAAGACTGTCTCGGGCGACAATGATTTAAGTAATGATGTTACTGTTTTTTTGGTTGAATCTTGCATGATTTTATTCAGTCAATAAATATAAATTTTAACTATATTTAATAAAGGTAGTTTTTGCATTCATAGTTGCTATTTTTATACCAGTTAGGCCGTCTAGAAATCCTGCTTTTAAAATAAAAGTCCTTATAAATGCCCATGATGCTGAAAGATATTTATTTTTATCTTTCGCTCTCGATGTCTTTCCAAGCAAACCATACTTCAGGGTTTTTTCGTGTATATCAGTTATAGAGATGTAGGTGTTGTGATACATGAGCCCATTAAGTTTAATCAGGCGTGCATAACAAGTTATTCGCTCGTGTACCAAGTCATCTGTAAAGTGGCATGTTTTCTTATTAAATAAACGAATGATCCAGTCGGGATTCCATCCAGAGTGTTTCACTTCTTTTCCAAGAAAGTAAGAACGTCTGTTAAATGAGAAAGCACAATACTGATCATCTAAATTTCTTTTCTGAATATCCTCAACTAATTCTGGTGAAAGATATTCATCAGCGTCAATACTTAAAACCCAGTCATTGCTAGCTTGGTTGACGGCATATTGTTTCTGCGGGCCGAATCCTAACCAATCTTGGTGAATAACTTTAGCGCCATGTTTTTCTGCGATATCAATGGTTTGGTCGGTGCTGCCTGAGTCGACAATTATAATTTCGTCAAAAAGGCTTACTGAATCTAAACACTGCTTTATGTTGTGTTCTTCGTTTAGCGTAATGATGACTACGGATATGGGCGGAGACATTGCTTAATATCTTAATAATTGTTGATAAGTAGCTTAATCGATAATGCCATGGAACTTAACACTAGTAAGGGTTTAATTATTTTTCCACCATGCTTGATGGCTAATTGACTACCTAGCCAAGCGCCAATCATTTGCCCCATTCCCATTACAAGCCCGGTGAGCCATAGCACATGACCTCCAAGCACAAAAATTGCGAGTGATGCGATATTGCTCGTGAAGTTAAGTAGTTTAGTGGTTGCGGTTGCTTTGGTAATGTTAAACCCAAGTATCAAGATGACGGCCAACATCAAGAAGCTGCCGGTGCCGGGGCCAAAAAATCCATCGTAAAAACCAATTAAGGTGCAGGCGCTTAGACCGAATGCGCCGATTGATAGTCGTGCTTGGCGGTCAATGTCGCTGGCTCTAGGTGAGAAGGCAAAGAAAAGCGCAAAGCTAATTAGGAGCCAAGGAATGATGGCATTTAGGCTATCGCTACTAAGGTTCTGGACTAACCAGGTTCCGCATATCGCGCCTAAAAAGGTCATCACGATGAGTGTTTTGAGTTGATGGATTGGTAATAAGCCTTTTCGCCAAAAGTTTACGCAGGCGGTTGCGGTGCCGAAGCACCCTTGAAGCTTGTTGGTCGCTAGAGCATTTAAAGGAGGTATACCCACCCAGAGAAGGGCGGGAACGGTAAGCAAACCACCACCGCCAGCAATGGCATCAATGAAGCCTGCTAGCGTTGCAATGATGCCCAGAAAAAGAACGATCTCTATGCTGATGTTTTCCACAGAATGTGTTTTCGTTAAATGCGATAATTCGCAAATTGTACGCCTGAAGCTGAATTTCCGACCAAGATGTTTGCTGTAAAAATTACCGACCTAACAAAGCGCTATGCCAAAGGTGAAGAGGCGCTGAAGGGCATAGGCCTGACTGTATCAGCGGGCGATTTTTTTGCGTTGCTTGGACCGAATGGGGCAGGTAAGTCGACAACGATTGGTATTTTGAGCTCCTTAGTGAACAAGAGCTCAGGTTCTATCGAGGTGTTTGGCTATGATCTTGAAAGAGAGCCGGAGCTGGCCAAGTCATGCATTGGTTTGGTGCCGCAGGAGTTCAACTTTAATCAGTTCGAGCCGGTGGATGAGATCTTGATTAATCAGGCCGGCTTTTACGGCATACCTCGAACTGAGGCAAAACAGCGCGCTGAGCACTATCTTAAAAAGCTAAGCCTTTGGGATAAGCGTAAAGCGCAAGCGCGTGAGCTTTCCGGAGGCATGAAACGTCGTTTGATGATTGCGCGGGCACTTGTGCATAACCCAAAACTGCTCATTCTCGATGAGCCAACTGCGGGTGTTGATATTGAGATACGGCGCTCAATGTGGTCATTCCTGAAACAGATCAACCAAGCGGGTACCACCATTATCTTGACCACGCATTATCTTGAGGAGGCTGAGAGTCTTTGTCGCAACATCGCGATCATCGACAAAGGGATCATTATCGAAAATACCTCGATGACATCTATGCTGAGACGCCTCAATCAGGAAGTGTTTGTGTTAGATACTGAGGATGCAATTAATGATTTGCCAACGCTTCAGGGCTTTGAATTGACCCAAGTAAGTGAGAGCTCTTTTGAGGTGAGTGTGGCTAAGGAATCAGGTCTAAATCGATTGT
>Ga0181595_10005558_pt1 | contig 11133 bp, 11 predicted proteins | sample 041ome_7_FD_145604 | JGI IMG/M metagenome (GOLD analysis project Ga0181595, IMG submission 145604) | Coastal salt marsh microbial communities from the Groves Creek Marsh, Skidaway Island, Georgia - 041401AS metaG (spades assembly) | ecosystem: Environmental > Aquatic > Marine > Intertidal zone...
AGTGTCGCCAAGCGGATAGCCGGAAACTGCCGAAGCTGGTGGCGAAACAGCCAGATGCTACTCCATACAGTACTGACGATAAGCTACTTTGACAAACAAGGACTTATAAGACTCTCATGACCTCAACTTCTCGAACCGCCCGGTGCGGACCCGCATGCCGGGTGGTGTGGCAGGGGTAGATCAGATAATATGATCTCCCCTATGCCGATTTTTGGCGGCAGCATTGGCGAAATCTGAAAAAAGAAGCGGTGGAACGGTATGTTAGGACGTTTATTATTTAGCGGTTGCCTGTTGCTTAGTCTGGTGGCGTGTAGTTTGTCGCCGCAAGCTCCCAGTCGCATGGTTAGTGCAGCCGAACAACTGGTACTGGCCGAGCAGCGTGGCCAGTTGGTGTTGCATTGGCCGGAGCAGCGCAGTGAGCGTGTTGCGGTAAATAATAAACGGCGTTTTCTGGCTTATGCCGGTCAGGGGGAAATGCTGGTTGATTTGCAACAGGCCCAGCAGCTGCAGTTGCGGGTTAACGGCAAGACGCTCACGTTACACGCCACAACGGAACATAAACCGCTGCGGGTCGATCTTTCCGGCTTAACCCGCAATGGTGAAAATCGGCTGGAGCTGGTTAGTGTCAGCCCGGCTGATGCCACAGTGCAAATCAGTGTGCCTTACCCGGTGTTACGACAGGATCTGGCGTCTTATGCCGCAAGCTTTCACGCTGTTGACCAGTTAATCGAATCGGAGGTTGCGGCGGGGTTTCCTGGGGCGGTACTAGTGGTGGTAAAAGATGGCGTGATTATTAAACATAGTGCCTATGGTTATGCCGAGCGCTACCAGGCTGATGGAACGCTGCTTAGCCAGCTGCGGCCAATGCAAACCGATACGCTGTTTGATATCGCCTCTAACAGTAAAATGTATGCCACCAACTATGCGCTGATGCGCCTGGTCAGCGAGGGCAAGCTGGATGTGACTAAGCCGGTACAGCGTTATCTGCCAGAGTATCAGGGCGATGGCCGGGAACAGCGTACGGTCAGCGATCTGCTGTACCACACAGCCGGCTATGCGCCCGAGGTACATTTTTTCCGCCCGGATAACCGCCATGGCCCGCAGTTCTATTCGTTAAATAAAGCCGATACTGAGCAGCTTATTCTGACTCAGGTCCCGTTTGCGACTGAGCGTGGCACGGCAGCAGTTTACAGTGACGTCGACTATATGCTGCTGGGGATGTTGATCGAGCGACTCAGCGGCCAGCCGTTAGATCAGTATTTGCTTCAGCAGTTTTCTTTACCGCTGGGGTTATCCCACACCCTATTTAATCCGCTGCAACACGGCTTCAGCCGCGAGCAGATCGCCGCAACGGAGCTCGATGGCAACAGTCGTGGCGGCCGGGTCAGCTTTCCGGCCAACCGTAGCGGTGTGATTGTTGGCGAGGTGCATGACGAAAAAGCCTTTTACTCATTTCAGGGGGTGGCGGGCCATGCCGGTTTGTTTAGCACTGCGGCCGAATTGGCGCAGCTCATGGCGATATCTTTGCATGGCGGCGGTTACGGCTGGCAGCAGTTTTTTACCCCCGCTACCCTGGCGCAGTTTGTGGCGCCTTCACCTTATGATCATCGTTTTGGACTAGGCTGGCGCACCGCAGTGCAGGGCGATTTAAACTGGCATTTTGGCGCCTATGCCAGTGACAGCGCTTACGGTCATACCGGGTGGACCGGCACTGCGACCGTGATCGATCCGGAACAGCAATTATTGGTGGTGCTACTTACCAATAAAAAGCACAGCCCAATCGTTGCCGAAGGGGAGAGTTATTACTTTAGCGGAGATAGCTTTGAAACCGGACGATACGGCTCCATATTAACCCTTATTTATCAGGCTTTACCCTAAAAGGACCGACTATGTTTTTGATTGACCAGCTTATCCTCGTTGCCTCTGTGCTGATTCTACTGGGTATTCTGTCCAGTAAGCTGTCGGCACGGTTGGGTTTACCGATGCTGGTGCTGTTTTTATTAGTCGGAATGTTAGCCGGAGAGGAAGGGTTTGGCCGTTTAGCCTTTAACAACCCGCAGTTCGCGCACGCGGTTGGCACCATTGCACTAGCCTTTATCTTGTTTGATGGGGGCTTGCAAACGCCGCTAAGTGCTGTGAAAAAAGTCTGGAAGCCAGCATCGATTCTGGCAACCCTCGGGGTATTGGTAACTGCGCTGATTACCGGTGTCGCGGCCAGTTATATTCTGCCAATCAGCTTAATGGAAGGTTTGCTGATCGGCGCTATCGTCGGTTCGACTGATGCGGCAGCGGTATTCTCGTTATTACGTAACGCCGGGGTTAATTTAAATGAGCGTCTGAAATCAACGCTAGAGATTGAAAGTGCATCGAACGACCCGATGGCAATATTTCTAACCGTGACTCTGCTGGAAGTATTGGTTAACGGTTTGCAGCCTGGCTTTGGCATGTTACAGCTATTTTTGGTGCAAATGGGCGGCGGAGCCGTCATCGGTCTGCTCGTTGGTTACCTGGCATTGCAACTGCTTAATCGTATTCAGCTGCAAGCGACCGGGCTGTATCCTGTATTAGTGGCCGCCTCAGGGTTATTGTCTTTTGGTTTGGCGGCAAACCTGGGTGGAAGTGGCTTCCTCGCAATCTTTATTTGCGGGGTGATGATTGGTAATAACAAATTTGCGTTTCAGAAAACAACTTTCCTGTTTCATGATGGCTTAGCTTGGTTAAGTCAGATCATGATGTTCGTGATGTTAGGGTTACTCATTAACCCCAGCTCCTTACTGGATGTTTGGTGGCAAGGGTTGTTGATTGCCGCAGTGTTAATTTTTATCGCCCGGCCACTGGCCGTCTTACCGGTGTTAAAGCTGTTTGGCTTTTCCGGAAAGCAGATGACGTTGATTTCCTGGGTAGGTTTACGTGGCTCAGTACCCATTATTCTGGCAATCTTCCCGCTGATGTATGGTTTACCGGGGGCAGAGCTGATTTTCAACGCGGTATTCTTCGTGGTATTGATCTCTGCGACTTTGCAGGGGTCCACATTGCCGTTGGTGGCCAAAAAGCTAAATTTGATTGAACCTCTTAGTGCGAAGCCTGCCGCCACCCTGGAAATCACGGCTTTGGGTGATGTCGATGCTGAAATTGTTGAGTACACTTTATCAACACACTCGCGGGCAGCTAACCGGCGCTTATCGCGGATGGCGCTGCCGGAAGGCGTGGTGGTAGCGATGATTACCCGGCAGGAACAGATTATTCCTCCGCGTGGTTCAACGGTACTGCAAGCGGGTGACCATTTATTTGTGGTATTAAAAACTGATTATAAAACCATGCTGGAACAGGTGTTCTCAGAGCAGGGCTTTGTGCATCCGGAGCTACCGGCAGTATTCAGGCTTAAAGGTGCCAGCCGGCTAAATGATCTGCGCTGGTGTTATAATCTGGATGTACCGGATGAAGTTGCAGAGGTGACACTGGAAGATTTGTGCCGGCAACAATTACCAGACACCCCGGAAGAGCAGATGAGCTTTACCCATGGTAACGTTCGCTTTACTGTGGCAGAAGTGATCGCTGGCCGGGTCATGACGGTAATGGTACAGCCTTTAACTACCCCAGCTTAGCCGCAGGCGACGCCAGCTTAGCTCAGCAACCAATAGACAACAGGCAGCGTTATAAGCCCGGTTAGAATACCGAAGCCGACGACGCCACTGACTAAGCGTGGTGCCAGACCTGCCATAATGGCGATAGCGCCGGCCGAAATCATCGGCGGCATCGCCGCCTGAAAGATACTGATTTGTACCGCCAGACCTTCCTGCCCCAGAGCGCGCCAAATTAGCCAGGCACTGATTGGCATCAAAGCCAGTTTGATGCAGAGTGCGCTAATCAGGGGTGACACTTCAGCTTTACTAAAGCGGAAACTGAGCTGAAAGCCAACCGCAATCATGACCACCGGCACCAGGGTCGCAGCCAGATTATCTACCAGTGATACTGCCAGTGGCGGCAGACTAAAATCCCGGATCAGCAAGCCAACGATCAACGCAATAAAGGATGGAAAACCAATAATCTTCAGCAAAATCGCCTTGGGTGTTGGCTTGGCCATCGTTGGGCTATAGATCGCCGCTACGATAGTGACATAGGTAGCCAGCGCAATAAAGGAGCCAATCTGGTCATACACCACGGCATAAGGCATGGCGGTTTGGCCAAACAACGCTTCGGTCATCGGAAAGCCAAGAAAAGAGGTATTGCCCAGCGGCAGGATCACCAGCAAAGCCCCGGTGACTTCGCGGGACCAGCCAAATAACCGGCTGAGTAGCAATACTGTGGCCACCACCACCAACAGCAGCAACCAGGGGGTGACCGCTGGGATCAACAGGGCAAAGGAGAACTCAAGCAACTTGATATTTTTCAGGATCAGCGCCGGTAATGCGACATAGAGCACATAGATATTCAGCACTAAACCACTGTTGTCCGGCATGGCGGGTAAACGGCGTAACAGCATGCCAATAAGCAAATAGGCCAATACCAGGTAAAAATTTTCCATCTTCTACTCGCTGTTAGTTAAAGGGGCAGAGCGCGAAATTAACTGTTCTTTAGCGGCTTTACTGAGTTGCTTAACCTGATACTCAGCTTTACTGGCGCTGGCGCGACAGGGGTAAGGCTGTTGATAAACCAGGGTCAGCGGGCCCTTACCGCGCAGCGACTTAGCGCCACCGGCTAATTCGCCCCGATGTTGACGCAGGCGCCGCACCGGATCGGTACTAATGCCGGTATAGAGTTGCCCTTGTGCGGTACGGATCAGATAAAGATACCAGTCGGACACGGCATCATATCTCCGGCGCCGTCGCCCTGCTATAATAGCCGGCTGACACAGCTTGACGAAAAACTAGTTCGGAATATCGCATGCAATTTCAAACCCTGGCTCTGGCAGAGCCTATTCTACGTGTTTTAGCTGAGCAGGGCTATCAGGCTGCTACGCCAGTGCAGCAGCAAGCAATCCCGCCGATCCTCAGTGGCAAAGATGTGCTGGCTGGCGCTCAAACCGGTACCGGCAAAACGGCGGCTTTCACCTTACCATTGCTGCAACAACTGCTCAATGCGCCGAAAGTCTTACAACCAGCCCAAGTTAGAGTATTAGTATTAACGCCTACCCGCGAGCTGGCGCAACAGGTATTTGAAAGTGTGCAAACCTATAGCCGCTATTTGTCAGTGCGGTGTGCGGTATTTTATGGCGGGGTGTCAATCCGGCCGCAATATGATGAGGCTGAGCAAGGGCTGGATATTCTGGTGGCGACACCAGGGCGTTTAATTGATCATCTACATCAACAGACCATTGATTTAAGTCAGCTGGAAGTGCTGGTGCTGGATGAAGCAGACCGCATGCTGGATATGGGGTTTATTGTTGATATTAAACGCATTATGGCCAAGTTGCCGGTACAGCGGCAAACCCTGCTGTTTTCGGCGACCTATTCCAAAGAGATTAAAATTCTGGCCGATGAGCTGTTAAATAAGCCGGTATTAATAGAGGTGGCCACCGCTAACGCAACTGCAGACCGCGTCACCCAACAAGTTTATCTGGTCGATCGTCATCGCAAGCGCGAATTGATTTCGCATATGATTGGCATGCAAAATTGGCCGCAGGTGCTGATCTTTGTCCGCACCAAACATGGCGCCGACCGGCTGGCGAAACAACTGCAAAAAGACGGCCTGACCACAGCTGCGATCCATGGCGATAAGGCGCAGGGGGCAAGGCAACGTGCACTGGATGAATTCAAACAGGGTAAGGTGCGGATTTTAGTGGCGACCGATATTGCCGCCCGGGGTTTGGATATCAGTGAGTTACCCTATGTGGTGAACTACGATCTGCCACAGGTTGCCGAGGACTATGTCCATCGGATTGGCCGCACCGGGCGCGCTGGTTTAAGTGGCGTAGCGGTCACGCTGGTGGGGCCGGATGAACTCGGCGCTTTGCAGGATATTGAAAAACTAACCCAGCAGGTGCTGCCAACCCAGATCGTACCGGGTTATGAGCACGACCCCAGTTTTCAGCCACCAGAAGAACAGCTGGCGCGTAAACCCGGACAGCGGCCAGGTGCTCGGCATGATGGCCCGGCGAAGAAACAATCTGCTGGCAAGTTAAAAGCCAAGTTGCGGGCAAAAGCGCTGGGTAAAGTCTGATTTCGGTGCTGCTAAGGATTAGAGTATCAGCGTCAGTTCATATAACAGCTTTTGCACATTTTGCCGGCTATCCATTAGCAGTAATAGCTCAAGCTGTTGCTGCTTAGCATCGACCCGATAGAATAGCAGATTATGTTTATCCAACTGCCATTGCCGGTATTCGGTTAAGCCCAGCTTGAACAAGCGTTCGCTAATTGGCGCAATCAGTGGCTGTGTGGGTAAGGTGGTGGTGATTTGCTCTTTAATGCTCGCCAGTGTTTTTTCCGCCAGTTCTGCGGAATACTTTTCAGTTAAAAATGCCTGCAACCGTTGCCGGGATAAACGAAACAGTGGTGAGGCGACCAGCTTGTAGCCACTAGTCAAAGGCTTGCTCCAGCGTTAACGCCTTATCTTGTAATGACTTTTCGGAAAGTTTTAATAATTTTAATAAAGCGAGGGTATCCTGCTGGAATTGATAATCCTGATAGGACTGCACCACAAAAGCCGGCTTACCGTTTTTGGTTATCAGTAGCTCTTCCTGTAGTTCCAGCGTATTGGCATGTTCTTTCAGGTAGGTGATGGTCTCAGTTTGCATTGGCCGTCCTTTAAAAGACTTTTTTCAGACTGATTCAGCTTAGCAGAGCGTATTGCAGACGGCAAATAGCGAGCTAACTGCGATAGAGGGTTTTGATCAAATGAAAGCCAAACTGGGTTTTAACCGGCCCTTGCACACTTAACAGCGGCCCTTTAAAGACCGCATCGTCAAAGGGCTTGACCATCTGGCCTTTACGAAATTCACCGAGGTCACCGCCTTTTTTACCAGACGGACACAATGAGTGTTGTTTAGCCAGTTTGCCAAAGTCGGCGCCTTGCTCCAGCTGCTTTTTCAGCTTTTCCGCTTGTTCGCGGCTTTTTACCAGAATATGTAAGGCGCAGGCTTTGGCCATGGTCGTTACTCTCGCGATTAGCCAGCAGGTTGCTGCTGGGTGATACAGTGAATATTACCGCCGCCCAGCAGGATTTCCCGGCCGGGTACCGTCACTACCTGGTGCGCCGGGAACAGCTGCTGCAGGATCTCTGCTGCGACCTGATCGTTCGGATCATCAAAGGTGGGCAGAATTAAGCCGCCATTACATAAATAGAAATTAATGTAAGAGCCGGCTAAGCGGGTATTAGCTTCACGCGGAATGGCTGCCATTGACTGATCAACAGAAGCATATTCTTCGGCTTTGGCGATAATCGGCGCCGGTACCGGCAGCTTATGCACCTTAATTTTGCGGCCCTTCGCATCGGTACTGGCTTCTAAATAATCCAGCGCCGCCTTGCTGCGGGCATACTGTGGATCGTTCTTATCATCAGTCCAGGCTAACAACACTTCACCGGGTTTGACAAAGCAGGCCATATTATCGACATGACCGTCAGTTTCATCATTAAAGATGCCGTCTTCCAGCCACAGCACTTTTTCAATCGCCAGATGCTCGCGCAGCATGGCTTCAATCTGTTCGCGGCTTAAATACGGGTTGCGGTTGGCATTTAACAAGCATTCAGCTGTGGTCAGCAGGGTGCCTTCACCATCGACATGAATAGCGCCACCTTCCAGCACAAAGCCCTCGGTGCGGTAGCGCGGCAGCTGCTCAATGCCAAGAATTTTACTGGCAACCTGATCATCGCGATCCCAGGGGAAATACAGGCCGCCATTCAGGCCACCCCAGGCGTTAAAGGTCCAGTCCACGCCACGGACTTCTCCTTTACCATTGGTAACAAAGGTCGGGCCGGTATCACGGCACCAGGCGTCATTATTGGAAATTTCGACCACCCGGATTGGGAACTTGGTATTGGCCTGGCTTAGCTGGGCGTAGGCATTGGCATACTGTGCCGCCGATACGCCAACCGATACCGGTTCAAAGCCGGCAATGGCTTTAATTACAGTAACAAAGGCGGCTTGTGCCGGCTTGGCGCCTAAACGCCAGCTGTCAGTGCGCTCCGGCCAAATCATCCAGGTTTGCTTATGCGGCGCCCACTCGGGCGGCATGCTAAAACCGTCTTGTTTTGGGGTAGAGGTTAGCGTTTGGCTCACTTGCTGTTCTCCGGGTTGATTTTGCCGTCTTTGGTCAGCAGCGTATCGTAGATATCGATGCGACGGTCACGGAACACGCCCCAGGCGCGACGAATGGCGGCCACTTCATCTAAATCAAAGGTATGGACCAGTACGGCTTCGTCAGTTTCGTTCGCTTCCTGCACCTTGGCACCGCTGTGGTCAGCAATAAAGGAGCTGCCATAGAAGGTAATGGAGAAATCGCCCTCGGTTTCAGTACCAATGCGGTTAGACACGATCACCGGCGTTAAGTTTGCCGCCGCATGACCTTGCTGCGTGCGCTGCCAGTGGTCACGGGAATTAATAGTGGCATCATGCGGCTCACTACCAATGGCAGTGGGGTAGAAAATCAGCTCAGCGCCCTGCAGTGCCATACTACGGGCACACTCCGGGAACCACTGGTCCCAGCAAATACCGACGCCCACTTTGGCATAACGGGTATTCCAGACTTTAAAGCCAGTGTCGCCCGGGGTGAAGTAGTACTTTTCGCTGTAACCCGGGCCATCCGGAATATGGCTCTTGCGGTAAATGCCCATATTGCTGCCATCGGCATCCAGCATCACCACAGTGTTATACAGGCAGTTGCCGGCACGCTCATAGATGCTGATCGGCAGCACCACTGCCAGCTCTTTTGCAATCTTGGCAAAGTGTTTTACCGCCGGGTTTTCTTCTACCGGCACGGCAAAACCCAAATATTCAGGCTTTTGCTTTTGGCAAAAATAGTTACGTTCGAACAGTTCCTGTAACAGAATGATTTGTGCGCCCTGAGCCGCCGCCTGGCGCACCAGTTTTTCCGCGCGGGCGATATTTTCTTCGACATTCCAGCCACCAATCATCTGGGTAGCAGCAACCGTTACATTACGCATCAGATCTCTCCAAGTCAGCAGTGATAAGTCCGGTCTTCAGGGTACCGGCGTATATAGTCGACATCAGCTTTGCCAGTTGTCGGCTATCGCTTTGCTGCCGCGGCGTGGCCGGGCAACAGGGCGCGCAAAATGCCGCATTTTCAGTCAGCCGTCAATCTTTTTTCGCCTTATTTGATCTGGCTGTTTTGCACGCTACAAAATTGTTGTTAACCTTAGCAAAATTTTACCGGAATTACTTGCCGCAGTGCGGGAAAAGCAGGACAAAAAGATGCAAAACCTAATAACCAGCGATGTGGTGATCAGCGGCGGCGGTATGGTCGGTGCCGCCCTGGCTGTTGCACTCAGTCGCTTAGGCTTGTCGATTACCGTGTTGGAGCGTCAGGCGCCGGCGCCGTTCGAGGCGCAAAGTGCTATTGATTTACGGGTGTCGTCGTTAAATCTGCGTTCTGAACGTTGGCTGACAGAACTCGGCGCCTGGCAAAACCTGCAGCAAATGCGGCTTTGCCCGTATCAATATTTACAGGCAGGCGAGGGCAAGGCGCAGCTGCGCTTTGCTGCCAGTGAAATTGGCGAGCTTCACCTTGGCCATATTGTCGAAAATAATTTGGTACAGCTGGCACTGTGGCAGCAGTTTGCTGAGTCAATCACGGTACTGACTGACTGTGAAATTACTACGCTGCAGCAAGACGAGCAGGGTGTGGAGCTAACGCTTAGCGATGGCCGTCAGCTGCAGTGCCAGTTATTAATTGGTGCTGATGGTGCCCAGTCTAAAGTGCGGCAGCTGGCGCGCATTGGTACTGCCGGCTGGCAATATCAGCAAGCTTGTCTGGTAGCCTATGTCGATACACCTTATCCGCAGCAGGATATTACCTGGCAGCAGTTTTATCCCAGCGGCCCGCGCGCCTTTTTACCCTTACCTGGCGCGCAGGCGTCCTTAGTCTGGTATGACGAAGCTGCCAAAGTGAAGCAATTGGCGGCGTTAAGCCCCAAAGCTTTAGAGCAGGCCTTTATTGAGGCGTTTCCGCCAGAGCTGGGTGCGATTAAGCTAAAAAGCTCAGCCTGGTTTCCGCTGGCGCGGATGCAGGCACAGCAATACGTAAAAGGCCGGGTGGTACTAGCCGGCGATGCGGCGCATACCATTAATCCGCTGGCCGGGCAGGGGGTGAACCTGGGCTTTGCTGATGCGATGTTATTGGTTGAACAGCTGGCGGCGAATTTAAGCGCTGGCAAGTCCCTCACGGATGCGGATAGTTTACAGCAGTATCAGCGGCAGCGGCGTATGCAGAATACGCTGATGATGGGGGCGATGGATGTGATTTATCAGACCTTTAGCCGGGAGTCGGCGCCGCTGTCGTTGTTGCGGCAGCAGGGGCTTAGGTTAGCGGCTAAGGCAGGGCTGGCGAAGCAGTTGTTAACTAAGTATGCCGTGGGGAATTCGGTGTTTTGAATCATTTAGTTAGTTATCTTAATCTATATAGCTGCGCTCTCAGAGCGACAAAGTCTGGAGCGGAGCATCCGGCGGCTAAATGCGCCGTACAACTTTGCCGGGGCACGCCGTGAACCCATCCTTGGGGGCTCCTCTTTCGCATCCATGCGAAAGACGTCCCCGGTCAAAGTGTACTATGCATTTACCGCCTCGTTCGGCAGGGGCTTCTGCATTCACGATTTCCGACCGAAGCTCGGTGAATGTAATGAATACTGTCTGAAAGAACTGTTGGTAACACGATAGTGAACGAGGTGGTAAGCATTCCGTGCACTTTGTAAGGGAATGTATTTTTCAGGGATGAAAAATGCAAGCGTACAGGGATGTATTCACAGCGTGTCCCGTCAAAGTTGTACGGTGTGCTTGCCGCCGGATGCACATATCCCGACTCTGAAGCGTCCAGACCATTGCAGCGCCCTCAGCTGGGTAGTAATTTTCTCCACCGGCTTCAAGGATCACATATATGTACACCTCAAAAAAGTCCACCGTTTGGCATGCAATTTTAATGTATTAACGGATTAAGCTGCCTACGTATATCCGGCCTTTTTATT
>Ga0181595_10005561_pt1 | contig 11132 bp, 10 predicted proteins | sample 041ome_7_FD_145604 | JGI IMG/M metagenome (GOLD analysis project Ga0181595, IMG submission 145604) | Coastal salt marsh microbial communities from the Groves Creek Marsh, Skidaway Island, Georgia - 041401AS metaG (spades assembly) | ecosystem: Environmental > Aquatic > Marine > Intertidal zone...
ATCAGCTGCCATACTCTGCGCCATACGCCTAATATCGCGAGCCCACGTGGCACTCGCCGCTTCGAAACCCTCTCGATTACTCGCATACAATGCTCTGGTCGCCTCTTCGAATCCTTCGCGATCTCCAGCCATAGCGGACATAAACCGATTCGCCCGATCCTGACTCGCGCGCCGGCTGTCCGAATCTACGCTGGCCTTGCGTTCGGCATCGACTAACCTTCGCAGAGTTGCAGACGCACCACCACGCTGCGTGTCAAGCCATGTCCAGTGCCTCGGCAGCAGAGTGACCTCACGCCCGATTACACCTAACTTGGGTCGGCCCCGAGGTTTTTTGTCCGTACTTGCGGCCTCGGTGCTACCCACGATGGGCGCAGCAGATTCCAACTGCGGGGGCGCGCCATAGCGGCGTTCGATATCTAACTCACTGCCTGATAAATGCAAATCGATCTGGCGACCATCGGCGCCAGCGAAGAGTAAAATCTCACCGCGTCGCAGCGCCTGCTCTGCTCCCTCTGCTTTCAGTTTAAGCGCGACCTCAAGCTGGGTTCCGTCCGCAATGAGTTTGTCGTCTTTAAAAGCTAGAAACCTGTGTTGCCAGTCTATTTTTTTCATCGTTTCACTCTGCATCTCTGTGCGAAAGACTGGTGATTGCCTTTCTATCTAATAATTAAACCATGGTATTAATGTTATTACCATGGTTTAAATACCCCCCCATCAGCGACGCTTACAGGCAGTCCCATTGCCTGCGCTCTAGACAAAGTGGCGCCTCAAAGCCTATTCTGGTTCTGAAAATTTACCCATCAGCTTACCCAACAATTAGAGAGCTACCCTTCTTATGAAGAAAAACAATCCCATTTATTTGGCGTCTCGCAATGCGCTGGCGCTCCTGCTCAGCCTTGTGATGCTTGCCGCATGCGCAACTCAACCCACGGGTGCGAACCGTTCGATGGGCAGCGGACTTACGTTCGCCACCCCCGAATCGGTAGGCGTCGACTCAGACCGACTAGACCGACTAACCCAAGCGATGCAGGGGTTCGTCGATGACGGGCGCTTGGCGGGCGTGGTCACTGCCGCTGCTCGTGATGGAAAAATCATCCATTTCGAATCAGTAGGTCAGCGCGACATCGCTACCGGATCGCCGATGACAGAGGATGCCCTGTTCCGCATCTATTCGATGACCAAGCCGATCACAGGTGTTGCGATGATGATGCTCTATGAGCGCGGCCTCTTTAAGCTCTCGGATCCCGTATCAATGTATATCCCCGAGTTCGCCGATCTGCAGGTCTATGCAGGTATGGATGACGACGGCAATATGATTACCGAGGCGCCCGCTCATCCAATGACTGTCCGCGAACTAATGAATCATACGGGCGGTCTTACCTACGGTCTGTTCTCTCAATCGCCCGTAGACGATCTCTATAACGCCGCAGGAGTCCTCGATCCGGCATCTAACCTTCAAGACATGATCGATAAGCTGGCAAAAATCCCTCTGCGCCAGCAGCCTGGCTCACTCTGGCATTACAGCGTCTCTGTTGACGTTCAAGGTTATATGGTCGAAAAACTTTCAGGGCAGCGCTTTTCTGACTTCTTAGAGGACAATATCTTCGAACCGCTAGGCATGGTCGACACAGACTTTTTCGTTCCAGCCGAAAAAGCGGACCGATTAGCTGAAGTTTACGCCTACGGCCCCGACGGCAAACTCTTCGCGAGCGAGGGCTTTACCGGCGGCCCAAGCTATCTCGTTGAGCACAATTTCGAAGGCGGCGGCGGTGGACTTGTCGGATCGACTATGGATTATTTGCGCTTTAGCCAAATGCTACTCAACGGCGGCGAGCTCGACGGCGCGCGCATCCTTGCCCCACTCACGATCGAACTCATGCATCGCAACCAGCTTCCTAAGGGACTTGGCGACAGCATACTCGGCGCCAACGGCACTACATTCGGACTCGACTTTGCCATAATCGAAGACCCTGTCGAAGCCGAGGGTTACTCTAAAGGTGAATACTATTGGGGCGGCGCCGCGGGGACCTGGTTCTGGGTGGATCCTGTCGAGAACATCGTCTTTGTTGGGATGATTCAGCAGTTTGGCAATGGTATTCCCGACGTGCGTGGCACTTCACGGCGTCTGCTCTATCAGGCAATTATGGAGCCAAACGGCATCTAGAAAGCCTTGATAAGAGCTGCATTAAGAAACACCAACAAAAGCGTCGCCGTTTATACGGAAGGCGCTTTTTTTATGGCCGCGAATCGATTTTCAGTGCGGTGAGGTACAGCAATACCCCATGCGCCTGCGACTAGGAAAACTAGTGCAGACTCATCCCCCCCCCTGCTATTTACTGTAATCAGAGTCATATTGTAGACAATATTGTTGAAATAAGAAGAATTAGGCCGCATAATTCCGCTCCATGAGCATAATTGTTGACAATACAGACGCGCCCGAGCCACTTGCAGTGGCGCCATTACCCCTATCTCCCTTAGCCGCGACTGGCACGCGTGCGGATTCGGTCTTCGATTTGTTGCGCGCCTCGATTGTGCAAGGAGAGCTCGCGCCCGGCTCCAAAATCAATGAGCCTCAACTCAGCAAGCTTTACGGCATTAGCCGAGGCCCCTTAAGAGAAGCCATCCGCCGCCTCGAGGGGTGCAAGCTTGTCGAGATCAAAGCCAATGTTGGCGCGCGCGTGGTCGAGCTCGATATCCAGAAAGCGATTGAAATATATGAGATCCGCGAAGCACTCGAAGGACTCGCCTGCGGACTCGCCGCCGAGCGAGCGACTGCTAGCGATTGCAACCAACTGCGCGCCTTGCTCGCGCGCCACGAAGCCCAGATCGAATCCGAAGACGGCAAGCGCTACTACCAAAAAGAAGGCGATCTCGATTTCCACTACCTCATCGTCTCGCTCAGCGGCAACACCCGCCTCTTCAACCTACTTTGCGATGAACTCTATCATTTACTTAGGCTCTATCGCGTGCAGACAAGTAGCCAGCCTTCGCGTCCGGCACAGGCATTTAAAGAGCATCATCGTATTGTCGATGCGATTGAAGAGCGCGACTCAGTGCTTGCCGAACTCCTAATGCGCCGCCACATTGCAAGCGCCAAGGCTACGCTACTCGCGCAGCTCGAGAGCGATTCAGGACCAGGTCTAACCGCCACAACACCAAGTTAGCACCAAGCAAGACAGAACCAAGACAGAACCAAAATAGCACCGCGATTAAGATCGCGAAGAAAGACGTTGAAAAAGAACATCACAGTTTCATTTACCCCGAGGAGCACGCATGAAAATTTCACAGGGCGCTAAATTTCGCCAAGCGTTAAAAGACAATAACCCTCTGCAAATAGTCGGCGCAATCAATGCGTACTGCGCGATGCTTGCTCAAGAAGCCGGCCATAAGGCCATTTACTTATCGGGGGGCGGCGTGGCAAATGCTTCTTACGGGCTGCCAGACTTAGGGATCACAAGCCTCAACGACGTAATCGCCGATGTCGAACGCATTAGCAATGCAAGCGAGATTCCCTTGCTGGTTGACATCGACACAGGCTGGGGCGGCGCTTTCAACATTGCGCGCACGATTAAGGCAATGGAAAAAGCCGGCGCCGCTGCGGTGCATTTAGAAGACCAGGTAGCCCAGAAGCGATGCGGTCATCGCCCTAATAAAGCGATCGTGTCACAGGCAGAGATGGTCGACCGAGTAAAAGCGGCCGTTGATGCCCGCACCGATGATGAGTTTGTCATTATGGCGCGCACCGATGCCCTCGCGGTCGAGGGCATGGACTCTGCTATCGAGCGCGCAATCGCCTGCGTCGAAGCGGGTGCCGATGCGATCTTCCCCGAGGCGATCAATGAACTCGGCCAATACAAACAATTTGCCGACGCGGTGAAGGTTCCTATCCTTGCCAACATTACCGAATTTGGCCAGACCCCGTTATTCAACTGCGAAGAGCTTGCGGGACAAGGCGTTGGCATGGTGCTTTATCCGCTCAGCGCGTTTCGGGCAATGAGCAAAGCGGCACTAGATGTCTATCAGACTATCGCCATTAATGGCGACCAAAAGGCTGTCGTCGACAAGATGCAGACGCGCATGGAGCTTTACGAAGTGCTCGGCTATCACGCTTATGAAAACAAACTGGACGCGCTCTTCGATTCTGAAACTTCATAGTTGCCCCTCCGCTTCGCGGAGACCCGAGGCTAAGAAAAAAGAGCACAAGGAAAAAGAGACGAGCGACTCAGAACCGCGCTCGCAAATACACAGTAAAGTGAGAGGAAAAGCACCATGGCAGAAAAGAAATTAAGCGGCGCAGGTCTTCGCGGCCAAGTCGCAGGCGAGACGGCCCTTTGCACCGTTGGCAAAACGGGTACCGGCCTCACCTACCGCGGCTATGACATAAGCGAACTCGCCGAGAAAGCAAAATTCGAAGAGGTCGCATTCCTGCTATTAAAAGGACATCTACCCAACCAGTCTGAGCTCGACGCATACAACACGAAACTTCAATCGCTGCGCACACTCCCAGACGCACTCAAAGAAGTGTTAGAGCGCATTCCAGCGTCTGCGCACCCGATGGACGTTATGCGCACGGGCTGCTCTATGCTCGGCAACCTCGAGACAGAGACAGATTTCGCTCAGCAGGACGACGCGATCGATAGGCTACTCGCCCTGCTCCCAGCCATGATTTGCTATTGGTATCGCTTCTCCCACGACGGCGTGCGAATCGATACAGCTCTCGAAGATGCCTCTATCGGCGGTCATTTCCTTCATATGCTCAGCGGCGACACCCCGAGCGAGCTTTTCGAACAGGTAATGAATGTCTCGCTTATTCTCTATGCCGAGCACGAGTTTAATGCGTCGACGTTTACTGCACGCGTTTGTGCCTCGACCCTCTCGGATATGCACTCCTGCATCACGGCGGCGATCGGTTCACTGCGCGGCCCACTCCACGGCGGCGCAAATGAAGCGGCAATGGAAATGATCGAAGACTGGACGAGCGCCGAACAAGCCGAGTCAGAAATAATGGGTATGCTTGCGCGCAAGGACAAGATTATGGGCTTCGGTCATGCGATCTACAGCGAGTCCGATCCGCGCAATACGATTATCAAGAAGTGGAGCGAGAAACTCGCCGCTGAAGTCGGCGATACAACGCTGTATCCGGTGTCGGTGCGCTGCGAAGAAGTTATGTGGCGCGAAAAAAAGTTATTCTGCAACGCCGATTTTTTCCATGCTTCCGCCTATCACTTCATGGGCATACCAACCAAACTGTTCACGCCAATCTTTGTGATGTCACGCCTCACCGGCTGGGCCGCTCACGTTAAAGAACAGCGCGCGAATAATCGAATCATTCGTCCGAGCGCCGACTATACCGGCCCCGAAACGTCGACTTGGGTTGATATCGCCGATCGCTAATTAGCGGATTTCTAAATCCCTACTTTTAATAACGAACACTCTGTAATTACAAAAGGAATTAACTGTGTCAGCAAATGTAGAACTCAATAACCGCCCAGAACCCGATCAGGTACTCGTCGACATCGCCAACTATGTCTGCGATTACGAAATCGATTCAACCGAAGCCTATGACACCGCCCGCAACTGTCTTATGGACACGCTAGGCTGCGGTCTTCTCGCGCTGCGTTTCCCTGAGTGCACCAAGCTTCTCGGTCCGCTCGCCGAGGGTACTATTGTGCCAAACGGTGCCCGCGTCCCCGGCACGCAGTTCCGCCTCGATCCTGTAAAAGCCGCGTGGGACATCGGCTGCATCGTGCGCTGGCTCGACTATAACGACACGTGGCTTGCTGCAGAATGGGGCCATCCTTCGGATAATCTTGGCGCAATCCTCGCTATTGCCGATTATCTGTCGCAGCAGAATATTGCAGCAGGCAAAGCGCCACTCACCATGCGTGACGTACTCACTGCGATGATAAAGGCACACGAGATTCAGGGCGTTATCGCACTCGAAAACAGCTTTAATCGCGTCGGCCTATGCCACGTTCTACTCGTGCGCGTCGCCTCTACCGCTGTCGCAACAAAGATGATGGGTGGCTCGCGCGAACAGATAATCGATGCGCTTTCTCAAGCATGGCTCGACGGCTCGAGCTTACGCACCTACCGTCACTCGCCTAACGCAGGTCCTCGTAAGTCATGGGCGGCTGGCGATGCTACGTCGCGCGCAGTTCGACTTGCAGACTTCACTATGCGTGGCGAAATTGGCTATCCGAGCGTCCTCTCCGCGCCGACTTGGGGTTTCTACGACGTCTCGTTTAAGGGCAAAGAGTTCGAATTCACTCGCCCTTACGGCAACTACGTCATGGAAAATATCCTGTTCAAAATCTCTTTCCCTGCCGAGTTCCATTCGCAGACAGCCGCCGAAGCCGCTGTGCGTTTGCACCCGAAGGTTAAGGACCGGTTGGACGACATTGAAAAAATTGTCATCCATACTCATGAGTCCGCCATCCGTATTATCAGCAAATCAGGGCCGCTCAATAATCCAGCAGACCGCGACCACTGCTTGCAGTATATGACAGCGGTGCCACTGGCCTTCGGAAATCTCGTTGCCGAGCATTACGAAGACAGCTTCCACGAGGCAAATCCAATTATCGATCAGCTTCGCGAGAAGATGGAGATCCACGAGAACCCTACCTACACGAAAGAATACCTTGAGCCTGAAAAACGCTCGATCGCTAACGCAATGCAGGTTTATTTCAAAGACGGCAGCAGCTCCGACAAGATCGAAATCAACTATCCTGTAGGTCATCGTCGTCGCCGCGAAGAAGGTATTCCTTTGCTCGAAGACAAGTTCAAAGCCAACCTCGCAACGCGCTTCCCTGCGAAACGCTGCAAGGAGATTTTTGCCCTTTGCAAAGATCAGGCGAAACTCGAAGCGACGCCGGTTAACGAATTCATGGAAATGCTTGTCATTTAAATAAACACTAATTTATTCGTTAACCCTTGAAAAAAATAAGTTGCGCAGCATATAGGAATTAGGCGGTGCTCAAAAGAGACCGCCTAGTCGCCTAGCTCTCATCGAGGGTGGGCATAACCTTAGAAACATATTGCTTTATTGCGAGGATATGACATGCGTAACTTTGATTTTTCACCCCTCTACCGTTCTACTATTGGCTTCGACCATCTGTCGTCTTTGCTCGATGCGGTTAACCGCAACGACGCGAGCCAGCCAAGCTATCCGCCTTATAATATTGAGCTGATAGATCAGGACAAATACCAAATCACTATGGCTATTGCCGGCTTTGTCGAAAACGAGCTAGAGCTTCAGTCAGAGAAACAGACCCTTACCGTAAAGGGGAAAAAAGAAGGCAGCGAAGAGGGAAGAAACTTTCTGCATCAGGGTATCGCCGCGCGTAATTTTGAGCGCCGCTTTCAACTTGCCGACCATGTTGAAGTCGTGGGCGCCACACTTGCAAACGGCTTATTGCACATCGATCTCGTGCGAGTAATTCCCGAGGCGATGCGGCCTAAGCAGATTCCTATAAATGTCGAAAAGCCCAAGTTAGTCGATCTGGGAAAGCAATCGGCTGCTTAACAGCGGGCCATGCTACACAGCGCCCTTAGCAGACCGGATGATTCTCCTAAACCATCCTAAAAGAGCGCAAAAAAAATGACGCGGTATTGAGCCGCGTCATTTTCATTTACCTTGTAAATCCCCTACACTTTTTTAAGCTTTCAACATTCTGAGGGTGTATATATTTTCCTATTGTCGGTATTTCTTTTTCGCAAGCCGACTACTTCAGCGAATGGATAACCAGCCCGCTTTTAAGCTTTGGCTCGAACCAAGTAGATTTCGGTGGCATAACCTCACCTGCATCGGCAATGTCCATTAGACTCTCAATAGAAGTTGGATAAAGCGCGAAAGCAGCCTGCCATTCGCTACCGTCCGTACGGCGCTCTAATTCCGCCAATCCGCGGATACCTCCGACAAAGTCGACGCTACTATCGGTGCGCTGATCGAGGATATTGAGTAGTGGCGCGAACACAAACTCTTGCAGAATACTCACATCGAGGCTTGCGACAGGATCAGTGTCGTCGATAGTTTCAAGCAAATTAGAATTCGCGCTTAAGAGATACCATTGCTGGCCCGCGTAGAAACCAAACTCACGTGCCTTGCTAGGCTTAGCCTGTCCTTCGACTAACTCAATATTGAAATTCTCAGCCAACGCGCCGAGAAACTCGTTCACATTATGACCGTTGAGGCTCGCTACCAGTCGGTTGTAATCGAGTATCTGCATTTGGTTATGCGGGAACAACACAGTAAGAAAATAATTGTATGGCTCGTCCCCCGTATGATTAGGATTCGCCTCCTGCCTGAGTTTCTTCACCCGTGAGGCTGCAGCAGAACGATGATGCCCATCGGCAACATAGAGACAATCCAACGCGTTCACCTCACCTTCGACTGCCGCAACAAGCTGTTCGTCACGGATAACCCAAAACACATGCTGCGTTGCATCATCTGCCTCGAAATCATAATCAGGCGTGTTTTTAATCACTTTTGCGATAAGCGCATCGATTGAGGCTTGCGCTCTATAGGTCAGAAAGACCGGGCCCACTTGCGCATCGAGCGCATCCATGTGATTCACGCGATCGTCTTCTTTCACGGGCCGAGTAAACTCGTGCTTTTTGATCAGGTCTTGATCATAAGCCTCGACCGACGCCGCGGCGACGAGGCCAACCTGCTGATGACCTCCCATCACCTGCTTATAGACGTAAAGCGTCGCTGTGTCGTCTTGTTTCAGCGTGCCCTCACGAATAAAGCGCTCGAGGTTCTCTCGCCCTTTGGCATAAACGCTAGGATCGTAGACGCTAATCTCGTCGGGCATGTCTACTTCGGGCTTGTTGATATGCAAAAAGCTGAACGCGTTGTCTTTTGCTAACTCGTAGGCTTCTTCTCGGTTAAGCACATCGTAAGGATGCGAGGCTACCTGTGCGGCGAGTTGAGCTACTGGGCGAATACCGCGAAACGATCGAATAAGTTTCATGTGAGATCCCGAGGAAGAATGAGTCTGTGGTTTCCTGTGGCAAATCTATTTAGACAGGAGGCGGGATTATCGCATTTCAGCGAGCATGCTTAAATAACTTCGGGCATAGGAATCGACTGCATCATTAGCGCGTAAATTTTGCATCCAGCGCCCTGCGCGTAACGCGCGGCGGGAAACCACGAGACTCCAAAAACCGAAGAAGCTTGAGATGCGGCTTGCTGCCAAAAGATAAATCGGCCTCGCCTTGCAGCCTTTTTTTTACTAATGCTTCTGCCATCGGCAACCAATCGTCGTCGTCTTCGAAGAGATTGCGCTCGATAAGGGACTCCGACACGCCTCGACCCAGCAAATCAGACCGGATGTGGAGATAGGCAAAGCCCCGCGATTTACGATAGCGAACGTAGGACTCGACAAAACGCGCATCGGATTGCAGCCCCTGGTCACGGAGTCTGCCTAGCTGAAGATCGATCTCATCATGAGGGGCATCGGGGTATTTGAGTCGGAGCTTTCGTTGTAGCTCAACGTAAGAGTGCTCGCGTCGTGCAAGCGAGTCCATTGCCGAGCGTCTTAGGGGGAGGAAAGGTTTAGCTGCCGAGGCAGACTGTAAAACCTCGGCTGGCTCATCAACATCAGCCACACCGGACTCAGTGTCTGGCATGGCTGATGAATTACGACCATCGACGAGTTCTCTCGATGTCACGTTAGAGCCTTTATGCAGTCCTCGATTTGTCACACCTCAAGCTGCTAGCTAGCTGAGGCATCTGCTTCGACGCTGCCGTCGTTCGCCGACGCACGAGCCTCGGCACGAGCCGCCGCTTCCGCCGCCGCCTGCGCCTTGGGATCAGCTAAGAGTTTTTGACGAACAAGCGCCTCGATTTCGGCGGCAACCTTAGGATTTTCTTCGAGGTAAATAGAGGCGTTTTTCTTGCCTTGACCTATTTTGTCGCCGTTATAGGCATACCATGCGCCAGACTTATCGATAAGATCGAGCTTAACGCCAAGATCAATAACCTCGCCCAAGCGATGAATGCCTTTACCGTACATGATCTGGAATTCGGTTTGACGGAAAGGGGGCGCAACCTTGTTCTTCACAACTTTCACTCGCGTTTCGTTGCCGACTACTTCGTCGCCCTCTTTAATCGAGCCTATACGGCGAATATCGAGGCGGACAGACGAATAGAACTTGAGCGCATTACCACCGGTGGTGGTTTCAGGTGATCCAAACATCACGCCAATCTTCATACGGATTTGGTTAATAAAGATTACCAGGGTATTCGAATTCTTAATGTTACCTGTCATCTTACGCAGCGCTTGCGACATAAGGCGAGCTTGCAGGCCCATGTGACTGTCGCCCATATCGCCTTCGATCTCCGCCTTCGGTGTGAGCGCTGCAACGGAGTCAATAACAACCACATCGAGCGCGCCCGAGCGGACGACCATATCGCAAATTTCCAGTGCTTGCTCACCCGTATCGGGCTGGCTGACGAGAAGGTTGTCGACATCGACACCAAGCGCCTCGGCATAAATTGGATCTAATGCGTGCTCGGCGTCGATAAAGGCGCAGCTACCGCCTGCTTTTTGCGCTTCGGCAATAACCTGTAAAGTAAGCGTGGTTTTACCTGACGACTCAGGGCCGTAGATCTCGACTATGCGCCCTCTCGGTAAGCCGCCTATGCCAAGCGCCACATCTAAACCCAATGACCCAGTAGAGATAGAGGGAATTGCTTCGCGCTCGCTATCGCCTAAGCGCATCATGGAGCCTTTACCGAATTGACGCTCGATCTGTGAGAGCGCCGCCGCTAATGCTTTATCCTTGCTAGTTTCGTCGACCATTATCTATTCCTTGTGGTTAAAACACACAACCGAAGCCTTGTTCCCTGAGTATCCGTGTGCCGTGTGAGACCGTCTTTAATAGCGGCCTCACTTATAGAATAGCCTGTCCTGGGCTATTCGCTATTTTTGGGCTAACTTTCTATTCTAACTTACTGTCCTGGCTTTCTGCCCTGACAGTTTCACCTTACTTCTCAAAACACTGTATATTCGAACAGTTAATATTAGAGCAGATTATTACTGTATGGACAACCAGTATATTGGCTGTTGTACAGATTCCTTTAATGAATTTCTGCCGTGTTAGCTGAGAGGCGAAACCTCTTCATG
>Ga0181595_10005566_pt1 | contig 11125 bp, 6 predicted proteins | sample 041ome_7_FD_145604 | JGI IMG/M metagenome (GOLD analysis project Ga0181595, IMG submission 145604) | Coastal salt marsh microbial communities from the Groves Creek Marsh, Skidaway Island, Georgia - 041401AS metaG (spades assembly) | ecosystem: Environmental > Aquatic > Marine > Intertidal zone >...
TCACCTCGACACCAACCGCGTGCGGAGTAACATCCCAGACGACGCCAGTTCTACCTTGGTACACCAAGTACGGCATGCCCTTGTGTTGAGAAGAATCAACTTTGATGTCAACGTAGTCTCCAATCTGCGTGATATGAATGGGATCAAAAAGAGAATAATTAGTCAGTTTCAATAATTAATAACGCGATTCATCGACAACATCTGCTCGAAACACGTCGCCTCGCGTCACACGCGCGCGCGGAAGCACGCGCGATTTTTTTTTCTCAAGGGAAGAAACCCCACAAGTAGTGGGTCGAGGCCGTCGACGAAAATTGAACGAAATGTGTCTTTAAAACACCATCGCGAACGGAAATATCGCCGTTTCTTTCCACGAATGCCTCAAAACATGCGCGGAGTACGCGCGAACGATTTGATTCCAGGAAGAAACGAACGCATTCCCGTCTACATCGATGGTTTTCGACGCCCGAAATTTGAGAAAAAAAACAACTACGCGCGAGCAGAAAGCGGATTCTGTATCACTTACTCTGAACGTTCTCAAATACGTCGTCGCGTTCTTCGGTCCGTTTTGGCGGAAACCGCGCGTGAACATGTTTCTCGTGCCATGTCTGAGACCTCTGCTTCGTGCTCTTTGATTACCCATGTTTGTTTATTCGCAGTGGTAATAAATTTGCGCCTATTTCAATGAAGAACCAAAACTGTACGACTGAGAGAACAAAAAGAGAGTCCTCGTCTGCGACCTGAATTTCGACCATAAACAAAAAAAAGTTCCTGTCCCTTTCGTCGATCGTTTTTGTCTCTTCTCCTTCTTCTACCTTATAACGTTATTCTTGGGGAACGTCCTCATTCTTAATAAGAAGAAGACAAAGCGTTGTTGTGTTGTTCGGAAGAAGGTGGTGGTCTGTCTCTCCCCGGTCGTCGGTTTCCCTCTGTGAGAAGGCGCATCCTCTTCCTCCAACGACGCATCAATCATCTCATCCCCGTCGTCGTCGTCATCCAACGAAGACGAAGACGAAGAAAGTTGTTCTGTTTTCGTTCCGTTCCTTTTCTGCCAGACAGACAAAAGAACGGTCGACGACGACCCGAGAGAGAATCGAATTTAATAATCTCTTTGAAAAACGCTCGTCGTTTTCTTCCCGCTTTACCTGTTGTCTCGTTCGTCGATTCATCAACGAAGAAGCCTCAAAAACACTCTCGAATCTCTCCGCACAGAAGAAGAAGAAGAAGAAGAAGGAGAGTAAAAGAAAATGCTGAAAGAGGCGATCAAAGCGGTCGCGGCCGCGCGAAAGAAGAAGAAAGGGCGAGAGATCGCAGAAAAGTCGATCGCCGAAAAAAAGTCGACAACAACATCAGAAGAGAGTGATGTTGACGACGATGATTCCTTACCTTCATCGATCTCGGATGAAGAAGACAAAAACAAAAACAAAAACAAGGAGGCGAAGAAAAGAGGGAGGAGTTCGACGGATTCTGGGGAAACGTTTGAAACCACAACGACGGGGACGAATAACAACGGTACCTCGGAGGATTCGGATGAAGACGGCGAAAAGAAAGAAAAGAATAGAAAACGAAGGATGAGGAGGAAAGGGAGTCCGACAGACACGGACGACGAGGAGGAGGCGTATGTGAGAGAACTATCCACGCAACAACAACGGCTGAAGAAAGTAAAGAGGACGAATATGATCGATACAAATACGGCGATGATGACGGCGCTCGGTGGTGGTGCCGTTCCGGCTGCGCAAGTTGCACCGATAGCAGTTCCACAGCTGACGTTAGACCAAATTCAGCAGTTGCTTGCGCAGCAACAATTGATGCAGATGCAAAATTTGCAGCAACAGTTTGTACTGCAGCAACAGGAGCTCATGAGAAATCCGCCGAAAGATTTCATGTCAGCGTTGCAGTTTTTGCAACAGCAGCAAGTCCAAGCCATGTATAATTTTAATAATTCTGGTGCCAATGCAGCCTCCGCTGCAGTCATGTTGAATCAAGCGACATCTGGATCGTTACCCCCGAGCCTTTTAAATTCTCTTTCTTCGGCTATGAACGGCGGCAACATAGGAAACAACGCGCTCGCGCCTTTGATTCAAGAGGAATTGCAGTTAAAGTTGAAGCAACAACAGATGAAGGAGTATCGAAAAGAACTTAAAAAGAAAGAAAAACTCCTCGAGAAGCAAAAGAAGTATCCGTACGCGAATGAGAGTTTTAAAAGTATCATGAGTCAGCAATTGGAAGGTTCGATGGATCAACAAATGGAAGAAGACGAGGAAGGTGACGAAGAACGAGCAAGGGCGACAGTCTCAGTTCAAAGACAAAGCGATGATAGTGGTCGCATCGCGCCCAAAGCGGGAGCATCTGGTATTGGAGTCCCGACGCAGTCGGCTGCTACGACGACAACAACGATAACGCCTAGTTTGAAAGAACAAAGAGAAATCCTGAACGCCAAAAACGCGAACCACAAGGAAGCGTCGCAATTCGTTTCTGGACGCGCCTGCGGCGTGCAAGGATGCGAATTACTTTGCGAAAAAAGTCGCTCCTTAGTTGGTGTCGTCCAACAGTGCTGCGAAATGCACAAACGCGAAGACAGTTTCAACTTAAAAGAAAGAGAAGGCGTCTTTCGATGGTGTTTCTACTGTCATCGTCCTCAGAAAATCGAAGAGTTTTCATCGAGTAGTAAATCTATTTGCAAGGAAAAGTTTGCGTTGCGAAAGCAAAGACGTAAGTTGGCGAGTCAAAAGCAGAAACTTTTAGCGGAAGCGTCGAAGACGCAGATAGCGATGCAACAATACGTGACGGTAGAGCATCTTCAACAACAACAACAACAACAACAACAACAGTTGATTGAGATGATGCAGTCGAAACAAGCGAAATCAAAATCTTCTAAGAAGAAAGAAAAACGACCGAGGACGTCGGAGGAAAAGGAAGCCATGCGCACTTTGTGCGATATCCTCGCCGATGAGGAACGAAGAGAGAGCGAAGAGAAACAGCGCGCCGAGAAAGAATCGTCTCAAGAAGATGCCTGAGGAAAAGGCTAGTAGAAATTTAGTAATAATACGAGTGTAAGAAGAAATACAGAAGATATAAAACAAATAATACGCAACATTCGCTATTACTATCTCGCTTACTTATTGAATCACCACTTACACTTGCTTGCTGAATTGCGTCTCTATGCGTTTCTTCATCGCGTCCACGTCGTCAAATCTCTTTTTTATTTCATAAAGTTGACACAACCTTCGCATTCGGCGAAATGCCGTTGGCGTGTGACCGATACCAACCGCGTCGGTTATTTTTACCGATCTCTCCAAGACAACGATGGCGTCTTCTATGCGTTCCAACAAGAGCAACGCTTCGGCCATGTGATGTAATGTCAGCGCAATCTCCGGATGGTTCTCGTTTTCAAACACGACTTGCTTCAAGTTCAAACTCGTTCGATAGTTTTCGTACGCCTCTTTCGGCTTGTTGTTTTGCAACATGCATGAAGCCAAATTATGCAACGCTGCTGCTATTGTCGCTTCCGCTTTATATTCTGCTCCTTTTCTCTTATCTACTTTACTACTACTATCACTACTACTGCTACTACTACTACTATTTGGCGTCGTCTCTTTCAATTCTCTCAGTAAATCCAAGCACTCTTTGTATAATCCTTCCGCTTTCTCCCACATTCGTTGCGTCCTCGCGAGTTCCGCCAAGTTATTCAGCGCCGCCGCGACGTGCGCGTCCTTCTCTCCAAATCCAAGCTTTGCTTCTTTCAACGCGCGTTCGAAACATTTCAGAGCGAACTCGATATCTCCGGCTAAGAATTTTTCGCGTCCCAAGTCGGTATACACTCGCCATTGCGCCGTGTGTCTTCCTTTTTTACTTTTCCCGTTCGTTTTCGTCGTCGTTTGTTCTTCTTCTTCGCCTTCGATGTGCACTTCCACGTCTTCCATATTTTCTCTCTCCTCTTTCGTTAAAGAAGAAGGCATTTTCTTCTGCGCGTCCCTTCTTCCTCTTCCTCCTTCTTTTTCGAGACACGAGGCGTGCGAGAGGAGAAAATATGATGGAAGACGACCTGGAAGAAGAAAACCGTTGTTGTTTTTGTTGTTGTCGTTATTCGTATTCGTATTATTACTACGAGGATGCTGATGACGACGACGACGATGATGCGTTGCGAATTGCGTTGGTGATGATATCGAAATCGTTTCCGTCGTTCGTGTCGTCCCCGAATTAAAGAGAAACGCATCGTGCGCAGCTGCAGCAGTAGCTGCAGCAGCAACAGCAGCAGCAGCGGCGGCGGCTCGAAGAACGACTCTTTCCTGCGTAAACGTCGTCGTCCTTCTCAAAATCATCATCTCAACACAAAACAACAACAACTGTCATTTTTCTTTCGTTGTTGTGCTTTTTTCTCTTCTGAGGTGTCTGACTGACAGAGTGAACACATTTTTTGCACCAGAGAAAGAAGAAGAAGAAAAAAAGAAGAAGAAGGAGAAAAAAGTCAACACAACAAACAGACAAAAAAGAACGTTAAAAAACACCACTGTACACAACACACATCAGAAGAAGAGTAGTAGAATAGTGTTAGTAGTATGAATATATTCTTCTAAACAACGCGTGTGTTTTATGAGTAGTATAATAGTAGTGTGAGTATTACTCTTTGAATGATGACGACGACGAATGCGACGACGACGAAGAGTTTTAGTAATAACAAGAAGACGAAGAAGAAGAAAAAGATGAGCAAAATCATCGAGACCAAAACGAACGAGAACGAGGAGAAGAAGGGGAAGAAAAGTGATGATGCTATAGAAGAAGAAGAAGAAGAAGAAGAAGAAGAAAACGACGACTTTAATAAGACGAATAGTAATAATAACGAAAAGACTTTTACGACGATTCCAGAGCACATCAAAACTTTGGCGTTGAACCAAAAGGAGAATCTCGCGCGTTTACTCATCGTCAGCATCTGCAACCGAAAAGATTTGTTCGTTAAAAAATCGACTTTACAGACATTCGACGGCGAAGACTTTCAGCTACTCCGAAACGTTCGAGAGTTATATTTGAACGAGAACGACATCGAAAGAGTAGTCAATTTAGACCGACTTCCAAAGAGTTTAAAGTTGTTACACATCGAAGGGAACAAATTGAATTCGTTCGAGGGCATCCGCGACGTACCGAATACGCTCCAAACGCTCTCGATGAGGAATAATTCAATACGCGACTTCTCCGAAGTCGCGAGAAAAGACGGAAGGAAATGGGATTTAGAATATCTAGATGTTCGAGAGAACGAGTTTGGTAACTTTGCGGATTTACGGTTGGTGGAAGAATTTGTACATTTGAGAGAGTTACGGTTGAGGAGCGAGGAAAACGACAAAAGCGAGAATAATAACGATAAGAAGAGTAACAAGAAGAACAATCCGGTGTGCAAGTTACCTTCGTATCGCATGGCCGTGCACGCGTTTATTCCTTGGTTGGAAATGTTGGACGATATTGGGTTTACCGCCAGTAGTGCGTTGGTGATTGAAGAAGAGAAGAAAATTTTTGAACGAAAACGAATATCTTCGTCGCAGGAAGCTTCGGAACACCAGCGCCATCAACACGTGGAAGAAATCATAGAGGACGATGAAAAAGACGACAACGAGACGGTAGGAGAAGAAGAAGAAGAAGAAGAAACGACGTCGACGTTGTTGTCCCTCGAAGACGACGAGGAAGATAAAGAGAAGAAGAAAACGGCAGCGCAGAAATGGAACGCGAGCGTGAAAATCGACGAGCAACAACAACAACAAGTACAACCTTCTTCGCGACCACTGTCGAAACCGTCGCCTTCGTCCTCTTCGAAACTGATGAATCATATTTTGCGGAACAAGCTAAACGTGTCTTCTTCTATCGCGAAAAGGAAAGATGAGGGCATGCAAACGACGACTACGAATAATAATAATAATAATAATAATGATAGCAACAGCAGCAATAATTATAGAAGTAGTAGTAGCAATAGCAATACGTTAACGTCCAAGTTAGAGAGAGAACTCTACGAGCTGAAGAAAACGTTCGAAACGAAACGACGTGAAAACGAAACTTTAAGCGGTGCTTTGATGGAAGTCACGAACGAGGTAAAGCAAATCGACCACGAGACGTCGGAGATGTACGAGAAAAGCGCCAAGTTAGCGGAACTCTCGAATTTGAATTACGCTTCCGCAAACAGGTATAAAAATGAAGTGGACTTACTGAAACGAGAGTTGAAGGAAAATCGCAAAACGCTCGAAAACGCTCTGAGTGGCGAAGCCGAAGCGTTGGAGGAAGTGAACACTCTGAAATCGACCATAGAGTCCATCAGAAACGAATACAATCGAACGATATCTCGAATGCGCGACGAACACAAGATGGAAATTCGAAAGGTTTCGAAAACAGTCAGTTCGTTGGAGGAGTTGGAATACGCCGCCGAGGACGAAATCGAACATTTACAGGGAAGGATACGAGAGATGGACAAAGACTACTCGAAGAAGTTAGAAGACGTCACGAACGAGAGGAATGCAATCACGAGACGCTTGGAGGCTTCGTTCGAGGAATTGAAAGAGTTGGATTCAGTGTTAGCGACGGAAACGGAAGCGCTAGTGACTGCGGAGAGTTTCGCAGAGGAGTTGTCGACGACCAACGAAAGTTTGAAGAATGAAATGAAGGAGATGAGAGAAGAGTTGATGAGATTGCGGAAAGAGGTGCCAGAGTTGGAAAGTAAGAAGGAAAAGTTGAGCGACGAATGTGGATCTCTCAAAGAGGAGCTGAAAGCGAAAGAGGCCGCGATTGCTGCTCAACTCGAAAAGGTGAAGAAAGCGGATACAGACTTGGCCGAAGCTTCTTTGAAAGAGGAAAGCGCAAAGAAAGCAAACTTGGAGGTGGCGCACATGCGAGAAAGTCTGGACTTAAAATCTGCGATGCTCGAGAACTCGAACGCGTTAGTCACGAGCTTGAAAGAGGAAGTCGTAAAACTTTCCAAAGAGAACAAGGAGTACGCCGTAGCGCACGCCAAGTGTTCTACGACTTTAGAGAGTCAAGACGCCAGGGTGATACAGTTGGAGAACGAGTTGAAAACGGAACGTTCGAAACGCATGGCGTTTGAACGAGCACACGTTGGTAGCAAAGACGAGATTATTGCCAGGGACGAGATGTTGCACTGGGCCAACGGTGAGGTGGAACGGTACGGGATCTTATTAGAGGAGGTGAAAGAGGAGAAGGAGGAAATCATTGACATTGCGCGAAACTTGCAAGAGCAATGCGACGACTACAAGCGAATCGCGGAAAGAGCGTTCAAAGAGAAGGAAAGCGTCGAAGAGGAAATGCGAATGCTTTTGAGTTCACAAATACGACGCGAAGAAGAATTTGATATGGTGCGGCAAGTGTTCGCGAAAAGCTCGTTGATGAGCGGAGGCAGTTAGAAGAAACAACACGCATGACGAATATATATTTTTGAAACGAAGACACGTAATGTACACTCAAATCGTAATAGTCCCACTCAAGGTTCTTAAAACGAACTTTTAATGTTCGTGCGACATCGCTACCAACGCGTTGACGTGGCATTGAAAAGGCAACAAGGGCGTCTTTGCTTTTCTTTCACAAACTCCTTTTTTTCTACTACTCTTTCAGAATTAATTCTCATTTGCCTAATTAATGAGCGTAATTACTGTTTCCCTTCATTTATGTATTGTTCAATTAATATTTTCTCGCGTGTAAAGTAATAAAATGGCTGAAAAAACATTCAATTCGGTAAGAACGTTCGGGAATGATTATATTTGTTTTATTAATTTTAACGGAAATATGCTCCATATAAAAGATATCATAAGTAGTCTGGGGATAATAAAACATATAAAACATGATATGGTATAGTTGAAATAATTCATGAAGTACAAACAAGGATTTAAAATCCACTTACTAAAATTTAAATAATTAATAAATTTAAACAATAAATAAACTTCGTGTAAATATATGATTTTAGTAAATGTATTTAACGAATAAATCGAATAATATATTAATATTCCCAAAATGTGCGCTTTGACTCGGGAAAATGTCATTGCACGCGTTAAATAAAAATTTATCTCGCCAGAGGCTCTTTTTTTTAAAAACAAGTACTAGAAAAGTAGAGAGCGTGCTTTTCGTTTTGCACTCACTGCTAAAAGCGCGCTTTAGAATCGCTTTGAACCCACACTCATAATAGATAGTACTCTCATTTCCGCACGTTTTTCGTGCGTCTTGTTCGCACACCGAAGCTACATTGTCCTCCGAGTTTTGTTTCCTTTTTCTGTGGGGCGTTCGGTTTTTTTTTCTCTTTTTTTTGCCCAACCAACAAAAATTCTCTGTCAGAATCAGATTCCAAGAAATCTTCGAGAACAACTTTTTTTGTGCCAAACCATCGCAAAGAATTCGAACAAATTCGCTCCGAAAACGCCATAACTACACACAAAAAACTAGAATAAAGATGTCTGCTTTAACTTCATCGTTCACCGCCAACTTGGTTTCGGTCAAATCTGCCGCCAAGAAGTCCCAAAAGGTTGTCGTCGGCGTCCACGCGTCCAACGAATTCGCCAAGAAGGTACGAAAATTTCTTCGCTAAAAAAACTCTTGATTTCTTTTGTGTTAATCGCGCGCCGATCGGTGGTTCGAACACGCAGTCGCGAATGGAAAAACGAGAATGTTCGCATCGATTTGAATAAAAGTGATGTTTAGCTACGTTTTCCTCGCGTTCGAGTCGAATTCCACGTTTATTTTAGCATCCGTCGTGGGCGTTTTCACTCACCGAATTTTTCTCTTTCAACCATCATCACTCCCTTCTGGAACGCTCTTTCTTGCTTCCTTTTGTTCTTTGCTTTCGCAAAAAATTGAAAAAAAACAGAGCATCTCCTTCGTCGCCGCGTCTGTCATCGCGTTGCAAGCGTCCCCGGCGTTGGCGATGAACGCCATCGAGCTCACGGATAAGAGAGCCGAAAACGTTGGTGGTTTGCAGCTCATCTACGAGGTATGTATTTCGTCCTTCGCTTGGATTTGAAACGTATTCGTTTCCGAAACTTTCGCGCGCGCTGCTCTTTGCTCTTCTTAGCCAGGAAAAAAGAGAGAGTTCTCGCAAAAACCAACCAAAACTGGGTGAAACAAACAAAAGAGATTTTCTGCGTCATCCGATTTTTAATTGATTCGTTTGTTCTTTGCGGTTGGAAGACGAAAAAAGAGTTCGTTATTTGAGAGGAATTTTTTCTTACCAACAAGTCTTCTCTTCTTCTCTCTTCTCTTACAACAGGCGCGTGACTTGAACATCAACGAATCCACGAGAGGCGACGGGGCGTCCAGATTTGCTTTGCAAAAGTTGTCCACGGAACAAACTGCGGCGAGAGCGAAGGAAGCGACGGCCCGTTTGTCCGGGGAAGTTTCGGAATACGTCAACAAGAAGTACTGGACCCAAGCCGGTAACGCTTTGAGACGTGCTGTGTACACTTTGAGATTTGACGTCAACAACCTCGTCGCGGAGAAGGGTGGTGATGCGGATGCCGCCAAGGACTTGTTCAAGACCATCGAATCGCTTGACTTTGCCATCCGATCGAAGGACTTGGACACCGCCTCCCCGTTGGCCGCGGCGGCTGCCTCCAAGGCGGACGCCATCCTCGCCGCTTTCTAATCATCTAATTTAAAAATATTAAGAATTATTTAGAAAGAGAGAGAAAGAGGGTGTGCGTTTTGCAGTTGAACGGCTTACGGTTGCGATTTGTAATAAATCGCGTTTTCTTTTACGAACACTCAGAGAAAAGAGAGAGAGAGAGAGAGAGAGAGGAAGAACTTTTTGCATCGACGAGAGAATAGAACTCTCGGAGACATAGAGAAAAAGAGAGCGAGAGACGGAGAGAGTGAAAATAATAGTGTTTATTTTATGTAATGGTAAACGCCCGGGTTCATTTCGCTTTGAGCTGTGCGCGATTTTTTAGTTGAAAACGAGTACTTAACCTTACTTACGCGTCGTATTCGCGTTTACCCCTTTGCGTTTATGATATCGCGTCCGACAAAAGTCTTTTCGCGATTTCCCTCACTTTTCGTCTTCGGAACAGACTAAGAATTAAACATGACGTCCCGTTCGTACCACTGCTCTCGCGTTTTCTCGCACCACCTCGACCACCACCGCCTCCAAAGAAGAAGATCGACAAACTCTTCTTCTTCTTCTTCTTCTTCTCGTCGTCTGAATCGTTCTTTCGTAAGGAAAACGACGACAAATGCATCGTCGTCTGAAGAATCGTCGTCGGAAGAACAACAAAAGTCTTCTTGGAAAGTCGTCTCCGAGTCTCCGTTTTCCAACAGCAGCAGTACTACTACTAATAATAGCACGAATAATAAGAATACTCTCGAGGATTCTTCGTTAGCATCCGAACAGCCGAGTAGGCTACGGATTGAAGCCGAGTCGTCGTCGACGAGAACAACGGAAGAAAATAATGTAGGAGAAGAGAAGGTTGGTGGAATACCAATACACTCGAGTCGACGCGCGACGAAGATGTTATTCACCTGCAACAAGTGCGGTACGTTTCTTTCATTCTCACAACAAAGTTTCTCATTCTCTCTCTTTTTCATTCGTAATGACGCATCGTAAGAAGATTCTGACCAAAGTAGTACTCCTCTCTCTCTTTCTCTGAAAACCGATTGTACGCGTTGAAATACAGAAACGCGAACCGAGCGAAAGGTAAACAAAGCAAACTTAACCACCGGGACGACCTGGGTCCAGTGCGGGAACCCGTCGTGTATGGTCTGGCACAAAATAGTCGATAACTTAGGTTTGATTTACGAGTGTTCCGAGATGGAGTAGTCGTTAAAACAGTAGTACATAGAGTAGTAGTATTCATTGACTTGATCAAGCGCTTTTGTTCGTTTGTCTTCTTCGTAGTATTTAGTAGAGGAGTCGTATTGGAAGTAAAATCTCATCACTGTATCCGTCACAAATTAGAGTAGTATTATTATTAAACTCTTTGTTGACGGGACTCATTCAGAGCTCTCTCTCTCTCTCTGTGTGTGTATACGCGCGCGCGCAAAGGAGAAAAAGTTGTTGTTGTTGTTGGAATTAAAAGAAGATATAAGAGATACTAAGGGCGGCAAAGTTTCTTCTTCTTCTTCTTCTTTTAATTCCAATTGTGTTTTGCGTTGTGAC
>Ga0181595_10005567_pt1 | contig 11125 bp, 16 predicted proteins | sample 041ome_7_FD_145604 | JGI IMG/M metagenome (GOLD analysis project Ga0181595, IMG submission 145604) | Coastal salt marsh microbial communities from the Groves Creek Marsh, Skidaway Island, Georgia - 041401AS metaG (spades assembly) | ecosystem: Environmental > Aquatic > Marine > Intertidal zone...
TCAAGCCCAGTCGGGACAAATGCCTATAGGCATGTCCGGTGTCCCGCCCCGACTGGGCTTGATGATGATGCTGAAATCTGCAGCCGCTGCGATGGTGAGGGGTGTTCTTGGTGCGGTGATGAATGAGGGGTGTAGGGCCGCATCCGGGGCGCGATCTGGCACCCGCCACGCGCACGCGCACGAGGGCATCAATCCTCATAGAGGAATGACATATCCGACTGATAAAGGCACCCGCACTGATCGGGGTGGGGGCATCCATGCAAAGGAAGCATCTGGGCATTTGCTGTCGGAAACGGTCGCTTGCCAAGCTGGCGCGCCGCAGCGCATGGCCCTGCAGCCATATTCGACGGCAGCAATTCCATGCTTTCAATACCAGCTTGGATCATATGCATTAGGCTTGTCCTGCTGGCCAGTGCCCTGGATATGCTGCACCCGATAACGCTCGCTGACTGCAACGGGTCCGCTTTGGCGTCATCGGTCAGTGTCGCCATGAACTGCGCAGATATTTTGACATTTCCGCGCAAACCCGCTGATCGCAGAGCGTCTTTGTCTAGCAGATCACCGATCTGCCGCAGTTCCTTATAGGTTACATAACCGGCTGCGAAGGCGTCATGATAGAACGCGAGAGCTTCCGGGCGATCGATAACAAGCCCTGTCAGGTTCACCGCATACCGCACGGCATCAGCCTGGCTTGGGAAATCCACTGGCAGAGGGGCCGGCTGCCAAGGCTCTGGTTGCCAATCATCCGCCCCGGCCCGAGTGTCGGGTGGCTGTAGGAACAAACTCCGAAGCCAGTTCGCTAATCCCATGATCGCCTCCCTTGAACGGAGGGAGCATCGCATGCAAAGCAAGCTGAGTCATGCCGCCAAACTGGCGCACCAATCCCCGCATGGAAGCCGCTTGGGCGCAGGATAGCTCGAATATACTGGGCTTTCGCGCCGCATTTGGTCGCTAGTGCCCCAGCTGGCTCCCAAGCCTTGCACGTAACGAGGCCTTGCCCCGGCCGATATCGATCAGGCCATGCACGATGGCTATAAGCATGGCTATTCGACCAGATCCCCGAACCTCGCTAGCCGCAGGCCGATGCCTGCTGATTTCTGGGAAACCTATGTCCGCATAGGCTGGGCAGAGATTCGCGAGCATTACGCCACTCACACCCGCGTCATTCGCCGCTGGATAAGGGAGGCCGGGTACCCCGAGCTTGCTGCAGCCCGCACCGCCTATCTGAAAGCCAAACGCGATCAGGAGCGACCAGAGCGCAAGCGGCGCGCTCGCTTGGCCAGGCTGGCGCGGCAATATCATGAATGGTGAGGCCTGCGCCGAAAATACGGGCAAAATACGGCTTGCCCGTCCGTAAACGGCACCCGCGCCCCTGTCATCCTGTCCGCAGTCAACCGCCCCGCGATAGCCGGGCAATGGAGAACTGCAGATGACACACCACACCATCCCGCTCGAGGATGAGAACAATCGCCGTCGGCTGTTGCAGCAGGGCGATCACGTCACTTTCGACATGGCATTCTTTGATAGCGGCAAGACCAGTCGCGATGCTGTCGTGACCGATTCCGCCCCCGCTGTCGCTGCCCGTTTTGTCGAGCTGATTGATCGGGCCCGGCGCGAGCATGCAGAGCGCTTCGCATTCCTGGGCGCTTCGGCCCCGGCATTCGATCAGCAGGCCGCAGAGCTTGTGGCTCGCAGCACCATCTATTCCGAAGGCACGCGAGCGAGCATCAACGCAATCCGCGATGCCCGACATGGCGGCCTTGCACCAATGGCAGCACCTGCCGCCCAGCCCGGCCAGAGCGCCCAGGGCGAATATTCCCCCAGCCAAGTGACCGATGCGCTGCGCGCCGCGCGCTACACCTGACTAACCCGGCCGCGCGCTGCGCCGCCCACTGGAGAATTGATATGGCCAAGCCACTGGACGCCCGAATTGCATCTGCACTGTCGCAGGATGCCCGCGCCGCCACCGTTTCCGATCTGATCGATGAGCTTGCCGCGCAGATCGATGCCACCAAGGCCGATCATGACCGGCTCGACGCGGTCAGCAAGAGCGCGACTGCATCCGAGGATGAGGCAGAGGCCGCAGCCGATGAGGTAACGAAGCTGGCACGCCGCATCGTGCGCCTCGAGGCCAAGCGCGAGCAGTTGAAGTCACGGCATGCCGATCTGCTGGCCAGCGACCGGCGCAAGGCCGCGACCGATCGCCACACCGCGGCCAAGGCACGCCGCGATGAGTTGGCGGCCGATCTGCGCCGGGAGGTGCCCGGCCTGCTGGATAAGCTGGTGGAATTTCTCGCACGCATCGAAGCGAGCGAGGCCGAATGTCAGGGGTTGGGCAACCCCGGCTATGGACTGGAGATGCTGGAATCGGCCGAGGCGCTGGCGCGGGGTTGCGCCAGCCATTGGCGGAACGGTTTTGGCAGCCCAATCATGCGCCTGACGCAGATGCGGATTCCCGAATTCGACGCATCGACCGGCGCGCGCAACCTCTGGCCAGTGCCTCACAATCCTATGGCCTCAATGCAGCAGGCCGAGGCTACCGAGCGGCAGCGTCGCCACCTCGAGCAAGAGCGCCGTCTTGCCGAAACCAAGACCTATCGCATTACCCCGCCTGACACCCCGGGCTTTCAAGTCTTTGTCGAGACGCAGACCGGCAAAAAGCGCGTGACGTCGAGCTCGCTGATCGTGCGCATGACACCTACCCAGGTTGCTGCCGCGCGCACCGCTGGCCTGGCTGTCGGAATAGCCCCCGATGGCCAGATCATCGGCATGCCGCAGAGCGGGAATTTCTGAGATGCCCGCTCACACCCCTTTCGCAGCGCCGTTCTCCACGCTGCTGTCGTGCCTGGGCGCTGGGGTGCGCCGCAGCCCCTTGGTGCCCAGGCACGGCGCTTTCCGTCCCTGCAATGGTGTCGAGCCCATTGCAGCGCTGGGGCGACGGATGGGTTCTCCCTTTTCCCGTCCGTCGCCCCGCACCGCGGGGGCTGTCCGATGACTGCTGAGACCGCTACCGGACCCCGCGCAAAATCGGGCCGGTTCGCGCCGGGCAATCCCGGCAAGCCCAAGGGCGCACGCAACAAGGCGACGCTGGCCGCAGAGGCGTTGCTGGACGGGGAAGCGGAGGCGCTCACCAAAAAGGCGATCGAGGTTGCCAAGACTGGCGATCCCAAGGCGCTAAAGCTCTGTATTGAGCGCATCCTGGCACCGCGCCGCGACCGGCCGGTTTCGTTCAAGCTGAGCCCGATCAAGTCGGCAGGCGATCATCCCCGCGCACTGGCGCAGATCTTGAAAGCCGTTGCCGCTGGCGAGGTCACGCCCATGGAAGGGCAGGGGCTTTGCCAGATGCTCGACAATCACCGCAGTTCGCTCGCCACTGCCGATCTGGCCGAGCGCATTGCCGCGCTGGAAGAGGAGCGACGCAATGGGGCTGGCTGAGCGCGTCGCTCGCCTTGAGCGCACGTCTGGCATCGGCGGTAGAGCGCAGCGCGAACGGGATGTAGCTGCATTCGATGCTCGAACCGCAATTCTGGTGTCCGCCATTGCCGATGATGAGCGACCCGATGCAGAACGCAGTTGGGCGATCGGTCGCGCGATGCTGCGCGACTATCCGGGTGGCGCTGCGATGCTCGCTGGCGTCATGCTCGAGGATTGGCACCTATGACGCTGGCGAGGCGCGTTGCCGCTCTTGAAAAGGCCCGGAGGCCAAAAGGGGCGCAGGTCTATGCGACCGATGACGGCTCGACGATCGTTTATGCAAAACCGGGCGGCATTGCCATTTTCGCGCTGCCACACAATGGCCGCGACCCCTTGCCGGGGAAACCCCGTGCGTAGCGGTATCGGCCCGTTGACCCGGCGCATCGCGGCGCTGGAGGCGCATCCCGATCGATCCGCCATGCGCCCCATGCCGATCATCGCAGCCGTCGATTGCACCCCAGCCCAGGCCGTAGCGCGGCACGTTGCCGAGCATGGACCGCTGCCACGCCAGCCCCAGGGGCGGGTACAGGCCATTGTGCTGGTGCCGTGCCATGCGTGACCTGATCCGGCGAATCGAGCGGCTGGAAAGGCAGGCCATCGCCAGGCCCAGCCGTGCCGTGCGGCGCTTGTGCTGGCGCGCGCTGGCGACCGGCGAGGCTATGGTCGTGGCTCACTATCTGGGCGACCCTGGCTTATCCGGCTTTGATCGGCTCTATTCCGGCATCGAGCGGGCCGGGCCGTTTGGGCATTATACCGGCAACCTGCCCGCGTGCTTTTCCAAGGCGATCAGCGCGGCATCCAACGTCCACGCCACCGGCAAGATTGGCGGATGGGAGATAGTCGATTCGCGCGCCCTAGCTGCGTTCAACGCCATCCCCTTCGCCGACAAGTGCGCCCTGTTTGCTGCGCTCCGTTCACTGCCTCGCGTGCACCCTGAGCTTGTTCAACCACTGCGCCAAGACTTTGCGCGCCAGCGCGGGCCCGCCCCGCATGGAGGAAACTGAAGTGTCGAAGGTTCTCAAGATCGCAGCCACTGTCGTGGCGGTGGCTGGTATCATCGTTGCAACGGGTGGGGCTGCGGCATTCGGCACGCTGGCCGGTGCACTTGGCACCACGATTGCGGGCACCGCCATCAGCGCGAGCGCGCTGCTGACAGTTGCGCATGCCATTTCCGGCCGGGCTTGCTTGCTGGTCCGGGAGGTGCTGGCATGACCCTGATTACAGGCTTCAAACGTGGTCGCAATGTCGTCATCGCCCAGGACGCTGCCTTTGTCAGCGGTGTTACCGGCAAGATGGAGGGCATCGGCTCCAAGACCATCGGCTTCGCGAGCGTGCCCGCTGTCATCGGGTTTACCGGGGAAGTGCCGACGCCCCAAGGCGTGACGTATTTTGCCGATCGGGCTAACCGGCTGCTGCGGCATGACTGCAAGCTGCGCGATCTGTTGAGCGCGATCCCCGATATTGCGGGTGACGCGATCGCGTGTCGCCTGACCATTGGCGTATGGGACCGGGCGCAGCGCGAGGCGCGGCTATTCACCTATGCCAACAGGGAGGCGCTGGCAGTGCCCGGCTTGCGCGCTGGCGACCTGGTGGAAGCCGAAATGCTGCTGGGCGTGTCCTATGAGCCTGCCGAGGTGTTGGGCGAGGGGTTCGACCTGGCGCTTACCGATGCGCAGCTGATTGAGCTATTCGAGGCGCAGCGCCAGCGGCCGGTGATCCCTGCCGATCAAGCGGGCGCGCCGTACCATGGCGTTGGCGTGCTGCTGACCTGCCTCACCGTCGGCAAGCGCAATATCTCAGAGCGGGCGATCTGGCGCTGGCACGATCGCCTTGGCGAGCCGATCCACCCGACCCGCGGCGAGCCGTTCGATATCCGCACCGCTACCCCTATGGAGATGGCGCATGCCTGAGCTAGATCCGATCATTCTGAGGCTGTCGGTGGAAATGGACCGATATGAGGCTGGGCTGCGTAAAGCTGTGCAATCTGCCGATCAATCCTTCCGGCGCGTCGATCGCGACGTAAGGCGGCTGGAGCAGCAATTCGAGCGCAGCAGCGCTGCCATCGGCGGCAGCTTGCGCACTCTGGCTGGATCGTTCGCAACTGCCTTTTCGGCGCGCGAAGTCGTCGGCCTGATCGATACCTATACCCGTCTGCAAAACAGCCTGAAGGTGACCGGCCTTGAGGGCGAGGCGCTGGTCAGCGTCCAGGAAAAGCTGTTTGCCGTTGCCCAGCAAAATGGCGTCGAGCTCGAGGCGGTGGGGCAGCTGTATTCGCGCGCCGCGCAGAACCAGAAAGAGCTTGGCGCTTCCACGTCCGACCTGATCGGGCTGACCCGCGCCGTTGCCGCGTCACTGCGCATTTCGGGCACTAGCACGCAGGAAGCATCCGGCTCGCTCTTGCAGCTGGGGCAGGCGCTGGGCTCGCCACGTATTCAGGCAGAGGAATTCAACTCCCTGCTGGATACCATGCAGCCCCTGCTGCGCGAGGCCGCCAAGAATATCGAGGGCACGGGCGGCACGCTGGCCGGGCTGACCCGCCGAATCAAGGACACCAACGGGCCGGGCGTCTCCAACGTCGAGCTATTCCGAGCAATCAACAAGGCGCTGGCCGATCTGGAAAAGCAGGCCGCCGCATCGCAATCAACCGTTGGCGCGGCATTCACCAAACTGAATAACGCGCTGGTCCAGTATGTTGGGCAGGCGGCGCAGACCACTGGCGCCACGAATGCCATGGTCAAGGGGCTCGAGCTGCTGGCTGAGAACCTGGACGACATCATACCGGCACTCGCATTGATCGCAGGCATCGGCCTTGGCCGCCTTGTGATCGGCGCAGTTGCCAGCAGTCGTGCGCTGCAGGTTCTGGCCGCATATTCCAGCATCGCCACCACAAGCCTGGCGGGCACCGCGCTTGCCGCGCAGGGGGCGGGTGCGGCCTTGCTGCGCGCGTTCGGCGGGCCGGTCGGCGCTGCGCTTGCGGCGCTGACTGTCGGCTTTGTCGTGCTGCGCGCTGAGTTTGATCGGGCGACCGATGCAAGTGCCGACTATGCCGCTTCGACCGAACGGCTGGGCAAGATCAACAAGCGCACCACAGAGCTGACAGAGCAGCTCGCTACTGCGACGGGCCGGGCGCGCGAGGAAGCGATTGCCAATGCCAAGGCACAACGTGCCGAGGCCGAGGCTTATCTGGCGACCGCTCGCGCCGCCGTCGCCGCTGCCCGTGCCAAGGCAACCGCGGCGCGGCAGGAAGTCGCCAACGCGGTATCGCGCGCCGATCCCCGCACCATTTCTGGTTTTGCCGGAGGCCTGGCGGGCGTGGGCGGCGTGGGCGTGCCGGGCATCAACTTTGGCGACGTCAACAATGCCGGTCGCCAGAAAGTGCGAGCCGAGAATGGTCTCGCCAAGGCGATCCAGCTGGAGCGCGAGGCCCAGAAAGAGCTCGACGCCATCGATGCGCTTATTCGCAGCTCCAATGTGCCGACCGCGCCGGTCATCGCCAAGCCGACCAGCACCGCGCGCACCAGCGCCAGCACAGGCAGCAGCGCAGCCGAAATCGCGCGCCGGCAGGCCGAAGAAATCGCCCGGCTTGAGCAAGAGGAGCTGCAGGCCCGCATCGCGCTGACCGAGGATGCGACCGAACGGGCGATCTTGCAGCGTGAATTGCTGGATTCCGAATACAAGCAGCGCCGCGCGCAGATCGAAAACGATACCGAGTTCACCAAGGATCAAAAGGCCGCGCAGCTGGCCTATCTCGAGAGGCTCTATGGTAGCTCGAGCCAGGGCGCTGGTGGCGAGATCAACGTCAAGGGCGGCGGCCTGCTGGACAAGGGCGTGCTGCAAGAGGAGGAGAGGGCGCTGCGCGAGCGCGAGCTGGAGATCCTCGCCTTGCGCTTTCAGGCCGCGCAGGATGCTCTGCAGGATGCTTACACGCTGGCCACCACCGATGATGAGCGCCGGAGGATCGCGCTCGATCTGGTCGACCTGGAATTCGAGTATCGGGATTCTGTGCTGGAGCGCATCAAGAACTCGAAGGACTTGAGTAAGGCGATCCGCGATGCCGCGGCTGTCGAGCAAGAGGGGCTGCGCGCCAACTTGCCAAACAAGCGGAGCGTCGCGGCGCGACAAAATCAATCGCCGCTCGATCGCTACCGCGAGGAACTCCAAGACGTCGATACGGCACTGGAGAACCTCCAGGTCGATAGTTTGCGTCGCCTGAATAGCGAACTGGCGAACGCTACAAAGAACGCCCTGGGGCTCAAGGGCGCGCTGGGCGATATCGTGGGCGCGCTGATCGAGATTGCCATTCGCCAGACCCTGATTGCCCCGCTGGTCGGCGGCGGTGGCGGCGGCGGGGGAGGCATATTCTCTTTCATCGGCTCGCTGCTGGGGCTTGCGCCAGGCCGCGCTTCTGGTGGGCCGGTTTCTGCTGGCCGCCTCTATCGAGTGAATGAGGCGGCGGGCGGGGGGAGTGTCGAGCTCTTTCAACCTGCCCAGAACGGCAACATCGTGCCCTTGGGGCAGGCGCGCGCCGCCATGAACGGCGGCGGCGGACGCCAGGGCCCGATCGAGATTAAGGTGTATGCCGACGAGGGGCGCACCTTTGTGCCCCGCGTCGAGGGGATTTCTGCTAACGTGGCCGTGACTGTGGTGCGGGAGGCATCCGGCCCACTGGTCGAGGCGAGCGCGAATGAGGCGCTGCGCCGCGCAGGAAGGCCAAAGCTATGACTGACACTGTGTACCCCGATGCAATCCATCACCAGATCATCAATGCCGTGGTGGCAGAGTTCCCTTTGGGGCATCAGGCTCAAATATTCGAGTTCTTGAATGACCGCAGGCCATGGGGTGCGCAGTTGGATTGGCTTGGCCATTTTCTGATGGAGCGCATCGATAACCTCGCCGTGCACGGCAGCACTATCGAGCAGGCCGAGGCTTGCTTTGATGGGGTAGCGCTGCCGACCGATGGCGCGGTTCTGCAGATCATCGCCGATCGCGCCGAGTCAATGTCGGGCTATGGTGTCGCGGCGGAGGGTAAGGTGCACGATCTGCTGACGCACCTTTTGAGCATCGTGGCAAAGGAATTGCAGCTGGTGCGCCATCAACTGGAGCCGTGAGTGTGGGGATTACGCGGGCGCTTGCATTCGGATCTGAAAAATGATCCATCTGCACTTAGCGATGCGCGCTCCGTTTCTGCCCATTGCAACAATGCAGAGGCTTAATCGATGCCAATACCGGTGCACCTGCTGATCGCAGCCGCCAAGACGCTCAGCGATCCAAACACGATCAAGACGGTGAAATCGATCTATGATGCCGGTACCGGGCTGATTGATAAGGCGCAGGGGCTGAGAAGTGCTGCCCCCAAGCTGCCGCATGCCTCAGCGCCACCGCCCGTCGCGCCAGCGGCCAAGAAAGGGCTGCGCGCTGACATGGCCAAGCGGTGGCTGCTTAAGCCTGGCGCATCCGGTGATTTGATCCGATTCACATATACCGATGACCATGGACTGGCGAGCGTGCGAACGGTCGGAAATTGGACCAGCAACGGGCGCGAGCTCAGCGGGTATTGCCTAAATCTGCGTGCGGAACATAAGTTCTCGATCGCGCGCATCGATGCGCCAGAAACGATCGGATGAGAATCCGTGTCGCGATCGAGACGGGTACCTAACTTGGGAACCGCTCGAAAGCCCCGAAAGAAAAGCCTAAAATTTCAAGGGTTTGGGTACAAAAGGCTGGCTCCCCGAGTAGAAAATCCACAATCGGGGAAAATCAATGGCTTGATGCTGACCAACCGCCCGGAACCCGCGACGGAGTTCTGCGGCGTCCCGGTGGCGGCTTGTCCAACCTTTCGGGCTACAAGCTCGTCGATAATCAAGATTGCCGCGATCGGGTTGCTCGCGACAGGGTGGTCTATTTCATCCGCGCAGGCGACATGATTAAGATCGGCAGCACGATCAACATTACCCAGCGCTTTCAGGCAATCCGCACCGCATGTCCTACGCCAATTGAGCTTCTTGGAACTCTAAAGGGCGCTGTTGCTTCCGAGGCGATGCTTCACGTCGCATTTGCGAAGCATCGGTCGCACGGCGAGTGGTTCCATGACTGCCAGGACATTCGTGATTTTCTAGCTTCCCGAGAGGCTAATGGGGTTCTTGCTCACCCCAAAATCAAACCAGCAAGAAAGCGCACGATCCCCATCACGGGAGGCGCAGCATGAATGCTGCCGGTGAACTTCCGACCCCTGCGATGTCAACACGCTGCACCTCACCGCACATGGCGGTTTCCCGTGACACCCGTTGGGACGCGGGCCGCATATGGTCGCGTCTGTTCTCGGTTTGCACACAGTGCAGGTTCAAGCTGAACTTTGGACGCCTGTGTATCGGGGGTGCCGCATGACCGAAACCAGAGCATCTCGTTTACACCGAGAAACAGCCGCCAAAATCGCCGCTTTTCCGTCATCTCCCGATAGATCGGAAGGTGAACCGATGGCGAACAATCAAGAACAGAGTGGCCAATCTGTGGCCACTGTTTTTGAGCGCGACCAAGACGGCGTTCTGCACTTGGTGGCGCTGTCTGGTGGGCACGATAGCACGATCATGGCTTTCATGCTGAAAGAGCGGGAGCCGCGCCCATACAACTATGTTTGCACGCCAACCGGCAACGAGCTTCCCGCGATGTTCGAGTTCTGGCGCTGGCTGGGCAGCGACAATGCCCTTGGCCGTCGCCTAGTCCCGATCATGAATGGCACACTGGAAAGCGTAATCGCTGACCAGAAGATGATACCCAACAGCCGCGCCCGGTTCTGCACTCGCATTTTGAAGATTGAGCCTTTCCGACAGGTGTTGAAAGGGCAGGCGGCGCTAGGCCCCGTAGTGTCGTATGTTGGCCTTCGCGCCGATGAACCGGGTAGGGCTGGCGGGGCATATGATGACATCGAAGGTGTCACGATGCGCTTCCCATTGCGAGTGGGGCATGGATGAAAGCGCGGTGCAGGCCGGGCTTGCTGAGCGCGGGATTGTCGTCCCAGAGCGGACTGACTGCGCTTGGTGCTATCACCAGACGCTAGGCGAATGGTGGCTGCTCTGGCACTCGCACAAAGACGTCTGGCTTGCTGGCGAAACCATCGAAGAACGCATGGGCCACACATTCCGAAATGCGAGCCGCGACACATGGCCCGCGTCGATGAGAGAGCTACGGCAGCGCTTTGAGACAGGTGAGGTGCCCACCCGCCGATATGACCCAAGACAATACGATCTAATGCGGGATGTCGGGCAATGTCGAGTTTGCCGACTGTGACCCCCGTCTAGCAAGGAGTGCGCAGTAATGACAGACCACAACGAACTAGCCGCCCGGATCGAGAGGGCGGAGGGGCTGATTGAAGCTGTGTCAGGCGAGTATGGCTGGCGACGGCGCGAAATGCAGGCCATCGGAGCGGCGATAAGCACCCGCAACTGGCAAGCATTGGAGAGCGCCTATAACGAGTTGCGCGACAAGATGGACATCGCCATCGGCGGGGCTGCTTACCAATCGAGCGGCAGTGCCGAAGCCGACAGCTTAATGGCGCTGATTGAAGGTTGCCCAGCGCGGTATTCGATGCACGGTTGCCCGATCATCACCCGCGCCGCCGCGATCCGCGCAAGGAGTGCGTCATGACCCGGAATTA
>Ga0181595_10005580_pt1 | contig 11104 bp, 9 predicted proteins | sample 041ome_7_FD_145604 | JGI IMG/M metagenome (GOLD analysis project Ga0181595, IMG submission 145604) | Coastal salt marsh microbial communities from the Groves Creek Marsh, Skidaway Island, Georgia - 041401AS metaG (spades assembly) | ecosystem: Environmental > Aquatic > Marine > Intertidal zone >...
TAAAAGATTAGGATCTTCAGCAAGTCTAAGTTGTGCTTTTAATTCTGAAGTTAAGCCTGTAATAGCTTTTACTCTTCTAGCCATTATATTTGATGTAGCCTAGCAAGGAAGCTATAGCACCACCAATAAGTAATAATACTCTGAAGCCACCCTTACTTTTATTAACATCACTTTTTAATTCTTTTATATCTGTACGCATTTCATCTATCGCTTTGAATAAAGTTTTCATTCTTTCTGCACAAACCTTTTCGTGATAAGATATTCTTATAGAGTTGTTATCCTCTACTGCTTGCTTCAAAGTTTTTCTTCTCTTAGGCATCATCTCTCTCTACCTCGTTACAGAAATAAGTTACATATAATTTTTTTTCGTTAAATGCTTCTATGTTTTCATTGGTAACTTTGATGGTAGCCATTGCACCAGACTTAGTGCAATCGGTCCAGGAATTAAATTCTACTGGTGATATTGCTGTGTTGTTACACATACCTGTAATAGCTGAACAGATAGTGTAAGCCAACACAAATTTCATTATGACTCTTTAGAAGATTTTTTATCTTCTTTAACTTCCTCATCTTTTGGAAGTTCAGCTTTTAACAGCTCAGTATATTTAGCTTTTAAGATACCTAAGTCTTGAAACTCTAAAGATAACTGTTGTTCTTTAGTTCCAATATTTTGTAACTTACCTAAATATAATTTACCATTATCAGATAGCTTATCGCTATCGTAGTCTTTGTCGTCAAACTTAAAGTTCATTACCACTCCTTAGTTTTTGATGTCAATGCAGGTGCTTTCTGTTCTTCGATTTGTGCAGACAAGTTGCTTTGCATATCTTCAATTGTTGTATCTTGATTTTCAAGAACACAATTTTCGCAATGCTCCTTAGTCATAGCATCAAAGTTCATACCTTCTGAACCTGCGCAAGAGCCATACATAGATGCAGAATGTTCTCCATCTACTGCTGTATATCTCCAATGTATTGTCTTAACTACATTCTCTGAGTCTGTCTCAAAGTTTGGAAAAGACCATTCGTATGTTATTGCCATAGTTTATCTCCTATTATGGTTGGTTAGTTTCTAAAGCTGTAATTCTAGCTTCTAATTCTTGAATTGTTTTAACTAGTAAAGGTACTAATTTTGATTGGTCGATACCTTGAATTTGCATAATGGTATTTCCATTTTCATCAAGTTTATTATCTCCTACAGAAACACCTTCTGGTAGTTCTTCGCCTTCTTTCCAAACTTGTAAAGCATCTTTTTCTCCAGAGATTGCTTCTGGTACAATGTCAGATACCTCATGTGCTAAGAAACCATCAACTGTTCTATCTGTTTCTCCTATGAAATTAAATCTTGCAGGTTTTAATTGTTTTAATCTTGTTGTTGCATCAAAGTCATAAGATACATTTTCTTTTAATCTGTAATCTGATGAAGTAATATAAGCAACTGTGCTTGTACCATTATGTTCTATGCTTCCTGCTGAACCGCCTGAATTATTAAAAAATTCTATATAATCTCTGCCTCCACCTGCATTACCTGTATCTTTAAGTGAAATAAGTCTACTTAAAGAACCTGCGTTACTTGCAATAGCAAATTTACCATCTGCTGTAGCTCCTCCTACTGTAATTTGTCCAGAAGTGTTTATACGCATACGTTCTGAATTATTAGTTCTAAATGTCATATCGGCATTTTTTAATTGCCTAATAAACATTTCACCACTATTTTCAAAACCAATTTCTCCTTGAGATGACGAACTATCTTTAAAAATTAATCCTGGAGTAGAATTTGTTCCATGAGTACCACCATCTTGAATAATCATTTGTGGTGAAGAACTATATATATGAAGTAACGAACTTGGAGAACTTGTACCAATACCAACTCTAGCAGATTTTGTAAGAACCATAACAGCAGTTCCTGCCATTGGGTCTGCTGTAACAGAGCCTTCACCTACACTAAAAAATAATTGTCCTATTGAACTAGTTTCATTTCCACCTGCACCATTTGAAATAGACCAACGTCTTGAACTAGCACTATTTGTGTCGTAAAAAGATAATGATGATGCTCCAGAAAGAGAACCACCTGCTCCAGCGATAGATAATTTTGCTTGTGGAGAACTTGTACCAACGCCAATTCTGTCATTACCACCATCAACAAATAACATATTCGCTTGGTTATTACTCTCAACTCTGAAATCACAATCTTGGCTTCCTTCGTTAAAAATATGATTACCATTGGTATCTAAAATGTATCTGTATTGACCTTGTTGAACATCATAAACTGCATAAGCAGAACCAAAAGAACCAATTCTATATTGTTTATCACTTTGGTCAGTTTCGGTAAAAGACATTTGTGGAGAAGTGCCTGATATGTGTAATAAACTTGCAGGAGAAGTTGTACCAATACCTACGTTACCAGAACTGTTTATACGCATACGTTCACTAGCATTTGTTAAAAATCTAAATGAATTTGTTCCATGCTCATAAAATATTTTTCCAATATCATCATCATCTGTATCACCAAATATAATATTTGAACTTCCATTTGTTGTATTGTCTGATTTTATTGAAACAGAAGGTGAGCCACCAAGTAATTCAAATTTATGATTTGGAGATGTAGTTCCAATACCTACTAATCCTAAACTAGAAATAGTAATAGCTGTACTTGTAGCATTATCATCTATACCTGTAGATGAAAAGTTTAGCGCAGGTATGTTAGCTTTATCTCTTGCGTTACTCATTATAATTCCTCTGATTGACTAGCTTTAAAAGTCGCATAAGCATCTTTAACATCTTGTGTCCAGACTGCGTTACATACTGCTTGAACCTCTGAATGTTCATTCGTAATATCTGCATCTGGAGCTAAAGTGTGTCTATGATACTTTCTTGATAATTCTTCGTTGTCTTCCATAACTACAGTATCTGTTCTTACTTGAACTGATTTGTATTTTCCGACCACTTCGATTTTACCAATCTGTGTCTCTTTAGTTATTGCCATAGTTTGTCTCCTTTGTTGTTAAAATTAATTAACTGCATAAATTAATACTCCTGCTATATCTGTACTACTGGTTGCTGACGAAGCAGGTATCAAATCTGCATTAGCATTGTTTCTAGTTCTAATTATTCTTGACTTAGTGTCATTTGGATTTAATCCTATACTTAAATTTAGAGTGCCAAAACTTCCTGCATTTATATCTACGTTATTTACAAAATCTATTGCTCCAGTTTGAACTAGATTTGTTGTATTTAAACTTGTAAATGGCAAACTTTCAATTTGAATACCACCAGTACCATTTGTTGTATCAATAGCACTTAATTGTATTCTGAAAGAAGCAATAACCATTCTTCCTATTTTAGTATATGTTCCTAATCGTATAGCATAAGTAACACTAGTATAATGATTACCACTAGCTTGAAAAGTAGGTGTCCAAGTTCCTTCTTCGTAATCGTCTAATTTGTTTGCTGTGCCTGTGCCACCAAGAAATACACCTTGTGAAAGATACAAGTCTTTAAATCTTGCAGTAGGTTGACCTAAATCCGTTGCATTATCTCTTGCTCCACCAGTTGTATTAACTGGATTTATATCTCCTGCACCTAAAGTTGAAAAACCTAAACCACCATATACAGCATCAGATACATAAAAAGCACCACCACCTGCTGTACCAATACTACCAACATTTACAGCATTTTTTCTAAATAATATTAAATTTCCATCAGATGTTGTTCTATTAAGTAATAATGGTTCTGCATTACTTCTAGTAAATGCACCAAGACCATCATCTCTCATTTCACAACCTATAACACCAGTATTTCTAGCAGTTTTTGAAACTAATACATCTCCATCTGATGTGATACGCATACGTTCTGAATTTTCTGTTTCAAATTGAATTGTATTTCCACTACCATCTATTCTAATTGTCTCTCTACCACTCCAAGTACCTAAACTAAAATTAGTTCCTGTAGGATTCACCCATAAACCATAAGCATCTCCACTTGTACCATTAAGATAAATATGATTTTCATCACTACTTTGAATATGAAATTTTCCTACTGCAGAAGTTGTACCAATCCCAACTCTATTATTTGTGCTATCTACATATAAAGTATTCGTATCAACTGTTAAGTCTCCAGACATTGTAAGATTAGTAATGCCTGTATAAGCACCAGATATTCTAGCATCTGGTACTGTACCACTATCTAGGTTATCTGCGTTAAGTGAAGCAACAGAAAAAGTTCCATAAGCAACAATATCAACTACGTCTCCTGTAGTTGCACCACTTGCTAAGACTACTGATGAACCAGATGTAACTGTAACGTCTGTTCCATTTAATAATTTGACACCATTCAAATATACATCAATGTAACCTGCATCATAAGCAAGTGTGTTACCATTATTATCTGAACCTGTGAAAGTTGTTTGACCAGATGTAGCTGTGTAATTGTATCTTTGTGAAGTTCCATTAACTGATGAACCTGCGTTTTGCCAACCAGAAGCACCATACACATTTAAAATATTTGTTGTTGTATCAAAATATAAATCTCCAGAATTTAATGATGTTGTAGGAGCTGAAGAAGCAATACGATAAACTTCGCCAAAATTATTTACAGAAGCTAAGTTAGAAGCTACTGTATTAACATTGGCTATAGAACCACCAACATTATTAACATTAGCGATAGAACCTGCAACAGTTCCAATAGTGTTTGTTCCAGTTAAATTAGAAGCAACAGTTCCAATATCTGTAGCATCACCTGCTACCGCAGAAACGTCAGATGAAATTCCTGCAACTGTCGTTACATTAGATGAAATTCCTGCTACGCTCGTAACATTGGATGCTATACCAGCAACTGTCGATACGTTACTTGAAATACCTGCTACTGTCGAAACATTATTGGTTGGTGTAATTTGTCCAGCAACTGTAGAAATATTTGTAGTGTTAGATGCTGTTGTAGTAACATCGCTTGAGATTCCAGCAACACTACTAACATCACTTGAAATACCAGCTACTGTATTAATATTTGTTTGGTTTGAAACTGTTGGAGTTAATTGATACCAAGTTGTATTAGCAAGGTTATAAACCTTCATTACATCATTAGTCGTATCAAAATATAAAGCACCATCTTGTAAAGCATCCCCATCATTATCTACTGTTGGGTTACTTGCTTTAGCTCCTAAATAACTATCGTCAAATAAATCAAATGTAGCTTCGGCAGCACTAGCACTTCCAGCAGCAGCAGTAGCAGAATTAGCAGAAGCTGTGGCAGATGAAGCTGATGAAGTAGCACTATTCGCACTAGCTGTAGCACTATTTGCACTATTTGTTTCTGAGGTTGCAGCATTACTTTCTGATGTAGCTGCATTTGATTCTGAGGTTGCAGCAGCACTTGCAGAGTTAGCAGCATTGGTAGCACTTGTTGTAGCTGAAGCAGCATCTACTAATAATCCCCACTTAGCAACGTCTGCATTTGTTGAAATAGGTTGTGATCCAGATGAAGTGTGAGCAGTTAAACAAATGTAAACATTATTATTTGAAGTATCTTTTATAATATCTCTAACAGCAAAAGTTGTACCAGATGACCAGTTACCTTTAAAAGTTCCTAGTTCTTGTGCAACAGTTAATTCACCACTTGCATCAAAACCAAATACTTTATTTGCTCTATCAGTATCACCAATAGTAAATTCTGTAGAGTTCATTGTGTTTGTTCTTGAAAGTTTTATAGATCGATCAATTTCTTCTTGAAGCTGTTGGATTGCCATCATCGATCTATCTAATCCTTCTTCATGACTTTCAGCAGGGAATGGATCGTTAGCAATATAATCAATCGCTTGTGTTTGTGGTGATGCTCTTCTTATCACAACTGTTTCTGTAGCAGTTGGAATATTACCAGCTGTAAATACAATAGTTCCACCAGAAGCAGAACCTGCACCTGTAACTGTATAGTGAGTAGTTAAAGTTTTAACTGTTTCATTAGCTGACGCATCCCTAATAATAACTTGAATATCAGCGTCTGCAAAGATCTTAAAAGTGTAGTTGAAGGTATCGAGTGTACCATTACCTGCGTAGGAGTTCTTTACTGTAGTCGATGATATTGTCATATATTAAAAACCTTTAAACAATGTTGATGGTTTTGTAAATAAATATTCTTGTTTATATTCTTTTTTAATCATTTTTTCTACTTTTTATTGATTAAATTCTGGCACTATTGAACCTGGTTTCATATAATATGTTTGACCTCTTTTTTCACTATGATTTGACTTCATTCTTTCCCAATATCCTGGATCTAAAAATTCTTTAATTTGATAACCTATTAAATAGTCATATGCAGCCTTAGTATAATATAAATTTAAAAAAGGTGTGTGACCTTCAGCTAATTCATAAAATTTTTTACCTGCTTTTTTAGGATCATTCATAGCTTGAACCATATCAAAAAACTTTTTAATATCTCCCGCTGTTGGTCCAAGAGCAGTTTCAAATATACCATTACCATATTCATTTTGTATTTCACTTATTAAGAAATCACCATAAATACCACCACCACCGCCTTGAGCAAATGCTTGTAAAATAACACCTGGTTTTTTAGGATCTCTAGGAGATCTTCCTCTAACCATATCTTTAATTGACATTGATATATATCCAAAAATAGTACCCATAATTAAAAGACTTGATAAACCTTTAAGCATTGGTAAATTACCTTCATCTGCTCCATAAGAATATAATTCTCTACCAATAATTTTTTTCCACATACTTATTGGAAAACCTTTAAATTGCATAACAAATCTAATAGTTTCTCCCATTGGAGTACCCTTTTCTAAACCTTGGTTCATAATTGCTCTAGTTGCAGCATCTGGTTCTGGAGATCCATGCATACCTTGATCTACTAAAACATTTCTCCAAGTTAATTCTAAATCTTTTTTAAAGTTTCTTATTTCTCTTTGAGATAATTTTCTACCAACATAATTTGTTATTACATCGTCACCAATTTCATTAACACCTTCAGCTGTTAAATATTTTTTATTATCAATTGCTAAAGTTTTAACTGAACGAAGCATATCCCATTTGCCTTCATCAATACCATACAAAGTTAAAAAATTTCTTTCTCTTAAATCTAAATTTGAAAATTTTGTTTCAGTTAGCATTCCATAATGTCTTGATAATCCAAGTATCATAGAACTTTTCAATCTTGAAACCCATCCATTTAAACCATTCCATTTAAAAAATGTGTTTTGTAGTTCACCCATTTTACCCCAACTATCATTACCTGCTGCATAAACATTACCTCTGTAAGCTGTAGCAGAATAAGAATTACTTACTATTTGTAATACTTCCATTGCAGCTTTATCATTTGCATTAAATAATCCTGTAAGAGCTTCAAATAAACCTGTTAATAATCCTCTGCCTTGAAAGTTTGTAGTACCCATATATTGAGGTATATCTCCAATCGATGTAATTTGAGTCATACCTAATCTAGCCATTGCTCCTGTTGATCTAACAACCATACCTACTTTTGCAGCTACATCATTAGCAATAGCATTAATACTTCCATCTATTTCTTTAAATTGATTTTCAAAATTTTTAAAATTTAATTTATTAATTTGTTTAGGATCTTCGCTTTTATATTTTTTTCTTAACAAAGCTAAAATTTTTTCTAAAGTATCTTTAGGGTTAGTTCCAAGTGCTTGCATTAAAGCAATATTTCTTGTGCTAGTAGTTATAACACCTAATACATTTTCTTTTAAAGAAGGCTCTCCAAACTTAACACTATATTCTTGTCTGGTTTTTGAGTTTTTAAAATGTAAAACTCTTGATGCATTTAATCTGTTAGTTACATTTTTAGTACCAAAAATACTTCCAGCACCATCATGTTTCATATGATCGCCAGACATAAAGCTATCAAAAATATTATCTAAAATTCTATCTATTTCTTTAGTATCATTTACATTTGGAAAACTTCTTTTTAAATCTAATCTTGGTTTAATATATTCTCTCCATGCTATTCTATGATCACCAATAATTTTAGAACCATTTGCAGCTCTAGCCATTTTTTCTACATTGTGAGACATTCTTGTAATCCAATCATCTATTTGACCTATGTTAGCACCAAGATCATTTAATTGACCTCTTAAGTCTTCTTGTACTTTTTTTAAGGCTTTAGCAATTTTAACAGCTTCCGCATTGCCAGAAACTAAACCTCTTATTTCATCTTCTATTTCTAAATCCATTTTACCAGAACTAAAAGAATCCCAAGCAGTAGGTGATATGTCATTAATTTCTTTAAAAAATTTAGCTATATACATTTCCTCTAATGTTTGTTGTCTTGATCCAATAGAATCTCTAGCAATTTTAGAAAATTTTTGATTACCTACAAGTACAGCTGAAACAGCTTCTGGTGGTGTTAATTTAAATTTAACATTAGATGAAGCAGATAAATCTACAGCATCTATAATTTTTTGATAAACATCTATAGCCTTCATATTGTTGTCGGCTAAGTTTCTTTTTTTTAATGCTTGATCATATTCAAATTTATCAATTATTTCTTTTGCTAAAATCTCATCTGTTTTAATTTGTGATTTTTCAAATTTACTTTCATTAATTTTTATTTTAGCTTCATCTAAAATTTCATTAATTTGTTCATCAGATATAAGATCACCTGTTAATCTTTTTACTTCTTGAAAACATTTAGATAATTTTTTTATATCTGCCATTAACTATTCCTTTTAGTACAATAAGTTCCTGCTTCTATAGCTTCTCTTATTTTAGTTTTGTTTTTTATATTGTTGTCTATTTTTTCTATTTCAACTTTGTTTTCAGAAATTGGAGCAATATCTTCATCTTTAATATCTAATTGCTTTTGTCTAACTTTAGTTGATGCATTAATACTTTCTGCTTCTGACTCTATTTCAGAAGTTACTTTTTCTCTTCTTGTTAATTCTACTTCAGTAATTGTTTTTTTATTATTAGCATTAACACCTTCTTTTTGTTCTTGAAGTTTTGCTTCATCGTTTGCTTTTCTTTTAGTTTCAATTAAATCTCTTTCTGTTTTTTGTAGGTTTCGCAAATTCTTTAGATATACTTTTGCAGATTTTTTATCACCATTGTTTAAAGAATTTTTATATAAACCTTTATATTCATTAATTTGATCTTCTAATTTATTTAATCTTTCATCACCTATTCTAGTTTTTTCAACTATAAGATTTCCAGTATCTACCTTTTCTCCTTTTATAACTTTACCAATAGAATATCTCAATAATGCCTGTTGATTTTCTGGAGATATTGCAGCAAGTTTTTGATAAATATTTGGTTTACCTCTTTTTTCCGCAATAAAATCACCAATTCTACCAAACCCAACATGAGCTGCTGAACCTATAAATCCACCTACAGCTATATTTGCAAAAGAATCATAAGCATCATAATTAGCTTGTTCTGATTTTGCTACACCATAAACAAGTGGTTCAACTGCAGTATTACCAACAAAACCTTCAATAAAACCTTTTTTCATTCTAGCAACATTTTTACCAGATCTTGCTACCATATTTGCAAATCTTGTTTCACGAACAACTGGAACAAAAGATGCAGCAATATTTATAGGATCTAAAAAACTTGTACCAAGAGATTCTAAAAAGAAAAAACTTCTAGCAAGTTTACCTTGTGGACCTCTCGCAATAACATCTGCTCTTTCATTTTCTAATTTTTTTCTTTCTACCAAGTAATCAACTAAACCTGCTCTAGTATCTTTTTCAAAAACTAAACCAAGATCTCCATATTCTTTATTTAAAAAATCTCTATCTAAATATTCACTACTTGATTGATATGCTTGAGTTTGTTCTACAGATCTAAATATAGAAGATGTTGGGTTGTAGTTCCAGGCATTCATAAATGTTGCACCTGCAGTTTCCCAAAAACCACTTTTAGTTTGATTATATAAAGAACCTATTTCTTGTTCAGATGGTTCAAATGTACCTAATCCAAAATTTATCATTTAGATCATTCCTTAGTTAAATCACCAACAGTATCAACTGCACTTCCTAATGTAATACTTTCTTTACCTATGTTTTGATTTTCATCAGTAATAAGACTAGCATCTAAATAATCTAAGCCATCGCTTTCATCTACTAAAATTATATCTTCTCCTGTTACTGGATATTTTAATTCTGTACTCATAATACCTTTGTTGTTTTCAGTAGGTGTAAAGTAAATTTCTATTTTATCACCTTTTGCATTTACAATAGGATATTTTCCATTTGCAAAATCTGCATAAACAATAGCACCTGTTAAATCTTTATTATTTAAAATAGTACTATTATTTTTAATAGTTGATAAAACTCTATTCCTTACTTGTTCTTCAGTTAAGTTTTCTATTCCTGCAAATTTAGCAAAATGCATATAACCATCTTCACCCATAAATTTATCTATATAATCTGTAGTTTCTATATGTAATAAAACTGCTTCTAATTTTTGTTCTAATAAAATTGGATTAGTTCTTTTTCCATTAACATCTACTGGTATCATGTAAGTTTCAGAAGCAGGTATTCTATAATCATTTAAAAATTGTTTTGATGCAGATGTAACTGCTTCATTTATATTCATTTGTTTATATTTAATTCTATATAATGCTGATTTGTAAATAGTATCTTCCATGTTTTTAATAAGTTCAGTTTTATCTATCGATCCTTCTGGTTGAGCTTCAAGAACATTTTCATAACTCTCCATTTCTTTTACAAGTTTTTTCTTTATAGAATTAAATTTTTCACCTTCACCTATTCTATCTTTAACTAAATTTTCTAATTTTTGTAAATCTTGTGTACTTGAAGAAAAAATATCTTGTTTTAATTCCATACTATTTGTACTTAAAGCAACTATGTAATCATTCGGAAGCTCTAAGTCTGTTAATTGATTTAAAACTTTACCCATATTTTCATTACCATACATATCTTGTGTAAACATTACAAAATTCATTTTGTCTTGAGCTGAAGTTTCTGGATCTGTAAGTGTTGTTTTTATTTTTTCTATTTCTTCATTAGATGCAACTCTAATAGATGATTCTGGTATTTCTAAATCTCTTTGTTTTTTAATAACCATTTCTATTATTTCTGATTTTTTATTTTTTAAAAGAACAGGATC
>Ga0181595_10005586_pt1 | contig 11093 bp, 8 predicted proteins | sample 041ome_7_FD_145604 | JGI IMG/M metagenome (GOLD analysis project Ga0181595, IMG submission 145604) | Coastal salt marsh microbial communities from the Groves Creek Marsh, Skidaway Island, Georgia - 041401AS metaG (spades assembly) | ecosystem: Environmental > Aquatic > Marine > Intertidal zone >...
GTTCGGTAGTATCGGCTGCGGTGGTCTCAGTTTTTTGCCATGGGAACCATAAAATCCAGCCTAGTTGTAGCTCTGTCCCTTGTTGTTCTGCATGAATGGTCAGTTCAGGTGCGCGGCTGAGGCTGTGGTTAAGCAGATAGCAACCTAAGGCAGTGCAGAGCAGTTCCATGAGCTGGGAAGGTAGTGAACAGGCCAGATGCGGCGACACAGTACTGGAAATTCTGGGAGAGGCTTTCAGCAAGAGCGACGCCTGGTATGCGCCGCGCTCGGCCAGATCCACCACTTTGTTGCTGGCAGCAGGTTGTGCCTGCACTGAGGTCAGTTTTTCCAGCATGCCTGATAACACTGCCCAACACGAACTCTGCTGTTTTAGCTGTTGCAGGCTGGGTTTAAGCAGAGGCAGGGTCAGTTTGTGTTCTGGTTGCTGTAATCTGCTGTGCATCAACTGCAATTGCTGTTGATTCTGAAGCATTTGCTGCTGCAACATTTTCATTAATTCAGCTAATAAATCAGAGAGTTGTGGCAAACTGTAGTGAGATTGTTGCAAAGACAACATCAGTTGGTGATTGTAGTTTTTTTCATCCTGCAGTTGCTGTTGCAGTTCAATATTTTGGTCAAACAACGCCAAATCGCCTTCGATGGCTTCTTTTACCAGTTGCAGCAGTTGAGTGTGCTGCTCATCCATAGGGCGGTTGAAGTAATCCAGTATACAAATGGTGCCAAACAAATGGCCGTCAGGCCAATACAAGGGGTAACCATGATAAAACACCAAACCTAAAGCCGCAGTGGGGTTGTCATGCATTTCAGGCAATTGGCTAGCGTCTGCGACATGCAGAGGTTTTTGTGTGCGTAGTACATTGGCACAATAGGAGTTCAATTGCAGTGGCATGGTCTGACTGGCAAAAAACGGATGTCTGCCGTTGCTGTTGGTCACCTGCAATACTAAATGGCTGCCGTCCATTCTATTGATCAACGCACAAGGTACATCGGCCTGGCGGGCCAATAAATTCACCATCAACTGCCAGTGACTGACAAAATGATCCAGTGTCAGCACCTGCTCTGTATGTGCAGGTGAATCCGTTGTCTGCATGAACATAACTCTGCTATCTGCTTGTTCTGTCAGTATAAAGGCAATATTAGATTTTTGTCAGATGAAAATTGTTAACGCAATCATTTGCTGGGATTTGTTATAAAAAAACCTGTTGAAAATTATTTCCTTCAGGTTATTGTATTTATTGATTACAGCTGTAATAGTTTATGTATTACGTTTGTAATCGATGAGTGAGATGCAATGAAAGATATCAGTCAGGCTGAGTTGGAAGTGTTAAAGGTGTTATGGCAGCAATCACCAGCCACAGCCAATCAGGTGGTGGATGTTTTAGCCGATGCCAGTCAGTGGCATGAAAAAACAGTAAAAACTCTGTTGAACCGTCTGGTGACTAAAGGTGCTGTGTCTTTTGAAAAAGACGGCCGGGCTTATTTATACAGCCCTGTACTGCTGCAGGCCGATTATCAGATGAAGGAAAGCCAGAGTTTTATTCAGCGGGTGTTTTCTGGCCGTATTGCGCCTTTAGTGGCAGGTTTTGCTCAGCAGGACAAACTGGCAGAGCAGGATATTGCCGAGCTGAAACAACTGATCGCCCGCTGGGAGCAGGAGAACAAACATGATTAACCTGCTGCTGGAGTTACTGCTGCCGCTGTCGCTGATGTTACTGATTTTGCTGGTGCTGCGGCCTTATTTATTAACGCGTCTTGGCGCCCGCACCTTGTATGCATTGTGGCTTCCAGTACCTGTATTGCTGTTGTGTTTTTTGTTGCCATTGCAGCTTGAGCAGAACAGCTCTTTGGCTGTAATGCAGGTGTATCAGGTGGGGTTGCAGCAAGCTTCGCAGCAGTTTAGCAGCGCCAGTTATATCGGAGGGCTCTGGCTTTGTGGTGTGGGGGTGTTGACCGCTATTGTACTGCGTGGGCAGTTGCAGCTAAGCAAAGAAAAAGCAGCGGCCAAATTGGTTGATCTGAAAGCTGCTTCACTTCAATCCACCTTGCCTTGTTTGTTAAGTGATAAGACCCAGGGACCCTATATCAGCGGCGTGATACGACCCGACATTGTGCTGCCAGCTGATTTTTTCCAGCGTTTTTCACCAACACAACAGCAACTGATCCTCCAGCATGAACTGACACATTGGCAGCGTGGCGATCTGTTTTGCAATCTGCTTGCTTTGGGTTTGCTGATGTTGTTCTGGTTTAACCCTTTGTGTTGGATGGCCTATCGCGCCTACCGTCAGGATCAGGAATTAGCTTGTGATGCACTGGTATTAGCAAACGCATCCAAAGCCGACAAAATTGCTTATGGTAAAGCTTTACTAAGCAACTCAGAGCCAACGCCAGTCAACTGGCAGGGGCTTACCACCCACTATGGAGATGTAAAACAGATGAAACAACGTTTAATACACTTACAACATCAGCAGGGTTTCAGTAAAACAACACTGGTTGCAGCTGTAGCGCTGGTGTTGACCGCAGGCTTGTGGTTACAACAACCCGCTCAAGCAGCAGGTGCTGCAAAGAAGAATGAACCAGCGCCTGTGATGCGGGTTGAGCCTAAGTACCCAATTCAGGCTGCCGAACAAAAAATAGAAGGTTATGTAGATGCTAAGTTTGATATCTCAGCACAAGGTAAAGTCAGCAATGTGCGTATTGTACGTTCAGTGCCTGAAGCTACCTTTGACAAAGTCAGTATCACAGCTTTAGAGCAATGGCAGTATTCAGCCACAGGCCAGGAGTATAAAGATATGCTGGTGAGGCTGGAATTTGCTATGGACGTACTGGCAGCTGACATGGAAAGAGTGGACGTGACACCTGCGGCAAAACACTAATACTGCAGGTATCACAGTCTAAACAGCAAAGGGGCCACAGGCTCTTTTGCTGTTTGGATTGAGGCAGAGGTTCTGTTTTCAATAGACCAAAGCCAAAATCTATCAAAATAAAATGCCATAAGTCAGAAAGATATCAACTAACAAACAACAACACAGCGGCGTATAATTGTGTTCCGCTTTTTCCCCCTTTTGTTGTTAAGGAAGTACCAGATGTCTGATTTAATTAGTAAATTAGAATGGCGTTATGCCACCAAAAAATTCGATCCGAGCCAGGTTGTTTCACAAGATAAAATCGATTTTATTCTGGAAGCTATCCGCTTAAGCGCTACGTCCAGTGGTTTACAGCCTTATGAAGTACTGGTGGTCACCAATAAAGCTATACGTGAACAAATTAAGCCTCACGCTTGGAATCAGGGCCAGGTCACCGACAGTTCACACTTACTGGTGTTTGCGGCATGGGACAACTACACAGCTGAACGTATTAACCAAATGTTTGATTTAACCAATGATATCCGTGGTTTTAAAAACGAAGGCTGGGAAAACTACCGCGCTATGCTGCTCAATACCTACCCACAGCGTGATGCGGAAACCAACTATCAGCATGCGGCTCGTCAGGCTTATATTGGTTTAGGCTCAGCTTTAATTGCCGCAGCTGAGCTGAAAGTAGACAGCACCCCTATGGAAGGTTTTGATCCGGTCAAAGTGGACGAAATTCTTGGCTTAAAAGAGAAAGGCTTACGCTCTGTGTTGTTATTGCCTTTAGGCTACCGCGCTGACGAAGGCGACTGGCTGGTGAAGCTGCAAAAAGTGCGTCGCAGCCGTGAGCAGTTTGTCACTGAAATTAATTAATTTTTGCTGCTTAAAGAAGGCCTTCATTGGCCTTCTTTCTCACTATGGATAGCGCACGGTTTTCCCACAGTAATACCCCAGCAACCTTTCGAATTCCCTGATGCTGTTCTGCTCTCTGACATCGTTGTCAACCTACTGTCATATTCATCAGTTATGGTTTGACTATGAATGTGAGTGTGGGGGCTTTATGTCGATCGTTGAAAAGCCGGAGCAGGATCTACATCAGGCCTTAAAAAATGCTGCGCCTTTGGCCCGTTATCTTGAGCGAAATGCCAGTAGTGCTGATGCCGCTGACATCTTTCAGGAATCCGTAACCAGGGTACTGGAACAAGCCAGACAAAGGCCCATTCTGAATCCTTTGGCTTATGCTTTTACTGTCGCCCGCCATATGTTGATGCGTTTAAAACCCGTGCAGGCCGAGGAGCCGGATCAGGTGCTGTGTCAAAACGCCAACCCGGAAGAAATGGCAAGTCTGCAGCAAACTGTGGATAGGTTTAGCCAGGCACTATCTACGATGCCACCATTGAGACGGCAAGTTTTTGTGTTATTCCGCATGGAAGGTAAAAGCCGCAGCGATATTGCCGCTTTACTGCAGATCAGTGAGGATGCAGTATCTAAACATGTCAGCAGGGCGCTGGCGGATATACAGCGTCTGCTTGATCAGCAGCCTGTTGCATAAGTTCCGGATCTGAGTCCTATAGTGAGTGAACAAAACAAGTTGAATACAAAAGAACAGGCAGAACAAGAGTTGTATCTGCAGGCTGCAATCTGGGTGGAAAAGCTCGCTCAGGGTGAGCTCGACAGCCTGAGTAAAAGACGGTTCAGCCATTGGCTGGAAGCCGACCCTAAGCATGCTGAATTGGTGCAGGCTATGATCAAAACCTGGCAGGATCCTGCTTTAACTAAAGCGTTGTCTGCTTATCAGCCTTCTCCCTTCAAACGCTGGCAACTGTCGTGTTTACACCGGTCTAAATTTCAGCGCTCTGGTGCTGCTATAGCATGCAGTTCTGTGTTGCTGATGTTGCTGTATCTCGGTAATGGCAGCTTGTATTCCAATCCTGCGCCTTACGAGCTAAAAGCAGCTCAGGTGAGTAGCATGCAACAAGAGCTTGAAGATGGTTCTGTAGTTGATTTAGCGCCAGACAGTCAGCTGACAGTGTTTTTTACTGCAAATAAACGTCAGGTCCTGCAAGGCCAGGGCGCGGCTTATTTTGCTGTGGCTAAAGATAAACAACGGCCCTTTGAAGTACGTTTGGATCAAGCCAGCGTGGTGGCTGTTGGCACCGAATTTAATATTGATCGCGACCCGGATCTGATTGATATCACAGTGTACGAAGGAGCTGTGCAGGTACAGGCTAGCGCTGCTGGCCCAAGTCAGTTGCTCAAAAGTGGTGAGCGAATTCGTATTCAGCAGAATAAATTATCCGAAGTGCAAAAAGTGGATTTGCAACAGTTAGTCGACTGGCGTTCCGGCTGGATTGAAATAGAAAATGAAACCCTGGCGTATTTGCTGCACAGGCTTAACCGCTCCGCTGTTGTGCCTGTCAGCGCCAGTGCTGAGGTGGCAGATTTGCGGGTGGCAGGTCGTTTTGAACTGGCCAATACCCAACAAACCTTGTCAGCTTTGACTGAAGCTTACGGCCTGAGGTTGCAACAAAGCAGCAGTGGGATCCGATTAAGCCGGTCGGCTTCTGCACAACAATAAAAATGGAGGCGGGTTGTGTGGTTACGACCTGAACTCTGTTTGTTAGTGCTTCTGTGCTGTTGTCACAGTTCTGCTCTATGGGCTGCTGAAACAGCACAGAAGCAGTTGTATTCCCTGCCAGCCCAGACTTTATCTGCTGCCTTGTTGCAATTTGCCCGCACCGTAAATCAGCCGTTAGTGTACAACCCTGCTTTACTTGAAGGGCGACAAGCACCGGCACTTTATGGTGAATTTGAACCCACTGAAGCACTGAATCAGTTGTTAGCGCAGCAGCCTTTAGAAGCTATTCCCAGGGAAAAAGGCTGGTTGATTCGAGCTAAAGCAGTAGTAGAAAAACCAGCAGTGGTTGCCGCTATTTCTGCAACTCAACGCCAAAAACCGCCTGCAGCTATGGAAGTGATAGCTATACGCTCCAGTGCAGTTGCAGCGCAAAATACCCTGAGCAAAGCGGTGTTGCCTCAGGCTAAAAAGCTAAAACGCGAAGCTATAAGTGTGCAGGATTCTCTGGTCGCTGATGATATTACCGACTTTCCAGCGTTGAACTTAGCCAACTCCTTGCTGCGCTTGCCAGGCATTACCAGCAACAGAGAGTGGGGCGAGGGCCGACAGATTTCATTGCGGGGTTTAGGCCCGGATTTCACTCGTGTTCAAGTGAACGGTATGGAAGCCTTAGGCACTTCTTCTTCGCCTATGGATGCGCGTGGCGCAGTGTCCAGAACCAGGGCATTTGACTTTAATATTTTCGCCTCTGAGTTGTTTAATCAGATTGATGTGAAAAAGTCTTTTTCGGCCGATCAGGAAGAAGGCGGTATTGCGGGCACAGTCAATTTACATACTGCCAAACCTTTTGACTACGACGGGCCTAAAAGCAGTATCTCGGCTCAGTTAGGCAGCAACAGCAATACCAACAGTTCAGATCCTCGTTTTTCTGCTGTGTTTTCCAGGCTCTGGTCAGATATTGGTGCTTTGGTATCCATTACTCACAGTATCCGCTCCACTAATGAATATGGCAGCAATACCACGCGCTGGCGGCGTGAAACCGGTAAAAAAGCGGCTGACAGCAGCAATACTGAGCTGCAAAATCTGTTGGATTCCGGTGAGTTATGGTTTCCACGTGGTCAGCGATTTTCTGTCTGGGAAAACGAACAAAACCGCTTAGGGATCACTACAGCACTGCAATACCAACCCAATCAGGAGTTTAGTTTGGAACTGAACTGGATGCGGGGCCAGCTGCAAAACCAGCTGGCGGAACATCATATGGCGGTGAAAGATAACAATCTGGTCAATGGTCTGGTGTGGCGGGAAAGTGCTCAAGGCGACAAAGAAGTGGTGTATGCCAGTTATAAAAACGCCAGCTGGCGTAATGAAAGCCGGGAGGATTACAACGAGTCGGTGTTTGACCAAGTCAGTCTTGCAGCCGACTGGCAGGTCACAACAGATCTGCAAATCAGCGCTATGTTGGGCCAGAGTTCATCTGACTACAGTCAGCCGCTATTGCAAAAACTCAATATTGAAGCGAAGAAAAAAGCCAGCATCATCACAGACTTCCGGCAAGATGCATTTTATGGCTACAGCCACTCGGCTGATTTTGACGTCACAAGCCTGAATGGTTACACAGTCAAAGATCTGTTTTTCCAGTCAAATTTTATCTTCTCAAGTTTTGACAATGCCAAGCTGGATTTGACTTACCAGTTGAGTGACAGCCAGACGCTGCAATTTGGTGTGCATCATAAAAAATTCAATAATTCAGGCTTTGAACAAGAGGCCGGGAATTTTCCTTACAGCAGCGCCACGCCCAGCCATCAGGGCCAGACTAGTTTGAGTCTGGATCAGGTGCAGATCTATCAGGGCCATCCGGATCAACACTGGCTGGAGGGTTCTCTGGCTGCAGTGCAAAATTATTATGGCCTGAGCAATTTTACCCTGACAGAGGCCCATACTCTGTCAAACACTGTCTACGATTTGGCAGAGCAGACCCATGCGCTTTATCTGTTGTATCAGAAGCATTCAGAGCTTGCCGGTTCAGCGCTGCGTTCACGTTTTGGCTTACGATTCTTCGATACAGAGGTCCAGTCACAGGGCCTATCCGACCTTCAGACGGTCAATTTTCAGCGCAACTATTCGGCGTATCTGCCGAGCCTGGAACTGAGCTACGAACTGCAGCAGGATCTGATAGCACGCGCAGGTTTGAGTAAAAATATCACCCGTCCTTCTTTGGATGCTATGGCCTATTCGGTGTATGTCAGTAAAACCTCATTGGGTGAAACCGATCTGGGGCAAATATCCAGAGGTAATCCAGAGTTGCAACCTTACCAGTCCGACAATTTTGATCTGGCGTTGGAATGGTATTTTCATGACAGAGGTTTGGCTTCTGTTGCGTTGTTTTATAAAGACATCAACAACTTTATTCTGAGTAATACCCAACAGCTGCGCTACAGCGAACTTGGTCTGCCTGCTGAATTATTGCCCGATGGCAAAACAGTGAACGATATCTTTAATGTCGCCTCACCACAAAACTCAGGCTCGTCCAGAGTTCAGGGGTTTGAACTGGCGCTGCAACGTGATTTGGATTTCCTGCCAGCACCTTTCCAGCACACTGGTATCATCGCCAACTACAACTGGGCCTATGGCGACACCTTGTATCCTAATGTCGAAAATTCAGCTCAGAGCCAGCGCAAAGCTTTACCTGGCTTATCAAAACAAAGTTATAACCTGACACTTTATTACGAAACCAAAACCTGGGGCGCCCGTATAGCTGCAGCCTACAGAAGCAACTACATCACAGCAGTGGAAAGTGGTTCTATCGATGATGACGAGCGAGGTTATCACGAGAGCACCAATCTGGATTTTTCAGCTTCTTACCGGCTAAACGCCCATATAAAACTAAACCTCGAAGCCCTCAACCTGACCAACCAGCGCGAAGAGCTCTACAGCGACTCCAGCAACAGAGCCTACAACAGCACCTACAGTGGCCGTACTTATATGCTTGGGGTTACAGCGGAGTTTTAAACTTCAGTGGAACTTAGAGTTTTAATGCGATGGATATTATTGTGTCCAAAACCAGATAAATTGGACTGAAATGGACATCATAGTGTCTGTTGTGGGGCAGCTATGTAGCTCTAGCTTCATAGGGGGAGGTGGCACATACCGCGAAATGTAGAGGCAGGTTTTATCCCTGCCCGTCTTGCATCCAAACGAAATTAAAGCGGCAGCATTAACTAGCTTCGGTATAAAAAGCTTCAACTTTACCTTTTAAAGTCATCAATAAAGGCTGGCCACGACGGTCCAGCGCTTTGGCCGCTGCCACTTTCACCCAACCTTCGCTGATGCAATATTCTTCCACATCAAAACGCTGTTTGCCGTTCAGGCGAATACCCACTTCATGTTCGAAGATGGCCGCTACATAGTGCGGGCTACGTGGGTTAGTGCAAAGGCGATCCGGTAAATCCGGGCGTGCTGCTGTGTCTTGAGTGGTAGTGTCTGTCATGGCTCTGGCCTGTAATAAATAAAACGTGCGCCATTGTAGGCAAAGCCAGCAAAGGGCTCAAGAGCGGCGGCCAGAAACAGAGAAAAATGGAAGACTTTTGCCCTGATACTGATTTCTATCGAGTGTAGGTTGCACTCGTAGCGAAGCGGCAGCGCAACAACCCACAATCAACAATCAACAATCAACAATCAACAATCCAACTTTGCCCCCAATCTTTGACCAAAACCAACATTAACAATAAGATGGCTTTATCTAGCTTAATTAACCGGACCCACCATGAAAATTGCTTTAATCCTTTTTGTGATTGCCTGTGTCGCCTATTACTTCTACAACAGCACCAATAACCAAAAAGCCGCAGCGCTGAATCTGGAAAAAGGCAGTGCATTTTTAGCTGAAAATGCTAAAAAAGAACGCGTAAAAACTACAGCTTCAGGCCTGCAATATGAGGTGTTACAAAGTGGCAGCGGCGAAACCCACCCAACAGCCAGCAGCACAGTGCGGGTGCATTACCACGGCACTTTGATTGACGGCACAGTATTCGACTCCTCAGTTGAGCGTGGCGAAACCATTTCCTTCCCACTCAACCGTGTGATCCCCGGCTGGACTGAAGGTGTGCAGTTAATGAAAGTCGGCGATAAATTCCGTTTTTATATCCCTTCCAATCTGGGTTACGGCAACCGCAGCGCAGGCAAAATCCCTTCTGGTTCAACACTGATTTTTGATGTGGAATTGTTTGAGATCCAATAAGATTTTGGAGCGGGCAACAAGCCCGCTTTCTAAAGCCCAATTTGATGATTCAGTTTCAGTGACAGCTATCTTCAAACCTACTGTAAAAAAACCTTCATAAAATTCTCTGTCCATAAATCACTGCTGGTTGCTCTTTAGGGGGACTGCTGCGCATTTGCGCCTGGCAGATTTACTTAATCAGCTTAACTAACCAGGAATTATGGATTAATTATGAAGACGAATCTTCGCAAGAGTCATCTGGCTTTGGCCGTGCTGGCAGCTTTTCCGGCTTTTTACAGCACTATGGCTTCAGCCCAGGCTGCTACAGAAGCTAAAGCATCAGAAACAGAAGTGATTGAAGTGAAAGGCTTTCGCAGCTCTATTATCAAAGCCAAAGATCTGAAGCGTGAAGCCATGATCGCTCAGGATTCAATAGTAGCGGAAGATATTGCCGATTTCCCGGATCTGAACCTGGCCGACTCGTTGCAGCGTGTGCCTGGTGTCACTATTACCCGTGAAGGGGGGGAAGGCCGGCAGATTTCTTTGCGTGGTTTAGGCCCTGATTTCACCCGTGTTCAAGTCAATGGCATGGAAGCTTTGGGGACTTCGTCTTCACCTATGGATGCACGTGGTGGCGTATCCCGTACCCGTGCTTTTGACTTTAATATTTTTGCCTCAGAGCTGTTTAACCAGATTGATGTAAAAAAATCTTTTTCTGCTGATCAGGAAGAAGGCGGTATAGCGGGCACTGTCAATTTACGTACCGCCAAACCTTTTGATTACGACGGCGCTCAGGCAGCTGTTTCTGCTCAGCTTGGCACCAACAGCAATACCGACAGCACAGACCCTCGTATCGCGGCTTTATTGTCTAATACCTGGTCGGATTTTGGTGCTTTGGTGTCTGTGGCGTACAGCGACAGAGCAACCAATGAATACGGTACCAACACCACGCGCTGGCGTCGTGAAGGTGGCAAAAAAGCCGCCGATGCCACTAATACTGCCTTACAAGCTGAATTGGATTCAGGTGAATTATGGTTCCCGCGTGGTCATCGTTATTCGGTTTGGGAAAATGATCAAAACCGTTTAGGTATTACTGCTGCTTTGCAGTACAAACCAAGTTCAGACTTCAGTCTGGTGCTGGATTTGATGCACGGCAAACTGGAAAACCAGTTGTCTGAGCACCATATGGCCGTAAAAGATAACTCTGTGGTAAACGACTTAGTCTGGCGTGACAATAACGGCAGCAAAGAAGTGGTGTATGCCGATTATAAAAATGCAACCTGGCGTAATGAAAACCGTCAGGATCGTAACGAATCGGTATTAAATCAGGCCAGTTTAACCGCAGACTGGACTTTAACCGACGACTTAAAAATGAGCGCTATGCTTGGCCACAGCTCTTCTGATTATGAGCAGCCGCGGGTCAATAAGCTAAATATAGAAGCTAAAAAAAGCG
>Ga0181595_10005587_pt1 | contig 11088 bp, 8 predicted proteins | sample 041ome_7_FD_145604 | JGI IMG/M metagenome (GOLD analysis project Ga0181595, IMG submission 145604) | Coastal salt marsh microbial communities from the Groves Creek Marsh, Skidaway Island, Georgia - 041401AS metaG (spades assembly) | ecosystem: Environmental > Aquatic > Marine > Intertidal zone >...
CCCGAACAATCAATGGTTTTAAACAGCATATAGCCGTTGATATGGACACGAAGCTGATACTTGCCACTTGTGTGCGGCCAGCTAATGAACCGGAACATAAAGCGGCAGAATGGCTCAAACCTAAGGTTCTAAAGGTGGGAGAAGTTAAGGAACTCAGCATTGACCGTGGTTATCTTGCAGCGTCGTGGACAGTGGAATTGTTTCATCTTGGTCATAAGGTAATAGCTAAACCCTGGACGTCGACTAATAAAGGGAAGTTCAGTAAAAAGGAGTTTAAAATAGATTTACTTAACCGCCGAGCGGTCTGTCCTGCAGGGCATAGTGCCGGATTTAGTCGTGCAACGCCGACTCAGATTCGATTTGGTAAAGAGCGCTGTGATAAATGTGCGTTGAAACCACAATGCACAGATTCAAAAACAGGCAAAACACTAACATTACATGTCAATGAAGATATGTTACAAGGTCTAAGAAGGTTCGTTGAGACACCAGAAGGTCGTGCTCAAGCAAGGGAAAGAACCAAAGTAGAACATGCACTTGCATCTATTTGTAACCGGAAAAAACACAGAGCAAGATACATTGGATTAAGATTAAACGAATATGATCTCAACCGCACAGCAGCCATCACCAATTTACATATTAGCATGGCCATGGCTGCTTAGTTTTTAAACTATATGGTGCTCTAGGATCTGCTGACGCGTGCTGAGCAGGAAAGTGGTGATAAAATCAAAGAAATTTCGCCACATTCGGTGTGAAAGCGGCTTTCTGCATCTGAAAGTGCTATAAAAATTAAGCCTGAACAGCTAATCGAGGTATTACTGTGAAAACTCTTACAATCAGAATGCCTGACGATAAAGCCAGTAGACTAAAAGCGTTGGCGCAACGCCGTAATATTAGTGTAAATAAGCTTATCGAAGAGCTCTCCACTATTGCGCTCACAGAATATGATGCGTAAGTCAGCTATGAGGTACGTGCCGCCCGGGCTACTGCCGCGCAAGGTTTAGCTTTACTTGATGAATTGGAGAAGTTGGAAACAGAAGGCTAACTTGGCGCTGAGATCAATAGCCTTACAAGGGCGTCTGGCTATCACACAGGCGCAATTGGCACAGGCACTGGGTACAAGGGTTGATACCACTAAAAGCTGGGAGAGTAAGCAGCACAATAAAGCAGATGCAAAACAGACTAAGCTTGGTCAAGAAAGTATTGGATTGCATGGGTATTCTGATTTAAGGTGGCATTGAACCGTAACTGGAACACCGTACAAGGATCGTTAATGAAGGCTTTTTTTTTACTGTTATGTGTTATCTGTACTATGCCTCTTGCCTTGGCAGAGAGCAAAATACAAAACCCCCAAAGTTGTTTCCGAGGTTCCTTCGCCAGCCATGCAACCTGGCTTGAAGCGCTTAGTAAAAACCGGAGAAATTTTTCCGCTGAGCGTTTTTTGCAGCAGTTTCCTGAGAGTTCTTTTAATCAGAAAAAAGCCACGCTGGATTGTGTCGACTTTACCTATCAGGTGGATGGCTTAACTATCGAAGGGTTTTACGTTAAGCCCAAACAAGCAATCCCTGGGGCATTACCAGTAGTTATTTTTAACCGTGGTGGCAACGCGCGTTTTGGTAAAGTGATGTTCGGTACCAAAATGGCGCTTATTGCTGATATTGCCGCACAGGGCTATTTGGTTATCGGCAGCCAGTACCGCGGGGCCAGTTCGGATGCAGTTGCAAATAACGGTGAAGATGAGTTTGGTGGGCGCGATGTGAATGATGTCTTAGCGCTACCAGCCCTGTTAGCTGAGATCCCCGAAGCCAATCCAACAAAAATCGCCTTAATGGGTTGGAGCCGCGGCGTAATGCAATCCTATCTAGTTGCCAAGCAAATGCCAGAGATTGGCAATACAAGATTGCAACGCCGGCTTAGCAAGCAAACCGGCGTTGCTGTTAGGTGACTAAACCGCTAGTCAGCGTATTTCTTGGCTTTAAGTAACGTTACCGACTTAACCAGCTTACTAAACTGCCGCTCTTTTTCACGCCGCTGATGTAAAGAGGCCGCATTACGTGCTTGTTCGGCATTAAGTTTCTGGTAGTTGGCGAGCCGTCTGGCGTCTAACTCCCCCCGCGCGATAGCCTGTTGTACCGCACAGCCTGGCTCAGCCTGATGCTGGCAGTTGTTAAAGCGACACTCGCTGGCCAGGGCATCAATGTCGGCAAAGGTGCGTCGAATACCGGCATCGCAGTCTGTCAATTGCAGTTCACGCATACCGGGCGTATCAATGAGTACTGCGCCGGCGGCAGTAAAATGCATCGAGCGGGCGGTGGTGGTATGCCGGCCTTTGCTGTCATCACTGCGGATAGCCGCGGTTTTTTGTGCCGTATTGCCGGTTAGGGTATTCACCAGGGTTGATTTACCCACGCCAGACGAACCTACTACCGCCAGCGTATTACCAAGTCGGCACCAGTGCTGTAATTTGCTACTGCAACTGCTGTCGAGGGCATTCACAACCTCGACCAGCAGCATAGGGTCAAGCTTAGTAACCTGCTGGATATAGGTGTCCACATCGGCGCAAAGATCTGCCTTGGTCAGCACCAATAATGGCTCGGCACCGGCTTCGTGCGCCAGCGCCAGATAACGCTCGATCCGGCTTAAGTTAAAGTCGTGGTTTAACGAGCAAACAATAAGCAGCGTATCAACGTTAGCGGCAATCAGCTGTTCGGCCAGCTGGCTACCGGCGGCTTTACGTTTAAACAGCGACTTTCGTGTTAATAAGCGGATAAAACCGCCGGCTTGATCCAATAGCAGCCAATCGCCAATAGTCATCGCAGGCAAGGCCGGGCTGGTGGTTAAATGGCCAGGTCCTTGCTCAGTCATTAGCTGATAGCCACTGCGATGATGCGCTGTGACGCGGGCAATAAGCGCCTGTTCAAATTCTGCCAGCGTCAGTTGTTGTTGAAAAAAGGCTTGCCAGCCCAGTTGTGGTAAAGTTAAGGCTAAGTTCATTGCATTTCCTTCTGCGCACAGCTAAGCACTGCGCACACAGTAAAAATGGTGAGGAACTCTGGAAAAGTTAAGGTAACCCGAATGGGCCTTCAGAGATCCCGGTCAGCAAACACCGGGCTAAGGCAGGTGAAATTAAAAAGCGAAAAGTTTAACTTACGCCGCAGCCTTCGCCGGGTGGGTAATTACTGCAATCATCAAACTCTCCTTCTTAATTTAGAACACGGTGAAATTATAGCAGCAGTAAATTGAAATCGCTATTTGGTGGTGGGTGTTTTGTAAGCTGTTTTATCAAGCTTATTGCTGAATAATATTCGATCTGGAAGAAAGATTCTGATCCTATTGCTGTAACGGCTTGAGAGTTGAGCGATTTTGACCCCCAAAATTGACGTGTTCTGTCCTTGCGGTTGTGTAGATGTTCCCTAGTATAGGAGCAACGACAAGGTAAGGAATATGTTATGAAACTACAACAACAAAAATATCGCCTTAAGCTGTGCCAACCCGCAATACTCCCTTTGGCTGTTTTGACTGCGCTGACGGCATCTCCGATATTAGCTGACGAAACAGACGCTGAAAAGGAGAAAGCCAGAGTAATTGAAGTTATTGAAGTAACAGCTACGCGGCAAACCGAGAATCTGCAAAGAGTTCCGATAGCGGTTACCGCACTATCTGGTGCAGAGTTAGAGCAATATCAAATTCAAAATCTGGGGCAACTGGAAGCATTAGTGCCAAATTTGAATTTACATGTTGGTGATGCAGCTAATGCGGTTGTTTACATCCGGGGCGTTGGGCAGTTGGATTCTATTTCATTTAATGACCCCGGAGTGGGGATTTACCTGGATGATGTGTATTTAGGACGGGTGCAGGGCGCGTTTTTGGATGTGGTTGATCCACAGCAAATAGAGGTATTGCGTGGGCCGCAAGGTACACTTTATGGCCGTAACACTATTGGTGGAGCAGTAAAATTTACCAGTGCCCGCCCATCAGAGACTACTGAGGGGTACGTAAGTGTGTTGGCAGGCAATTATCAGCAGCGTGGTGTTAAAGCCAGCTTAACCGGGCCACTAATTGACGAGCAGCTTGCCGGACGCTTCGCTATTGCCAAAAGCAGCCGCGACGGTTTTAGCTTTAACCAATACACTGGGAAGAAAGATTACGATAAGGACTCCTTAACTTGGCGCGGCAGTTTACTGTTTACTCCGGTATCAGAGTTTACTGCGTATTTAGTGCTAGATGGTTCAAATCAGAATCCTGATTACTCAAGAACGCCACACCGAGAAACGCCGATCTACTCCTTGCCTAGCGGGGATTTTTTGCCAGTAGGGGAGGACCCTTTTGTCGTCAACGCAAATTTTAACGACCGCGAAGAATTACGCACCAAAGGTGTTGCACTAACGCTAGACTATCAATTGCAGCAATCTACCCTGAAGTCGATAACGGCTTATAGGGAGATGAACTATCGTACTCACCTTGATTTAGACGGTACGCCAGATGCCAGCTTTGGTATTTACAGTTACGAAGATCAGGATCAGCTGAGTCAGGAGTTGCAGTGGTTATACCGAAGTGAATCTCTGTCATTGGTTTCGGGATTATTTTATTTTAGGGAAAATTCCTGGAGTTTTGGTGGTGCCATTGCTCCAGACTTCTTTGTACCTTTAGGGAATGGTGTATTCTTCCCATTTCCAGTGATCAGTGCCGGGTTACGTGACCAAACCAATACCAGCTACGCCGTATACAGCAATATGAGTTGGCAATTAAGCGAGCCGCTCAGTATCACTCTGGGAGCCCGTTGGACCAGTGAAAAGAAGCAAGTATCTAATAGAGGAGAGGAGTTTGCTGGCACGGGTATTGATACCCCCCAGGGCATGCAGGCGGTATTCGGTACTGGTATCGGTTATAGTTTAACCGGGTATGACGCAAGTCAGCGTTGGAATGATTTCTCACCACGAGCTGTGCTGAACTATCAGTATTCTAGCCAAACCATGCTCTACAGTAGTGTGAGTAAAGGGTTCAAAAGCGGCGGTTTTAATGGTCGGTTAACTTCGTTCGCACAACCTTACGATCCTGAAACGCTTTGGAGCTATGAAGCCGGAGCAAAATCTTTATTGCTTAACCAGCAATTACGTTTGAACACGGCATTCTTTTACAACGATTATAAAAACTTTCAACTTAGCCGTTTTTCTATCGATCCTGATACTGGTGCCTTTCTTTCACTTTTCGAAAATGCAGGTAGAGCAACAACTTATGGTGCAGAGCTTGAGCTGCAGGCGTTACTAACCGACAGCCTGACACTGAACATGAATCTGGGCTATTTAAACGGTGGTTACGATAAATTGATAGGTGATTTCGAGCAGGAAGTCAGCGATGAGCGCGAGTTAGTAAATGCGCCGCGTTGGAATGGTCGCCTTGGGTTGGATTACTGGTTTGATCTGGGCAGTCGGGGCACTTTGTCAGTGAATGCTGGTGGGAGTTTTAAAAGTAAAACTTATCTGACAGTTAGCAGCAGCGATTTGTTGGCGCAGCCAGGGTTCACCCTTTACGACCTTTATGTCAATTGGCAGAGCCAAGACGAGCGGTGGCAGCTTAACTTATTTGGTAAAAACCTGACCGACAAACGCTATCGCCAACATGGTTTTGATTTGAGCGCCTCGCCTGGTGTGCAGCTTGGCTATTACGGCGATCCCCGTACCTATGGCCTACAACTTACTTACAGGTATTTCTAATGACTATAGATTTAGCAACCAAAGCGTTATTAACGCAATTTAATCAGCAGTCTGCCACCATGCAACCACATAAACCCACTATCGAGGAGTCACGGATAGGGGCGAGGGCGATGTTTTTGTCGCTGGCCGGTGACAATGAGCCGGGTTGTCAGGTTGAAGCCTTGCGACTGCCTGCGGGCACACATGATATTCCGGCACGTTTGTATCATCCGCAACAACTGCTGGTACCTGATGCCATAGTGCTCTTCATCCATGGCGGGGGCTGGAGCCTTGGCGATCTTGATTGTTATGATGGGCTGGTGCGTTCTTTATGTCAGCAAAGTGGTGTGCGTTTTTTAAGTGTTGAATATCGGCTGGCGCCTGAACATCCATATCCTGCAGGGTTAGATGATGTGAGTACCGCTCTGAGCTGGCTGCATCAGAATGCTGCTGCATTATCCATTACGACTGACAAAGTTTCTTTAATGGGCGACAGTGCTGGTGGAAATCTGGCGATAGCATTAAGTGTACGTGCTGCCCGGATGTTGAAGTTGCCAGTGGCCGCACAATACCTGATTTATCCGGTGCTGGATGTGCATCAACCACATGATGTTTATCCATCCCGAATGCAGTTTGGTAACGGTGATTATCTTCTTGCGCGCTCTGCCATTGATGATACGCGCAATTGGTATTTAACGGCGGATGAAACCAGCGACAACTCGGAAGTGTCACCGTTATTGTTGTCTCATCTCGATGACCTGCCGCCTACCAGCATATTGCTTGCCGACTTTGACCCACTTTTCGATGAGGGATACATACTGGCCGAGCGTCTAAAGTCGGTAGGATTATTGCGGCGTTTAGCTCGCTTCCCCAGTATTCACGCATTTTTTTCGTTTGGTGTATTGCCGATTTCACAGCAAGCCAGAAGCCAGTTGGCGCGACAAATTCGTGAAGATCTTTTAACGTGAAAATGCAGCACTGCAGTATCGTGCAACCGGAGGTCAAAATGTGTTTCATTAACAAACTGATAAGCTTTGTACTTTGTTCGATACTGATGTGTAGTGTTTCTAGCAGTTATGTTGCTGCGAATCCAGTACATGAAGCTTCATTTACTACTGGCATTTCGAATGGTTGGAACCGGGTAGAGCGCTGGCGGGATACCAGTGGAAACCTCTCTGCAGAGGACTTTCCAACAGATGGTAGAGGTGATCAAACCGGACAACGCGCCACGTTTTTCGGTACGTCTAAACCAAGCTCTGCGCGTTTTCTTCTTTATCACGCACCGGGCTGGAGCAGCAATACTAAGTCCGTCCCGGTGTTGTTGGTTCATGGTGCAAATCAGGACGCTGATATCGCCTGGGCTAACCCGAATGATGCCGGCGGTTATGGCTGTGGCCAGCAAACTTGTCCAAGCACTGGTTTGATGCAGTCGTTGGCAGCAGACAATTTTAAAGTGTTTGCATTATCTTTAGCTCATAAAAATGGTGATGGTTATTTCTGGGCCGAGCAAATTGCCAATGCGATAACAGTGATAAAGACAAAAACGGGTGCAAGCAAAGTGGATGTTATCACCTGGTCTAAAAGTGCATTTAATGCCCGAATGTATATCTCTTCTGTTACTCGCCCCTGGGGTACTCGTTATCGTGGGGATGTAAGACGCTTAATTATGCTTGGTGCGCCAAATAACGGTATTGACTGGTCGTTTCGTCATGGTTGGACGCATACCTTTGCGGTTTATCCCGGGTGCGGTGGTGTTATAAATGGTCCCACTGCACATACCAGCATCATGTGTTACGGTGTTTGGAATACTGGCCCGCAGTGGAGTTATGCATCAAGCTTTTTCCCGGGATCTGTGCAAATGTTGAAACGTTGGGACGCGACTTATCCGCTACCTAGTTATGAGCAAGACTGGTACACCACCTATTATGGTGGGCAGGGCTTTTATAGTGGTGGGCAGGGTATTCAAGCCTTTATGCATTTATCTTTGGTGGATCAGCTCAGGGCTGCCGGTACACCTGCCGATGTCAGAGTACATAATCTTTGTGGTGACAGAGCAAATATCGCACTGATTCATAACGAGCATACCGGACCATCGGATGGTGTTGTTTTTGTCGCGAGCTGTAATGACAGTACTGGCATCAGTAATCACGGCGGTTCAGCGGTGTTATATTTGAACCATTTAGCTTTAGGTTGGCAGAGTTCAGGGATGACGCAAATCAGAAATTGGTTAAACGCTATCTGACCGCAACGTATATTTAACCCAAACTGTACTTTCGTACTGTTGCCAGCTGTTCTGCGCTGTGCTTTATTCATGTAATAATTCAGCACGTGCAGAGACGTTATGGCAACAGTTAACCAACGTTGCGGTGTTAGTAGGCAGATATTAGCCGAAATGATGGCCTCGCAGGGGATTTCTCTTGATACGCTAACTGCAATTAATGCAGGCGAAGAGACGGAAGATCCGGCGAACTTGCTCAGACTGCTCGAGAGATTTGCCATCGAGGTTCAGGATGAATCGCTGCATTTATCGGCCAGGCCTTTGATGCCGGGTACCAATGACTATGTACTCTCAAGCCTGAGTCACTGCCGTACAATTGAAGGGGCATGTCGGCAACTGGCTAACGCCTATAACTTTATTCATGGAGGAAATTACAATCAGGTTGAAAAAACCACAGATGCCCTCGTCTATCGAATTGATGACCGAACCTTCCCGTATGCGGCTGAGGCAGGGCAATATGTAATGTTCAACCTGGATATGGTGTTGATCTTTATTCATGCTATCGTCACCACCCTCTCTGGAGCTCCTGTCGCGCTGTTAAAAATAAAAAGTCGTAACACAGAGGCCGGGCAGTCGCCTTTGAGCACAGCCTTTCCGGAAACAGCAATCAGCTACAAAATGGGTTGTTTTGAGCTGCATTATCCTCTGACGCAGGCGGAGCTTGAAATAACACAATCATGCAATAACACGCTGAATACTGCGATGGTTTATAGTGAACTACAGCGGTTGGGAACGGTACCATCAACTGATGCCTGTCAGAGCTTTCTGGTCAGAGTTAGAGGCGCATTAGAGGCAGGCTTGAGAGACCAGCAAAGTGTTGCCAGGAGCCTCGGATGCAGTGTCGCGACGCTAAGACGCAGACTCTCCGCTTATCGCACCAGCTTTCGTCAATCCAGAGAGTTGGTACTTAACCAAGAAGCGAAACTGTTATTGACCCAACACCTGTCATTAGAAGAGATCGCAAGCAAACTGGATTTCTCTGACGTCAGAAGTTTTAAACGCGCTTTTCGAAACTGGAACGGAGTCAGTCCAAAGCAGTATTCGCTGATGAAGTTTCGCCAGCATCACCGGGTTTCGGAAGGTAAATAAGTTTGATTAATAACAGTAATATTTCAGAGCAAAGTAGTCTCGATTGTTAGATGTTCTTTGATGTATGTGAATGCGACTCTGGTTATGCAAGTAAACCAAAGTCGTGGAACTTTGTGTTGTGCCGAAATACCCCTACACCGCTGCTATTTTCTCTGCCGCCTCTGGCTCCGGCATTGGCCGGCTAACAAACCAGCGGCCCAGCTGCCACAGCAAATACATGGATAACAGCGGAAATAGCAAAGTTTTCAGGCTGTAGATCACAATCAGTTGGATTAACTTTTCTACCATATTGTCGGAGAAGCTGCGCATTGCACCCAGCATATCAGTGGCTTTGGCGGCCATTTGCCGCAGCCAGCTAACTGAGCCATCTTCCGTATTGCTAATTGGCGGATCAATTTGCTGCAAAGCAGCCGTTTCGCGGTTCAGTGCCGCTTCGGCGGCTTCGCGTTGTGGCGTAAGTACCCAATCCGACAGTTCGGCCACACCATAGGCCGACAGTGGAATACCAATACGGATAATCAGCAGCAGCGCCACAAAAAGCCGCAGCAGATAGCGGCAACTGTCGCGCCAGCTGGCTGGCCCGCATAACAGCAATGCTGCCGAGGCCAGGATGCCACTGCCAAAGAGTGGCAAGGCGGCCAGCTGACCAAAGTGCAGTAAAAAGAGCTGCAACCCAATAGAGGTCATCGCAATCACCATCACATCCGAGTAGCGCACCGCCATATCCTGTAGCGGCTTTAATAGCTGCCCCGGTTTTACGCTGGCAACACCAACGCCAACCTCGGCTTCGGAAACAAAAGCGATACCGCGGTCAATCAACCGCGCCGTGGCAAAGGAGGCACTGCTTAGCAATAAACTTTGTTGCAAAGCCTGTTCGGCTTTTTGATCCAGTGGCGCCAATGCCGGGTTTACTAACCGCTGTTGCAGTACACCGCTATAGATCCCGACAGCTAACGTCAACAGGCAGAGCAGTAGCAGCGCTAGCCGCTGCCAGGTACTGAGTTTGCTGAAAAAACGCATGCTGTTCTCCGCTTTCGGTCAGGATGTTCAGTATTAATGATATTCCGGCCAAGATAAAGTTCGCTCAGGCATATCGCTGCTTGTCAAAAAGGAGCGGTGAGCCAAAACCTGCAGCTCCTGACATCTTGATACTTACAGATTGCAGAGTGGAGTTGCCGTATAGTACTTTCACTATTTGCTAAGGTGTTGAAGGAGCCTACAGTGCGTTTAACTGCTGCATTATTATTATTACTGGCGTTGCCACTGGCCGCCGAGCCTTATTATCCGCCTGCGGGGCAGTGGGCCACAGCAACGCCGGCGTCATTAAATGTGGATGAGCAAAAACTGGCGGACGCGGTGGCTTACGCCATTGCCAGTGAAAATCCGGCGTCGAAAGATCAGGCGATAGTGCAGGCGACAACCTTTGGCGCCAGAGAGCCCTATGATCAGATTATCGGCCCGATGGGTGTGCGCGCAGCAGCGAATGGCCTGATTATTTATCGCGGCAAAGTCATCGCGCAGTGGGGCGAGGTGGACAGCGTTGATATGACGCACAGCATCGCCAAAACCTTTTTAACCACGGTAACCGGCCTGGCCTGGCAGCGTGGGCTGATCCGCGATCTGCAGGATCGGGTTGGCCCTTATATGCCGCATGGTGTGGCTTTGTATCAGGGCGAACACAACAGCCAAATCCGTTGGGATTATCTACTGCGGCAAACCAGTGATTGGCAGGGCACGCTGTGGGGTAAACCGGACTGGGCCGACCGCCCGGAGGGTAAAACGCCGGCCGACTGGCCAAACCGCCCGTTGCGAACGCCAGGCAGTCACTATAAATACAATGATGTGCGGATAAATCTGTTAGCGCTGTCAACGCTTTATGTGTGGCGTAAACCCTTACCCGAAGTTAGGGCGGGAACATACTTTGTTTGAAAATCAACCAAACAATATTTCTGCCCTAAATTTATCATCCCAATAGGCTCGTTGTCTTTTTCCTGCCATGCTGTCTTTCAGCGGGTGAGCTTTGATAAGATT
>Ga0181595_10005589_pt1 | contig 11083 bp, 10 predicted proteins | sample 041ome_7_FD_145604 | JGI IMG/M metagenome (GOLD analysis project Ga0181595, IMG submission 145604) | Coastal salt marsh microbial communities from the Groves Creek Marsh, Skidaway Island, Georgia - 041401AS metaG (spades assembly) | ecosystem: Environmental > Aquatic > Marine > Intertidal zone...
CCCTGGTTGTGCTTACCATCTGATGATACTGAACTTGGCTTTGAAATTGGATCGGTAGCTAAGACCAATTGATCATAAGCACCTCGTACTTAGACCAAAAGGTGTTCAAGGGTTTTTACACAGCCTGTGCCAGATGCGGACAAAGGCATCCTGCAACACATCTTCTGCCCAATCCCGGCGTCTGAGCAATTGCAAGCTTACGGCAAAAAGTTTTCCTGACGTTGCTTTGTAGAGTTGTGCAAAGGCGCTTTTATCGCCCTGAGCAGTGGCCTGTAGCCATTGGATCAACTGTTCCTGTGGTCCCATCTATTATTTTTCCACTCCGTTACTTTTACATCTTTAGCAGCTACGAAGGTTACAGAGCTTTGGATGCGCTCTGGTGAAACTTTTTTGTTGCAGCTAAGATAGCGGCCAAGTTAAATAACAAGGTCCTTTTATGGCCTCCTGGATAACAGCTTTATTAGATTCTGCAGTAGGTCGTTGGTGTGGCTTGCCACAGGCTACTTTGCTACAAAGACCAGACGGGGAAACCCAGTATTTTACAGGGAGTTTGCTGCTGTGTGGCAAAGCCTCTGAGTATAGTGTCTTGTTGCGTCAACAGTTAAGTGACTTGGCAGCTGTGAGCCTGGAAGATAAAGCACAGCCGCTGCAGGCATTGATATTTGATGCGACACAACTACAAAGTACCTCCGAGTTGGATATGCTTTGGCAGCAGTTAACTCCTCTGTTGCCACGGTTAACTAAAAATGGCCGCTTAATTGTACTGGCCCGCGCAATAGATGATGTATCCAGTGCTGATGCCGCTGCAGCCGCTGCTGCTTTATCGGGGTTTACCCGTTCGATAGCCAAAGAGCTGGGACGTTTTGGCACCACAGCAAATCTGTTAACTGTGCACACAGATGTGCGACAGGAACTGCTGCCCGTCGTGGAGTTTTTCCTGTCCAGGGCCTCAGCTTATGTCACAGGGCAAGTATTGCCTGTCTCTACGGCACCTGTCACGGTAGTAAACCGCCAGCAACAACCTCTGCAGGGGAAAACCGCGTTAGTGACTGGGGCTGCCCGTGGTATCGGCGCTGCTATAGCTAAAACGCTGACGGAGCAGGGCGCTACCGTGATTGGATTGGATATTCCACAAGCTGCACAAGCACTCACGGACTTAATGCAGCAGTTAGCCGGTAAAGCTTTGCTACTGGATATCAGTCAAACCCAAAGCGCTGAAACCTTAAGTGACTGGCTGACACAACAAGGGATCCAACTGGATATTCTGGTGCATAACGCTGGCATTACCCGGGATAAGTTGTTTCATCGTATGACTGAAATACAGTGGACGCAGACGCTGGATATTAACCTGCGTGCGGTACAGCGGATCAACACACTTTTACTCGAACGGAATCAGATACAACACAATGGTCGTGTGCTGCTGTTGTCGTCCATGAATGGCCTGGCAGGCCAGAAAGGCCAGACCAACTATGCCAGTTCAAAAGCTGCGTTAATCGGATACTGTCAGTTTATGGCAAAACAAGCAGTCAAGGGCATCACCTTTAATGCCATAGCACCTGGTTTTATTGAGACCCAAATGACAGCCGCCATGCCAGTGATGGTGAGGGAAGTAGGGCGCAGAATGAACTCATTGCATCAGGCGGGTCTACCTGACGATGTCGCTTTGGCCGTCGCTTTTTTCGCCAGACCTGATGCGTCAGGTTTAAATGGCTCTGTACTTAGAGTCTGCGGTCAATGCTTTATCGGTGCCTGAGATAGTTGCTGCGCCACCTATACAGGCTTTGGCCCAGACATCAGGCAGCAGCCAGGCTTTTTTCCACGGCATAAATTGCTCGGCCGGCATGGGGCGCGCTATACCGTAGCCCTGTGCATGAGTACAGCCTAATTGCAGCAAAAGCTCACCATGTTCTGTGGTTTCCACACCTTCTGCGACAATTTCACGTTTAAACTCATTGGCAAGCACAATAATGCCTTTGAGGATGGCCAAATCGTCCGGGTCGACCAACATATCACGGACAAAGCTCTGATCGATTTTTAACACTTTCGCTGGCAAACGTTTTAAGTAAGTTAAAGAAGAGTAGCCCGTGCCAAAGTCGTCCAAAGCAAAACTGACACCGCTGCGGATACAGGCCTGCATCACGGCTTGTACATGGGTTAAATCATTCAGCGCGCTGGTTTCCAGAATCTCCAGCTGTAGTAACGATGCCGGCACGTCTGAATAAAAATGCAGCAATAACTGCAGACGATTGACAAAGTCCAGTTGTTGTAAATGATAGGCTGAAATATTGACACTTACGGGGATAGTCATACCCTGATTTTGCCATTCAGCCAGTTGCCGTAATGCCTCTTCAATCACCCAATAACCTAACTCCACACCCAGACTGTGCTGCTCTATAGCAGGTAGAAACAGGGCTGGAGCCACCATCCCTTTTTGAGGATGCAACCAGCGGATCAGAGCTTCTGCTCCTATCACTTCTCCTGTGTGCATATTGACCTTTGGCTGATAAAACAACCTGAATTGCTTTTGCGCTAGAGCTTGACGAATATCCAGTATAGTTTCCTGATGTCCACGCAAACTACGGGCGTAGTCGGTATCAAAGACGTGACAGCGGTTTTTGCCATCCTGTTTGGCCTGATACATCGCATGATCCGCTTGTCGTATCAATTGCTCAGCTTCTGTTGTATCGGCCTGGGGATAAAAGGTCAGACCTATACTGGCGGAAACCGAGAGCATCCATTCATCGATTTTTACAGGTTTAGCCACGACATCCAGCAATTGCTGGATCTTTTGCATGCCTGCTTTTTTATCGCTAAGTTGTGGCAATAACACCACAAATTCATCACCGCCAATACGAGCCAATAGCTCATCTTTGGTCAATTGAGCTTGTAAACGTTCTGACAAAGCAATTAAAAACTGATCCCCTGTCTCATGGCCATGGCGATCATTAATTTCTTTAAATCCATCCAAATCCAGATAGGCGATAGCGAGCAGTTGATCGGCGCTGGTTTTTTTTAGTAATGACTGTAGCTGTTGAGTTAAAGCACTGCGATTTGAGAGGCCGGTCAAGCCATCATAAAGCGCTATCTTTTCCAGATACTGTTGTTGTTGGTACTGGTTCGTGATGTCGGAAAACAAACCCACATAATGTTGCAATTGACCTTTATCATCCAGCACAGCGCTTAGCGTTAAACTTTGGAAATAATCTTCGCCTGATGCTTTTCTGCTCCACAGCTCTCCGGACCAAAAGCCCTGTTGCTGCAGACTTTGCCATAATGTGTTAAAGCTTTGTTCATCCTGATGTTCTGACTGCAGCAAGCGTGGCGTACAGCCTATCGCTTGTTTGGCACTATAGCCTGTGATCTCAGTAAAGGCCTGATTGACGTCTATCATCACACCCAAGGGGTCGGTGATCATAATGCCTTCGCGGGCGTGGGTGAATACGCTGGCAGATAAGCGTAGTTTATTGGCTGCTGTATGTTCCAGCGTAATATCGCGCGATAAGCCCACTGTACCAACATACTCACCTTCGACTAAAACAGGTGCTTTATAGGTTTCGAACCAATGCTGTGCGACTCCTACTTTACGCTGGGTTTGGATCAACTGGGGCTGGCCTGATGAGAGCACTTGTTTATCATGTACAACATGGCTTAACGCACGTTGTGCGTCAAATAACTGCGCGTCAGTTTTGCCTGTTAAATCATTGATATCTTTGCCGGGGAATTCTTCTGCGAATTTGCGGTTTACTTCAAGGTAGCGGCCGTGGATGTCTTTTAACCAGACGACAAAAGGGATGCTGTCAATCAGGGTGCGCTGATACTGTTCTTTTTGTTGCAATCTGTGGATCAGGCTCTGACGTTCTTGAATCGAGCTGTTTAGGCGAAGTTGAGTCGCGCCGAGCCAACTCATAATACTGCCGGGTTTTGCCTTTCGCAGTTCAGTACTTTGCAGCACTTCTCCCCGACCCATAGCTTTAATTTGCTCGTATAGGTGACTGACAGAAGCGCCCAGAATGCTGTTATGAACCCGTTTAATATCCCACAGTGCATAAAACAGCAGTAAACCAGACAAAATAAACAGGATGCGCATCGTCAAGGCGTAAAACATGGCATCTTCGACTTCGTCCGCGGTGCGTTCATCCACCAGACTGTAGACGGTGGCAACGGGTTGCATTATGGCTTTCTTCCCCGTGTTATAGTTCTGGTCAAACACAGCAAGCAAGGCTTGTTCTTTATTTTTTGCTTTTTGAACAGGATCAGTCTCTGGCCGTTCCAGCAGCTGCATAGCTTTAATTTCGTTGAGTGCCAGCGCATCAGATTGAATTTTGGCTTGCTGCAACGCAGCGAGTTCCGTTGATGTGAATCCAGCATTTTTAGCTAAATCAAGCAGCGCTATCCGCGAGCCCGCGGGTCTGGGTCTTTGATTGTCGTCATCAACCAAATCCCAGTACACTTGATGGTAGTTGATTGGACGAGCGGCCTGACCATTGCGAATGGCAATAATTTCGTCAAAGTGATTTTTATAACGGTATTCACCTGTGGCTATATAACTTCTGGCCATTCGGCTTAAATCGTCTGAAGACTGACGCAATTCACCTATCACTTTTAATGAGAAGACCCGCTGCTCATTGGCTGCATCAATACGTTTTTCTGCATAGACATAAGCGATAAAAATAGCGCTAAAGGTCAGCAGTAATAACAACGCGGCCCAAAACCTTAATGTAAGTTCAGAAGTTGTATAACGCCTTACCTGCACAAAAACTCCTGCTCTTGCTCTGTTCAGTTGAAGTAGGTTTTGAAACTATTGATAGTCTGTCTGTCAATAGTTAGTGAGCCGGATCACGAAAGCAAGCTGATCTGTTCTATTTTTGCTGTTTTATTTCCAGAAATTTAGAAAAAATGACCAAATAATGCTAACACTTTGTTTTCTCAGTGAACCTCTATTAGTCTTATCAGGTCAATAAATATACTGTTTGAAGTAAAGCTGAGGCTTGTGTGATGGATAAGTACCAGACTTTTTATCAGCCGGATACAGAGCTATCTAATCTTATACAAAGTATTGGGGTCCAGTTAGCAGATTGGGTTTGCGCTCTATCTCAGGCTTCAGTGCTGCAACTGGAGGCTTTAAAGCTCAAATCCATTCAGGCTAGCCTGGCACTTGATCATAATTCTCTGTCTTTAATTCAGTTGCAACAATTGGCTGCAGGCAAAAGGGTTGTGGCTTTAGTGCAGGATATTCGGCAGGCAAAAAATGCTTTGGCGTTGTATCAACAACTGGATAGCTTTCGGCCTTATCAGAGCGAGGCTCTACGTAAAGCTCATGCAGCTTTTATGCTCAATGTTACATCGGATGCAGGTCAGTACCGTCAGCAGGGGGCTGGAGTTTATGAGGACCATAAACTAGTTCATATGCCGCCAGCGCCCTCTGTGGTTGCAGCTCAGGTCGAAGAGCTTATTACTTCGTTGCAACAGTACCCGCTTCATCCTTTATTGCTATCTTGCCTGATGCATTTTCAACTGGCCTCTATTCATCCGTTTTCAGATGGCAATGGCCGCTTATGCCGTTTGTGGCAACAGTTGGTTTTAATGCAGTGGCATGCATCCTTTTGTTATTTGCCTTTTACGGTGATGCTGAAAGAAAAGTCCCGCGATTATTACAAAAGCCTCAGACAAGCGAACCCCAAACACGACGCGACCAGTTTTATACTCTTTATGCTGCGGTGTATCCAGGAGTCCTTAGCCACTGAACTACAACTGATGCAGAGCCATCAGCCAGCTATGGGTTTACCTGAGCAGCCGTTCATCGAGTTGTCTCAGTTTGTGCAGCTAAAAGCACAAAAAGTAAAAACAAAAACTTCAGGCCCTTGGTATAAAACTGAAGATCAAATTTTGAAAAAGCTGAAAAAAGATAATAGGCTCAGTGCCAAAACTATAGCGGATAAACTGGGTTTAAGTTCCAGAGCTATTGAAAAGCAATTGGCGAAGCTCAAAGCTGAAGGTAGGTTGGTGCGCACTGGCCCTGCCAAAGGTGGACGCTGGCAGGTGGTAGCCTGACTGAGTTTTACTGGTTTTGGGCTCTGAATGCTTTTGTATTGTCCACTGATAGCATTTTTTTTACCTTTGGTCGGTTTTGTCATCTGACTGCATGAAAGGCTCAGTACACTAGTGTTTTTGAGTCTGGCTTAGGGTTGTCTGATGCGTAATTTCTTTATAGTGTTGTGTTTTGTCTTTATTTGTCCAGACCTTAATGCTTCCCCTGCTATACAACAACCGGCAAATAGCTTATTACTGATCTCTATCGACGGTTTTGCTCAGGACTATCTGCAGCGGTATAAAGCACCAACTTTGCATCGACTGGCGCAAAACGGAGTCACTGCGGTGGCTATGCAGCCCTCATTTCCGACTAAAACTTTCCCTAATCATTACAGCATAGCCACAGGTTTATATCCTGCTCATCACGGTATAGTGGAAAACAATATTTATGATACGGATTTTGACGCTGTGTTTCGTATGAGTAAACCTGAAGAGGTAAAGAATGCGCGCTGGTGGCTGGGTGAACCAGTCTGGGTTACAGCGGAAAAACAAGGTGTAAAAACCGGTACCTATTTTTTTCCTGGCTCTGAGGCGGCCATTAAAGGTGTGAGGCCCGGTTTATGGCAGGCTTATGATGGTTCCGTCAGTAACATCGACAGAGTAAAATCTGTGTTGGCCTGGCTGGATTTGCCAGAAGAGAAACGCCCTCAGTTTCTGACTTTGTATTTCAGCTCAGTGGATGATGCAGGTCATGCGTACGGACCTGATTCTGAGCAAGTAGCCGAAGCGATAACGGACGTCGATCAGGCACTTGCGGTGTTAGTCGCAGGTCTTGAACAAAGAGGTTTGATGAGCACCATCAATTTGATGGTGGTTTCAGATCACGGCATGGCCAAAGTACCGCAGCAGCAGGTGATTGAATTGGATCAACTGTTTGATGAAAAGAAAGCTGCTCTTATTTTATGGACTCCTGAAATAGTATCGATTTTTCCTAAAGCTGGTGAATTAGAGTCGATTTATCAGCAACTTAATACTTCATTACCACCTCAAGCCCGAGTCTATAAAAAGTCAGAATTACCAGAGCGCTGGCATTATCAGAACAGCAAACGTATCGCACCTATATTGGTTGTACCTCAAAGCGGCTGGCGTTTAATGCAAAAACATAAACACAAAGAATGGCAGGAAAAACCGGGGCGTAGTCTTGTTACAGGCAGTCATGGTTATGATAACAATAGCCCTGAAATGCAGGCCATTTTTATCGGGCATGGTCCTGTATTCAAATCGGGTAGCCAGATCCCGGCTTTTGCCAATATCGAATTGTATAACCTGATGTGCCGCATTTTGGGCATTGAAGCTGCAGCCAATGATGGAGATCCGGCTTGGGTAGATACGGTATTTAAAGCTGACGCTAAAAAGCGTCAGCCTGCAGATTAGAGCTGTTTTGTCATAAAATATTTGCAACCAGTCAAAGGGTAGTTGGTTTGGGTCCACTGTACCTGATAACCATGACGTTCATAAAAAGGCCTGGCCTGAAAGTCCAGTGTGTCGAGAATCACAAAGCTGCAGCCACGAGCCTTCGCAATCTGTTCAGCTTCTGCCAGTATGCTTGAGCCTATACCTTGGCCACGAATACTCTGATCTAACCATAATGACTCCAGATAAAACCAGTGACCAAAAGTACGCCCAGCCAAAGCCGCTACTAGTTCACCTTTATCGTTTTCCAGTTTTAAGCCCAGTTGTTGGCGCTTTGATGCATCCCAGTGTAGGGCATTAAATTCAGCAATTTTTTGTTTTGCCTGCTCAGCAAACTCGTAGGTATGCACAGGGGTAAACATCTGCAACTCCAAAAGGTGAGGTATGATGGCGAATATATCACTGAAATCATCGTTATAGCTTCAGGCCTCAGGATGGAAGCGCCGATTTTCAGACTAAGCGTTTAAAATAACAGCAAACAACAGCAGTTTTAAAAAAAATACTTGCAAGCAAAGCAGTGGCTGCATAACATAGCGCCCGTTGTCACAACTTAGTTGCAACACAACAATGCGTCCTTAGCTCAGTTGGTTAGAGCACCACCTTGACATGGTGGGGGTCGGTGGTTCGAGTCCACTAGGACGCACCAATTTTTCCTCACTCGAAACCCTTGTAAATTAAGCATTTTTTCTCAAAACTCCAATCAAATTTTTCAGTTCAAATACACTAATATTGTTCATTTTTTCCGTCGGTGACCAAACGGTGACCAAACGGTGACTACGACTTTCAAAAAATCTCCTGACCTTTATGTTTTTTTGACCCCTATACTGATTTCCTTAAAAAGGTAAATGCCATTTCGGTGACCAAAAAAACAGGATAAACGTCATTTTTATATTCGTAACTTATTGAATTTGTTGGCTGACCTATAACGGGTAAAATTGCTGTGGTCACCGAAAAAGTTGGGATAAACGTCAAAAATGCTTGTTTATTGAACGGTTGGTCTGTTTTGGGAACTGTCAGGGCCGATCGGGATAACATTGAAATTATCCAAATACCGCTATGCTACTCACTCAGTTCAAAGGCTTTCTGACCCAGTCTTGCTAGTTTGCCCCTCTATTGAATACACTTGAACCAGGCGAGCCGTCAGCATGAGCCTTTGTCTTCTGGCAGGAAGGGAGAAAGTGATTGGCTGACGGCTTGGCTTCTTGCTACTAGTGAATGCCCTCTCTCGATACCGTCATATCGAATTGTCGCGATGGTTAGTAACGCCTATGATAAAGAGTAGTGGATAGATCGATTAATGAAGTGCTGTACGATGGATGCATAGGGCCATGGGGGAGTTGTGAATACTTTAGGAAAAACATCAGATGTTGCAGAAGTATTGGAAAATGAGAGAACAGCTCATGAGTCAGTTCTTTGTGTCACAAAGCAGCGGTTTACTGAAGATCAGTTGCTTTCAGGGCTTGATCATGACCCTTTTTATTGCGCACTTCTGGCATCACCCACTGCGAAGGAGTGGGGTAACAGCGAATAACTATGAAGTGATATTAGAGACTCCAAGTGTTGATTTGCACAGATAGTGCAGCCAGCTAATGCCATAATGCCATAATGTCTTATCCATACAGATAACCTCATCGCTATGCCACATAACTCGGTTTGTTGCTGTTTTTAAGATGAGTCTTTGCTTTCAACCGATAAATCAACATACTCTTCAAAACTGTTTCACTCTGCCGCCTTAGGGGCATCCACCAAAAAAACAGTTCTCTGTTCGAAAATATACTCTTTGGATAATTTAAGGGTTAACCATGAAATATAAAGTTGAACTCGACAGCAACAATCAATTACCTCTTCCTGATGACTTTTGTCAGGAACTTAACTTCGCCGTAGGCGACATTTTGCTTTGCGAAAAATTAGATAACACGACAGCAATTTCGCTGCACAAGCACGTAGACCAAACTCTAACCGATGCTGAAATTGTATCTGCGGGAAATTTGACGCGTGTTATTCCACTTCTCACTCAAGACGTCTGTATGGAATAAGGCTCAGTATTCTTCTAAATGTGGCCAATGGCATGCTCATGGCGTTCCCGGCAGAAAATGAATGAACAACTGAGTGACTCATAGTAACGACTGAGTTGGAATGGATACCCCAAGCTAGGGGAAAGTGATATCAGGTGTTAGTAATTGCTGGTTACTTTACTGGAACGTGGTAGTTGTACTGTTTATCCTGCTCTATGTAAAAATTGGCAGTTGTATTCGATAACAGCTTTAGCCAGTAAATGAGTTTAGTTTAATCCGCTCTTGAACTTGAACGCTTGATATAGGCTTGCCTTGCTGCCAATGCCTGTTGTGTCAGCCGCTTTGTATCGATCTTTCTGCGCTTTAACGTCGACTCCAGACACCCTTGGAGGTCTTTTAAGATCTGATGTGGTACAGGCTTTTGCACTGTGAACTGGTAGTTGATCAAAATGAGCACGGCTTTGTGTGCCATTGTTCTGCTCACCACTTCTACATCATCCAGATACAATTTGTCGTCGATGCAGCGGTTGCGGATCAACTGTTGAATGTTGTCGGTCATCGCCATTAGGTCTTTGGTTTCAGTGTAATGAAATTGCGGCGAATAGATCACATCCAGGCACAAACTGGTGGTGTGAATTGATATTGGGCTAATAGTTTGATTCATCATCAAGTTTTCCTTTTAGATTTGGTTTTCATTTAATAAGCGTTCCATGGCGCTGCCATCCTGACGAGTCAGGTTAGGAACAAAGCGGCTGTATATTTCAAACAGCATTTTTGTTGTTGAATGGCCCATTTGACGGGCAATCCATTCAGAAGCTTCACCAGCAGCCAACCAAAGCGTTGCAGCGGTATGTCGTGTCTGATAAGGCCGTCTGTAGGTCAGGCCTAAACGTACCAACAGCGGCTTCCAGATGCGGTCACGTACGTTACGATGATCAAGTGGCGTGCCTTTTGAAGTACAAAACACAAATTCACTGCGCTGGCCTGTTATATGCTGTTGTAGTTTTAGCGCCTCATAGACCAGAGACGACATTTGAATTTCGCGGTATGACCCTAATGTTTTTGTGGTTTCCATAAAACCGTTCACATTAGTTTCTCGCACCAGAATAATGCGACGGTCGAAGTCGACGTATTTCCATTTCAAGCCATCCGATTCTGAAGTGCGCATACCTGTGAAGAAGCGCACGGTGAAGTAAGGTTTAAAGTCCTCTCGCACTTCATCAATGATCAGCTTCACTTCTTCCAACGAAAAGGGCTCCACATCAGTTTTATCAACCCGAAGTGGTTTTATGTTTTCAAACGGAGTGCGAAAGCCATGACGGTCCGCTGCCTCAGCTAAAATCATGCGTAGTGGTGTCATCACATGATTGATAAAATCGGCCGATAACTTTTTGCCATCGTCTTTTTCTTTGCCAAGCCGAGCGCGAAATTTCAAAAGTGCATGTTTCGGCTGAATCCGAACACTCATTTCGGTCCAATCCGATCACCCATTTCGGTTTAATCCGATCGCCTGTTTCGGTTTTATCCGATCACTTTTAGCCATTTTCCGAAATCGCTGTTCGGAA
>Ga0181595_10005590_pt1 | contig 11081 bp, 12 predicted proteins | sample 041ome_7_FD_145604 | JGI IMG/M metagenome (GOLD analysis project Ga0181595, IMG submission 145604) | Coastal salt marsh microbial communities from the Groves Creek Marsh, Skidaway Island, Georgia - 041401AS metaG (spades assembly) | ecosystem: Environmental > Aquatic > Marine > Intertidal zone...
ATCGACATCGCAAAACACTTCCACTAATTTGTTCATAGGCTCTCCGTGTGATTGGGTTTCTCTTGGTCGAAAGATCCGATCACGTGGAGGGCCGTTAGTTCAAATTTTCTTATCCCGAGTTGAGGTTAATTAACAATTCAAAACCAAGAATCAGCAGACAAACGCTGATAAACAAGGCGATGCTGAGGTTAATCCAAAAGTCACCTTTTTGCCGCCGCTTTACCATTTTGGGCGCGACTTTTGCTGGCTGCGGCTCTACCGGTACTACCGGCTTGGTATTTTGCTTTTTCGGATCCTTCGTCATCTACTGCTCCAATATACTGCTGCAGCCTTTACACTGGCTGATACTGGCTGGCCAGTGCCGTTAACTTATCACCCGTTACCCGATTGATCCGCCAATCATGCATTAAGACCGCGCCCTGTGCCTGATAGAAATCGATGGCGGGTTGGTTCCAATCCAGTACCGACCATTCGAAGCGGCCACAACCTCTGTCTACGGCGAGTTTCGCCAAATAGGTCAGCAGTAATTTACCTAAACCTTTGCCACGGTACTCGGGTAACACAAACAGATCTTCCAGATACAAACCCGGCTTGGCCAGAAAGGTCGAGTAATTGTGGAAAAACAACGCAAAACCTGCAGGCTGTCCCTGATATTCAGCAATCACCACTTCAGCGGCAGGTCGTGCTGAAAATAAGGTTTCGGTTAACTTCTGTTCGGTTGCTACTACCTCATGCGCCAGCTTTTCATATTCCGCCAATCCCTGAATAAATTTCAATATCAGTGGCACATCGGCTACCGTGGCCAGACGAATTGTACTTTGCGCCATGTAGTTACCTCTTATTATTGGTGCTATTCGTGGTCGGGCCTATTCTAACGCTTTTCCGGACTTTACCAATCGAAAACCAATAAAAAAACCGGAGCACCTGGCTCCGGTTTTACTATGGCTGCATTAATTACGCCGCATCACGCTTGCCCACGCTCATGCCTTCCAGCACGCCGGGTTTAAAGCTATCAACACTGATGGCTTTAAAGCGCAGCTGGTTCATCTTGCGCAGGCTGGCCGCTTCCTGTTCCGTCAGAATACTGGCCGCTAACGCCTGATTAATACTATCCAGCAGCGGCTGTTTGCGTGGTAATTGACCGGCTTTTTGCGCCTGGGCAATTTTCTTCAGCAATGGCTGAGCGTTATACATCGCGACAAAAGCATTTTCCATTAAGCCCGTAGCATCGTCTTCATCTTTACCCATATAGCACAGATGGGTCAGACGATCGCGCAGCGTATTTGGCTTAGATAAGGCTTCACAAATTTGCTGGGCAACCGCGTCTGACGGCATCTTGTAGCCAATACCAAACGGGAATACCAGCGTACGGATAGTCCGTGCCACAACCCGGTTCGGGAAGTTAGCAAAGAAACCATCAAAGGCTTTACCGATTTCAAACAGCGAACGCTGCACACTGTAATGCACGAACGGCAGATCGGCCTGCTGACGACCATTGTCTTCAAAGAACTTCAGTACACAGGACGCAATATACAGCTGGCTTAACACGTCACCTAAGCGCGCGGACAGCATCTCTTTGCGTTTTAAATCACCGCCCAGCATCAACATCGAAATATCAGCACTTAACGCCAACGCACGGCTCATGCGGCTTAATTGCTTGTAGTAGCGGGCCGTTTCGCCCGATACCGGGGCGCTGTTGAAGGCGCCGGCTGTTAAACCCTGCCACAGGGCAGAGAAGGTATTCCCTACCGCAAAGCCGATATGCGCCATTAACAGCTTATCGAACTGCGCCAGACCTTCTTCGGCATTTGGATTGGCTGCGGCTTCCAGCTCTGCCAATACATAAGGATGGCAACGGGTCGCACCCTGGCCGAAAATCATCAGGTTGCGGGTCAGGATATTAGCGCCTTCTACTGTAATCGAGATTGGTACGCCCATGTAGCCGTGAGCCAGATAGTTCATCGGACCACATTGAATGGCCTTACCGGCATGGATATCAAAGGCATCGTTTAATAAGGTACGCGACATCTCTGTCATATGGTATTTAGCGATAGCCGTCACTACCGATGGGCTCAGTTTCAAATCGATAGCACCGGCGGTCATTACCCGCATCGCTTCTAAGGTGTAAGTTAAACCACCAATGCGCGCTAACCCTTCCTGTACACCTTCAAACTTGCCAATAGACATGCCGAATTGCTGGCGTACATAACCATAGGCGCCGGTCATCCGCGCCGCTAAGTGGCCGGTTGCGGTCGCCAGCGCCGGTAGTGAAATCCCCCGGCCGGCTGATAAACACTCCACCAGCATCCGCCAACCGCGGCCAGCATAAGAGGGGCCACCGATAATCCAGTCCAGCGGAATAAACACATCTTTACCGTAGGTGGTACCGTTCATAAAGGCCATATTCATCGGGAAATGGCGATCCCCAATCTGCACGCCAGGGTGGCTGGTTGGGATCAGAGCACAGGTAATCCCCAGCTCTTCTTTATCACCTAATAGTTTTTCCGGGTCATACAGCTTAAAGGCTAAACCCAGTACCGTCGCAACCGGCGCCAGCGTAATATAGCGCTTATCCCAATTCAGGCGAATGCCCAGCACGTCTTTGCCTTCAAACTGGCCTTTACACACTACACCGGTATCCGGAATACCACCGGCATCAGAGCCTGCTTCCGGGCCGGTTAAGGCAAAGCACGGCACATCGGTACCATTTGCCAGCGTGGGTAACCAGCGATCTTTTTGCTCCTGGGTACCATAATGCATCAGCAGCTCACCCGGGCCTAAAGAGTTCGGCACCATAATGGTGACCGCCGCGGTTAAGCTGCGGGTTGCGATGCGTGAGACGATGGTCGAGTTGGCGATAGCCGAAAACTCGCGGCCACCATAGGCTTTAGGAATAATCATCGCAAAGAAACCTTCGCGTTTAATGTAATCCCACACCGCCTTTGGCAGATCGCGGTCTTCCTGCACGATTTTATAATCGTCCAGCATGGTTAACAGGGTTTCCACCTGATTATCCATAAAGGCTTGCTCGTCGGCTGACAACTCGGCTTTGGGAATGGCATGTAGTTTTTGCCAATCCGGCTTGCCTTTAAATAGCTCGCCATCCCACCAGACATCACCGGCTTCCATCGCTTCACGCTCAGTATCTGACAAGGGCGGTAAAATTTTCTTGAAAATACCAAACACCGGCTTGGTAATCAGACTACGACGAATGGAGGTTACGCCAAACAGTACCACCAGTATCGCCACTATTATTAACAAATACACCATATCAGCTTCCTTCCGGCATCAGGCAACGGTTTTAAGGTCTTGGGAATAAACCGGCGCGGCAATAGCCGCACCGAGATAAGGAATTAAACGGCGGATCACCCCTTCAATATCCACCGCTTCATTAAAATCAGCCTGGGCAATCTCAGCCAGCGCATCACTGGAAGCCATCGTAAACACAATAGAGCCCAGTGAGAAATGCAGCCGCCAAAACACTTCGCTTTGCGGCAAATGCGGGCAGCTTTGCTGCACCAGTAACACGAACTTATCCAGAGTGCGGCCATAATGATGATTGATAAACCAACGTAAATGCCCCTGTACATCGGTATAACCGCGGCCCAATAATTGTAAAAAGGTGCGGGTACCGCGGCGTTGTAATTGGTTTAGATCCAGCAAGGGTTTCACGAAGACGGATAAGATCTGGGTTAAATCATTCGGTTTTTGACTGGCCAGCAAGCGGTCAAACTCCTGATCCAGTCGCGGCATCAGTACTTGCAGGTAACGCTGTAACACAGCTTGGATCAGCTCTTTCTTCGAGCCAAAGTGATAGTTCACCGACGCTAAATTGACTTCGGCTTTAGTGGTAATTTGCCGTAAAGAGGTGTCATTAAAGCCACTTTCCGCAAATAAGCTCTGGGCTGCATCCAGAATACGTTGTTGAGTCTGCACTTTACTGCTCATTCTTCACTACGCCGTTAAACATACTTTTAAACACCTGTTTGAAATGTACGTTTGAATAACTGGTCTGTCAAGTCACAAACGCATTTCTGGTCTGACAAGTGACAAATAAAATTCGGTACAACTGACTGGCAGGGTAAAACTTGCTCATGGCCGCCTGCCTGCCGTATTATCGCCGCCTACATCATGACTTTATGCAATAAGGGAGCTAACCATGCGCGTCGTCGAAGTTTCTCATCCGCTGGTACAACACAAAATTGGTTTGCTCAGAGCTGCCGACATCAACACCCGGCAATTCCGACAACTAGCCGTAGAGCTGGGTAGCCTGCTGACTTATGAGGCCACTAAAGATTTGCCAACCGAAACGGTGACGATTGAAGCCTGGAGCGGCCCCTGTCAGATCAAACAAATTCAGGGTAAAAAAGTGACCGTAGTGCCGATTTTACGTGCCGGCTTAGGGATGCTTGACGGCGTGCTGGATCTGATCCCCAGTGCCCGTATTAGTGTGGTCGGCATTTACCGCGACGAAACGACACTGCAACCTGTGCCCTACTTTCAAAAACTGGCACCGGAAATAGACCAGCGGCTGGCGATTATTATTGATCCGATGCTGGCGACCGGCGGCTCGATGATTGCGACTATCGACTTATTAAAACAACAGGGTTGTACCCAAATCAAAGCGCTGGTATTAGTCGCAGCGCCTGAGGGCATTGCTGCTTTGCAAAGCGCTCATCCCGATATTGAACTCTATACCGCCGCTATCGATCAAGGCTTGAACGAGCATGGCTATATTCTGCCGGGCTTAGGTGATGCCGGAGATAAGTTGTTTGGCACCAAATAAAGACAGATTACAAATAAAGGCTGAGCATGCAGTTAATTCCCTGGTCCTTTCATACCCGCTATGGCTTTACCCTGCGCGGCTGGCAAACCCCGGTGTCCGGTAAACCGGTTATCCACTTTTTACACGGCAACGGTTTTTGTGCCCGCAGTTATCAACCACTACTGGCAGAGTTAGCCGCCGACTACGATTTGTTTTTATCTGATGCCCAGGGCCATGGCGACAGCGACCATGGCGGCCCTTTTTTAGGCTGGAATGTTGCCGCTGAGCTGGCCGCCCAGGCGTTTTTGGCACATAGCCCGCAATATGGCGCAGTGCCGGTGTATGGCATGGGCCATAGCTTTGGCGGTGTGTTAACGGCGTTAATGCATGCCGGGCATCCGGGGCTGTTTCAAGGGTTGCTATTGCTCGATCCGGTACTGTTTCCGCCATCAATGATTCTCCTGGCCCGCACCTTAGAAGGCGTGCGGCTGTTTAAAAAGAATCCATTAGCCAAAGCTGCACTGCGCCGCCGGCAGCGTTGGCCGGATCGGCATAGTGCCGTCGAGTATCTGCAAAGCCGCAGTTTATTTCAAAGCTGGCATCCGGAAGCACTGGGCGCCTATGTCGACCATGCCTTAAAAACTGATGCCGGCGAGCTGCAGCTAAAATGCCGGCCCGAGCGGGAAGCCGAGATCTTCAGCTCCTACCCAAAAGGATTATGGCCGGCACTACGCAAAGCGACAGCACCGATTAGTGTATTTTACGGTGAACAGACTTTTCCTTTTGTGGTCAAAGCGGTGGCTAAGTGGCAACAGCTGAATCCAGCGGTACAGGCAACACAGGTTGCCGGTGGTCACTGCTTTATGCAAGAACACCCCCGGGACACTGCCGCGCGGGTGAAAGTGACTTTACTGGGTTATCGCTAAAATAGCCCTGTGCCGAATTGTCGGCTGCGTTATAATGCGCCAAATTTTTTGCTGAGATCTGCTATGAAGAAACTGTTGATTGCTAGTTCACTCTGTTTAACAGCCTGTAGTCAGCTACCTTACTTTGGCTCGGAGCCACCGGCGAAATTGTCCAGACCGGCGCCCGTTGAAAAACCGGCTATTCCGGTGCCAGCAGAGGTGGTCGATGCGAATGAGGTGGCTAATAGTGAAACAACTGAGGCCCTGGCGACCGATTTTGAGCATATCTTTATTGATAGTGATATGACCTTTGAGGGCGTGTTGCCCTGTGCCGATTGCCCGGGTATTAGCTACCACATTAATCTGTACCGTGATGGCCGCTTTGAAGCCCGTCAGGAATACCTGGAACGAGGTCAAGTTGAACTTATCAGCGGTTCATGGTTATTAGAGCGTCGTACTCTGCATTTAGTTAACCAGCAGGTTACACTGCCCTCCTTCCATTTCCGCTCTAATCAGCAATTAGTGATGACCGATTTATCAGGCCGTCCGATCTTAAATTCGGATGCCTATCAGCTGAATCGCTTAACTGCTGTTAAGAAACTGGATAGCCGTCAGCCAATGTTAGGCTTGTACCGGCTGCAAAATAATCAGGCAACCTTTGTAAAATGTAAAACCGGTGAGAGTCTGCCTGTCGCCAATACGCAGAACCATCTGCCGATGATGCGGTTGTACCAGCAAGATAGTCGTTTTAATAACAAGGCAGTAATTGCCAGCCTGGTGGGCCGTAAAGGCGCCGATCAGAATGGTGCAGATACCTTGTTTATTGATAAGTTCGAGCAGTTCTGGCCCAATGCCACCTGCCCGGACCAATTTGCGATGAAAGACTTACAAGGCATTGTCTGGCGCGCGGAAAAAATTGCCGATCGCTATATCCCGCACTCACTGAATGTACGGCTGATTTTTGAAAAAGATAAGTTATACGGCTTCAGTGGCTGTAATAACTTTAATGCCAGCTATCAACAGCGCGCCAACACCTTTGCCGTGCAGCAACTGGCCAGTACCCGTAAGTTTTGCGCCGATGCCAGCAACATCGAACAGCAGTTTACCGAGAAGCTGCAGCAAGCTGACCGCGCCGAAGTGAATGCCGATAAATTGCAGTTGTTTTATAACAACCAGGTGATTATGGAATTAATTCCAGCCGTTAACTAACCTTAGGTTTCTGATCCCGAACCTTGTTCGGGGTCAAATACAAACAAACAGGCATAAAAAAACCACCTTGCGGTGGTTTTTTTATGCTTCACACTAATCTTAAACTAAAGCGTCTTTTGCTTTAGCTACGATAGCAGTGAAAGCCGCTTTGTCATATACAGCGATATCGGCCAGGATCTTACGGTCGATTTCAATTGAAGCCTTTTTCAGACCTGCAATTAAACGGCTGTAAGATAAACCGTTCATCCGTGACGCAGCGTTGATACGCGCGATCCACAGTTGACGGAACTGACGCTTACGCTGACGACGGTCGCGGTAAGCATATTGGCCGGCTTTGATAACGGCCTGGAAAGCAACCCGGTAAACACGGCTACGGGCACCGTAGTAACCTTTAGCCTGCTTTAATACCTTCTTATGGCGCGCGTGCGCCGTGACACCACGTTTAACTCTTGGCATTTCTGTCTCCTAATGACTTATGCGTACGGCATGCAACGGACTAAGCCGGCGATATCGACTTTAGCGACTAAGGTTTTTGGACCTAACTGACGCTTACGCTTAGAAGACTTCTTCGTCAGGATGTGGCGAAGGTGTGATTGCTTACGTTTAAAGCTACCAGAAGCAGTCTTTTTGAAACGCTTCGCGGCACCTTTATTGGTTTTCATCTTAGGCATAGTTTTTAAACTCGCATTGTTAAGTTACAACGAATAATAAGGCGTTAAAAAACTGCGGCATGCCGCAGCTTATTAAACTTGTAGGCGCTTATTACTTCTTATTTGGGGCCAGCATCATGATCATCTGACGACCCTCTACCCGATTCGGGAAAGATTCGCAGATGGCGATATCAGACAGATCCTCTTTAATTCGAGTCAACATCTCAATACCGATTTCCTGATGCGCCATTTCACGACCACGATAGCGCAGCGTTACTTTAGCTTTGTCACCCTCTTCAATGAAGCGACGCAGGTTGCGTAGTTTTACCTGGTAATCGCCTTCATCAGTTCCAGGCCGGAATTTAATTTCCTTAATCTGGATCTGTTTTTGCTTCTTCTTTTGCTCTTTCAGAGCTTTACCTTTTTCGAACAGGAACTTACCGTAGTCCATCAACTTACATACTGGCGGTTCAGCTGTCGGGCTAATTTCTACTAAATCGGCGCCGCTTTCTTCTGCCAGACGATTGGCTTCAGCAATACTGACTACACCCAGCTGTTCACCTTCTACACCAATTAAGCGTACCTCTGGTACGTTAATTTCTTCATTAATCCGGTTAGGACGGTTTGAAGGTAATGTTTTCTTTCCTACTTTAATAGTATGTTCCTCCGAAAAAGTTTCCTGTTTGCTTAGCTCGCGGTCCGGTTTTTAATTTCTGCAGTGAGTTTTTCAACAAAAGCAGCCACCGACATCTTGCCCAGATCCTCTGCTTTGCGGGTTCTGACTGCGATATCGCCAGCTTCAACTTCTTTGTCACCAACTACCACCAGGTACGGGACGCGCTTAAGCGTGTGCTCGCGGATTTTAAAGCCTATCTTCTCATTTCTCAAGTCACTTATTGCTCTTATGCCCTGAGATTTGAAAGTTTTTACTAATTGTTGCACATATTCGGACTGATTATCGGTAATATTCATCACCACCACCTGGGTTGGCGCTAACCAGGTTGGGAAGAAGCCAGCGTATTCTTCAATCAGAATACCGATAAAACGCTCCAGTGAACCCAAAATCGCGCGGTGGATCATTACCGGTACCTGCCGTTCACCACTCTCCGCCACATAGCTGGCACCCAAACGGCCAGGTAAGGCAAAATCGAGCTGGATAGTGCCGCACTGCCAGGCACGGTTTAAACAGTCATGCAGTGTAAATTCGATTTTCGGGCCATAGAAAGCGCCTTCGCCTGGCTGCAGGTCGTAGGCAATCTCATTGGCTTTTAACGCATCGATAAGACCCTGCTCAGCGCGCTCCCAGATTTCATCTGAGCCGATACGCTGGGCTGGCCGGGTCGACAGCTTGACCTTAATGTTTTTAAAGCCAAAGGTGCTATAAGTATCAAATACCATCTTGATACACTTGGTCACTTCAGTCTGCACCTGCTCTTCAGTACAGAAAATATGCGCATCGTCCTGGGTAAAACCGCGTACTCGCATCAGACCATGTAAGCCACCTGATGGCTCATTACGGTGACAGCAACCAAACTCCGCCATCCGCAGTGGTAAATCACGGTAAGATTTTAAGCCCTGGTTAAAGATCTGCACATGGCCCGGGCAGTTCATCGGTTTGATGGCGTACTCACGGTGCTCAGACTGGGTAGTAAACATATTTTCGGCATACTTTTCCCAGTGCCCGGATTTCTCCCACAGCACCCGGTCCATCATAAAGGGACCTTTTACTTCGTCGTAGTCATACTGACCCAGCTTTTCACGCACGAAGGTTTCCAGCTCACGGAAGATGGTCCAGCCGTCGTTGTGCCAGAACACCATGCCCGGCGCTTCTTCCTGCCAGTGGAATAACCCCAGAGCCTTACCGATTTTACGGTGATCGCGCTTTTCCGCTTCTTCCAGTTGGGTTAAATAGGCGGCAAGCTGCTTCTTATCGGCCCAGGCGGTACCGTAAATGCGCTGCAGCATTTTGTTTTTTGAGTCGCCACGCCAGTAGGCGCCGGCCACTTTCATAATTTTAAAGTGTTGGCAAAAGCGCATATTTGGCACATGCGGGCCGCGACACATATCGGTATATTCTTCGTGGTGATACAGTGCTGGCTGGCTGTCACGCGGGATATTCTGCTCCAGAATTTCCTTTTTGTAGCTTTCGCCGCGGGCATTAAAGGTATCCCAGGCTTCCTGCCAGCTGACTTTGCGCTTTACCACATCGTATTCGGTTTTCGCCAGTTCCAGCATCCGCGCTTCCAGCGCCGCTAAATCGTCGCTGCTGATCGGCTGCTCCAAATCGACATCATAATAAAAGCCGTTTTCAATTACCGGGCCGATCGCCATCTTCACATTGGGCCACAGCTGCTTAATGGCATGGCCTAATAAGTGGGCACAGGAGTGGCGCATAATTTCCAGGCCTTCCTGATCTTTGATGGTAACGATACTTAGGTTGGCGTCCTGGGTAATCAGCTCGCACGCATCAACCAGCTCACCATTGACCTTACCGGCGATGGTCGCTTTAGCTAAACCTGGGCCGATATTTTTGGCCACATCTAATACGGAAACAGCTTGTTCAAAAGCGCGCTGGCTGCCATCTGGCAGAGTAATAACTGGCATGATAAATCCTTAACAGTGGTGGCCCATACCAAGGGTCACTTGTGGGGTTGTGAAAATTCAGGCACTTGCCGGGCAGTTAATGGCTTAAACGAAAAGCCATCTGCACGACGTCGCGCGCTGAAGTAATAAAAAGCCGCTGCATAGTATCACTTTGGCGACTGGCTTACCAGACAACGGCAGGCCTTGGTCTCACCATTTAGCCAGCTGCCGGGCAAACGGCTTTGTCCCAACAATAATGCCGGTAAAAAACTGTTACTGCTGCTACACAGCGGCCCACTGGCATAGGGACCAGCGTAGCGTAAGATCCCGTGTTCAAACACCAGCACTGCCGGCACAGCCGGCAGCTGGAAACCGACAGCAGCCAGTTCGGCAACCGAGCGGTAATGTTGTTGACTGACGCTAAGTTGCAACTGCTGGCTTAAGGTCGCAACATGTTGCTGTGCCAGACGCGAGCAACCGCACTGACTATCCAGCACATGCACCAGCTGCCAGCCAGTAGCATCCTGGATCTGCAATGCTGCCAGCGTTACCTGTGGCGCGGCTGCTGACCATTGCTGCTGCGGATCAAACTCGCCGTAATAGCTAAAACCAAAGCGAAAAAGTGCCACACTACTTAACAACAGCCAACTCACAAATAATGCCCAAGCCAAACCGTGCTTTTGTCGCTCAGAAAAGCGACCCGCTAACGCGCTTAGACGATAAATTTCAGGGTCTCCCGTTTTAACAGTGTGGCCAGTTTCGCTAGCTGGCCAGCCGAGGTGGCCACAGCTTCACTTTGCAGCGATTGTTGCTGCGCCATGGTTTTAAGCTGCTGACTACTAGAGCGTGTTGATCTTTGCTGTTCACTTTTCAATCAATCCACATTGGTAGCCACATCATGCTAAATGCAAGGGCTACCATTGCTTGGTAATTTCTTGCTAACTTATCATATCGTGTTGATATGGCTCT
>Ga0181595_10005592_pt1 | contig 11075 bp, 10 predicted proteins | sample 041ome_7_FD_145604 | JGI IMG/M metagenome (GOLD analysis project Ga0181595, IMG submission 145604) | Coastal salt marsh microbial communities from the Groves Creek Marsh, Skidaway Island, Georgia - 041401AS metaG (spades assembly) | ecosystem: Environmental > Aquatic > Marine > Intertidal zone...
TGCCAAATCAGTCCCTCAGGTCGTTGCAATCTGTCATGTTTTAACGCTTCGGTTAGCCAGTCTCTGGTGTGCAGTAACTTATAGCGGACATCATTCAGCAACTTACGATAAGGCTCTGACGCCTCCCCAACGACGGCACGTAATGCATCGTTGGCTTGATTCATTGACAGTTCGTTCGCCAGTATATCCAAGTCACGACTAAATAAATCCGCAGCTTTCCAGCGACTTAACAACAGTACCTGACGCGTGACCTTTGCTGTGACAAAAGGGTTACCATCCCTGTCTCCTCCCATCCAGGATGAAAAACGAATAGGAGCAGCGTCTAACGCCAAACCATGACCCAGTACAGGGATCAAAGCAGTATCCAAATCTCGGATAAACTCCGGAATAGCATCCCAGAGCGAGGTTTCAATTACGGCAAAACCAGACTTGGCTTCATCTACTGGTGTAGGTCGTTGTTCACGGATTTCGTTGGTGTGCCAGGCTTGAGTGATCAGCTGATATAAACGGTTTTCTACTTTTTCCTGCTGCGCAGGCGCTAAATCCTGCTCCAACTCTGCCAGGCAAGATGCAATCTCAGTCAACTTGTGGATAAGGGTACGGCGAGTGACTTCTGTCGGGTGAGCAGTCAGCACCAGCTCGATGGATAAATCGGCCACGGCCTGCTCAATCCGGCTTTTGCTGACATTTTTATTCTGCAACAGCTGCAATAACTCAGCAACAGGCTCAGGCTTTTCAATAGAAGCACGACCAGCTTTACTGATGGTATGGTGCTGCTCGGCTAAATTAGCAAGATTTAAGAACTGTGCAAAAGCGCGGGCGACCGGCAGAATTTCCTGATCCGTTAAACTGGCCAGCACTTGTTTCAGTTGCTGATCCTGCAGCTCTGTGCCCTGCCTTGCTTCTTTGGCTACAGCACGAATTTGCTCAATACGTTCTAAAACCGCATCACCTAATTGATTGCGGATGGTGTCACCCAGCTGGGTACCCAACAATCCGACATTTGCCCTCAAGGCAGCATATTGCGACATGTTCCACTCTCCTCGTTGCACTGCCTGCAGTTTCGTACTGCGGTTTCTATCCCCTTCATACTTGAAGCCGTAGCTTTGTTGACTTCGCACTCTCGCCCCAGTCACATAGCTCAACTATGCTCCTGAAATCTCTCGCACTTGTCGTCTGTCTGCTACTCCAATTACTTTGGGTATTTTTTTGTTCAGACCCACCCTAACGGGTATTTGTTTAGTGCTCAAGCCTGATAGATTACAAAACCACCAACAAAATAGAAAGCCAGAAGTTTAGAAGTCTAAATATTCCATCAAACATGGTTCAGAATTTTAAAAGTGAGGAAGCTATTAAGCCATAGAGTTTGCTCACCCTGTCACAAAGTGAGCAAGAGTCAGCGCTGGAGATCACCAGCGCCAGAATTTAAATCTTTTGGGTTCAGCGTGTTCTACTAACACTGCATCTGTAGGTTCAGGCGCATGCAAAGCAGACAAATCCACAGCTACAGTGCCATCGGCCTGCCACGGATGCTGTAACTGATGGCCAGCCACAGCTGCTGACGCCTGAGCTTCTGTTTCGCCGGCAAGACGAAAGGCATAAGAGGCTATAGGTGGCCCTATAGTTTCAAACACTGTAACAGCGCCAAGCACTATGGCACTGATCACCGCCGCGTGTTCCGGCACCAGTTGGCTGGAGCTTTGCACTAAACCTATCGCCAAGCCGGCCATAGGGATCAATAATAAACCCGAAGAGGCCCCGGTACGGACTGTTTGCCCCAACAACACAGAACTGACACTGACACCAAACCACTTGGAAGCACAACGCACCGCCACCAAAGCCATAATAACAGGGGCAAAAGCCACTAGTTCGGCGAAGTGCAAATTGGCACCAGCAAAGACAAATAACACAATAAAAAACAGCTCAAAAGCACTGCCAAACTCCAGCGCAGACACCACCTCTTCACGTTCCATACTGCGCACCACAATACCCACTACCAGTGGAGCGAACAGCGCGGAGAGTTTTAATTGCTGAGCCAACCCCAGACATAACATCAAAGCCCCAACCACCAGGGCCAGCTTGTATTGCACGGCAGTTTGCGTTCGGCTGGTCAGAAAATGCAAGCCATAAGCAATAGCTCCTCCCAACAAAGCAGAGCCTAACAATAAATACATAGGCTGCAACACAATCTGTTGCCAACCTGCGTCCTGTTCAGCCAGCAAGACAGGTACAACAAAAGCAAAAGCGAGGAAAGACAGCAGGTTATTCAAAGCAACTAAGGACTTGGCAGTCTCAGTGACCGGACCTTTAGCTCCAACTTCATGGGCAACGTGCAATAACACTGCTGGGGAAGAAGACACCAAAATAGCGGCGATGAGCGCGGCTAAGACGAGTGGAATTTGAAATAACCACAACAAAGTAAAGACCGCGCTGAAAGTTAACGTACTTTCTACCAGAGCAATCACCAGCAAACGCGGTGACTGACGCAGAAAGCGTAAATCAAGCGAAGAACCCAGCCTGTATAAAATCAAAGCCAGCGCAATATCGATCAGAATGCGGGAATCTTTCAGCACCGATTCAGTCAACAACCCCAAACCACTAGGGCCGACTAAAAATCCTACCAACATAAAACCTGTGATACTGGGCAACCAGGAAATGCGGTGTGCCAGATATCCCCCTAAACTGCCAATCAACAGCAGCAGACCAAAGGATGACAGCGGCGTAACAGTCAATGGCCAGGCCGGTAAAAATTCCATCCCAAACTCTCCATGGCAAAACAAAAAAACAAAATCAGCCGATTAGCTTATCATAGCCCCATGACTGCATTGTGTGTTGATGTGGCCAAAAGCTCCAAACTGCAATTTCAGCTCCGTATCAGACGGCACCTGCACTACGCCAGCGTAAGAGCCAGTGATCACCCATTCGCCTTGTTTTAAACCAATACCCTGACTACTTAAATGGTTCACAAGCCAATACAAAGGCGATAAAGGATCATCATTGGGGTGCTGAGCAGCAAACTGACGTTGCTCACCTGAATGCTGCACCAGCAGCTCAAATTCTTGCGGAAAACAATCAAGTGGTAAAGCGGGACCAATATATAAACCCTGATTAAACAACCCTGCCGCCAGTTGGTCGAAAAACTCTGCACCGGCATCGGCTTTGTAAGGCCTGATAATCAGCTCCAATGCCAAATGAGTAGCAGCTATCGCCGCTTTGATCTCAACCTCGCTATAAGGTTCATTACGGGCAGGTAAATCAGTCGCCAACCTAAACGCCAGCTCAGGTTCAATGCTGTACTGCTCTGACTGTTGTTCAAACAAGCAAAGCTCGCCTTGTTGCAGATTAGCTATAGGCGCCAGCACCCATTTATCCGGAGCAGGCAGTCCGGCTTTCCACCCCACAACAGGCCAATCCAATTCAATAAAGAGCCATTGTTGAATCGCAAAAGCTTCAGCCAATGAAGTTGGACGCAGTTCCGCTGGTAATAAAGGTGCAGCTTCACCACGGCGACGATAATCTGCCAGCCAGGTCGCAGCCTGTTCAATTTGTTCAGGTGTCACACTAATAATCCTTCAGGTATTGATTGACTTGTCTCTATAGAGCTTTGTACTTTAAGCCGCAGGCGGGTGTAGTTCAATGGCAGAATGAAAGCTTCCCGCGGGTTCGATTCCCGTCACCCGCTCCAATTTCTGACGACTCTAAACAAAAAAAGCATCCGAAGATGCTTTTTTGCAAACAGACAACAGCCTTAGATTTGCGACTGAATATAGTTGGGTAAACCAATCAGCTTGATCAGGCGCAGCTGTTGTTCCAGCCAATGAGCGTGGTCGTTCTCCGTGTCATCCAGCAAGGTCATCAACAAATCGCGGGTGACATAGTCCTGCACAGACTCACACAGAGCTATGGTCTTTTTCAATAAGGCGCCTACTGCGTATTCCACGTTTAAATCGTTTTGCAACATGGAAGGCACGTCAGTACCAACCTGCAGCGGATCACGCTTGGATAAATCCGGTGTGCCTTCTAAAAACAAAATGCGTTCAATCAACGCCGCCGCATGCGCTTTTTCATCCGTCACTTCGTGATCGATACGCTCAAACAGTTTGCTTAACCCCCAGTCATGGTACATACGGGCATGGATAAAATACTGATCCATAGCACTGAGTTCGTTCGACAGCAGCTCGTTTAAGGCTGCGATAACCTGCGTATTACCTTTCATTGTTAGTCTCCTGAACCCATTTGGCTTTGTAGGTAATTTTCCAAACCTACTAAAGCAATTTGTTGCTGCTGAGTGTCAATCCAGTCGACATGCTCTTCCTCATGCTCCAGAATTTCCTGCAGTAACTCGCGGCTGACATAATCCTGGTGCTGTTCACATAATTTGATGGCGTCACGTAATAACGGCAGCTGGTCGTGCTGAAAATCCAAATCACACTGCAGCATTTCTTCGGTATCTTCACCAATGCGTAATTTGCCTAAAGCTTGCAGGTTTGGCAGGCCTTCGAGGAATAAAATACGCTCAATCAGCTCATCCGCCTGCTTCATATCTTTGATCGATTTTTTGTAACACACTGAATTGAGCTGAGCCAAACCCCAGTTTTTATAGATACGGGCGTGTAAGAAATACTGGTTAATAGAGGTTAACTCTGAGGTCAGCACCTCGTTGAGCTTAGCGAGCACTAAAGGTTGGCCTTTCATAGCTGGTACCTGCAGATTCAAAATTTGTGTTTATTCTAGCCGAAAACCCATCGAAATCAACAAAAAACCAATAAAATCAATGAGATGGCATTGAGAATGGTTCGCTTTAGTGCCAGAGTTCTTGCTAAGTTTTTGTAATGTCCCACAAATCAGTCACTTAAAGCTTTTATCCGCTGGTTGCACTTCTGTTCTTTTCATCGGCCGAATACAACTGTTCAGCCTGATACTGCGTAACCAGAGTTAAATCAGATATACTCGGCGTCACACTGAGCCGTTGTGACAACAAAGCAGGCAGTAAGGCTGGAATTTATGAGTCAAACAGAAAAGAAAAAATCATCAGGTTTTTTAGTGAATCTGATATTCAATATTGTTATTCCTACGCTGATTTTGAGTAAATTAAGCGAAGATCATCAATTAGGCCCGGTGTGGGCTTTAGTGGTCGCTTTAGCTTTTCCATTGGGTTTTGGGTTGTGGGAATTGCAACAAAGTAAAAAGGTCAACTTTTTATCTGTGCTCGGGGTGATCAGCGTATTGCTGACCGGCGGCATCAGCTTATTGCAGCTTGACCCAGCCTATATCGCGATAAAAGAAGCTGCTGTGCCCGGTATTATTGCGCTGCTGGTTTTAGTTAGCCAACGCAGCAAGTATCCTTTGGTGAAGAAAATCTTGTTGAACGATGAATTGATGGACTTAGCCAAGTTGGAGGCCAGCTTAAAAGCGAACAATGCTGAACAAGTCTTTGCCGCCAAACTACAAAACTGTGCTTATCTGGTGGCCGGCGCTTTTACCCTGTCGTCGGTATTGAATTATGGACTGGCGAAATATTTGCTGGTCAGCGCACCGGGAACACCTGCGTTTAATGAAGAGTTGGCACAAATGACGGCGATGAGTTATCCGGTGATTGTACTGCCTGTGACTGTTGTACTGATGGTGGCAATTTTTTATCTGTTCAGTCAGATAGGCAAAGTGACAGGCGAAAGTATTGAATCCTTTCTCCGACAGTAACGGTTCATTTCATCAGGTGCTGTGGCTACAGCGCCTGATGAAATCGCTCAAAAGCAGATGCTAAATCAGCAATCAAATCTTCAGTGTCTTCCAGGCCAATATGCAAGCGGATTAAAGGCCCAGTGTAAGACCAGCAGCTGGCTGTTCTGAGTTTTTGAATACTTAAATTCGGAATAATCAGGCTCTCGTATCCACCCCAGGAAAAGCCCATTTTAAAGTGCTGCATGCCTTCAATAAAAGCAGCCACAGCTTTGGCATCGCCTTGCTTTAATACAAAGGAAAACAAACCATTACTGCCGCTAAAATCCCGCTGAAAAATACTGTGTCCGGGGTTTTCAGGCAAAGCCGGATGACGTACGGTCTCGACTTCAGGTCGTTGTTGTAACCATTTTGCCACTATGAATGCATTGGTCTGATGCTGAGCTAAACGTACCTTCAGAGTCCGTAGACCACGGCTGGCTAAATAAGCATCGTCCGCCGAAGCACAATAGCCCATCAAATAGCTGTGCTCGCGCAGTTGCGGCCAATGTTTTTCATTGGCCGTGGCAATGCCCAACATAGCATCTGAGTGCCCTACTATGTATTTAGTGGCCGACTGAATACAGACATCCACACCCAAAGCATACGCATCGAGCAGCACAGGGGTGCCCCAGGTATTGTCCAGCATCAAGACTATATGATGAGCTTTGGCAACAGCACTGATAGCCGGAATATCCTGCAACTCCATGGTCAGAGAACCAGGAGACTCTAGGAAAATCACTTTAGTATTGGCTTTGATCAGCGCACTGATGCCAGCGCCAATCAACGGGTCGTAATAAGTAGTTTCAATGCCTAAACCAGCCAATAACTTATCGCAGATAGCTCGAGTGGGCTCGTAGACAGTATCGACCATCAGCAGATGATCGCCTTGCTTTAAAAAGCTCAATAAAGCCGCGTTAATAGCAGCAGCGCCACAAGGATATAAAGCACAGCCGGCTGAACCTTCCAGATCGCAAATGGCGTCCTGTAACGCAAAATGAGTGGCTGTACCACGGCGGCCATAATAAGGCACTCGATCGCCACGATGCGCTGTCGCATGCTTTAGCTCGGCCATAGTATCAAATACAATAGTGGAAGCTCGTACTACGGGCGGATTAACCGCAGAGCCAGTCCATTCTTTACCACGGCCCGCATGGATTAGTTGAGTTGCTTTTTTCATCAAAAAAACCTTAGACATCCAGATGTCTGATAATCTACAGCGAATTGATAATTAACGCCAGACCTGGATCTCTGAATGACTCAGTAGTTTTTCCAACTGCGGTTTAGCAAAGTAATACCCCTGAAACCAGTCAATACCTGCATGAGCCAGATAATCCAGCTCCGCTTTTGTTTCGACGCCTTCAGCCAATACTCTGGTTTTTAACTCGCAACACACGGTCAAAATCCCCTTCAGAACAGCTTGCTTTACAGTGTCCTTGTCAATATCCCGGATCAATCCCATATCTAACTTCAACACAGCTGGTCGTAACGAAGTCAGCCAGGCTAAACCGGCATAACCAGAGCCGAAATCATCAATCGCAGTAATAAAACCACGTTTGGCATAGCTTTCAAAAATACGTTTTAATTTAGCCTGATCGGTAATTTGCTCACCTTCTGTCACCTCAAACATAATTTGAGTGATATCAAAGCCAAACATATCGCCAGCCTCAATAGTGGCGCGAATGCAGGTTTCAGGGTTATAAACCGCATTAGGTAAAAAGTTGATGCTGAGCAATTTTTTCAGCCCAAGTTTAGAGGCAGTCTCGATCGCTTTCACACGGCAAGCCTGATCGAAGTAGTATTTATTGTCGTCGTTAATCTGTTCAAAAACCCAACCTGCGCCCTGCCCTTCGGGTCCACGCACTAAAGCTTCATAGCCCACAATTTCTTGCGAAGACCAGTCAACAATAGGCTGAAAAGCCATACGGATCTCAAACCCCAAAGATTGACCGCTTAAACAATCCATGCAGCTTTGTTGTTTGATTTGTTGAGGAAAATCCATAAAAGTAACTCAAAAAGCAATGGTTTAACTATCACATTAGATGACCACAGCTAGTGAATGCAAGTTAACTGCGCTCAGTTCGACAAAAAGGCTGGTGAAATCAAATTGGTCTTAGTTTGCGTTCAGGCCGTATTGGCCTTGTTGTAACCACAGTACAGACTGGTTTGCCCAAGTCAGCCATGTATAATAGTCCCATATCAAGCAGAGCCAGAGCCTTATGAAATACAAAGACCTGCGTGACTTTATCAGTCAGCTGGAGCAACGCGGATTGCTCAAACGAATCTCGATGGAAATCGACCCTTATCTGGAAATGACTGAAATAGCGGACCGTACCTTGCGTGCGGGTGGCCCTGCCTTGTTATTTGAAAACCCTAAGGGCTTTGATGTGCCAGTACTCGCGAACCTGTTTGGCACACCAGAACGCGTTGCTTTAGGTATGGGTCAGACTGACGTGGCCGCTTTACGCGAAGTGGGTAAATTACTGGCTTTTCTGAAAGAGCCCGAGCCACCAAAGGGCTTAAAAGATGCTTTCAGCAAGTTTTCTATCTTCAAGCAAGTGCTGAATATGCCTGCGAAAGAAGTCAAACGCGCCCCTTGTCAGCAAGTGGTGCTTTCGGGCGATCAGGTGGATTTAAGCAAAATTCCAGTGATGACCTGCTGGCCTGGCGATGCAGCGCCTTTGATTACCTGGGGTTTAACAGTCACCAGAGGCCCTCATAAAGAGCGGCAGAATCTGGGGATTTACCGCCAGCAAGTGCTAGGTAAAAACAAAGTTATTATGCGCTGGTTATCCCATCGTGGCGGTGCCTTAGACTTTTTAGAATGGCAAAAAGCAAACCCGGGCCAACGCTTTCCTGTCTCCGTCGCCTTAGGCGCAGATCCAGCTACTATCTTAGGTGCAGTGACTCCAGTACCTGATACCTTATCTGAATACGCCTTTGCCGGTTTATTACGCGGTGATAATACCGAAGTGACTCGTTGCATCAGCAACGACTTGCAAGTACCAGCTTCTGCAGAATATGTATTAGAAGGTTATATCGAGCCAGGTGAAATGGCGCCTGAAGGCCCTTATGGCGACCATACAGGCTATTACAACGAGGTCGACTCCTTTCCTGTCTTTACTGTGACTCATATCACTCACAGAGAAAAGCCGATTTATCACAGCACTTACACTGGCCGTCCACCAGATGAACCGGCGATTTTAGGTGTGGCGCTGAACGAAGTTTTTGTGCCTATTCTGCAAAAGCAGTTTCCGGAAATTGTCGATTTTTATCTGCCACCCGAAGGTTGCTCCTACCGTATGGCGGTTGTGACGATGAAGAAACAATACCCTGGTCATGCCAAACGCGTGATGATGGGCGTTTGGTCTTTCTTACGGCAGTTTATGTACACCAAGTTTGTGATTGTCTGTGACGACGATATCAATGCCCGTGATTGGCAGGATGTGATTTGGGCCATCACGACCCGTATGGATCCAGCTCGTGATACCACCTTAATCGAAAATACGCCGATCGATTATCTGGACTTTGCTTCACCAGTGTCGGGTTTAGGCTCGAAAATGGGCTTAGACGCTACCAATAAGTGGCCAGGCGAAACCACTCGCGAGTGGGGCGAACCTATAGTGATGGATCCGGCCGTTAAAGCCAAAGTAGATAGTATCTGGGCTGAACTGGGTATACTACCAGCTGAGCAGGTCGCTCAAACACTTAAAGTACCGGGTCAGAAATGAGTCATCAGGTAACGATACAACCCAGTGGCCTGAGTTTTCAGGTGGACAGTAACGAAACCATTCTCGAAGCGGCTTTGCGCCATGGCATCGACTTTCCGTTTCGTTGCAAGCAGGGAGTTTGCACCTCCTGCGTCTGCCGGCTGCGCTCTGGCTCTGTGTCTTATCTGCCACCCGAACCTTTGTCTGATCTGGATAAAGCGCAGAACTTTACCTATTGTTGTCTAGCTTATGCCGAGTCAGATTTGACCTTACACCACCCTTTTATTCGTGGCTAAGCCGCAGGATTATTCATGACCAAAGTGATTTGTACCGTCGATAAAATTCAGCCGTTGACCTCTGGAGTGCATCAGGTTCTGCTGACGCCACAACAAAAAGTAGAGTTTAAAGCAGGACAATATTTACAGTTGTGCTTAACAGAGCAAGACAAGCGGCCTTTCTCTGTCGCTTCAATTCCTGGTCAAACTCAACTTGAGCTACAAATTGGCGGTGCTGTGGCTGATCAGTATTCAGGTCAGGCTCTAGCCCATCTGCAAAGCAATGATCAAGTGACTGTAGAGCTAGGCTTAGGTCAGGCCTTTTGGCGCGAAGACAGCCATAACCCTATTTTGTTGCTGGCAGGTGGCACAGGTTTTTCGTATGTCTACAGCATAGCTCAAGCGATAGCAGCAGCTGGCGTGAAAAGACCGGTATTTTTATACTGGGGCGTGCGTCATGAAGAAGCCTTGTACCATATGCCTGAATTGCAACAATGGGCCTCTACCCATCATGACTTTAAGCTGGTGCCCGTAGTGCAAAGTCCATCCGATAACTGGCAAGGCCGCTCTGGTTTAGTGCATCAGGCGGTGCTGGAAGATTTTGTCTCACTGGAAGCTTACGACATCTACATCGCAGGCCCTTTCCCTATGGTCGGTGTAGTACGGGATGCTTTCCTTGAGCAAGGTGCAAGACGCGAACAAATGTTTGCCGATGCTTTTGCTTATATCTGAATAATCCACTCATTAATAAAACAAAAGGGCCGCTTTATTTAAGGCGGCCCTTTTTATTTATGACGGCAAAACGCTATTTCTTGTATTTATTAAACCAGTAGGTGATATAAGCTGGCTTAGCCATCATATTACTGGGTCTGATATGGATGCCATGCGAAGCGCCAGGGATCCGCACCATAGCGGTTTCAACACCCCGTAATTGCAGCGCCTGATAAAACTGCTCAGTCTCAGAAATAGGCGTTCGGTGATCAGATTCTCCCGTCATCAGCATGGTTGGCGTTTTGACATTACCGACGTAGCTGATAGGGGAATATTTCAGGTAATGTTCTGGTTTTTCCCACGGCATACCAGGGAACCAGTACTGACTGAAGTAATTGTACATATCGGCATTGAGGACAAAACTAAACCAGTTAATTACAGGGTTGACCGCTACTGCGGCTTTAAATCTGTCGGTATGACCCACTATCCAACTGGTTAACAAGCCACCACCACTGCCCCCAGTGACAAATAACTGCTCTGCATCGATAAAACCTTTAGCGACTGTGGCATCTACAACATCCATCAGATCGTTATAGTCTTCACTTGGAAACTTATGATGGATCAGATTGGCGAATTCCATACCATAACTAGTGCTGCCACG
>Ga0181595_10005594_pt1 | contig 11073 bp, 10 predicted proteins | sample 041ome_7_FD_145604 | JGI IMG/M metagenome (GOLD analysis project Ga0181595, IMG submission 145604) | Coastal salt marsh microbial communities from the Groves Creek Marsh, Skidaway Island, Georgia - 041401AS metaG (spades assembly) | ecosystem: Environmental > Aquatic > Marine > Intertidal zone...
ATATTAATTACGTTTATGGTTTATTTGCCAAGCCCTATTGATGTGTGATTCGGTAATAAATAGCAGGATCAACTTTCAAGCTGAAATAAATTGTTTGGTATTTTTTGGCCCATAGTATCCTTATTTGTTATTTATTTTTGGCTAAATGTGGGTATTTTTCTGTTAAAAGAGAGCCATGATAAAATGTCTTACTAAAAGCGGCATGTTCTTGAATCTTCTCAAGCCATTTTGCAACTTTGGGCAAATTATTCCAATAATAAGACAGATTGATATCCTGCATTCTAACGATTACTGGCATTACAGCAATATCTGCGTAGCTAATGTGATTTCCCTGTAGCCAAGAGCCGCCATGCTGCTCAATCCATTCATCCATTCTAAGCACTGCACGCTGTAATCGTGACAATGCTTCATTCATATCTGCCTCTGAAAAACCTGTTTGACCCATTTTTAATAAAAATTCTCGTCTTAGCGGTTTTGAGTCAGCTAATGCTTCAAACTCTTCTTTGCTCATAGCTTGAAAATGCGGCAAAAACGCAAGATTATAAGACGGAATTCGAATTGCGGGTGTAGGCACTTCATCAATGAAACGCATCATTGTGCGCATTTCAGCTGCAATAACAGGGTCAGCAGAGCGCATAGGATTTATTTTGGGACAAATATCTTCTAAATATTCCAAAATCACGGCACTATCTAGAATGGTTTTTTTGTTATGAACTAGTGCTGGAACTACACCATTTGGATTAATGCTTAGATATTCTGGTTTCAATTGGTCACCGCTAAACAAATCAAGTAATATTTCTGTAAACGGCAATTCTTTTATGTGCATCGCAAATCGCACGCGCTGACTACAAGTGGATTGAGGCGCGTTATATAAGGTAAAATCGATGTCACTCATCTTGGTAAAAAATCCTTTTCAGCTTTATTTGACAATTAAAAACAAACACACTCTTTTTAGAAATTTGCAATAGTCAAAAGTAATTGTGGGCATTCTTAGCTTGTATCTTATAAAAAATGAGGTATTAATCAACATCCATACGAAAAATATTTCATGCTCGAATAACGTAGGTCTGATAGACACCGATCTGGTAAATAAAAAGTAAAATAAAATCCCATCGTCTAATGCAAAATTAGATCATCAAAATGGATAGTAAGGAATTTAATATGAGCCCCATTATCGCAATCGAAGAGCATTATATCACCCATGAAATTCCTACTTTAGTCGAGAATTACGCCGCGATGCCAGAATTCACTAGAAAAAGACTGCATGACCATTACGAGCTTCGACTACAGGAAATGGATGAAGCTGGAATTGATATTCAAATCCTTTCGCACAATCACCCAGGGGCGCAAATTTTCTCCCCTGAAACAGCCTTAGAGCAATCCATATTATTGAATGATGAACTTGCCAAAATTGTTTCAACACATCCAGACAGATTTGCTGCTTTTGCCAGCTTGCCAATGCAAGCACCAGAAATTGCAGCTAATGAACTTGAGAGATGTGTAAAAACGCACGGAATGAAAGGAGCTATGTTACATGGTATGTTAAAGGGAGAATTCTTTGACTTACCTAAATTCTGGCCGGTTTTTGCCAGGGCAGAGGCATTGGATGTACCTGTTTACTTGCACCCTGGCGTACCAGACAAACGTGTAACCGACGCGTATTATCAAGATTATGCTGATGAATTTAAGGTTTTCAAAACAGCCGGATGGGGTTTTGGAATTGAAATGTCAACAGCTGCAGTGAGAATGGTTTTGTCCGGGATTTTCGAGAAACTCCCCAACTTAAAAATTATTCTAGGTCACTTAGGCGAAGGGGTTCCATTTTTATTAGATAGAACTCATGAGGGTATTACTACACGGCAATCTCCTAATAGCCGGCAGGTATCATTCAGAGATACTTTTTGCAAACATTTTTACATAACTACAAGCGGTAATTTTTCAGACTCGGCTCTACTATGCTCTTTGATGGAAATGGGAGCTGACCGAATTTTATTTGCTGTGGATTGGCCCTATAATAACAATAAAGATGGCACTGACTGGATAAAATCAACAAAATTATCTCCAGATGATTTTCAAAAAATTACGCATCTGAACGCGAAAAAATTATTGAACTTAAAATAAATACTACTTCAATATTTTTTTAACCAAATCAGTGATTTTTCAGGCATTTGATGAAATATAAAAATTATGTTTGAAGTCATTTCAGACTACAGTACAAATCAGCTTGTCATTCTTGGCATTGCAAGCCTAATTATGGGAATGTCCAGAGGTGGAATAGGCGGAGGCTTCGGTTTAGTGGGAGTTTTACTTGCTGCTCAAATCATGCCGCCTCTGACAGCTGCAGCATTTTTACTCCCTATTTTGGTGGTAACAGATCCATTTGCCTATTGGCTTTATAGAAAAAGTGTTCTTTGGCACAGCATGAAACTATTGTTGTTTGGGGGTGTAGTTGGAATGGTAATTGGCGCGATTACCATTCGCCTTATAACGCCTGATGCTCTCAAGATTTTCATTGGAATCTTAGCTTTTATTCTAGTTGCAGATGGTCTGCTACGTCATTTTCGAAAAATAACTGAGCCAAGAATACTTGGCCCTTTTTGGGGGCTTCTTGCAGGTTCTCTTGCGGGGTATTCAAGTTTTTTAATTCATTCAGGGCTGCCGCCAATAGCTGCGTATTTATTGCCTCAAAACATCACCAGACAAGCTTTTCTGGGCACTGTAGCAGTGTTTTTTAGTATTTGTAATTTTTTAAAAATTATTCCTTACTGGTATTTGGGTATTTTTAATTTTGATTTAATCGGTCTCACAAGTATTTTTATTCCTGTCTCATTTGCTGGTCTTTTTTTGGGCAGAATTATAAATAATTATTTATCAGATAAAATTTTCTTCATTATTGTCTATATTACTATTTTCGCTCTTGGTGTACGCTTGATTTGGACTGCCTTTTAGTGCCAACATTAATATGTATTTTAGATTTTAATAAATAAGCGAAGAGGTAAAACTATGTCAGATCCCAAAATTGAGGCCGCAAAAGCACATTGGGCAGGCAGAATGGTAAGTAATGGTATGCCACTCGCTGATTTTCAGGATGTGACAACCCAAACGCAAAGTTGGGATAATTGGTGCATGGCTCTTTCTAACAGAGGAGATGTCCACGCATCTCTGGGGAAAGAGGCAGCAGGGAACCAGAATTATTTAAGCGCAGGCGAACATTATGTGACAGCCGCCGTATGTTATCATTTTGGTAAATTTCTGTTTGTGAATGATCCAGAGCAGATGAAATCAACCCACCTAAAAGCAGTTGAAAGCTATTCAAAAGCACTGCCATGGCTATCTCCTGCAGGAGAACGTGTATCTATCCGTTATGGCACCCACTTACTTTATGGTCATTTGCGAAAGCCAACCGGTGTTGAAAAACCGCCTATTGTTATTTTAATAATGGGACTTGATAGTGCCAAGGAAGAGATGTTTAACAATGAATCTCTTTTCCTTAATAGAGGCATGGCAACACTTACTTTTGATGGCCCTGGGCAAGGCGAAGCAGAATATGAACTTCCAATTTGTCCTGAATATGAAAAGCCTGTTCAGGCAGTTATTGATTATATTCACACTCGAAAAGATTTAGACACTAATCGAATTGGGCTTTGGGGTGTTTCAATGGGTGGATATTATGCACCTAGGGCTGCAGCATTTTGTTCAGATATTAAAGGATGCATAGCACTATCAGGCCCATTTGATGTTGGTCTTTGCTATGACAGTCTTCCTGGTTTAACACGAAGTTGTTTTGATTATCGTTCTGGCGGTAGCGACGAGAAAAATATTAGGCAAATTGCAAGCAGAATGTCTATGAGAGAAGTTGCAAGTCAGATAACGTGTCCTTTATTTATCGTATCTGGGGCGCTTGACCGCGTGATTCCAAGTGACCACGCAGCAATGCTTGAGAAAGCAGCAGTAAACGCTCCCGAAATTATTCATCTCGCCGTTCCAGATGGGGGTCATGTGGTAAATAATAGAGCCTATAAATATCGCCAAGCTAGTGCTGATTGGATGGCACAAAAAATGCGTTCATAATTAAGTTTGTCCTATTTGTTTTCACACCTATTACTTGGTTAAAATATGAATACAGGAGAGGTATCATGAATTTAATGCCCGATTTTTCAATGACCCTTGATACGGAACTAGAGCATTTATTAAATATAAAAGGTCGATGTTTTAAAGATGATGAATATCTTAATAGGTGGAAGATCATTGAAAATATACTTAGAAAACAGAACCTTGATAGCCTAATTATTTATGGTGCTGAGCGTGCAGGAACTGCTATTCCATGGCTAACTGGCTGGCCTGTATCTGCTGAAGCTGTATTGATAATTTCACTTAACGCAGAGCCTAAATTATATGTGCAATATTATAACCACGTACCACAAGCAAATAAAACAGCCTTTCATGCATCCGTTGAATGGGCAGGCCCAAATACCTTACACACAATGTTGGCTAGGATTACACAAATTAAAGCACAAAAAATTGGTGTCATAGGTAGAATGAGTCTTCTAATGACAAAAGCTCTTGAAGAAACCGGCTGTTCTTTAACTTCTCTTGATTCATGGTATCAAAATGTTCGGATGATAAAGTCACCTGCAGAAATTGAATGTTTAAGACTTGGTGCCTATTTCTCTGATTTAGCTGTTAAATCTATTTATCAGTTTGTTACCCCTGGAATGAGAGAATATGATTTGGCTAGTCTAGCTGAGAATAGCTGGTTGGATCTTGGTGGGCAGGCACATATTCGCTATTTCATATCTACAAATATGGACAATCCAGACGGTATGGTGCCGCGTCAAAATACCACAGGCAGATTAATAAACAAAGACGATCTTCTGGTTATGGAAATTAGTGGTGCATTTAGAGGTTATGCAGGTCAAGTTTTGCGTTCCATGTCGATGCGACAAAACCCTGCCAGCTGGATATCTGAGTTTCATGATGTCGCAGACAGCACCTTTAGTGCTATTGCCTCAGTGCTAAGACCAGGTTGTTCTATGTCTGAAATTTTGGATGCAGCAAGCATTATCGAAGAGAATGGTTTTACCACCTGTGATGATTTAATTCACGGGTTTGGTGGCGGGTATCTGCCACCTATCTTAGGTTCTAATTCTCGTCCAGCAGGCCCTATACCTGATATCAATTTAGCACCCAATATGGCGATAGTCGTGCAACCCAACATAACTGATGGCTCTGGCATGCGAGGTGTTCAAACAGGTGCCCTGTTTATAATAACAGAAGGAGGTGCAGAATGCCTTCAGCAATCACCAATTGGTTTGATGACTGCAAAATCTGCGTGAAAAGACGAGGCAGATTCTGCCTCGCCTCACATATTACATTTAAGTATTCTTAAACTTCTAATCCAGTTTTTACTTCGACATTTTCAGGCTCTAACTTTAACCCTGCTTGCAAAGCAACTGTCTCAATAAGAGCACTAAAGTCAGCAGCCAGATATGCTTCTGGGTCATCTTTAAGACTTGCAGAACCAAAATGCGTTTGAAGTGACTCTCTGGTTGCTGCTGTTACTGGCATGCTAACGCCCAATTCCCTTGCCGCCTGCAAACCCAAATCCATATCCTTGCGAAGAAGTGGTGGTGTAAACGTTGTTGTCCAATCAAGATTAACAAGTGCTGGCGTTTTGTACTGACTAAAAATAGACCCCATTACCGAATTATTGATGAATTCAAGGAATGCATGTCGTGGCACACCTGCTGCCTGCGCGAGAATTGTGATTTCAGCTAAATTCTGAATGTAGACGCCAAGAAGCACATTATGAGCAATTTTACAAAAACGAGATAATTCTCCCTCACCTACATAAGAAACACCGCGCATTGCATAACATTCAATGATTTTTCTAACTTTATCGAAAGTATCTTTGCTACCCGACGCAACCGCAGATAATTTGCCTGCTTTTACACATTTCCCGTTTCCCGAAACAGGACAGGCAAGGAATTCAGAACCTCTATCTGTAACTGTCTTTCTAAACTCGGCTGACTCTGGTGCACTAATAGAAGAACACTCAACCAAAATTTTTGGCGTTCCTTCGCCAGACATTACGCCGACATCGCCAAAATAGACCTGTCTCAAATCTTTTCCTGTAGACACCATTGTAAAAAGAGCATCAACATTTGACAAATCAGAAGGCGCATCTACCAGAGAAGCACCTGCTTTAACCAAAGCATCTGCCTTCGACTTAGTTCGGTTCCATATTTTGACTTTGTAGCCAGCCTTTATGATCTTCTCAACCATAGGGGCTCCCATTCGGCCTAGCCCTATCCAACCAATTACCATATCTTTGCTCATTTAATATTCCTTTCTGTTTGGTTTTTTCTTGTTTTTTCAGGTCTTTATAAATTGATATTCAATTCTATGTTCTTTGTAATTTACATCTCGACGCAACAGTTCAAAATATAGAATACTTGTTCTTATTTAAACCCTGATCCACTGGCAAGTTATATCCACACCTGCATTCTGAATAAGATTATATACGGGACATCTCAGCTCTGTTTCTTTTACTACCTCTTCGAGACGCTCTACTGCCTCTTGAGTTTCAACCTGAATTTCAACACGCACAATCTTAAAATGTTGAGTTACACCGCGCATCCCAAGTCTGCCTCTTATATCGATTTTATATTCCGCCGAAAAAGATAATTTATTATACTCAAAACCCATTTCAGCTGCTGTTCTGTTAAAGGTAACTGATTCGCAGGCACATAAAGCTGACAAAACGCCTTGTAATGGAGAAGGTCCCTCGCCAGTTCCGCCATGTGCAATCGGCTCATCGAAAACTATCGTTCCATATTCACCACAATCAGCCATCGTTTTTTGTGTTGCGAGATTCTCAGCTGTCACCATTTTAGTCCTGATAATAGGTTCACTAATATTCTGTTCTGTTACGTTTGTCGCCATTTGTCCCCCCTTGCCTATTTTCAATCTTTAGATAAATACATATTTTTCAGTAGTTTGCATTTTTTATCAAAAAACAATACTCTATTTACTGATGTTCAACATTCATTTTCTGATATAAGACAGTTTAAATTTTATTTGAAGCAAAACAATGATGTTTCTTGCTATGCTATAAATGCTTGTGACGGAAAGAGTCGCAAAAAAAGTAACCTATTGTCAATTATATTACAATAATTTAGCATAAGTCCATATGACGGTATTACTAAACGTTAGCAACAGCCAAAAAAACATCGGATTTAGATATTTTTGACCTTAAACATTTATGCTTTTTCTAGCATTTTCAAATATGAGTTTTTTATTGATTAAGCGCTTGTTTAAGATAAAAATTAATTTATACATATAAACAAAATTCAAAAATAATCGAAGTTTATTGATGCAGAATAGGAAAACGAAATGACAAATGCTTTAAGCCCACGTATTCTTCAGCCAACTGATTCTAACCAAAATTGGAATTGGGACAGGCCTATTCCTGCTCTTGGCCATACCTCTGTAGATTTTGAAAGGCGTGTTGATCATGACCGCTTAAGGCGATATCGACTAAGCCGAGCAAAGAATGCACTAAAAAACTCCAATTGTGGCGCCATCTTAACGTTTGATGTAAATAATATCCGTTACATCACCGGCACTAAAATTGGAGAATGGGAGCGAGACAAAATGTGTCGCTTCGCCTTACTTGCAGGAGATGATGAGCCATATGTATGGGATTTTGGCTCTGCTGCGGTACATCACCAATTAAATTGTGACTGGCTTGACCCCGCGCATTGTCTTCCCGGTGTCGTGGGTATGAGAGGCACTATTCCTCCGTCATTCGGTTTAATGAAATATTACGCTGAAGAAATCGCCTCTTTAATAAAAAAAGCAGGCGTTGCTGATATGCCTGTTGGAGTTGATTATGCCGAAACAGCAATGTTTTTTGCGCTTCAGGAAGCTGGCTTAAATGTAGTAGATGGTCAACAAATCATGCTTGAAGCACGCGAAATCAAAAATGTCGATGAAATTCAACTTTTAAACCAAGCTGCCAGCATGGTAGATGGCGTTTATCATATGATTTGGGAGGAATTAAAACCTGGTGTTCGTGAAAATGATATAGTCGCACTTGCAAATAAAATGCTTTATGAAATGGGCTCTGATGATGTCGAAGCAATTAACGCAATCGCTGGCGAAAGATGCAGTCCGCATCCGCATAACTTTACTGATAGATATTTTCGTCCAGGCGACCAAGCTTTCTTTGATATTCTTCAAAGCTATCAGGGATATCGCACCTGTTACTATCGAACATTTAATATTGGATTTTCAACACCTTCACAAAATGATGCTTACGTCAAAGCGCGCGACTGGCTGAATGCAGCAATCGCAGAAATCAAACCAGGTGTTGGAACTGATAAAGTTGCAAGCGTATGGCCAAAGGCAGAAGAATACGGATTTCCAAGCGAGCTAGCTGCATTTGGATTGCAATTTGGTCATGGTCTTGGGCTTGCCTTGCATGAAAGACCTATAATCTCACGAGCTGTCAGTCTTGAAAATCCGATGGAAATAAAAACAGGTATGGTGTTTGCTCTTGAGACATATTGCCCTGCAACAGACGGGATTTCAGCTGCAAGAATTGAAGAGGAAGTAGTTGTTACTGACAAAGGATGTCAAGTAATTAGCTTGTTCCCTGCCGAAGATCTGCCAATTGCCAACAGGTACTAACGTCTGTTTTATTGTAATTTCATAAATTTGTGTCTAGATAACCGCATGCTCATAATAATTTGAGAGAAAATATGTCAAATATAAAAGATAATAGGGAGAGCTATCTGCAGATGTTCAGGCAGATGGTAAGAATACGCGCCTTTGAGGAGCAGGCAAATCAGCTGTATCTTGCTGCTAAAATGCCAGGACTTACGCACATGTACATTGGACAGGAAGCTGTTGCAGTTGGCATTTGTGAAGCACTTTCATCAAATGATAAGATTACATCTACCCATAGAGGGCATGGTCATTGCGTTGCCAAAGGTGCGAATTTCAAACAGATGTTTTGTGAACTTCTCGGCAAAGAAGAAGGATACTGCCGAGGAAAAGGTGGCTCAATGCATATCGCTGACCAAGCAAATGGAAATTTAGGAGCAAATGCTATTGTTGGAGGTTCTGCTGGAATTGCAACAGGTGCTGCATTATCAGCCAAACAACTAGGCTCCAACGAAGTTTCTGTCTGCTTCTTTGGAGATGGAGCGCTCGGTCAAGGCCTTTTATATGAGACTATGAACATGGCTGCTTTATGGAAATTACCTGTAATATACGCTTGTGAAAATAATTTATATGGTGAATATACAAAAGTTGAAGAAATGGCAGCGGGCAATCTCTTAGCTAGGGCAGAAGGATTTGGAATTGAGAGCTTTGAAGTAGACGGACAAGATGTTCTAGCTGTCAACGCTCTAACCCAAGAGCTTGTTGAACGTGCGAGAAAAGGACATGGTCCCTTCTTTATTCTTTTAAACACTTATAGATATCATGGTCATCATGTCGGCGATATAAATCGTGAATATTATAGAAGTAAAGAGGAAGAAACGACATGGAAAAGGGACCGCGATCCAATAACAAATTTTACTAAATTATTACTAGAAAAAAAGATTTCAACAACAGAAGAGTTGAAATCAATAGAACATCAAATAGAAACAGAAGCTGAAGAAGCGGTTAATTACGCTCTTAATGCTGCATGGCCCGACGCTTCTGAAGTTGATATGCATGTTTTTGCCTCGAATTGAAGTACGTTAAATCTAAATTAAGGATATAAGGAATGAGAGAAATAACCTTCGGTGCTGCTGTTAATGAAGCAATCGCAGAAGAAATGCGGCTAGACGATCGTGTTATTATCCTTGGTGAAGATGTTGCAGAGGCTGGCACACCATTTAAAGTTTTATCTGGATTAGTAGAAGAATTTGGCACCCAAAGAGTTGTTGATACTCCAATTTCTGAACCAGGCTTTACAGGAATAGCCGTGGGCGCGGCAATGACAGGCTTAAGACCAATTGTCGATCTTATGTTTGGCGACTTTTTGTTTCTTATTATGGACCAGTTGTGTAATCAAGCAGCTAAAACCCATTACATGTCCGGTGGAAAGCTCAATGTTCCAATGGTACTTCGAACAAATATGGGTGCAACGAGGCGCTCTGCAGCGCAGCACAGCCAATCATTACATGCACTTGTTGCCCACATACCTGGCCTAAAGGTCGCCATGCCGTCTTCTGCGTACGAGGCAAAGGGGTTGATGAAAACAGCAATTCGAGATAATAACCCTGTGGTAATTTTTGAAGATAAGCTGATGTATAATGATAAGGCAAAAGTTCCAGAGGAAGAATATTTAATAAATTTTGGTGAAGCAGAGGTTCTACACTCAGGCAAAGATATAACGCTCATTGCTACTTCCTCTATGGTGCAGCAAGCTGAATTGGCCGCTAAATCTCTTGCAGAGAAAAATATTTCTGCCGAAGTCATTGATCCACGGACTATTTCTCCTCTAGATGAAACAACAATAATCAATTCTGTGAAAAAAACTTCCCATGCTATTGTAATTGATGAAGGCCACAAAAATTTTGGTATAACAGCTGAAATTGCTGCTAGGATTTCTGAAAAAGCGTTTTATTATCTTGATGCACCAGTTCAAAGATTGGGTGCTATGGATGTTCCAGTACCTTTTTCCCCTGCGCTTGAAGACCTTACTGTTCCCACAGCGCAGCAAATTCATAATAGAGCAGTTATGATTCTTGAAAGAAAAATTTAAAAATGGCACATGAAATAATTATGCCAGCGCTAGGAATGGCTCAAGAAACGGGAAGACTTGTTGCTTGGCTTAAAAATGAGGGGGATGCTGTTAGTAAAGGTGACCCTCTAATGGAGGTAGAGACTGATAAATCTACCATGGAAGTTGAAGCTCCCAAAGATGGTTTTCTTGTAAATATCACAGCATTAGCTAATACAGACATACCCGTTGGTGAGGTTGTAGCGCATATTGTTGATAATTTAGATGATATTCCCACTAAAGTAATGAAGAAAGCTGATTTGGCGTCAGAAAAAACAGTGATTGAATCAGAT
>Ga0181595_10005595_pt1 | contig 11072 bp, 8 predicted proteins | sample 041ome_7_FD_145604 | JGI IMG/M metagenome (GOLD analysis project Ga0181595, IMG submission 145604) | Coastal salt marsh microbial communities from the Groves Creek Marsh, Skidaway Island, Georgia - 041401AS metaG (spades assembly) | ecosystem: Environmental > Aquatic > Marine > Intertidal zone >...
CTTAGATCTCGACAAACCCAGCCTGCCAATGGCGATAGACCTCTTGGCAACGCTCTAATCAGCGCTACAGGCCAGCAGCGTTATGTCGTAAACTGGGTGCTCAAGCGCCGAAATCGCTGGGCTTGATGAAAACATCCACCCTTTAAACACCTGCTGGGCGGCGGCGCTTGGATCATAACCAAGATCGCGGACAGTCACAAAGGCAGCGTTTTCCGGCGGTTCCTCGGGCGGATGAAACGCACAGCGTTCAACAGTCACCTCTAGCGTTCCAAATTGACGTGGCACCCCAACCGGGGCCGACAAGGTAGAAATGCGCGCCGTAATCTTATCAAGCGCCTGTATGGTGGCCACGCCGCCATCAAGCCAAATTGTTGCCGCCGAAGGCGTGGCACAGCAGGCCAGCATTGCCGCGCCACTTATAATCTTTTTGAAACCATCGTTCACAATGTCAAATCCACGCTATTTCCGGGCTATATCCGCGGTTATTGCGCGGCGGCGTTAGTCCCGGACGAAAACACCATCTTACCCAGCAAGTCACTTATGCTAACCGGGTCACGCGTGTCATAAATAGTGGCGCCAGCCGACAGAACCTCGCTATCTGCACCTGGCATTAATTCTAAATAATTACCGCCTAACAACGACGCCGCGGTGATCCGCGCACTGCTGTCTGCGGGAATTTTGACGTCCGGGGCGATGGCCATGGCAATCCGCGCGCTATAGGTCACTGGATCTAGGCTTTGGTGAGTGATACGGCCAACTTTTATGCCTGATATGCGCACGTCATCACCAACCGACAGCCCCCCAGTCGAGCCAAATTCAGCAACGATTTCATAGCCGCCATTGCCTTTGAGATCAGCCGCCTCATAGGCCAGCCCTACAAAGCCAGCTGCCGCCAACAAGACAATCGCCCCCATCACGGTTTCCAGTGTGTTACGCTGCATGACTTATCTCCTTACGGATGCCCTGACGATGTTTATTTAACGGGCGCTCATGACGGTGTCCATGGTTCGTAATCACCAGTAGCCGCAGCGCGTTTGCCGCCTTTCAGCACATGCCCGGCTGGCCGGTGCGCATGGCTGGTGCCGGTGGTGTTAGGCACATGGTCTTGCTGCCACGCAAAACGCTCATAACCAGCCGCCGGCGGCGGGCTGGCTTCGGTATGGTGCAACCACCCGTGCCAATCGGCCGGGACTTTTGATGCCTCAGTGATCCCATTATACCGTACATAGCGACGTGGTGGCTTGCCGGGCCGGGCCCGACGTTCTTCATAATAGCGGTTACCAAAGGTGTCGCTACCGACCTCATTGGCCGTCAATTTTACGGTGATCAATGTGACCAAATCCATCCGGTATCCCCTATTATTTCCAAGGCCATATCTTTGTGCGACTTTTGCCTGCTGGCAACACGGTGTGTTGCGCTTTGGCGTGACGACGGCCAAAGCCATTCGCCCAAGCGTCTATTATAGGCGAAAGCAACCAATCTCGTCCAGCCACCATTCTACCCAAAATGATGTTTTGCGACCATCAGCATGACAAAAACATCCACAAAAAACCAACCATGCTAGCGACAGGCGAAACGCAAAATGCAGCGGCAAGCTTGCGCCGTCTCTGGCAGACCAAAATCACAGCAAAGATAAACAAGCAAGGTCAAAGGCTTGCCACCACTAGCGCGCCAAAAAACCCGCCAGCAACTATCAATTGAATAGCTAAATTTGGCAACATAAAGACAAAAAATAGCTTTTTTTATGAATTGGCTATTTACCAAAAGCCGCTACATAATGTAGTTTAAGACTGTGGGTGACGCTATATGTTGTTGTCCTAATCTAATTACTCATAACAAGTTTCGGAAAATTAACGACAAAACCTCACTCCACCACCCGTGAGTTCAGCTATATTTAAAGGAAGAAATAAATGCGCTTTGAAAGACGGTTTACAAAAGATGGCCAAGCCGCATATGCGAATATCGAATTTAGACACGCAACCAGCGAGATTCGCAACCCGGATGGCACTATTGTGTTCCGTGCCGAAAATATCGAAGTGCCGGCGCAGTTTTCACAAGTCGCGACTGATATTTTAGCGCAAAAATATTTCCGTAAAGCTGGCGTCCCAGCGGCCTTGAAACAGGTTGAAGAAAATGCCGTGCCGTCATGGCTATGGCGCAGCGAACCCGACACCAAAGCGCTTGCCGCGCTTCCTGAAGACCAGCGCTACAGCGGCGAGACCTCAGCCAAGCAGGTGTTTGACAGATTGGCTGGCACTTGGACCTATTGGGGCTGGAAAGGTGGTTATTTCAGCGACGAGTCTGATGCCAAAACATATTTTGACGAAATGCGTCATATGCTGGCCACCCAGATGGCCGCGCCGAATTCACCGCAATGGTTCAACACCGGCATGCATTGGGCGTACGGTATTGACGGGCCAAGCCAAGGGCATTTCTATGTCGATTACAAAAGCGGCAAGCTGACACGGTCAACCGGGGCTTATGAACACCCACAGCCGCATGCTTGCTTTATCCAGTCAGTCAGCGATGATCTGGTTAATGAAGGCGGCATCATGGATTTGTGGGTGCGGGAGGCGCGCCTATTCAAATATGGTTCTGGCACCGGCTCTAACTTCAGCCGGTTGCGGGGCGAAGGCGAAAGCCTTTCAGGGGGCGGCAAATCATCTGGCTTGATGAGCTTTTTGCGGATTGGTGACCGCGCCGCCGGCGCTATCAAATCTGGCGGCACCACCCGCCGCGCCGCCAAAATGGTGACGGTGGATATCGACCATCCCGACATCGAGGCCTATGTTGATTGGAAGGTTGTCGAAGAACAGAAAGTTGCCGCGTTGGTGGCCGGTTCAAAGCTGGCACAAAAGCATATGGGCGCCGTCATGGCCGCCTGCCAGCTTGTTGACGACTATAAAGGCGATGACCGTTTTGACCCAAAGGTAAATAAGCCGCTGAAAAAAGCGATTTTGGCCGCCCGCAAATCAATGATCCCGGAAAATTATGTGCAGCGGGTGATCCAGTTTGCGCAGCAGGGCTATACCGACATCGAATTCAAAACCTATGACACAGATTGGGATTCCGAAGCCTATCTGACCGTTGCTGGGCAAAATTCAAATAATTCGGTGCGGGTAAGCAACGCCTATTTGCAGGCGGTTCTTGATGATGGCGAATGGGAACTCATTAAACGTCGCGATGGCGGCGTTGCCAACCGCATCAAAGCCAAAGAATTGTGGGAAAAAATTGCCTATGCGGCATGGGCGTGTGCTGATCCAGGCCTGCAATATGATACCACCATTAATGAATGGCATACCTGTCCTGAAGGCGGCCGCATCAACGCGTCAAACCCTTGTTCAGAATATATGTTCCTTGATGATACCGCCTGTAATCTGGCATCACTGAACCTGATGCAATTCCGTGATGCGGATGGCGAATTTGATATTCCGGCATTTGAACATGCGGTCAGACTGTGGACCGTTACCTTGGAAGTGTCTGTTCTGATGGCACAGTTCCCGTCAAAGGAAATCGCGCAGCTATCTTATGAATACCGCACATTGGGCTTGGGCTTTGCCAATATTGGCGGCCTGTTGATGGCGGCCGGGCATTCCTATGATAGTGATGAAGGCCGCGCAATTTGCGGCGCTATTTCAGCGGTCATGACCGGCATTGCCTATGCAACGTCAGCAGAAATGGCAAGTGAAGTCGGCGCTTTTCCAAATTACAAGAAAAACGCCAAACATATGTTGCGCGTCATGAAAAACCATCAGCTAGCCGCCAAGGGCAAGGCCAGCGGTTATAAAGGCCTGAGCATTCTGCCAGTGCCGCTTGACACAGCATCATGCCCAGACAAGGCACTTGTTTCAGCGGCAGCGGCGGCGTGGGATAAAGCGGTCTCGCTTGGCGAGACGCATGGGTATCGTAACGCCCAAGCAACAGTGATTGCCCCCACCGGTACAATCGGTTTGGTCATGGATTGCGACACCACCGGCATCGAACCTGATTTTGCCATCGTCAAATTTAAAAAGCTGGCGGGCGGTGGCTATTTCAAAATCATCAACCGTGTGGTCCCAGAAGCCTTGCAGCGTCTTGGCTATGCCAAAAACCAGATTGATGATGTGATCAATTACGCTGTTGGTGCTGGCAGCCTAAAAAACTGTCAGTCAGTCTCAATCAACGCCCTAAAGGATAAGGGTTTTGGTGACGCTGAAATTGCCAAGATCGAAGCCGGTCTTGCCAGCGCGTTTGATATTAAATTTGCCTTTAACCAATTCAGCCTTGGCGCCGAATTCTGCAAGGACAAATTGGGCATCAGCGAAGCCCAGCTAAATGATTTCGATTTCAACATGCTGGATTACCTAGGCTTTAGCAAAGACGAGATTGAAGCTGCCAACATTCATGTGTGCGGTGCGATGACATTGGAAGGGGCACCACATCTTGATGATGCGCATTTGCCAATATTTGATTGTGCCAATGTATGCGGCCGAATCGGCAAACGCTTTTTGTCGGTAGACAGCCACATCACCATGATGGCCGCCTCGCAACCGTTCATTTCAGGGGCAATTTCAAAGACCATCAATATGCCTAATTCAGCCAGCGTCCAAGAATGCGGCGATGCCTACATGAAATCATGGCAATTGGGCTTGAAAGCCAATGCGCTCTATCGTGACGGGTCCAAGTTGAGCCAACCATTATCATCTGGCCTGATTGATGAAGTTGACGAAGATGAGGACGAAACTGAGGCAAAACTGGCCGCTACCAGCACACCGCAAATTATCGAAAAAGTTGTAGAACGCATCATCAGTAAGGCCGAGCGTGAACGTTTGCCGCACCGCCGCAAAGGCTATACACAAAAGGCCACCGTTGGCGGTCACAAAGTCTATCTGCGGACCGGCGAATATGAAGACGGACGCATTGGTGAGGTGTTTATCGACATGCACAAGGAAGGCGCCGCTTTCCGGTCATTGATGAATAACTTTGCCATTGCGGTATCAATCGGCCTGCAATATGGCGTGCCGCTGGAAGAGTTTGTAGAGGCATACACCTTTACCAGATTCGAACCACAAGGCATCGTCACCGGCAATGACGCCATCAAAATGTCAACATCGATCCTTGACTACACCTTCCGTGAACTGGCGATTTCCTACCTTGATCGCAGCGATCTAGGGCATGTCAATGTTGATGATCTTGATGTCACCACAACCGGCGCCGGCGAAACCCAGTCGGACCTCGTGAACAAAGTCACAAGCCGCGGGTTCATCCGCAAACAAGGTTTGGTGGTCTATTCAAATGACGGATCAGCCGCAGTGGCAAAATCCTTTGATAGCGAAGCCGAAACCATGCGGGTGAGCGCTGCTGTGCCAGATGCCATAACCGCCGCCGATACCGCCGCTGAAGTGGTGGTTGGCGCAGTCGCCAGCCAAACGGCTGAGCGGGTGAAGCAAGCGCGCATGCAAGGCTATGAAGGCGAAGCCTGTCCGGAATGCCAAAACTTTACGCTTGTGCGTAATGGCACATGTCTCAAATGCAACACCTGTGGGGGCACCACCGGCTGTAGTTAGTTCTCTCCCTGCAGAGCAACCTGCAGAACTGGCCCCGGGCGTTATACCGGGGCCTTTTTCTTTGCCTGTTTCTTTTCCACATTCTTTGGGTGTGCATCCGGTGTCATTTTACTTGCGGCACCGCGACGGCTATGCGAGATTTCGGAACGAAACAGGACGTCTTTATGCCAAGATACCACAGCAGATACAGATAAACTGAACACACAGACCAAAGGACAGACGAGACAAAGATGAGCAAAGTCGAAACAAAACTGAACGAAATGGGTATTAGCATCCCTGACGCCCCTACCCCAGCTGCCAATTATCTTCCGTTCACACGAACCGGCAACCTTGTTTTCATTTCAGGTCAGGTGCCGTTTGTTGATGGTAAAATCCAAGTCACCGGCACAGTGGGCGCCGACGCCAGTCTTGAAGATGCGCAAGGTCAGGCCCGCATCTGCGCAATTAATTTGCTCGCCCAGCTTAAGGTGGCATGTGGCGGTGATTTAGACCGCGTTACAAAAGTCGTCAAGCTCGGCGCCTTTGTGGCTTCGGCGAATGATTTTCACAGCCAACCGACTGTTGTGAATGCGGCATCTGATTTGATGGTTGATGCTTTTGGCGATGCTGGTCGGCACGCCCGTTTTGCGGTCGGCACGAATGCCTTACCGCTGGGCTGTCTTGTTGAAATTGATGGTATTTTTGAAATTCAATAGGCCGTTCTTGACCACAAAAACCACTCTAGTCGGCGCGGCGACACCATGTCGCGGCGCCCATTATCTTTGTTCACGCAATGGATGATGACGCCCTAACCCTGCAGATCAACACAAGCATTAGCGCGTTTGACGCTGCTGCTTGGGATGCGTTGGCGGGGCCGGAAAACCCTTTTGTCCAGCATCAGTTTTTGCAGGCGCTTGAAGACGGCAAAGCGGTGGGTGGCAATACTGGCTGGGAGGTCATGCATCTCAGCCTAAATGATGCCAACGGCGCGCTTATCGGGGTAATACCGCATTATCTTAAGCATCATTCTTATGGTGAATATGTTTTTGATCATGGCTGGGCAAACGGGTTTGAACGGGCGGGCGGCGCCTATTACCCAAAATTATTGGGCGCGGTTCCCTTTACACCAGCCAGTGGCCCCCGGCTGTTAGTCAAAGCCCAGGATGCCAGCCTAAAAACCGCCATGGCCCGGGGCATTTCATCGCTTGTCGACACGCACAAGCTATCTTCGGCCCATATCAATTTTTTGCCAGCGGAAGATGCGGCTATTTTGGCTGATGCTGGCTGGCTGATCCGCCGTGGCCTGCAATTTCACTGGCAGAATAAAGCCTATGATGATTTTGACGGTTTTTTAGAGGATCTGTCATCGCGCAAGCGGAAAAATATTCGTAAAGAACGCGCCAGCGTCGCCGCAGCCGGCGTCACAATGCTGGCGCTTACCGGCGATGATATCAAACCGCATCATATGGATCATTTTTACGGTTTTTATCTGTCAACCATTGACCGCAAATGGGGCGGGGCATATTTAACCCGCGATTTTTTTGATATTTTGCAAAAGACCATGGCCGCAAAACTATTGCTAGTGATGGCCATGCATGACGGCGACTTGATCGGCGGTGCGTTAAATTTCATTGGTGCTAACACGCTATATGGACGCAATTGGGGCACCTCACGGCATATTCAGAACCTGCATTTTGAGGCCTGCTATTACCAAGCCATCGAATTTGCCATCACCCACAAGCTGCAGCGTGTTGAAGCCGGGGCACAGGGTGTCCACAAAGTACAACGCGGCTACCTCCCAGAAACCACCTTTTCGGCGCATTGGATTGCGCATCAAGGATTTCGCGAGGCGGTTCAGCGGTTCTTGTCTGCCGAGGCACACGGCGTCGCCGAAGAGCAAAATTACATTGCCCTTTCAAGCCCCTTCAAACGCCAGCCTTAACAAAAGACTTTTCTAAACCCCATCAGTCTGCCTGCGGCGCCGGTAACGCGTTTTGTTTCTTTTCTGGCAAGGCTTTTTGTGGCGGCGCCTTTACCGACACTGTCAATTTGCCATCGGCAACATCGACCATCGCCAGACCACCATTAATCAATCCGCCGAATAACAGCTCGTCGGCAAGCGGCTTTTTGATATATTCCTGAACCACCCGTGCCAATGGCCGGGCGCCATATTTTTCATCATAGCCACGTTCAGCAAGCCAATTTAACGCTGCCTCAGATAATTCGATTTCGACATTGCGGTCGGCTAGCTGGGCATCAAGCTGCATGACAAATTTATCAACCACAAGCCGGATTACCTCTTGGCCGAGCGCCGCAAACGGAATGATCGCATCCAGCCGGTTGCGGAATTCAGGCGTAAAGATTTTTTCGATGGCCTCAACATCTGCGCCCTCGTTATGGGTGCGGTTAAAACCAATCGCCGATTTTGATAATTCCTGCGCCCCGGCATTGGTGGTCATGATCAAAATAACATTCCGGAAATCAACAGATTTACCGTTGTTGTCGGTCAATTTACCGTGATCCATAACCTGCAGCAAAATGTTAAACAGATCCGGGTGCGCCTTTTCAATTTCATCCAACAGCAATACCGCATGTGGGGTCTGGTCAACCGCATCAGTCAACAGCCCGCCTTGGTCAAACCCGACATAGCCCGGCGGCGCCCCAATCAGCCGCGACACAGTGTGACGTTCCATATATTCAGACATGTCAAAACGCATGAGCTTAATGCCCAGTGCCTCGGCAAGCTGCTTAGCGACCTCGGTTTTGCCAACCCCGGTGGGGCCAGAAAACAGGTAATTGCCCACCGGCTTTTCGGCATCGCGCAAGCCAGCCCGCGACAATTTGATTGCCGATGCCAATGCGGTAATTGCCGGATCCTGTCCAAACACCATACGCTTTAGATCACTCTCTAGCGATGCCAACACCGCTTTATCATCGCGGCTGACATGCTTTGAGGGGATCCGCGCCATAGTGGCTATGGTGGCTTCAATTTCTTTTTGGCCGATGGTCTGGCGGCGCCGTGATGGCGGCACAAGATTCTGCGCTGCCGCAGCCTCGTCAATCACATCAATAGCTTTGTCAGGTAGCTTGCGGTCATTAATATAGCGGGCCGATAAATCCACCGCCGTTTTCAAAGCGGCCCCGGTAAAGCGTACCTTGTGATGCGCCTCATAACGGCTTTTCAAGCCGTTTAATATTTTGATAGTATCGGCGACAGTCGGCTCGGCAACATCAATTTTCTGAAAGCGCCGCACAAGTGCCCGGTCTTTTTCAAAATGACCACGATATTCTTTATAGGTTGTTGACCCGATGCAGCGCAAAGTGCCTTCCTGCAAGGCTGGCTTCAACAGATTTGACGCATCCATAGCACCACCAGATGTTGCCCCGGCGCCAATCACCGTATGGATTTCATCAATAAATAAGATGGCATTTTCATCATCCGCCACCGCCTTCATCACCGCCTTTAGCCGCTCTTCAAAATCGCCCCGATAGCGGGTGCCCGCCAACAGCTGCCCCATATCAAGCGCATAGATCACCGCTGTTGAAAGCACATCAGGCACGTCCCCATTATAGATCCGCAATGCTAACCCTTCAGCAATCGCGGTTTTGCCAACGCCCGGGTCTCCAACATAAAGCGGGTTATTTTTAGTGCGGCGGCATAACACCTGAATGGTGCGGTCTAGTTCCTGATCGCGGCCAATAAGCGGATCAATACGCCCGGCGGCTGCCTTGGTAATAAGGTTTACCGCAAATTGGCTGAGCGGGTCTTTGCCTTCGGTCTCGGTGCTTTCGGTTTCAATGGTTTCCTCAGCACCGCGCGCCACATTGCTGCCACTGCCGTGGCTGATATAAGACACTGCATCCAGGCGCGTCATATTTAATGATTTTAAGAACCAAACGGCATGGCTCTCGCGTTCTGAAAAAATCGACACCAGCACATTGGCACCGGTTGCCACTTCGCGGCCGGAAGATTGCGTATGGATAATGGCGCGCTGAATAACCCGCTGGAAACTGGCAGTTGGCTGCACATCCAAATTGTCGCTGTGATTGACGATAGAGGCCAATTCTATCTCAATATACGCGTTTAGCTTTTCAAGAAGCGCGGCGATATCGACATCACACGCCTTCAGCACTTCAATAGCATCACTGTCATCTGTCAGCGCCAGCAGCAAATGTTCAAGCGTGGCAAATTCATGCGATCTTGACGCTGCGCTCGACATCGCCCGGCGCAATGTTTCTTCGAGTTCTCGTGACAGCATGGTGCCTATTCCTTTTCTAACTGTAACTGTAATGGATGTTCATTTTGTCTAGCATATTGCATGGTTTTCTGGGCTTTGGTCTCGGCCACCTCAAAACTGTAAACACCGCACACGCCGACCCCGCGCTGGTGCACATTCATCATAATTTTGGTGGCTTCGCTGCTGGAACGACCAAAAAATTGTTGCAATACATGAACAACAAATTCCATCGGCGTATAGTCATCATTCAGCATAATCACTTTGTACATCGACGGTTTTTTGGTTTTCGTACGACTGTCCAGAACCAACTGTGACTGTCCCCCACCATTCTTTTGTTCATCATTCGCCATGTCATCATCTTCAAAAAAATTTAACCATCCGCGCATTTGCGGCTGTATTCTCAGCCTATCATAAAGCGCATGTTTTTGGGCACTATTATGATATTGGCATTAATTCCCATTCGAAAAGGGCTAGTATAAAAAAAACCCAGAATTAATGGCAAAAAAAGGGCCAAGATCAGTTTATTCATAAAAACTTACTAAGTTTCTTGAGTTGATTGCTAATTAGGGTATGATTCTTGCTGTTTGTGGGTTGTGTTAGACGAAATGATGCGGAGCGCGCCTTAATGGCACCAAGTCACATGGCCAGACGGCCGGTAATTACATCTGTCATGGCCCGCATCGTCACAATGCTTTTTATGTCATTGGTTGTGGTGTTTGCGGCCGCTAGCACGCCGGCACAGGCCGCCAAATATGCGGCTATCGTTATCGAGGAAGATTCTGGCCAAGTGTTATTTGCACGCAACGCCGACAGCCTGCGCTACCCAGCATCATTGACGAAAATCATGACGCTGTATTTGCTTTTTGAAGATATTGAAGCCGGACGGCTGAGTTTGAAAAGCAGGATCCCGGTATCAAAAATCGCAGCTGGCCGCTCACCATCAAAACTATATCTGAAACCGGGCCAATCGATTAGCGCCGAGCAAGCCATTTATGCGCTTGTCACAAAATCAGCCAATGATGTTGCCACAGCCATTGCCGAAAAGCTGGCCGGAAGCGAACGCAAATTTGCGCAACGCATGACCCGCAAGGCCCAAGCGCTTGGGATGAGCCGTACTAAATTTCGCAATGCATCAGGCCTGCCGCATAGCCAGCAGCGTAGCACCGCCCGTGACATGGCGCGTCTTGCCATTGCGATGCGGCGTGATTTTCCCGAATATTTTAAATATTTCAGCACCCAAAGCTTTAATTGGAACGGCCGAAAATTTGGCAACCATAACAAGCTGCTAAGCAAATTTAAGGGCACTGAC
>Ga0181595_10005614_pt1 | contig 11044 bp, 12 predicted proteins | sample 041ome_7_FD_145604 | JGI IMG/M metagenome (GOLD analysis project Ga0181595, IMG submission 145604) | Coastal salt marsh microbial communities from the Groves Creek Marsh, Skidaway Island, Georgia - 041401AS metaG (spades assembly) | ecosystem: Environmental > Aquatic > Marine > Intertidal zone...
TTGATCAAGATGGCAAATTTGTGGATGAAGCAAAAACTAGCCTTTCAACGAATATCAAGGAGCATTCCCGTGAGCATTTTAAAGTTAGACTCAATGGGCTTGGTAAAGAGGCATTAAAACTCGAACCCAGAGTGAAACTAACCGGCGGGTACGCCGAGTAATCAATCTTGATTGAAGCTTATTTTTTCCCTCGTCAATCGAGGGTCGGGTGTTGTTTATGGGAGGATGTTTCGTTTCTTTGTTTGGAACCTTTTTCTTACCTCCATTCTTTTGGGCCATTCTGAGCTTTGCCAGCTAAAGAAGGCGGGTCTTTTCCGTTTCGAGCAGGCGGAGCATGAGTATCCCGTGAGTAGCTTGGGTTCTACTCATTTCTACGATTCTTCGATTTTTGTAACCAGCGGAGAAACCAAAGTCGTGTTTCTTGAACATATTCCAGGAAAGGGAGACCGGTTGATGACTGGAGAAATTACTGACGGGGAGTTGGTTGGCCCTCATCCTGTTTTTCCGGTGGTTGGTACTTATAAGAACCCAACTGCTACGGTGGATACAAAGGGTCAGGTTTACCTGAGTTGGGAAGAATTTAAAGAGGCTCGTTGGCAGATGATGGTTTCTCGTTTTGATGATGGTCAGGCTGAGGAAATACAAGTACTAAACCAACCTGCATCCTTTTCCGTGGATGCCCAAGCCCATTATGGAGATAGGAACTTCGGCAACGGGATTAACCATGCCACCGCTCCTCATCCACAGGGCGGTTTGTCTATTGTCTGGCAGCAGGATGTGGGTGGGCAGTTCGATGTCGCCCATGCCCGGGTCTCCCCAGGGGTAAAGATTTCCGAACAGAAGATTCTTAGCAAAAACCCTCGCGGAGACTGGGCACCCCGCATTGCCATCAACGCAGATGGAAAGAGCTTTGTGACCTGGGATAGCTATGATGGGCAAAGTTTCAATGTTTTGGGGAGATGGGTCCAAGAAGAGGGAGGTGATCCAGATGTCCTCGCCGGTGGCCCCTTGGCTCAATTCCGAACGGATGTTACCTTTGTGGGAGAAAAACTCTTTGTTCTTTGGGAAGAAGCGGCCGCCAATTGGGGAAAGGATTACGACGGTGGTTTTGGTAAATGGACCGATATAGAGGACCACCATGGTCCCTTGCACAAGTTCCGCCTGATCCGCGTTGCAGAAGTGGTCGATGGACAGGCGGTATTGCTTTCGAATAGTCTTCCCCATGCTTTGCTCGATCATGCTCTTGCTCAGCAAGACAGGCGGAATAATCTAGAGCAACTTGGGGTCTTTTATGAGCGTGGCCAGTTTGTGAAGGACGGGCAGGGCAGGTTATGGTTGGTACACCGTTCGTTTCATGCCCCCCATGTTCGCACCACTCAATCAGTGGCTCACCATATTGAATCTGGTTGGCAGGTGCAGGCTCGCTGTTTCGATGGTGAAAAATGGTCCAAGCTTCACTCCTTTGAGTACCCTCAACGGGATGGACTGCAGAGAATGTCAGTGGTTCCTACACCCAAGGGTTTTTCGATTACTTACACCACCGGACGCACCCATCGTGATGCTCCATCCGAGCATCGTGGGGTGTTCTTTGGGACCGTCGGGATGGATGGTTTTAAGGCGGAGGAAAAGCAGGTTTCCTTACCCGCAATTAAACCAACCCGGTTAGTTCAATCCACCTCTCCTACCACTCTAACGGAGGCAAATGTTGGAGGGCACTCCTACCAACTGAGTTTTGGCGATTTGCATCGCCATACCGATCTTTCCCTTTGCTTTCCCTTTTTTGATGGCACTTATGATGACCAGTTCCGTTATATCATTGAAGTGGTGGAGCATGATTTTGTCGGCATAACCGACCATGCTCGTGATCTATCCAATGGTGAGGTAGACAGTCTGGTATGGAGACGGAGCGTCAAGGAAGTGACCAGACACCGCCTCAAAGGCCGTTTTATTCCGTATTTTTCTTACGAGCGCAGTCAGCGGCAGACCGACCACAATGTCATCTCCTTACGCGATGATCTGCTACGCCCGTTTGAGCCCCAGTTGCGGGAGTTTTGGCAGGAGTTTGATGGAGACACAATTACCATCCCCCACAACACCGGAAATTCTCCTGCCATGGTTCAGGCTCTCTGGTCCATACATGACCATGAAAAGCGCCCACTTCTGGAAATTTTTCAGGGCTGCCGGGCCAACGCGGACCAGAATATGGCGGCGATGGTTCGGCTCGGCTATTCCAAGGGCTACCGCTTTGGGCTGATTGCCAGCAGTGATCACCTCTCCACCCACCGCAGTTATGCCTGCGTGTGGTCTCCCCAGCGCGAACGGGTATCCATCTTCCGTTCGCTGCAGGCAAGAAGAACCTACGGGGCAACCGACCGGATTGGGCTAGTCTTTCGCTATGGGCAAAATTGGATGGGCGAAGAGGTGAAATACCGCAAGGGTGAGTCCCTCTTTCTTGACATTGCCGGTACGGGCTCGCTTAAGGATGTAAGAATCATCAAAAATGGAAAGCCTTGGAAATCCTTCAGTCTGGCTGAGCAGTCGCATAAGTTCCAGCAGTCGATTGTACCCGATCCATTGGAAGAAAAAGAGGATTACTATTTTGTCGCACTGGAACAATCGGATGGTAACCGTGCCTGGTCCTCGCCAATATGGATCGTTCAATGAAGACCATCTATTTGAAACGCACGATCTCGAATCATTGCCCCCGATGTGGAGAAGGTAAAGTATTGAAACATCCCTTTGAGCGGTTGGAAGACTGTGCCGTATGTAGTTTGAAATACGAGCGTGAGCAGGGTTTCTTTCTTGGGGGCGTGCCAGTGAGCTATTTCCTTGTATGTAGCCTTTGGGTTCTACCCATCATTACGATTTGGTTTTTGAACTGGCTACCCCTTGCCTGGATGCTTGGGCTCTGCCTGGGGGGAGGGATTGTATTGCCCATCGTTGGGTATCGCTACTGCCAGGCTCTGTGGTTGGGGCTGTACTTTTGCTTTGCCTGGAATGAAATGCCTCCCCGTGAAGAATAAGACTGTCTGCCTCACTTTCCTATAATGAAATTCGGTTTCTTTCCTTTTATACTCCTCTCATTGCTTGGGTTTTCATTGGTTGCCCAAAAAAAAGAGCAAGTCTTTCTATGGTCTGGTGATGCCCCAGATGATGTACCAGGTGAAGTAGGAGAAGAAACGGTCGAAGTTAACGGCGTTAAGCGAGTTAGCAATGTGACTAAACCGACGATTAGCTACTATTTGGCGGACAATGAAATCGCGAATGGTACCACGGTGGTCGTTTGCCCAGGGGGAGCGTACAAGATCCTGGCCATCGAGCATGAGGGCGAGGATGTGTGCCATTGGCTAAACCGCCTTGGTATCCATGCCGTGCTCCTTAAATATCGTGTGCCTCGTCGAAAAAACCGAGAACCCTATGCGGCTGCCCTTCAGGATGCCCAGCGTGCTATGAGTCTGGTTCGTCAGGCAGGGAAATCCTGGAAGGTTCCTTTGACCAAGCTTGGTATCATTGGCTTTTCCGCAGGGGGGAACCTCGCTATCCGAACCGCTACTTCTTTTGCAAAGCGAACTTATGATCCATTCGATCTGGCAGATCAGCTATCTTGCCGGCCCGATTTTGCTCTCCTTCTCTATCCGGCCTATCTAATCTCAGAAAGCGACCCAATGGTCCTTGATCCAAGTATAAAAATCACCAAGAACTGTCCACCCATGTTCTTTGCTCACACTGGGGACGATCATATACCCGCCGAGGGTAGTGTGCTTACTTATCTCGCTCTGGAAAAAGCCGGGGTGGTTGGAAGTGAGCTTCATATTTACCCATTTGGAGGACATGGGTTTGGGTTACGCTCGAACAAGCATCCAGTAACCGATTGGCATGCTAGAGCACAAGATTGGTTCGTCTCTCTGGACTTAATCAAAAATTGAAAAAAGAACTTTCAAGATTCTGGTTGTATACGGCCCTCTTACTGCTGCTCTTTTTTATATCATCCCAAATCGTTGGGTTTACTCAGAACCTTTCTGACTTTGCTGAATCTTTTTTTGAATTTGTTAAGTCAAACTGATCCATTCATCTATTGAAATTCATAGATGACTCTCAGATAATATTTCATATCCATTTTCTCCAAGTTATCTTGTGGAGAGGAATTATAGGTTCCAGATAATCCGGACCTAAGTTTCCATTCATTCTCTACTAAAAGAGGAAAGGTTACGGCAGTATCGTGATTAAATAGATAGTCTGCTAGGTCATTTGCCTTGGGTATCAAAGACACTTCACTTTCCAATGCCAATCGTTGATAAAGGATGTGTGAATATTCGAGCCCAAGATCGAATGCGGGGTCGGATTGATCTGTAATTGATTTTTCGGTTGATTTTACGTACCTATATGCAGTTCCTAAACGCGACGATAATTTATAGTTCTCCTCTTCAATTAAGTCATACTTGATCCCAATTGCACTAGTGTTCCTAAGGTTGATTTTTTCAATAGGATCATGCTCAAAGTCTGATCGTAGGTACCAAGCGAATCGATCGCTGAAGAGGGAGTCAAATTCAGCACCTCCTTTGGTCTCATCCGTGTCCGTTTTTCCATTTGTGGTTTGGGTATTGTAGGAGAGAAATAAATCCAATTCGTGCAGATTGTTCGAGTAGACACTATCGAGTCGCAATCCTAATCCGGTTGAATCTGTATTACCCGCTGAACCGACCAAATCAAACCCTATCGAATTTTCCCACTGCATCTGTTTCTCCAATTCATTTCTTTCTTTTTGCTCCACAATAGGATCCTTCGATTTGTCTAACCACAGGTGTTGGATTTTTGTGAACGCAAGACTTGGAGAGAGATCGTTCTGCTGATTTACCAAGTTTAATTGACCGGATGGAACGGGTACAGATTGCCCTATGAAGGTTTGATTGTTTTCATCTCGAACCAATACATTTTCTGAGGAAGAAAGAGTTTTGAGATACTTTAGGGGAATTTGGATTAATCCTGAGTAAGTTGTAGCAAAGGTTAAATTACCATCCTTTGCCTCAATGATTTTACCATAGAAAATAGAACCGTCCTGAGTCTCTGCCCGATCCGCGAATAAATGGTTTGCTAATAAGGTAAAAGTAATCGCAACCAAGAAGTAAAGGAACTTGAGCATGTAAATTAACCTGGAGGCCATTTCATTTGCCTTCCACCCATTACATGCACATGTAGGTGCGGAACAGTTTCCCCTCCATTTTGTCCGTGATTGATCACGACTCGGAAACCTGCTGAAAGAGCCTCTTGCTTCGCTATTTTACCCGCAATCAATAAGAGGTGACCCAGAATCTGCTGATCCTCATAATCCGCATCCCCAACCCGAGGGATCACTTTCTTGGGTATAACCAGGAAATGCACGGGAGCTTGCGGTTCAATATCCCGAATCACTATGCATGATTCATCCTGATGTAAAATATCTGACGGGATATCCCCCGAAATGATTTTTTGAAAAATAGTACTCACAGAGATTAATCTCTTATTTGGCGGTCCATATGCGCAAGGATGATAAGTAAAAGTCTTCCATCGCTGCATCGTCTTTAAGGTTAACTTCCATAAGACCTGTGTTTTTTTCAAGACATCTTAAAACCCTTGAGAGTTTAATTCCGAACTGCGGCAGGTTAGCTTGATCAACAACGACGGATCGAGTGGCATCTGCTAATTTAGCAAGGATATGGGACCTGATACCTCTGCGTAAACCTGCTTCCTGAGCATCCCTCTCTTTCTCTTCCATATGAATAGATTGTTGCCTGGCTTCTTTGGCAAGTGTATCGGATTTCTGAGATATTAAAGCTAAGAGGGAGGCAGCAAGTCCATAGGCTTGAAAGAGCGGAGAAACTCGATCTTTTTTTAGGTTTTCACGGTCTAATAAGCAAAGAATCCACTCTTGGTAGTCGTTTTTCCATGTCTCCCAATCTTGATCAGACTCGAGGTTTTTTTCTTTGGGTAGCCTAACCAGAAGGCACCTGCTTCGTATCGTAGCGAGAAGAGAGTAGGGGCGGGAAGTGGTTAAAAGAATGAAAGTATCAGGAGGAGGTTCTTCGAGAGTTTTAAGGAAAGCATTGGCAGCTTCCTTTCTCATCCGATCTGCTTCATGGATGATAGCAACTTTACAGCCACCCTGATTTGAGGTCCGATTAATTATTGAGATCAGTTCTCTGGTTTTCTCGACGGTAATAATCCTAGCTTTTCCGGTGGGACGTAGGTGGAAAAGGTCAGGATGTATACCTGTTTCCTGATCCAGTGATAAAAGTTCCTGAGCAAGCAATAAAGCGGCATTTTCTGCAGAAGGAACACTCTTGCCGAGAAGTAAGATTCCATGATGTAATGCCCCTTCATGGAGTCTTTTTTTGAGGGCGACAATTGGATCAGGTCTAGAAACAGACATGAAGGCTAGTAGTTTGCTTCAGAACTTATTCTTGGGAGTAGAAACGAGCGTGAATTTCGTTCCAAATTTCGAGTTCAATTTCGTCTGGTTCTGTATTACCATCCACGACAAAAAATCGTTCGGGAAGGCTCCTTGCCAGATGTAGGTATCCTTTTCTGACTTTCCCATAAAATTCAATGTTTTCCTGCTCCATTCGATCGGGCATATCCGACACCCTGTGTTTAATCCTTTCGAAGCCAACTTCAGGTGGAATATCCAGTACGATCGTCAGATCCGGTACAATTTCTCCAACTGCAAACTCGTTAATCATCGTTACTGGATCATCGGCAATCTGTCGGGCAACTCCTTGGTAAACCGTAGTGGAATCTAAAAAGCGATCGCAGAGAACGATTTTACCCTCCTCAATCGCTGGGAAAATGACTTCTCTGACAAGTTGTGCCCGACTGGCTGCGAATAAGAGGAGTTCCGTTTCAGGACACATATTTTGGGATGTATCTGCATGCATCAACAGGTGGCGTATATCTTCCCCAATTGTGGTTCCACCCGGTTCCCGTGTAACAATAACATCGCGATGATCGATTTCTTCCAAACGATCAGCAATGCGTCGGATTTGGGTTGATTTACCGCAACCTTCGGATCCTTCGAAGGAGATTAATAGGCCTTTTTCGTGACTCATGAATTGATTTGTGCGTTTGCTTTTAATAGTTCGATCACCTGACTGGTGGAAGGACTCTGGGCCGTTCGAACATAATGCCCTGAAGTACAGGTTGCCAAGGCAAGGGAAGTTAATGGAGAGAATCCACTTAACCTCGCGGAACAGAAACCTGCATTAAAATGATCTCCGGCCCCAGTGGTTATCTTAGGGCTTTCGCAGAAAGGGCCTTCGCACCAAAAAACGCCGTCTTTGGTTGCACAAGCAGCCGACTCAACCGGGTGAAGTACAATGGTTGAAATGCCCAATTTTCGGCGGATTTCTGTGGCCATTGATTTTAAGTCTGCTTCGCTTTTGGATCCACTTTCAAGTCCTAAAACATCGCAAACCTGCAGACCTTCGTTGTAGTTTAAACCAAGGGTTACTTCTGCGTGTGCTTGAAAGCGGGAAATCACTTGAAGGACCTCGTTAATATCAGAGCTGGATCTTTTGGCAGGATCCGCCAAATCGAAGAAAAAGGAACGGGTATCCCGTGGAGGTAAATTGGGGAGAACCTTATCGACAAGCTCCACAAGTACCGCAGTCATCTTGGGAATCATCGTCCAGTTTACCACAGAAATTAAATCTGCATGTGAGATCAAATCGAGAAATTCACCTTCACCGCATTTTTCAATGATGGTAGCGAAATCAATGCTTTCCAGGCTAAGTGTGTTACCCAGCATGAGTTTTCCATCCTTAAACTCGAGAGCAGTGGTTATCCCTGGCTCGCAAAGGGTAATCGCTTTGGTTTTACTGGCAAATTCTTCAAATACCGGATTGATCAAGGGGAAACCCAAGGCACCGATGTATCGGACTTCCATGCCTAGAGCAAGCATGGCATTTGCCATGATTGGACCGTTCCCACCAAGCTTTTCGAAGCGTGGAAAGAGTTCGATATTTGCACTTTTACCAGCAGCTGCAGAAATCTTGGCACCCATTTCTGCAATAGTTGAAACTGCATCAAATTGATCCCCTAATCCGTGTCTTTTTTCCACTGGGGCGACAATCTTGTCTACAAAGCCATCTAAACCAACAACCCCTTTCCGGGAAGCCAAAGTGAAGGGCTTAGAATTTATTTCATCTAGGACTTTTCGATCTATGAACATAGATGATTCTGCCTAAAAGGCTTTCACAAAACCTGCAAACTTAATCGCTTTGTGTGAAATAGTTTTACCGATTGAGATTTTTTCATTGATTTTTAAAGGTCTAAAATGAATTTTCAATGGGTGGGTGTGTATCTTTACAATTTAATAGTGGGAATGTTATGATTGAGTATTTTAGTCCTGTGCTGGCTGAAGCTGGAGTTATCGATTACTTCGTTGATTCAAATTTTGCCGGAAAATTAGTCATTGTTGCTTTAGTCCTGATGAATTGCTGGGCAATTGCTTTTATTATTAGTAAATTTTCGGACTTGAGAAAAATTCGTCGGGCGAATGCTCGTGATGAGAGGAGAATTAACGAATTGGTCACCATGGTAGATTATGATGATGACAATTTTAAAGGTCCAGGTAGTCCATATCTACAAGTATGTTCCAGGGCAATGGCTGCGGCCAGAGTGGGGGCCAAAAATGGTAAAGTCCGCATGAACTATGTGGAAAATGCCATAAGCCGAGCAGTGACTGAACTAGAGGATAGGTACGAAAAAAATATGTATTGGCTTGCTACCGTGGTATCGGGGGCACCCTTCCTGGGTCTGCTAGGGACAGTTTGGGGAGTGATGGATGCATTCGGTACTATGGATTCCGGTGGTGCCACGATCGAGCACCTGGCTCCTGGGGTTTCGGGTGCTTTGCTTACCACCGTAACCGCCTTACTTGTAGCCATCCCGATCGTTTTTATCTACAATGGATTATCTGGCTTTACTCGAGCAGAAATGACCAAGCTAGAAAATTTCGCCAGCAACCTTGCAGACCGTATCGAGCTGGAAACAGAGTAAGCCGAATTTTCGCTAAAGTAGAAATTTTTACAGTAAAATGGCGAGGAACTTTCACCGGAAAAACAAGTTGGCTGTTATATCAGATTTGAATGTAACCCCTTTGATTGATTTAGCTTTTTCGCTTCTCATTATCTTCATGATTACCACGCCTGTGATCGAACAATACAACCGGGTGAATCTGCCTGATCAATCTTCAACAACCAAGCAACCGCCTTCTCCAGTGGAAGATAAATATATTACCATTGATGCGGAGGGCAGGTTCTTTTGGGGAAAAGAACCCTTAGTTCTTTCTGAACTAAAATCTAGACTAGATTCCTTATCCAACTCTGATAGTCCGGCTCCTACGATTCATATACGTGGAGACAAGACCTTACCTTATCAGCGTATTATTGATGTGGTGAACCTGCTGAAAGAAAGAAACCTTACCAAGTTAAGCTTGGATACTCGGGCGAGTTGAAAAGCTAAGGTATTTGACGAAGTAACTTGGTAAGAACATTACCGGGGCCACATTCAGTAAATTCCACTGTCCCACTTTGCCTCATTTGAGTGATGGTTTCTGACCAACGGACCGAGTTATGTATCTGTTTAACTAGGAGGTGGGGGATTTCTTCTCCATTTTGATAAGGAGCAGCTTTCACATTTGAATAAACAGGCAAGGTGGGTGCAGAGAAAGAAAAAGATCCTAAGAAACCTTCAAATTCCTGGGCGGGCACTTCCATCATGCGAGAGTGGAACGCACCACTTACCTTCAGGGGAACCACCATTCTAGCACCTGCGTCTTTCAAGGGCGAAAGAACCATTTGGATTTGAGATTCCGGACCTGAAATGACGATTTGGCCGGGTGAATTGAAGTTGGCCACATCTACCTGATCGGCCTCCGTTTGTTTGAGGGTCTTCCGGATGGCCTCCTCATCAAGCCCTATCACGGCGGCCATTCCGCCCCCTGTAACTTGAGACATGATCTCACCTCTCTTGGATACCATTTTTAAACCATCGAGGAAGGAGATGGCTCCAGCGGTTGCAAGAGCCGCGAATTCACCGACTGAGTGACCTGCTGCTGCGGTTGGAATCAGACCGTCTTCCATCTTGGATTTAGCTTCTAGAAAGCTAACCAAATATAGCGCTGGTTGAGTAAATTGAGTTTGGCCAAGCTGATTACTTTCGTCGTGCAGGCAAATTTCACTGAGAGCATAACCGAGTTCTTGATCGGCTTGTCGGACAAGTTCCGGGAAGCGTTCAAAGGATTCAGCTCCCATGCCTTTGACTTGGGAACCCTGACCTGGAAATAAAAATGCTAGGCTCATGAAGTTGTTGGAAAGTTTGTTAATCTGTTGTAGAGAAAGGGATAAACACCCATTCATCATTTATTCCTAGATTACTTACCAAAAGATATGCAAGAACATCTGATGATCGATGGCAATAATGCAATACACGCAATTCCTGAGCTTCAACAAGAACTCATGCTAGACCGAAATCAAGCAAGGGACAGCTTGTTAAGGATGATCGAACCTGTAACGAATACAGGCACTCGCTTAACGGTTGTTTTTGATGGAAGAGGGGGGCGAGGCTCGATTCAAAAATTTGGATCGTCTGACCTTTTTGATGTGGTCTATTCATCTTCTCAAGAAGGTGCAGATGGAGTGATTGAACGTATGGTGCTAGCTTCCAAATATCCGTCGCACATATGTGTGGTAACCAACGATAATATGATTCGTAATTGTGCGTATTCCTGTGGTGCCTCTGCGATGCGGGTGGATCAATTGATCAAAAAGCTGGAATACTCGATTGATCAGGTAGCCAGACAAGTTGAGCAACGCAGGGGGAAGAAAAACGAATGGCAGGAACCTTTTCACAATAAGATCGATATTCCCGAATTCTAATGGTTGGGAATATTGAGAAATCCGATGGTCAAGTGCGGGAAGTTCCTGGGTTTTACGGTTCGCTGAACTTGGAGGAGAGGGTCATACAGAAGATTTGGAGGGAGCAGGAATTTCTTACAGAATCTTTGTTC
>Ga0181595_10005616_pt1 | contig 11039 bp, 9 predicted proteins | sample 041ome_7_FD_145604 | JGI IMG/M metagenome (GOLD analysis project Ga0181595, IMG submission 145604) | Coastal salt marsh microbial communities from the Groves Creek Marsh, Skidaway Island, Georgia - 041401AS metaG (spades assembly) | ecosystem: Environmental > Aquatic > Marine > Intertidal zone >...
GGGGGGTCACGGACGACGACGACGACGATGATGATGATGGGCGCCAGTGCGCGACGGTCGTTCGGTTCGGTTCGGTTCGGTTCGGTTCGGTTCGGTTCGTTCGCGATGGAGGTGTTTCGCGACGCCATGGCGCGGCGCGGTGGTGGTGGTGGTGGTGGTGGTGGTGGTGGACGTGCGTCGTCGTCGTCGGCGTCGGCGGGGCGACGGGCGTGGGTGATGGATGCAACGTCGGGTGGTGATGGTCGCGATGATGACGATGATGATGATGATCCCATCATCATCGGTCGCGAGACGCGACGCGCTGGGGCGATGTTGGCGAGCGGACGGGTGAGCGAAGCGCGAGAGATATTGTTTTCGAGCGCGTTTGAGGATGCGCATGGGCGCGAGGCGCTGCCGTTTGCGGCGCTGGCGCTGCGCGCGGAGACGCGCTTTGAGGATGGCGCGTCCGCGGGCGAGGACGCGCTGGGCGCGTTGTACGCGTTGTGTATCGATATGGTACGCCGCGAGTGGGCGTGTGATGAGGTTGTCGTAGAGGAGTGGCGGCGTCGTTCGCGCGCGGTGGGGTTGGCGATGGCGAGTCGAATGATGCGCAAGGGGGACGCGCGCGCGGCGTTGGCGTGGTTGGACGCGCTCGCGCGAAGCGCGCCGAGCGATCCGTCGTATCGCTCTGCCGCCGGGCGCGCGCATTTGATGATGGGTGATTTAGAAGGTGCGCGATTGTGTTTCGAATCGGCCGAGGCGTTGACGTTGGCGCTCGGGTCGGCGGCGAGTGAGGCGCAAAAGTTGGACGTGTCGCGCGACCGAGGCGAGTACTTGCTCGCGGGGGCGCGGTTTCGCGAAGCCAAGGACACGTTCGATGCGTTGCTCGCCAAGTCACAAGATGCGACGACGATGGTGAACGCGGCAGTGGCGGCGGTATACAACGGTGATTTAGACACATCGCGCGCGTTGTTGGAGAGGAGCTTACTCGAGGCCAAGCCAGGCGACGTGACGCCGAGCGCGGTGAAAAACTTAAACTCCATATATGAACTCACCGCGCGCGTGCCATCCGAGGCCAAGCACGCGATGGGGGTTTGGGTAAAATCATTGGCGACGAGTGATTTCGACGCCTCGTGCCTGGCGCACTAGTCATTAGTCGTAGTAGTAGAAAGTGCAATTGATGTGGTACATTATAAGCAATAGTAGAATCAGAATCAATCAGAGCGTTTTGAGCGGCTCTTTTACACGCCGAGGGCGACGCTGATGCCCCATGAAACCAAATACGCGCTCGCGGCGGCCAAGCAACCATTCACGAGCATCATTGCCGCGCTATTCGCCATGTTTTGGTTGGTAAATTTTGCTTTCGCCGCGCCCAGCGTCGCCAAGGACAGCGCCGTCAAACCCACGGCTGACCCAAACATCGCGTTGTTGTCCGCGCCTCCTATGGCGCGACCGAATACGTACGGAATGAGTGGCACAAAACCAAACACTCCAAACGCACAAAACGTCACCAAACCATTTTTCGCCGGATTGTCATTCTCATCAGGGGGCATCAATCCGAGCTCCTCCACGAGCATCAAGTCCAAAAAGAGATTCTTATACTTTGCCAACGTCCCGATAACCTGCGTCGCGTCTTCTTCCGTCATCCCTCGCGCCATGTAGAGTTCAATCATCTCTCGCTTCTCACCCTCGGGGTAGTTGTCCAACTCCCACTTTTCTCGCTTCTTCTCAGTCTTTACGTATTCTAACTCCGCCTTTGAGGACAAGTAATCGCCGAACCCCATCGATAAGCCATCCGCGACGAGGTTGGCAAATCCCATCAAAAGAACGACGTTGGCATCTAACCCACCACCTTTGGACGCCGCGACGACGGCGAACGTGGTAATTGTGCCATCTAACCCGCCGAACACGAGCGACTTTACGTACTTGCTCGCTTCGCCCGCGTGCGCCTCAGCCTCGCCTTGCGCTCCGTTCTCGTGCGCACGTCGTGACGCATCCGCGTCAGCGGTATCGAACGCTGCCTTTGCCGCGTCGAGGTCTCTCGTGGCCATCGTGCGTGCGCCGAGTGCGTGTGCGCGCGCGTCTATGTGTCGTGTTCATCTTCTCATCTTCATCTTCATTTTTTTGGTGCCCGTGGTCGTCATCGTCATCGTCATCGAACAAACATGCGATCATCCAATGCTGTTACGTCGCGGCGCGTGCGAGCTCGCTATCGAATGCGTTGGGATCGTTTTCGTGAGCACGTGCGTCGTCGCCGTGCGTCGCGCCAATGGCGGATCGAACGGCAATTCTTCATTCAAGTACGCGCTGGGCGTCGTTCGATTCCAGGAAATAGGCGGGGTCGACGGCATTACCGCCGCATCCACACCGCTTTCTGAGATTGAGTCGATGCGTGCGAGCGAATCCAATGTCGTCTGACGACGAAGAGTCGTTGTGGACATTGGACGAATGCGCGGCATGGATGAAATGGGGTCGATTGGAGTCTGCGCGCGTTTCGACGTCGGCGTTGACTCCTCTTCGGCTGGATTTCCACGCACCGTACATTCATCAACGTCGACGTGGCTCGTCTCATCTGCATCTCGCGAGCGCAAACATTTCATCCAGTGAAACATTGAGCCACTCGTGCGTTGACGAGTCGTGCCGTTCCCTGACGTGCGCGAACCTGCGCTCGGGGCCCGCGCCGCGTCGGTACACGCCGAAGCGTTCGCTTCGCTTTGAGAAATTCTCGAACTCGACGTCCCACTCGCCCCGGCGCGCGCAGAATCAAATGAGCCCGCACGGCGATTACGATTCAACTGCCCTCCGCGCGGTGCTGGCCCTTGCCGGGTAGCTTTCGTCGTTTGGGATTTCGACTTTGGGCGCACGTCGACGTTGTAGCCATGTCTTCTGTGCTCGGCGGCGCGCGTGAAATGTGACTCCCCCGTGAGCCATTCTGCGAAAGACACGTCGTCGATGTCATCACCAGGTGTAATAGGGTCCATTGTCAATCAACGTCCGTTCGTTTCGCGCGCGTGGCGAGATGCGCGATGAATTCAGCGTCGTACAATGCAGTCATTTGAATAAGTCATTTGAATCCATTTCAAATGCACGCGCGCTCGGGATGTGGTCAGAAATCGACGCTTCACGCGCGACATGTTCGCCGACGAGTACGCGAATGAGAATCGAACGCCAAACACCCCACATGACGGTTTCGTGTCGCCGGATGCGCGCGCCGCGTCGACGATTCCGGCGAAACCAATGTCCGACAAGAGTTCATGTCAAAGTAACGTTCATTCCAACGAGAGCGACAAAACGTTGCATTTGGGGCACGCGCTCGGCGGTTCGACGCTATGGAATGCGAGTCATTCCGCGTTTCAGAAGTTTAAGAGCGCGTTCAAGTCGTTCAAGACGGTGTCGTCGCCGCCAAAGACGCCATGGATTCCACCTCCACCCGCGCCGACGATGCCCCAGCGTCCGACGCCGCACGTGTGGCGCGCGTTCGGATCCCCGTACGAAAGCCAAGATGCAACGTATGATGACACCAATAAGTCGTTTGGAATCGCACATTGGCGCTCAGATCTTCTCGCCGCGTCGCTTTTGCATGGTCCGTTGCCGTCGATGGTGTCAACCGATGCGGCGCCGCGTCGCGCCGCCGCGAAATCGATGAAACAAACGAAACCAAAATCAACGAAGCAAACGAAGAAGAAATCGACGAAAAACAACACTAGTACAACGACACGCAAGGTTATGATTGATATGAAGCGCATACCGGCACAGATGTCTCATAAAAAATCGCACGCAAAGGGCAAAAGCAAATTGCCGACGAAGGTTGATATGACTTCTTCTAGTACTACTAGCGTGAAGATCATGAACAAGCCCAGTCCGGCGCGCGGGGTTAAGAAACCATCGATCACGCACACGAAGGACGAACCACCGTCCCCTGAAACGCCATCTACGCAGAAACGTTGCAAGCGCGTCACGGCGAGCGTTGAAACGCGATCATGCTTTTTATGCAAGTGCACTTCGACGGATCACTGGCGACGAGGATACGACACGAGTACGATGGGTGAAACGTTGTGCGATACGTGCGGCAAGCGAGAATCGCGTCGATTAGCAAAGGAGAGACTACTTGAATCTCGAAAAAAGCGCGCGGGATCTCCAGTGTCAACGAGTCCCGCGAGCAAGCTCGCAAAGAGATGAACGATTCTTGGGACTGCTTGCGCGCCTATATATCCCCAAACAATCAACGACGAGGACCATGTATATGAATGAAATGTATCAATGATGATGAATGTAAATACAACCAATTGCGTTTCAATGTACCTTCTAATGCGTGCGTAATCGTCATTGTCTTCTAACTAAATTGGTACCCCGCAGTCCTTGTCATCAAATGTCGGCTGACGCCAGTGATTGAAATCATTGTACTGGTCGGCATTCTCCATCGCCGTTTGAACAGCCGGAAACATTTCGTGCACGAGTTCGTTCACTTCAGAGAGCGTGTATTGTTTCACGCGCTTTGTGTTCTCCGCGACGACTTCGCCCTTGGGATTGATTGTGAATATACGGTGGAGCGGGACACCGCACGCTTCGTATGACTCTACATCGGTTGATCTGTTACCAAAACCAGCATGGAATGGATTCCATCCCGCCGGGAAAAGACTTCTAATGTCCTGCAAACATCGAATCTTAAACTGCTGAGGGTTTCGTGTTACGACTTCACGGAATAGCGCTTTGGAAAGAGGATCTGGGGCACACATAACTGGTCCTTGCGACATCGTCTTGTCGCCTTGTTTCAGCGACGTGAGGTACTTGCGCGTGCCAGATGCGTGTGAAATCGCTCGCGCAGTTAAAAACATAATTTTGTACCCGTTATCGGTAATGTTGTTGTACAGCGCCGCCACACCGTCATGGCTCCAGTCCTTACCAATCATCGGCGCCAGGTGTCCTAAGACGTCGCTCTTCGTAATCGTACCGTCGACGTCGGTAATGACAAGCTTGATGTTCCAATCCCATAAATACACAAACGCAGAGACTTCTTGCAAACCCCAAACGCGCGAATTGAATGAGAACTGAATCGTGTTCAAGCCTGGCTTCAGATCTAGAGACATGACTTCTTCTTGTGTCAACTGAACGCGACGGACGCGGTGCGTCCCACGTCCTGGTGAAGACGCCACAGATGCGCTGGTACCACCACCATACGCACGAGTCGCCATACTATCTAAACTACTATCACTACCGTTATTCACGCGCACGGGCGTCGAAGGCACGGATGACATCGCGCCAACCGTCGCAGGCGTAGGCTTCCAGTTTGAAGGCAACGGCGTGCCAAACGCGAGGTGTCCCAACACGTGCGGCGCTGCCGCACTCCAAGGCAACGCCTTGGCAGGATTCGCCTTTGCTTCACGGCGAGGACGCACGACGAGCGCGGTGTTATTCAACAATCCAGGATTAGACTTGAATTGCTCGGGCGATACCAAGTGCTTGTCGAAATCCTCGACTTTGCCTCCGCACACGCTCAACTCCAACATGGGCAAAATCGCAATCCCAACCGCGTGCAGCACATTCATCGCACCGTTCACTTCCTCCGCCGTTGGCTTGTCCACACCACGATCGTCCTCGCCGGTGGATTCTCCCCTATCCGCACGCTTGGGCGACTTAGGCGGAGTATCGAGACGCAGCGCGCTCAATGACTCCACCGCGCCCGCCTCCTCCGCTAGTTCTTCATCCCCCATCTCCTCCTCGTCCTCTTCGTCATCAAAATCATCTATACCGTCCGCAAAGTACGCCTCACCATTCGATCCCAAGCGCATCGTCAAATCGGTGAGCGTTCCGTTCACCGTTACCGTCACAACCTTGGCCGCCGGCACGCGTAAGAAGCTCTGCGCGTTTCCAAACCGGACATAAAACGGCGATGCGCGCAGCGCACCGTCGGGCTGTCTAATCACTATAGTATCTACGCATCACAAGAAACATTCGCGCACCGCACCACGCATGCATGGTCAGTCAAGGCGACACATACGCGACGAATCACCGTCGGGATCTCGCACGGCACGCGCACCATCGCCATCGCATAGCACGCACCTATGGCGCCGCCTTGCGACGGTAACACCGTGCTCACCGCGGCGACGGAGCCACCGACGGTACCTACGGCGACAGAGCCCGCGACGTCGCGGATTTTCCGCAGTCGGCGCATGGTGGTGTCCATCGCGAGCGTCGATGTGACGACTCTGGTGGTTGGTGACTGGTGGCTTTTTCGGGACGTCGAACGGATGTTGATGTTGAATTTTCTACGCGTATGTGTGATTGCGAATGTGTGTCTATCGTATCGTCGTTATGGGTCTTGATTTTTCTTGAGGCACCGCGGCGGCGGCTGACGATTTACGCGGCGGCAAAGGCGGTGGTGCTTTGGGATTTCGCGCACGCGCGCGTGCGAGCGTGCGCACGTAACGCCGCCGACATGTCCTCTGGCTTGCACGGGAAATCACTGATTTGGTCGCACGACTCTAGCGTCATTTGTGGGCGCTGTTTGGCGTGGTAAATGAACAGCTTGCCGGTGACCAACGCGTAGTTTTGGCTCAGGCCCGAGTATCGGTGGTGAATCAAACTCTGAATGCGTTCCGATTCGGCGCTGTCATCCGTATCGATCCAGAGATTGAACGGCTGCTTCTTCGTGCCGGCGAAAATGCACACTCCCGTGATAGGCTGAGGTGTGTTCATTTTGTAGCGCACGAATGACATGATACCGTCGTACAAGGAGAAATTCGTCGGCTGAAAGTCCACGAGAATCGTCGCAGTTTCACGTGCGGCGGCCGCAGCCATCAACTTTTTGTAATCGTGTTGCGGATTAATCACGTCATCGGCGAGACCGAGATGCTGCCAGTGACGGAAATCTTCGATGAACATTTCGCGTTGATGCCACCAAGGTAAAAGTTGGCCGTAATTACGCTTGTATTCTGAAAACCAGGCTAAGTCTTGCGTCGGGCACCAAATTCCGCGCATTTCCTCACACGCCAGCTTTTCAGCCAACGCCATTTCCCCGTGGTACAATCGCGAGCGTCCATGCTTGGTGAAGTACGCAGAATTTCCACTCATCAACGCATCGACATTGATATTCGTGCCATCCTTCCACACGTACGCGAGCAATCGCCCGTACGCGTCGACCGAGACCTCGCGCGCGCGTTCGATGGAGCCTTCGTTTTTCATCGAAACGTCAAATTCGATATCGACGGGAACATCACCGCATCGACCATCGTTCGCCGCACCAAGACGCTTCTTAAACCACGAAGCAGCGTCGATGCCCGCCGCCGTGACTGGTTTGTACGGTGCCAATTCCTTCTTTTGCTCGTTCGCTTCCTCGGCGTCGACAAACACCATCCGTACCGTCACTTCTTCCCATTCCGCGGTGGAATCCGCGTCGAGCTCTTGTTCGACGGGCATTGGCACAGGAAACTTTTCTGACACCGTTGCGTCGTCCCAACCATCGCGCGTGGCTGAGCGTACTTGTCCACCAGATGGATTGAGCTTCACTTTGAGCGTGCGGCCGTCGACAACCTTGGTGACGAGACATCCGCGAATGTGCGGGCCGTGAAACGTGTGCATGGGTGCGTGTAGTTGCTGTGCTTTGTCGTGCGTGATTGAATGTTCGTTCGCGTGTGCGTGTGCGTGCGCGAGTGAGGCTTGAGAGCGTCAAATTATGACGTCCCGCTCTCTCGGCGTCGGACGGTGCGACGACATAGGCATTACACGTACAGCAAAGTCCCGAGCGCGATCGCCGTGAGCGCGACGGAAAAGTTATCATCTACAAAATCCGTCAGCGGCAATGATTCCACCAGCGCGCACGCGCACGCAATCACCGCTGTTGATACATACGTCGCGCCAACGACATCGACGAATCCAAACGCGTCAAAGTACGCCAACAATCCGCTCGCCACGACAAATCCACCGATAATAAATCCAATACTCCCCGCAAAGCTCTTCTGCACGTTCCATGGCAAAGGATTCCCCGAACCAAATCTTCGACCAATGATATCCGCGAACCCATCGCCGCCGCACATCATCGCCAGAGCGACGAGTCCCACGGGCGACGTTCGCCAATACGCCCCGGCGCACGCCGCGAGCACGACGGTGTAATACAACGGACCCTTCAACAGCTCCTCTCGCCCACCTTCGCGCGACACAGCCTTGACGGCGTTGGCGTTATCAATCAACCCACTCCCAATGCCGAACAACCGCGCGCCCTGGGCGAGAGGGATAAACGCAGCGAACCATCGAGCGTCGACGCTCGCGCTAAAGAGCGGCCACGTCGCGGCGTAAAACGTCCCGCTCGTAATGTGCACCAGCTTACGACTCAGCGCGCTCGAAAACACCCCACGTTTCGCCAACGCATCGAATGCTTTGACCCAGACGAACGCACCGACGGTGGTGAGCGCTGCGGCGCACGCGTCCCGCGTCGGCGCGTCGAGCGCGGATGCCGCGCGCGCGACCCCATCGATCGCTTCGGGCACGCCTCTCGCCGCACACATCCCGCCTCGAGCCACGCGCGCGGTCGCACCGCACGCGCGCAACACCGACGCATCCTCCGCGTGCGCGCGCGCGCGATCGACCGACCGCATCGCGCGTATCGCGCCCGCGCGCGCGGCGTCAACGATGGGCGACTCGCCCGCGCCGAGCCTCTCGCGAGCGCTCGCGCCCCGCGCGCGCGGCGCCCCGTGCGCGCGCGGCGGCACGGCGATGCGATGTGATGCGCGCCACGCCGCGCGCATGTCACCGACGCCGCGCGTCGCACGATGGCGGCCGCAAGGGGCGATGATGACGACGAATGTGTTGGGGGGCGTCTGTTGACGCACCATTCACCGACGCGGGTTCGACGCGCGACGCGTATACGATGTACGTCGCGCCGCGCCGCGATGGTCCACCGCTCGCTCTCGTCGCCGCTCGCTCGATTTCGTCGCTCGCGTGCGTCGCCGCCGCGTCCGGCATCGCCGCGCGCATCGCCGCGCGCGCAGCCGCCGCCACTGACGCTTTGGTTTCCGTCCGCTCGCGCAGGTTTAAACGCCGGGATTGGAACTATTTGCACAAACCCGACGGGTCGGCGAGCGATTCCGACAGTGATGGATCCGTGGAGTCCGCGGGCGACGCCGTGGGGTCGTCGTCGAGCGACAGCGAGGACGATGGAGAGGTTGAGGTTGAGGAGGAGGAGGCGAGCGAAGACGCCGACGTCGAGCGACGGGACGCCGCCAAGGCGGATATTCGCGCGAGATACGATCACGCGGAATCGCAGATTGCGAGTGTGTTATCTGGAGCGAGTGATGAGAAGTTGAATGTCGCGGCAAAGTGTCGGGCATGTCCTGGGACGTTGTTATTGAGCGCGGCGGCGTTGACCACGCACGCGGCGTCGAAAAAGCACGTCAAGAATCTCAAGCGGTTGGGGAAGCATGGGGACGACGGGTACGTGTGTTTTTACCCAGCGGTGCAAGAGGACGATGGGGTAGTGAGTGATGGTGACGCCGAGACGCACGCCGAGCGATTAGCGCGTTTGCGAACGCAGAAGATTCTCAAGGCGGAGCAGGGCGTAGGCGGAGCCAAGGGTGGTAAATTTTCCCTCGACCAATTCGACGACTCGGATGATGACGACGACGACGACGATGATGGTTCAGATAGCGACGCGATGACGAGACGCGCGGCGAGGAAAACGCTCATCAAGGAAATAGAGGCGAAGAAAGAATTCAAGACGGCGGAGAAACGTTCGAGACGTCACGCGCAAAGTAAGCGCTTGAAATCGGCGACGAAGAAAAAATCCAAACCGGGCAAGCGTCAACGACAAGCGATGAAAGCCGATGGCGCTGCGGAGTAGATTATGATGTGATTACATGTGTCACTTTACATGTTACAAGCTATGTGTCGCAACCGTCGCCGCGCGCACGACGACGGTGGGTGATGTGTTTCTTTGTGATTTCGTTACTTGATTTCGCTCTCCAGCGCTTCACCCGGGAGCGGTTGCTCCTTGTCCACGTATACGCCCGGCATGGCGCCGCGCGCGTCATCGCCTTCGGACGATTCCGGTGGCGTCGCCGACGCGTCTTGCCGCTCACCATCGCTCGCACCCGATCCTGATCCCGGAAACGACGCCGAATCTCGACGCCACAACAGCGCCGGTCGCGGCGCGTCGTTCTTCGCCAAGTACAACCCGCACGCGTTACACAGCGACCCAACGCCATCCTTATCCTTACGCCAGTACGGCGTATCCATGGACTTGCAATTCACACACACCTTTGCCTCTTTCGGCTTGGATGATTTCCGCGACGACGTCGGCGCCTTGACGACGCGATTCCCGGACGTCCCGCTCGCCTTCATCGATTTGGTCTTCGTCGCCTTCGTCGCCTTGGTCTTCGTCGTCGTCGTCGCCCCACCACCCATCGCCCGTCGCGCACTCGTCGCTTCACCATGCATCACGCCGCCGCCGCCGCCGTGATGATGATGATATCGATGCCCCAGCGGCGACGACATCCCCCCGACCGTCGCCGCCCCGCCCGCGACGCCGCCCGCGCCCAGAGCGGCGGCGCCAAACGCCCCCGGATGAAACGCCCCCGCCTGCACATACGCCGCCATATACGCCGCATAACTCGCCATCATCTGCGGCCCCATAGCGATGAACATCGCCTGTTGCTGCCTCGACACCTCCGCGAGCGTCAGCCGAGCCTTCTCCTCCGCCTCCGCCTCCGCCTCCGCGCCCGCGCGACTCGCCCGCCTCTGCTCCCCGACCCCGCCGTCGCCCATCGCGTCGCCACCACCAGTCGCCGCCGCCGCGCCGCCGCCGCCGCCGCGCTCGTGTCGACCTCCATGCGCCGCGTCCACCGCCGCCATCACGCACGCACGCACGCACACGCACCAATCAGAATCACACACACCACGATACGATGGGTGATTCAATAATCGAACGAATCACCCACGACTTTTGCGATCGATCCTCGAGGATGCGCCTTCGCGTGCCTATGGTGTCCCTAAAGCGCGATGGTTGAATCGAATCGAACAACGCGTGCGGCGTGTTTTCTTTTCTTTTTTTTTTTGCGCACCTCGTCCCG
>Ga0181595_10005619_pt1 | contig 11036 bp, 9 predicted proteins | sample 041ome_7_FD_145604 | JGI IMG/M metagenome (GOLD analysis project Ga0181595, IMG submission 145604) | Coastal salt marsh microbial communities from the Groves Creek Marsh, Skidaway Island, Georgia - 041401AS metaG (spades assembly) | ecosystem: Environmental > Aquatic > Marine > Intertidal zone >...
TTGCCAATCAAAACCTCTCTCTCTCTCTCTTTCTCTCTCATTGATTAATACATGACTGGTGGAGCAAAACGAGAGGCAGAATCTTTGAACGATAGTAGTAAAAACCACGACGACGACGCTTTAAAGAAGAAAAAGAAGGTTGAAGAAAACATCATCGTCGTCACGACGATGAGTAATACGAATGAAAATAAGATCGATGAGGATTTACACTCTCGACAATTGGCCGTGTACGGACGCGAATCCTTTCGAAAACTAGTGGGCGCGAAAGTATTAATTTCCGGTTTGAACGGCTTAGGCGCGGAAGTCGCGAAGAACGTCATCTTAGCCGGGGTGAAGAAGGTCACTTTGAGCGATGATTGCGACGCGACGATGAGCGATCTGGCGAGTCAGTTTTATTTGACTGAGGAAGATTGCGGGAAAAATCGAGCGGAATCGTGCGCAGCGAAACTGCAAGAGTTGAATCCAGCCGTGGAAGTGGTGACGGTAATGACTAAAGATGTCACGGAAGACGTGCTGTTGGCGCACGACGTCGTGGTCGTGTGCGACTCGTCGTTGCACTCGCAACAAGACTGCGAAAAGTGGGACGAGATTTTACGCAAAGAGAAAGGCAAGGCGTTTATTAAAGGCGACACGAAAGGCGTGTTTGGGTCGGTGTTTTGTGATTTCGGGGATTCGTTTACGGTTGTCGATCAAGACGGGGAAGAGCCGAAGACGTGCATCATCGCTTCCATTTCCAACGAGCATCCGGCGTTGGTTACGTGCACGGACGACGAACGCGTCGAGTTAGAGGAAGGGGATTTGGTCACATTTTCAGAGGTGAAAGGGATGAACGAGTTGAACTCAATCAAGGAAGGAGTGAAGATCAAGTCGGTCAAAAAGCACGGGTTCGAGTTGGACATCGACGCGAGTAAGTTCTCGCAATACGTGGGTGGAGGCATCGCCACGCAAGTCAAGTTGCCGAAAGAGATGAAATTCAAATCTTTCGCGGACTCGTTGAAAGAACCGGGGGAGTTTTTGTTGTCTGATTTCGCAAAAATGGAGCGCTCGCCGCAAATTCACTTGATGTTTTTAACCTTAGAGGCGTGGAAAAGCAAGAATGGCGGTCAGTTACCGCAACCCGGGAGCGATGCGGATGCTGCCGCGTTCGTCGCGTTGGCGAAAGACGAAGTCAACGCGCAGTACAAATCGGTCGAAGAAGTGGACGAAAAATTATTCGCGACGTTTGCAAAGACGTGCAGAGGCGACATTTCGCCCATGGCAGCTATGTTTGGTGGCATCATCGGTCAAGAAGTCGTCAAAGCGTGCACCGGGAAGTTTACGCCGTTGAATCAGTTTTTCTATTTTGATTCGTGCGAATCGTTGCCGGAAAAGTTAGAAGAGGCGGATTTGAAACCGACTGGTTCTCGATACGACGGTCAAATCCAGTGTTTTGGACAAGCTACGCAGGCGATCATGGAGAAGCAAAATGTCTTTTTGGTCGGCGCGGGCGCGTTAGGATGTGAATTCATCAAGAACCTAGCGTTGATGGGCGTTTCCTGCGGCGCCTCGGGTGAAGGTAAACTCACCATCACCGACGACGACATCATAGAAAAGTCCAACTTATCGAGACAGTTCTTGTTTCGCGATTGGGACATTAAACAACCGAAATCGACGTGCGCGACGAATGCGGCAAAGAAAATCAACTCGAAGTTGAATGTCACCGCGTTGCAAAACCGAGTGAGTCCAGATACCGAAGAAGTCTTTGACGATGAGTTTTGGGGTGGTTTAGACGTCGTCGTGAACGCGTTGGATAACGTCAACGCGCGTTTATACGTCGACTCTCGATGCGTATACTTTGAGAAGCCGTTGCTAGAGTCTGGAACCTTAGGTACCAAGTGCAACACGCAAATGGTCGTTCCGCACTTGACGGAGAACTACGGCGCGTCCAGAGATCCCCCGGAGAAGTCTGCGCCCATGTGCACTTTGCACTCGTTCCCGCACAACATCGATCACTGCTTAACTTGGGCCCGATCAGAATTCGAAGGCTTGTTTGAAAAATCCCCTGCCGAGGCGAACGCGTACCTTTCCAAACCGGACGAATACGAGTCGAACGCGCGCGCGAACGCGGACGCGAGCATGCGCGAAAACGTTGAGAAAATTTCGCAGTGTCTCATTCACACGCGGTGCGCGACATTTCAAGAGTGCATCAACTGGGCGCGCTTACGATTTCAAGAATACTTCCACGATAGAGTCGCGCAATTGACGTTCACCTTTCCCGAAGACGCCGTGACGTCAACCGGGAACGCGTTCTGGTCCGCGCCGAAACGATTTCCGAAACCGGTCATCTTCTCCGAGAAGGACGACGGGCACGTCAATTTGCTCAAAGCCATGGCGATTTTGAAAGCTGAATTACACGGCGTTACCGTCGGTGTTCCATCCGCAGAAGTTCGAGGAGATGAGAAAGCGATGAATAAAATCGTTGTCGAGATGGCGGCGAAAGTAGAAGTCCCAGTGTTTGTACCGAAAGACGGCGTGAAGATTGAAACCGATCCGACCAAGAAAGAAGGCGACAACGATGATAACGGCATGGGTGGCGTCGAAGACGATCAAATCATCGACGATTTGCTCACGCAATTGAACAACGTGCGTACAAGTGACTTGAAAGGCGACGCGGAGTACCGCTTGTCCGTCATCGAGTTTGAAAAGGATGACGATACGAACTTCCACATGGAATGCATCGCCGGGTTGTCGAACATGCGCGCGCGAAACTACGACATTGCTGAAGTTGACAAGCTCCAAGCGAAGTTGATCGCTGGTAGAATCATTCCAGCTATTGCAACGACCACTGCAATGGCGACTGGTTTAGTCTGCTTGGAGTTGTACAAAGTCATTCACAAAGCTCCTTTGGAGAGCTTTAGAAACACTTTCGCCAACTTGGCGTTGCCGTTGTTTGCGATGGCTGAACCAATCGCGCCAAAGTTCCAAACGTACAAAGACGAAAAGTGGAGCTTGTGGTCGCGATGGATCATCGAGAAAGATTACACCGTGCGAGAACTTTTAAAATACTTCGAGGACAAGGAATTGGAGTGCTATTCTGTTTCCTACGGCCCGGCGTTGATTTACAACGCCATGTTTCCCAGACACAAAGAACGCATGGATCAAAAACTCTCTGAATTGGTACAAACGGTTGGGAAAATCACGTTCCCAGCGAAACGAAAGCACTTTGATTTAATAGCCGCCACGGAAACGACCGAAGGCGAAGATATCGACGTTCCGTTGATTTCAATCGTGTTTAGATAAAAAGAAAAATTACGTAAAAACAACACACAACACAGACACACATTTTAATATTAACCATACTTAGAACCTAATGAATCAAAATCCGATCCACACTGCATGTATCTACAACACTAGTACCTATAATAACTATCACGAAAGCTCTATAACTTAAAATCGCGTGGATCTCGCCAGAAACGTTTCCTTCCTTTGATCTTCCGGTTTCGTGCTCGAAGTGAATAAAGAGGAGTACACGGAGGCGGTGGCGCCTTGCGGCATGTGCTTTGGATCGGTCGCTTTGAACGATTTCTTTGCCTGCTCTGCGCTCACGTCGTCGCATCCGTTCTTTCTTTTATTGTTATTGTTCGTGCTATCTTCTTCTACGTCATTATCACCCACATTATCAGCTTTATTGTTCTTCTTCTTCTTCGCGTTCTTCTTCTCCTTCTTTTCCTTCTTCATCAAGTTTTCCTTCTCCAACTGTTCTTTCATAGCCTCCAAAACATCTCCAGTTGGATTAATAGGAATAAATGGTGGAGCGTCTTTCAAGCTCACTCCGTCGTTCATCTCTTCGCAACTCTCTTTCGCCTCTCGAATGGCTTTTTCAGAGACGACGACGCCGCTCGGTCGCAACACGACGAACTTCGTCTTGCCGTTGAAATCCAACCCGGTCAGAGGACAAGAAAACACTCCTTTCTCAATCGTCGGTCGAAAACTGTTATTCTTTTTGTGAACATCGTCTTTATTCTTCTTATTCATCTTTTCCTTCGCTTCTTCTTCTTTTTTGTGAAACTTACACGTCACCAGTGCTTTCAACCCGGTCACGTGTTCAATCCTCATCGGCAACGGCGTCTTCTCCACCGCTTTGCGTTGCAAACACTTCAACACCGCCTCTTTATTGTACAAGTTTCCAATCAAATCGACGACTATTCCATCCTCGATCGTCGAATCTAACATCTCCTCCGTCAGCGAACAGTTGAAATATCTCGACAGCTCGTCTTCTTTCTTATCGAAATCTCTCACCGTCGATTGACTCGAAAAGCTCACAAACCCACCCAAAGTTTCCTTCTTTTTCGCAAACGGATTGTCGTTGTACATCTCGAGATAGGCAGATCTGGATTCCGCTCCGGTCGCGCCGCCATCGCCGCCACCGCCGAGTAAAGAGACGTGAAGGATAAAGTGGTCGTTGTTCTGAACGCCTAATTGGCGCAACGATGGTAAAGACGACGACGATTGAAGATGATGGTTGTTGTTCTTGTTGGAAAATGAAATTGGAAACATTTGCCCGGTACGCGTTGAGCGCAAATTGATTCCCTCCAGGTTTCGACCATCATCACTATCACCCATTAAAGAGGACAACACATCGCTCACCACAAACGTTTCTAAATCCACGGAAATAGCTTTAATCGTTTTAGCATCGCTTGTCGTCACGAACACTTGTTCGTTCATCTTCTTCTTCTTCTTATTAGGTGTTTCCGTCGTCCTTTGAAAGTGAGGAGGAAAAGAAGAAATTTTTCTTCTTCTTCCATTCTTCATTCATAAACAAACGCGCTATTAACACCATTAGAACCATTAGTTATCATAACTCTTCTTGGATATAGAAAGAGAGAGTGTTTGTGTGTTATTGTTTGAGAGAGAGAGTGAAATAAAGAATCGCAAAAGTCTCTCGTCGTCCTCGCTCTTGGTATTATTCATCACATTCCTTTTGCACAAAATCACCTACCGGGGAAATCCCCAATTTCCTCCTCCTCATTATGTTAGTAAACATGAAAATACTCTACGCGACAGAAACTGGAAACGCCCGGGACGTCGCGGAACGCGTGGCGAGAGAATGTTCCAGACAAAGTATAAATAAAATATCGCTCGCATCGATCGATGCGTACGATGCGAGACAGTTACCGAAAGAAGACAAAAACATTCTCTTATTCGTCTGTTCGACGATGGGTCAGGGCGATCCACCGAAATCGTTCGAAAAATTCTGGAAATTTTTGCTGAAGAAAAATTTACCTCTCTCAACCTCTCTGTTAAATCTTAAATTCGCGGTGTTTGGTCTGGGAGATTCCTCGTACGAGAAGTATAACTTCGTGGCGAAGAAGTTATTTCGACGGTTGGAACAATTAGGAGGTAAAAGCGTGATTGAGTTAGGGTTAGGGGACGATCAACATTTTAGCGGGTACGACGGCGGTTTGGACCAGTGGTTGGAAACGTTGTACGTGAAGATTTTTGGAAGTGAGTTTTATCGAGAGAAGATTATTGGGTTTAAGGATAAGTTGGACGTGTGTCCAGTAGAAGTGAGCGTCGTCGTTCGCGATGGTGATGGTGTTGGTGTTGGTAGTGCGGATGGAGTAAACGACGACGACGACGCGCCGGTGGAAACGCGAAGAGGGGTGATGCGCGCGGTGGATTCGATGGCGACGGAAGAGGTCTCCGACGATAACAACGGTACGTATTGGCGCGCATTGGAAGTGATAAAGAACGAGTGTTGTACTTCAGAGAGCGCGGTCAGACAGGTACATCACATCGAATTGGATAACAGGTACACGGACGTGCACGATTTCAGCCCGGGAGAGGTGTTGGAAGTTTTGCCGTGTTCGCGCTCTGCTATTGGACGAGAGGTTTTGGATTTGCTCACGAATTCAATCGTCGTAAAAGACGGTGATAATGGATACCGAGCAATCTTGGATGCTGAGAACTTGGTCGTGTCGGTATCATCGTCGGGGTCTTCATCCAAAAACAGTCGTTACATCTGTCGCGCGAAATATCTCGTCGCGTACTTTCTCGATTGTTTCTCGGCATCGCCTCGATCGTACTTCTTCGAAGTGTGCGCGTATTTTGCCAAAGATCCGCTCGAAAAAGAAAAGTTGCAGCATTTTGCCTCCCCGGAAGGACGCGCGGATTGCTATCAATACTGCCAACGCGAGAGACGGTCGGTGAAAGAGTTTTTCGAGGAGTTCACCTCGGTAAAACTTCCGTTGGAGTGGTTACTTCACGTGGCGCCAAAATTGAAAGCGAGACAGTTTTCAATCTCATCTTCGCCGAGTCAACACAAAAATAGCGATGGAACGCACGTTGATTTAATATCGATTACCGTCGCAGTCGCAAAATGGACAACGCCTCTAAAACGTCTCCGTTCCGGTTTGTGTTCGACTTGGATGGCGGAGAAATTAAGTACCAGCGATGTTGTCTACGCGAGGGTTGTCAAGAGCGGTGGTTTGCCGTATTCACATACAGGGTCTATGATCTTGATTGGACCAGGTACTGGTGCCGCACCGTTTCGTTCATTCATACTGGAACGATGTTCGCGTCGCAACTTTGACGATAAAATTCTCATGTTCTTTGGGTGTCGAAGAAAAGCGGAGGATAACTTGTACGAGACTGATTGGGAAAACGTCGAAAAGTGGTCTCAAGGCAACATCAAAGTCGTCACTGCTTTCAGCCGAGAGCAGGAGAATAAAGTATACGTCCAGGATAAAATTCGAGGCGACTCTTCGAAGGAAGTGTGGGATTTAATCTCTCGCTGCGAGGCGAAGATTTTTGTCGCCGGGTCGTCCGAGGATATGCCGGCGCGAGTCCGCGAGGCGATTCGAGATGTTTGCGCGAAAGAAGGCGGCATGGACAAAGAAAGCGCGACTCGATACATCGCCGAATTAGAAGCCAAGAGGAGGTACTTCGTCGAAGCGTGGTAGAAATTATATTATATGTACAGTACGGTAGTTAGATTTTTAGATAGTGTTTGTATGTTTGTATGTAGTACTGGTAGTTCTTTGTAAGTACAAAACGTTGAATAGCTCCAAATCTGCTTTATGGATAGATGCTTACGGATACTCGCATCCTGTTTGCTGAACTGTGACCAACATGCTCGTATCGATGCCCAACGCGTTCGCTTTTTTCTTCATCGTTTCGACGAGTTCCTCGGAAACCTCCTTCTCTCTCGTAAACAGCCACAAGCCGCCTTGATTACGCACGTTATTGGCGCTTTCCGTGGTGCACAAACCGTCGGAAACAAAAATCGTAGGTTGACCTCCAGAAATAATGGCCCACCCCTCTTCTTCTTCGTACGCGACGATCCAATAATCGCCGTATAGTGCTCTCGGCACGAATTTCGGACCGACCTTCAGTTTACTTTTGACGTCGACGTCGGGTATGAACGCGTTCAAGACCATATCTTCGTTGGAAGGCTCACCTTCCACCGAACCTTTTCGAGCAAAATTAAACACGTCCAACGTCGTCGGAGACGTCACGGTATACACCGCTCTCACGCAGAAAAGTTCGTCGACTGGTTGATACCTGTTTGGAAGTTGCGCTTGGACGTACCAAGGTTTCGAGGCGTACGCTTCGATGCTTACGTCTGAAACCGTTGGAACTGGCGGGCACCTTCTTGCTTGTGTGAACCAACCTCCCGCAAGAGCCGGGGTGACGAACGAGGATGCACAAGCCGCGATTGCTAAGAGTGCAACGAGGAGTGAGGACGAGGCAAAATCGTTCTTTCGTCTTAAACAACAACGCGTTTGCAGCATGATTTGGTTTCAATGATGATCCGAGAATGCAGCAAACGCGCACAAAAGTAAAGTATTTTTTGTATCTCGTTGCATCGACACGCTCGTATTTTTTGCATAAAACTCGACCTTTTTAACTAAAAACTACTTTCACTAATTTCTACGACTACATCAACTAAAGTCATCCTCTCGGACGCCACTAAACACACCTTTGACTTTCTCAGCGATCGCAGAAAACGCCTTGTGCGGTTCTTTTCGCATGCCTTTATGCGAGACCCAGAGCTGGACTTTATTCGGAAGTTTTTTGGCGATGACGGCGGCGGCGATGTGTTCGATGTTGAAGTTATGCACCGGATCTTTCCACCCGCTTCGGTCGGAATGACCGGACCATGCCAACGCGTGACCGCAATTGGTCGTGTTGCATAAACCAAACACAGTCACGCAATCGCACTGTCGAGTTAAATACAACAGAGTGGAAAAGCCCGTCGTCGGCGTTTTATCGTACTTGTGTTTCGCTCCGTGCGTTTCTTTTGTGAGTTTCTTTAAACACACGACGCCGCGGTGCGATTCGCCTTTAATAAATCTCAACGATTTCACCGGTTTATGTTTCAACTTTTGGTTCAACTTCACGCACCACGGCTGAGGACTTCTGTGCGAACACGTGGAAAACATCAACCAGTTTTCCTGATTCTTCGCGTACGAAATCGAATGATCTAACCCGATGTTCACCAAAGCCGCGGTGATGGCTCTCACGTCCGTTCTCGATCCCATATCTTTCGCGTCTCGACTAAACTTTTTCGGCGCGTTGTGCCCATTCAATCGAATAACCCAATCGTGCGCTTCTATTTGCATCCCAGCGCCACCGACGGATAAGTGCCCGGTTGGAAAAACCAACGCGCACGACCCTTTCAGAAAACCCGTGTTTTCTCGTTGATACGCGGACGTGTCCACGCACTCCTCCGGTTCTTTCCCGCTCACTTTCTCCAAAACCTTTCGAAACAACTGCACCTCTTTATTTTCTTTTTCTTTTTGGTCGTCCTCTTCATCGTTGTTGCTCCTGTCAAAGTCGAAATCCGCGTACCGTCCCCAGCTCGCGTCTCGGTTGTGTTGCAACACCGGAAAGCACTTATTCACTTCAACCGGTTTTTCATCTTCGTTTCTCCCTCTCGCATACGTCGTCGTCGCGGATGATGATGACGCTTTACTTTCGTCTTCTTCTCCTCCTTCTTCTTCCATGTGCTCCATCACTTCTTTCAAATCTTCCTTCCATTCGTTTTCTTCGTTCGTGTTTTCCCTCAGCATCTGTTCCAACTTTTCGATTTCTTTCTCGTGGTCGCCGTCGGAGTAGACGGAACGGAGAACGAAATAAAGAATCACAATCAGAAGTTTTACGACGAGGAACAGTTTCAATCGTCGTTTATTTTTCGGAGTGAAAAAAGGAGGAGAGGTGGAAGGAGACATATCACGTTTTCGAGTGGACGACTTTATCTCTCGCGTTCATGCGCGCGTACGAAAGAGAGAGAGAATGGAGAATTTTGGGGAACTTTTCTCTCCAAAATTCATCACTTTTTACGCGCACGAATACATAACAAAGACGCAAGCAAAACATGAGCGCTTCTTTCAAAACCTGCTGCGTTCAGAAAGGGCTCAGAGCGAACGTTTCCGTTGAACGAGTTGGACGACGTCACGGGCGACGACAGAATAATAATAATTTTAATAATAGTAATGAGAAGAAGAGCAACACCAAGAGAATCATCAACGACGGTTTTAGGAGACAACGGGTACGAGTAAAAGTAACATCAGCGGCGGGAACGACGGGAAATGGCGATGATGATGAAGAAACAATAAAAGTTATCCTGAAAGTACCGGATATGATGTGCGAAGGATGCGCGGAATCCGTCACGAACGCGTTGGAAAGTAGCGATTCTTTCGCCTCCTCCTCCTCTGTGAAAGGAGAGATTTCGATCGATTTGGAGACAAAGTTCGTCACGGTGAGCGTAAAAGGGTGCGCGTCGGCGGTTGAAGCGATGGGGAAGATACCAGAGTTTGTGCAAGCGCTGAAAGAGAACGGATTCGACTCGGAGCCGGTGTTTGATTAACAATAATAATAATAATTTTAATTGATGTGTATTAGTAGAGAAGAAAATAGTTTTGGTAATAGTATTACAAGAAGAGTGCGACGATGATTCTACACTTCGCACTCGAACGCGAGCATGTTCAAGCTCTGTCTGGTCTGAAGAATTTCCGGCGACGACAGGGCGGTTAACTTCTTGGTCGGTTGAACGCGCTTCTTGATATCATCCTTTTCATTTTTTGGAGAAAATGATGAAGACGCCTTTTTCTTTGTCGACCCCGTCGAGCGGATGGTTTTCGTACCAGAGAGACCCGGATGTAAATGAGATGGCGGCGGCGTAGCCGGAGGCGTTCTTTTTGAAGTTTTATTGTTATTGTTGTTATTATTATTGAGCACATTCTCTAACGCGCTTTCCAACCTCGCGCACCTTTCTTTCAACTCGTCGAGTTCTTTTTGCATCAAGAGTTTCTCCATCTCCTTCTGCTCTTTCTCCACGACCGAAACGTACGATAAAGAAGAAGAAGGAGGAGAAGACATTTTTGACCTTTGGTCTTCTTCCTTTTCAAACAGTTTCGCCATCAAATCTTTCGATGATGATGATGTTGATGATGATAAACACGGCGGTTTACCCGGCGGCATCGGCGGATTGACAACAACTCGTGAAAATGTTTTTGTATTCTTTTTTTTTTCTTCCTCTTGATCTTCGGAAGAGGAAGAATAAGCGTTTTCGTTTACCTCCGTGTCCTCCTCCTCCTCCTCCGAGGAAAAAGAATTGATGTTCTTCTTCTTCTTCTTCTTCTTCTTGGTATCATCATCATCATCGTGAACATCATCATCTTTATCGTTTTCGTCATCTCTTTTATATAATCCAGCCAGCTTCAGAAAGGATGATGCGTTTTTGACTTCTTCTTCGTTTACGTTTTTAGCAGATCGATGATGACGCGATGATGCGTTGGATGTTTTTCGGTTGGTGTTTGACGGAGCGAAAGGAGGAGGCGACACAAAAGTCGCTGCCATCGCGTCGTCAATGAGCAAACAAACAACGATAATGAAAACGAATGCGTGTGTGTGTGTGTGCGCTCGCGCGCGTGTGTGCGCTACCTTTGGAGAGAGAAGAAGTGAAGATGAAAAGTTTTTTTCTCGTTTCCACAAAATCGAAGCGTTTTCACAAAACGAAAGACAAAAACAAAACCCTAAATTAATTTTTTATG
>Ga0181595_10005635_pt1 | contig 11015 bp, 9 predicted proteins | sample 041ome_7_FD_145604 | JGI IMG/M metagenome (GOLD analysis project Ga0181595, IMG submission 145604) | Coastal salt marsh microbial communities from the Groves Creek Marsh, Skidaway Island, Georgia - 041401AS metaG (spades assembly) | ecosystem: Environmental > Aquatic > Marine > Intertidal zone >...
CTGGGTTGGATAGTGCCAATCCGACAGCTGCAGAACAGACTGCAGGTATTGCCATTCGTGCTGATATTGACGTGGCTGCTCTCGATGCAACGCAAGACGGTATTGTCGATATCTCGGTGTTACATCCGTTATCTTCAGTCGCGAAAAGCAAGAGCAATCCGCGTCCGGAAATTACTTAGAAGAATCAGATCAGCTATTCTGCCGATTAGATCAGCTATCTCGCAACGAGGAATTCCAAGAAAAAATTAAAAACACTGAGTGGGACATCATTATCATGGATGAGGACCATAAACTTTGAAATGCGCATCGTCACAGCAACCGCATGGTGCCGGAGTGGTGATCAGAACCAGGCCCATGAAAGACGGCTTGCCCGGCGGGTTATTCGTAGGTGCTAGATTTCCAAGCAGCAACATTATTGGGCGTTGGTAGGAAACATCATAAAGTATCCTCCTATTATGGTTCTGAAACCATCCCTGATGTCTGGAAATAGATCTGTACCTTCGTGTCTGCAAAACACTTTAGGCGGATGCCATTTTCATTAAGGAATTGCACAACGCCAAATGGCAATACAATGTCAGCCAAACCTTCGTCGTGTTTTTGGGTGAAATCGTTAGGTGTAGAGGGTGATGCTCGCCAGTACTCTAATGTTCTGGCCGTAAGTGGGAGGGAAACCATCGACTTCATGACTGCCTGGTGGGCGCATCCCCAACCTATATTATGCAAAAAAAAACTCCGCCAAAGTGGCGGAGTTTTTTATGGGATTGTACCTAACCTAATTAGACACTATCTACCGGATGTATCTTCGTTAGCAGCGTACCAAATGAATAGACCAAAAGCGATCTTATTTAGTACGTCCGCCAAGTTATAAACTATGTTTAGGGTGCCCATGTCTGTGCCGCCCGCTAGATAACCAAGGAAGTAACCTATAGGGTAGATAGCCCATCCTATTGTAACTGTCCATTTCATCAGGTTGTACGATTTCTGTACAGCCGGGGTTGCTTCGTTGGCTGCAACGCGACTTGCCTCACCGGCAAATATTTCGAATAGAATATAGGCCCAACCAATCATTCCAATAACGAAACCAACCGTTGCATTTAAGTAGCCAGCCTCACCCATGTAGCCTGGAACTAACATCACGAGAGTACCGATTAAAAGTTTCCAGAAAACGCTTCCCGCAACTTTTGTGATGGCTGAAAGAATGAGGTAAAACTCAATCATCAGTAATGGAACTGTTAGTAGCCAGTCAATGTAGCGAAAATCAGTGGGAGTGTTGCCTGTGCTGACCCATACTTCTCTCATGTAAAAGTAGTGAAACGCTGCAATGAATGTAACAAGCGCACTTACTGTAAGTGAGGTAGCCCACTTTCCACCTATGCGAAGTGATTCCATTAAGAAAAAAACAGTTGAAGCTGCAAGTGCCATTGAGATCAGCCAAAACGAATAGCCCACAAAATCTCCTGACTGGAGCATTGTAGTATCGCCAGAGGCTGCCAATGCTGTTTGGCCCGCAAAGATGCCGGCTATTGAAAAGCATGCAATAAGGTTCTTCATTTTATTTTGTCCCCCAAATATGTAGTTAAAAAAATGCATATACTGCTAAACAGCAACCATTGTTACGGCATGGTTGAAGAAACAGATCAAAATATAATACATATAAAATGTAAGTTTTACATGTAGAATGTAGAATAATCAATTAAATATGATCTAAGATCAGCCACTAATCGTAACCACACACAAAATGATATATGATTATTGAACGTTGTTTAAATAAATCCTCACTATTTGGTGATATGGCTAACAATAGCTAGTTATTGCGAAAAGGTAATTTGACGCAAAAAATTATAGTGTTATAAAGCTAAGGCGAGCTTATGAAAAATAAAAAAATGCCTAATTTCAAGAACTTACTTAAAGATAGCCGCGATTTAGCACAGAGCACACTTCTTAAGGAGCTCTCCCCAACCTCCAAGTTGAGGCAGGTTATTGAATATCATTACTCGGCCTCAGGCTCAGAGGCCAGAGGCTCACTGTGCATATCAGCTAGCCTAGCCCTCGGCCTGAACTTTGAGGTCGCTATAAATCTATCTGCTGCAGTTGAGACACTTCATAACGCCTCGTTAATTCAAGATGACCTTCAAGATTTAGACGAATTCAGAAGGGGGCAGCTTTCTGTATGGAAGAAATTTGGCTCAGATATTGCCATCAATACTACTGACCTGCTTATCGCAAACGCTTTTGCACTGGCCGCTTCTGCAGCACCGAATTCAGCGCATAATCTTATATCCACAATGAAAAGGGCAATAGCGGTAACGCTTCAGGGTCAGACAAATGATCTGAATACAGATCAAGATCTATCAATAGATGAAGCGATACTTATAGCAAAAGAAAAATCCGGGCCCTTTTTTTCTCTCAGCCTAGAGCTTCCACTAGTAGTGGCAGGCCTAGGGGAATTTCTTGATGTTGCAAGGCACGCCGGCGCTTCCTTTGGCATTGGCTATCAAATATTCGATGATCTTCATGATTTTGATCAAGATAAAAATAACGGAAAGTTGTCGAACTTATCTGTATTGTCTGACAGAGCTTCAACAAAGGAGACCGCTGAAGACTTAGCGCAATACTATTTAAATGATGCAGCCATCAATGCTGCCGCCTTGCCTAATAGCTGTGGGTCGCTCCTAAGAGAGAAATGCTCAAAACTATTAAGTGAACTTAATAGAGAAGCAGCATGAATCGAGCTCTAGTTGTAGGCGCGGGCTTTGGCGGTATAGCCTCTGCTATCCGGCTTCGTGCCAAAGGGTATGACGTACAGATTCTAGATCGATGCTCAAAACTGGGAGGCAGGGCTCAAGTATTCGAGAAAGATGGATTTAAATTTGATGCTGGCCCGACGGTAATTACTGCACCATTCCTTTTTGATGAGTTATTTGAATTACACGGTCGTCGTAGGGAAGACTATGTAGAGTTTCGTCAGCTTGACCCATGGTATAGGTTTCAGTTTTCTGACGGAGATACATTTGATTATGGTGGTGAAATTGAAGATACCGAAAAGGAAATAGCACGTTTTAATCCAGCCGACGTTGAGGGGTACAGGCAACTTGTAGCTCACTCAGAGAAAATCTTTGACGTTGGTTTTACAAAGCTATCTGATAAACCTTTCCATAAATTAGCCACAATGCTTGCTCAGATTCCAACACTGGTGAGATTAAAGTGTTACCGTACAGTTTGGCAAATGGTATGCGCGTACCTGCGAGACCCCAAGCTAAGACAGGCGTTTTCTGTGCAACCTCTTTTAGTCGGCGGAAATCCATTCGATACAACAAGTATATATGGCTTAATTCACTTCCTTGAAAGACGTTGGGGTATCCACTTCGCTATGGGAGGAACCGGTGCTTTAGTTGAGGCTTACAGAAAGTTGATGGTAGAGCTGAGTATTGACATAACACTCAATACAACCGTCGACAAGATACTAGTTGAAAATAAAAAAGCTGTTGGAGTTCAGCTTGAAAATGGCACCAGAATTGATGCAGACCTCGTAGTAGCGAACGTTGATCCAAAATATCTATATCGTCACATGCTAGATTCTTCTGTGCAGACTAGGATGGCTAAGATTAAATCGCAGCATAGTGCTCTATCTATGGGACTTTTTGTGCTATTTTTTGGTACAAATAAGAAATATCCCAATATAGCTCACCACACAATCTGGTTAGGCAAAAGATATAGAGAGCTACTACATGAGATTTTTAATAGTAAATCTTTACCAGAAGACTTTTCACTTTATCTACATAGACCAACAGCGACAGATTCTAGCTTCGCACCAGATGGCTGTGATTCATTCTACGTGCTTGCTCCAGTCCCTAATCTTAATGCAAGCATTAACTGGGAGATCCAAGCCCCACTTTTGAAGCAAAAAATCATTGAGTCACTTAGTGAGCATATGTTGCCTGACCTTAAACAGCAGATACTTGCCGATTTTTATATGACTCCAGAGGACTTCAAAACAGACTACCTCAGCGAGGGTGGAGCAGGATTCTCCGTGGCTCCCTTATTCTCTCAATCGGCATGGTTCCGCTTTCATAATAAAGCCGAAGGTCCAAAAAATTTATATCTTGTGGGTGCTGGAACTCATCCAGGTGCCGGTCTTCCTGGCGTATTAAGCTCTGCAAAAGTTTTAGACCGGCTAGTTCCAAAAGTCGCCAAGAACTCAGTTCATACCGCTGCATAGACAAGCAAGGGCATGGTAATGAGGTACAAAGCCAAATCTATTGAACCTGCACTAAATGTATTAGCTTTTCATGGCAAATCTTTCAGGTTCGCAGGTCGTTTTCTTAATAAAAAACAGCTCGAGGACTGTGCTCGCCTATACCGCTTTTGTCGCTTTGTTGATGACCTTGTTGACAAAGAGTCAGATATTCTTCTAGCACAAAAAAAACTTGACCGAATAAAGCAAAATCTCGAACTTGATTACAGCCAAATTCCTGTTGTCCAAGACTTTATTGAGCTTGCCAAACATTATCAGATGCAAACTAGCGTGGTATCAGAGTTAGTCAAAGGTATCGAATCCGATCTAACACCTGCCCTAATAAAAAATGAGGCTGAACTTTTGCGTTACTGCTACCGAGTGGCAGGTACAGTGGGACTCCTGATGTGTGATGTGCTTGGTGTAAAAGACCCTAAAGCGAGACCTCACGCGATTGATCTTGGTATCGCAATGCAGTTGACAAACATCGCTAGAGACGTGGTGGAAGATGCAGAAATGGGCAGGCGTTATATACCAGGCGAGTGGGTCGGCGAGATTTTGCCAGAGAGCTTGACAAGAGCTACAACGACAGAAAAAGAGACTATAAAGAAATCTGTTCAGCGCTTACTCTCACTAGCAAATCTTTATTACGAATCTGGCAATGCCGGGCTACGATTTTTACCCTCACGAGCACGAACAGGAATAAAGATTGCTGCTACTGTCTATAAGGAAATTGGGGTTGTAATTGAGGAAAAAGCTTACAACGTATTCTCGGGTCGAGCTTATGTCAATTTGGTAAGAAAGCTATATGTTGCATCCAGGGCTTTCATATCTAATACAACCAGAAGACCCTATGCTTTTCACACAGCTAGTCTACATATTTATTTAAAGGACATGCCTCATGCAAATGATTCAACCGAATAAATGTCGTAGAGAGTTTGAGTTGGTCATTATAGGAGGGGGTTGCTCAGGGCTCTCTTTGGCATTAGCGCTTTGCAGACTTGCAGACAAACCTGATCTTATTCCACGAACTCTAATTATCGAACCTCGTCCTTGTTATACAAATGATAGGTCTTGGTGCTACTGGGAAAAGGAAGACAAGAAGGATAGCTATCTGGTCAAAAAAAAATGGCATGCTTGGGAATTTAGTTCAAATTCTAGAAGCTATCGTCAAGCCTCAAAACGTGGCTGGAAATATCACTATGTCCCTGCTATCACATTTTATAAAAGTGCTGAGAGATATATATCACTTAACCCAAATCTGACGCTATTGAAAGATAGCCGAGTCGCGGATGTTAATCTACAAGACAATCATATTGAGATACTTGTTGAAAATAGCATTCAAACCGTGAAAGTTACCGCAAAACAGATTGTGGATACCCGAATTCCTGACAATGTTGATGTGAGCTCTGCAGTTCTAAAACAAATATTTTTCGGGTTTGAAGTTGTTATGAATAAATCTCACCGGTTTCCGGATGTCGCAAGAGTCATGGAAAATATGCGGGTCGATGAAAAAGGATTTGCTTTTGATTACGTCCTTCCAATAGATAGCAATTCGATCCTTGTGGAATTCACTCGCTTTGCTAAAAAATCTCTTTCGCCTGAGAGTCTACGAAAAGACGCTATGGAATCACTTCGCCGTGTTTGTGGAGGTTCTGGCTATCATATAGTCCGAGAGGAATATGGCATGATTCCAATGGGTCTTCGAGGTAAGTTGAAGCCCAAAGATCCCCGGTGGGTTTACACAGGCCTTGGTGTTGGAGCTGCCAGACCGTCCACGGGTTACGCATTCAAACGAATTCAACATTGGGCAGATAGGTGCGCTGAAAAAATTCTTGAAGGCGGAAATGTACATGGATTTTTGCCTGACAACTCTCTATTAATGTGGATGGACAAGGTTTTTCTTAGGGCCATTGCGAATAATCCAGCAATTGCTCCGCAGTTTTTTCTTTCTTTAGCGCATAAAGTTTCGCCAGAGAGTTTGTTGCGATTTCTAACTGATAAACCAACCACAAGAGATTTAATTTCTATTATGCTGGCGCTGCCAAAGCTTTCTCTTTTTCACTCTGCACTTGTAGAAATATATCACGAGATAAGAGCATTAAATTGGAGCCTTGCATGACAAGAAGTGCTGTTGCGAAACTCCCTACTCGACTCTCTTTTTGTGTTATCACTCTGGCCGCAATAGCGATTTATAATTTCTGGTTAAGTGAAAATGTAGAGGCGCATCTCATCATACTTGGGGTACTTCTTGGTATGACCGGTCTGCCTCATGGTGCAATTGACCCAGCTATCGCCAGGCATGCTGGTAGGTGGGAAGGAGCATTTGGTCTGCTAATATTTTCACTAGGATATATGACGCTCTCGGTCATAGTCATCGCTGTATGGCTAATTGTTCCCGAATTATTCATCGTACCAATGCTTGTTTTCTCCATATGGCACTTTTCTGAGGACTGGCTTGACTATTTTCACCGAAAGGCTAGCTTAGCCATCAGTACCTCGGTGATTACTCTACCGGCTTTATTCTACCCTGAAGAGCTTCTTGCAATATTTGCAGTTCTTACACCCTCTGGTTACCAGATTATAGTGGATACAATGGGATTAGTATCAGTAGTTAGTTCATTAGCCATATGCACCTTCTGTCTTCGGGCTCATAGACCAAGTAAAACAGCACTCGTAGAATTAACGGTTTTGTTCTGTAGTGCATTTGCCCTGCCACCTATAGCGCATTTTACAGTTTACTTTTGCGTTTTACATAGTCCATTACACCTTGGCCGGTCACTGAAAAAACTTGGCGTCAAAAAAACTTTAATCTACGCAGTGCCTTTTACCGTTCTTAGTTTTGTGCTCGGTGCAATATTATTTATAAGTTTGCCTAATATTGATGTCAGCACCCAATTTATACAGGTCATATTTGTCGGTCTGCTAGCATTGACGGTACCTCATATGCTTCTAATAAGCATGTCAAATTATAAGCACGATAGGACCATGTAATGACAGAGATTCTCAAGCGTAAAACAGACCATATTGACTTGGTCCTAAAGCAGCGGTTAGTTGAAGCAGAACAGGTGAGTCCGTGGGATAAAGTAATCTTGACTCACAATGCCTTGCCTGAAGCAGACTTACAAAATTTTGACCTGTCAACTCTATTTCTTGGCAAGCAGTTTAAACTTCCTTTCATAATAAGCTCGATGACTGGAGGCCCATTCAAGTCAATGAAAATAAATGCCCATTTAGCAGAGGCTGCGCAGGAACTAGGCATAGCAATGGGTGTAGGGTCACAACGCATAGCCTTGTTGAGTAAAGGTGACAATGGTTTGACTAAAAGCTTACGAAAATGGGCGCCAGATATACCCCTTTATGCTAATCTAGGAGCAGCTCAACTACGAGATGATTTTTCGCAGTCGGATGTCCAAAAAGCGATAGAGATGATTGCGGCTGATGCACTTATTATTCACTTAAACTGTCTTCAGGAATTTATTCAGAAAGACGGCGATACAAACTGGCACGGCCTCTTAGATGCGATTGAAACTGTGTGCGCTTATCTTGATGTTCCCGTGATAGCTAAAGAAGTTGGCATGGGTATCTCAGCAGGAACCGCAAGAAGGCTGGTTAATGCAGGTGTTCAGGCAATTGATGTTGCAGGAAAAGGAGGGACAAATTTCATTAAAGTTGAGGCAGAACGCAACACTGACCCAAGACTTCAAGCACTAGCTGAGATATTCAAGGACTGGGGCATTGCCACGCCTGATGCGGTGAGAAATATTCGTGCCGCGTTACCTGACATTCCAGTGATTGCCTCAGGCGGTATTCGCCACGGCCTTGACGCAGCTAAAGCCATTAAGCTGGGCGCAAATGTTATCGCGCAGGCTGGCCCCGTGCTTAGGGCTGCAACTGAATCAACTCAAATGGTACTTGATCATTTCGAGTTCATGGAGTCAGGCTTGAGAATTGGCTTGGCCTGTTCCGAATAAAAAAAATACACTCATATCTTAAAGCTAATAGAAAATATATAAAAACAATCTTGTTACATAGTTCAAAAATAATCACCAATATTTGTTAAATTTCATAAAAATATTTTACTTTTCGGCTAGAAAAATCATTCAGAAGAGGTGGATTGAGTAGAATTTATTACATAATTATTGCAATACAATTGTTAATATTTATCATCCGATATAAGCTATTTGTATTTACCAAAAAAGAGGCTTGTAAATACTATTTCGTACATAGCATTAAGATATATTTCATTAATTGATGAAATATGGATTAAAAAGGCATTTGTACTTACCTCTTGAGCCGCCACTTATGACGAAGTCCCCATATGCGCCACCATTGTTAGACATGACGAAATTATCGGGCAAGGATAGAATCAACCGTTTAAATCAAAATATCCAACCGCTCATTTGAGAATCAAGACAATAATAACGAGGCACATATTTTTGGCTGGAATCCGCCATCTAGCTGCCTTCTTTGAATTCGATGAATTTGTATCGGATCTTGTCGACGCAGGCTGTGATGTTCGAGCAAGAGACTTAGCTGGATATTTCCCTATTGATCTTGCAAGGAGTGAGGATACAGAAAAATTGGAGAAATACTTCTGCCAATAACATTCGAACCAGAAAAATGCAGACAAGAAGCGCTCATATATGCTGCACAGATTAAAACTAGAGTTAGTGGAGACCTTGATTAAATCTGCTATAGACTTAGAGTACATTCTTTATTGAGGACCAACGCCTTTATTTCTTTGATCATTGTGCTGACATTCATGTCCAAGAAGATTATGGCAATTTTTCATTAAAAATTGTCGATACTTTGTACTAAAAAGATCAGATGAAATCTATCATTTGTTGCATAATTGTATACAAACTACGGTCTAGATGATTCGTAATAAGGGAGTTTTCTGCGCGGCGATAGCTTTTGTCACATCATACGATAGTGTACGAATTGCCACTGTTACAAAGCTTGTAAGAGCGAATATTGTAGGCGTTTGATTGCCAATAGGTTTAAACAATCACATTTTGTGGAAAATTGGGCGTAGATTTGCAAAGAAGTTACAAGCCTCATTTCAATTAGCGTAACCTACTCTTTAACAAAAATAAAATATATCTCTAATATTGAGTGGGAGTATTATTATCTGTTTGTAAAAAAATATAAAGCAGCTATTGGTATATATATTTTCTAGTCAACATGATTCCAATCGTCGTGTGCTCCAAAGCTCAGGTTGGCGCGTATAAAAGATTCAACTATAGGATCTCCGATGTACCGACACACACTGCTCTGGTTTACCAACAACTTGCGTTTTGATGACAACGCCGTCTTTAGTCAAGCCAGCAATAGCGAGCTGTTGACGTGCCTCTATATCAAACCCCCGAGAGATAGGTATATCAATCGATTTGGTTTTAAAGGTATTGGTAATCATAGGCAACAATTTTTAGACCAAGCATTGGCTAGCTTGGACAGAAAACTTGGCACAATGAATCAAGGATTAGAAGTTTTTCAAAGCGATTACGTTGATGCCTTAAGTCAGGTCATCTTGCGTGACCAAACAGAACATCTGATTACCTCTCGACACGCGGGGAGTTATGAAAAAAACGCTCTAAAAAAGATCGCTACACGCTTTCCGCATCTGGAGATCACCGTAACAGAGACACACACTCTATTCAAAGAACGGCAACTCCCCTTTGCTTTATCGAAACTACCTGATAGCTTCACCCAATTCAGAAAAAAGGTCGAACAGCTTGAGATCGAAGCTCCGATCGTTGAGCCAAAAACTCTGCCTCCACGGGTAGTAAATAATAGTTCCAAACTATATAGCGCGTGCTCTAATGAGAGTCCCTTTCAAGGTTCAGAGCAGAGCGCCTTAGAACATCTGGAAGGCTATTTTTCCACTGACCTACCAGCATCCTATAAAGAGACAAGAAACGGATTGGATGAGTGGGAGTGTTCAACGAAGTTCAGTCCTTGGTTGGCACTAGGCGTATTATCACCAAAGCGAATCATTCAGCGATTACATCGGTATGAGGAAGAGGTTGTTACTAACGATTCAACCTACTGGATTTACTTTGAACTGCTGTGGCGCGACTACTTTCAATGGTATGCTTATAAGTGGGGCAACAAGATTTATCACCAAACGGGCCCTTTTAACCGCAAACCGCTCACTTCTTTCTGCCCGGAGCGAATGAAGTCCTGGATAGAGGGAAATACTTCCTACCCTATCGTCAATGCCGCTATGCGTCAGTTAAAAGCAACCGGTTACCAATCCAACCGCGCCAGGCAACTGGCTGCTAGCTGTTTGGTACATGAGCTGGCAATAGATTGGCGTTATGGTGCGGCTTACTTTGAGGAGGCATTGATCGATTTTGATTTAGCCAGCAACTGGGGGAATTGGCAATACTTAGGGGGTGTTGGTGCAGACCCGCGCGGTCATCGGCAGTTTAATCTGGCAAAGCAGACACAAACCTACGACCCAAAGGGCCTATATATAAAGCGTTGGGTGGGGTACAAAATATGATGCTTCCAATGGACCCTATCGACACCCGCGACCTATTCATCAAAATGAAATAATGCGCCACAAGCGTAATTTAATCAGAAAAATCTGTGAGTATGACCATATTCTCTTCAACTGAGCAAATACTAAGTGAGCGATTGGCAGTAAGTAGAATGCTGTTCAGTACGCTCTCGAATCAAGGTTAAGCCATAACGATGAGTACACTTAGATTGATATTCGGCGATCAACTCCACGCCAATCATAGCTGGTTTATTGAAAAATCAGATGATGTCA
>Ga0181595_10005652_pt1 | contig 10998 bp, 8 predicted proteins | sample 041ome_7_FD_145604 | JGI IMG/M metagenome (GOLD analysis project Ga0181595, IMG submission 145604) | Coastal salt marsh microbial communities from the Groves Creek Marsh, Skidaway Island, Georgia - 041401AS metaG (spades assembly) | ecosystem: Environmental > Aquatic > Marine > Intertidal zone >...
TACTATTCACTATTTGATTGGAAATTGTTTCCATAAAAGACTTTTTAAACTCATAAAAATCAGCTGTCATTCCATCTTCAGAGGTAATAGCTCTCAATAAACATAAATACTCATAAGTTCGATTATCGCCCATAACACCTACTGTTTTAACTGGCAGTAATGCTGCATAAGCTTGCCAAATCTTATGATAAAGACCATGATCTTTTAAAGCTTGAATGAAATAATAATCAGCCTCTTTAAGAATTTTTATCTTATCATTAGTAATCATACCTGGCATTCTAATTGCTAAGCCAGGTCCTGGAAAAGGGTGTCTTGAAATAATATCTTTACTCAAATTTAATTCTAAACCTAATTTTCTAACTTCATCTTTAAAAAGAAACTTTAAAGGTTCAACAAGTTTAAGTTTCATTTTTTTTGGAAGTCCGCCTACATTATGGTGTGATTTAATTTTTGAAGTTTGACTTCCTGTTACAGATTTACTTTCTATTAAATCAGGATATAGAGTTCCTTGAGCTAAAAATTTTACATTTTTTATTTTTTTTGCATATCGTTCAAATATTTTTATAAAAAGATTACCAATAATTTTTCTCTTTTTTTCAGGATCAGAGACGTTATGTAGTTTTTTTAAAAATTCTTTCTCTGCATTTACATAAATTAAATTTATTTTTAATCTTTTCTTGAAAGTCTGAACAACTTGTACTTCTTCATTTTTTCTCAAAAGACCTGTATTAACAAAAATACAGTATAGTTTTTTTCCAATCGCTTTATTGAGTAATTGTGCAACTACACTGCTATCAACACCTCCTGATAAAGCACAAATAACTTTTTCTGATCCAACTTGATCTTTAACTTCTTTAATAAGTTGAATTTTTTGATCTTTAGAAGACCAATTACGTTTAATTTTACAAATTAAAAAAATGAAATTACTAATTAGTTTTTTACCATTTTCAGTATGTGTGACTTCTGGATGAAATTGTATTCCATAAAATCTTTTTAATTTATTTTCTACAATTGCAAACTTTGAATTAGTACTAGATGCTATTACTTTAAAGTTTTTTGGAAGTTTGGATACTTGATCTGCATGACTCATCCAAACTTTTTTTGATTTTTGTTTATTAAAAAAATTTTTAATTAAAAGACTTTCATTTTTTTTATATATATTCGCCAATCCAAATTCTCTATGTTTTGATTGTTTAACTCTTCCTCCATTCAGTTTTGAAAGCATTTGATGCCCAAAACAAATACCTAAAATTGGAATATTTAAATTGATAATTTTTTTATCAAATGAGTATTTATTTATTTGATAAACATTGAGTGGGCCACCTGATAAAATTATCCCTTTAATTGTCTGATCAATATCTTTTAATTTTATTTTTTTGTGACTTATAATTTCAGAAAAAACACCTAATTCTCTAATTCTTCTTGCAATTAATTGGGTAAATTGAGAGCCAAAATCTATGATTAAGATCTTGTCTAGACTTTGATCAAGACTCATTTTGAGGTTCTATATTTTTAAGAGACTTTTGGATTTCATCATTTTCATCACATAATTTTTCACAAACTTTGATAAATGTTTGAGAAAGATCCTTAACTTTTGAATAATTTGATTTTTTTAAAGCTACTTTCATCAACATCAAAATAGCTTCTTCATTATTTGGTTCGATCAACAACGCTGTATCCAGATTATATTCTTCTTTTCTTTCATCTTCTTCATGATTGTAAATTTTTGCTAAATAAAGATAGGATCTAGCATCCTTTGGATTAAAAACTATGCTTCGTTCAAACATAAAACGCGCGTCTTCATATTTTTTATCCTGATACATTTTTAATGCTTCATCAAAAAAGTTCTCTTTACTAGCCACTATATTTGTAGATAAAACTAAAACTAATAATGGTGCAATTATCTTAAGAATTTTATTCATTAATATTTATTGTCGTTTTTAACCATATCTACGTTATGTACCATGCTTTCATAAAATCCTGCTTTAGTAATCTTAACAAAGTTTGGTTTTATTCTAAGCTTAGTTATATTTTTTGAACCAAGATAACCCATCGATGATCTCAATCCACCAATCAATTTATAAATAATACTTTCAACATCACCCTTGTATTTAGCAAATCCCTCAACTCCTTCAGGAACGTATTTTGATGAGTCTTTCTGTTTAGTTTGAAAATATCTGTCAGCTGAACCTTTATTCATCGCTCCAACAGAACCCATTCCTCTAAAACTTTTATATAATTTTCCATTTTTTTTTATTAATTTTCCTGGTGCTTCATCGGTACCAGCAAACAATGATCCTATCATTACTGCATCAGCTCCTGCTGCAAATGCTTTTGCTAGATCTCCAGAATATTTAATTCCACCATCAGAAATAATTTTTACATTTTTATTTCTAAGTCCATTTCTTACTGATAAGATTGCACTTAATTGAGGAACGCCAATTCCAGCAACTAATCTTGTTGTACAAATTGATCCAGGACCTATTCCAACTTTAATAATATCAACGCCTAATTTAATTAAAAATTTAGCAGCTTCTGGTGTTGCTATATTTCCAGCACATAATGCAATTTTATTATTTTTAAATTTTTTAATGAATTTTATTATCTCTCCAACTTTTTTAGTATGTCCATGTGCTGTATCGACTACTATTAAATTAATGCCCTCTTTAATAATTGCTTCAGCTCTCTTAAATTCATTTGGTCCAGCACCAACTGCTGCTCCTACTAATAATTTTTGTTTTTTTACTTTTTTAATCTCTGAAATTTGTTTTTTAATATCTAAATTTCTATGTATAACCCCTATTCCTCCCGATTTAGCTATAGATATTGCCATTTTACTCTCTGTTACAGTGTCCATTGCAGATGATAAAAGAGGAATTTTAAGTTTAAGGTTTTTGGTTAATTGAACACCTGTATTAACCTCAGATGGCAATATTTCTGAGTATTTTGGGGCTAATGTGACGTCATCAAAGGTAAGTGCTTCTTTTATAGGAACCATGATCTTTTATATACGATTCCTTTAAAAATTAAAGTCTCTATCTAAGTTTACTACAAATTATAAAACTTTCTTTAGAGTCTTTTCTGCTAGATTTTGGTTTAAAAACCTTAACTTCTTTAAAATATTTTTTGCCTTGTGCGACTATTTCGTTAAAGGTTCCTCCCATAAAAATTTTTGAAATAAAGTAACCATTAATCTTTAAATGATCTTTAGCAAAAAACATTGCTTCTTTGCATAGCTCGCCTGTTTGAATAGAATCTATATTCTTTATACCTGTCGTATTTACAGCCATATCTGACATCACAACATCTATTTTATCTTTTATATGTTTTTTGATTTCATCTTGAACATTTTCTGTCGTAAAATCACCCTGAATTTGTACTGTATTGCCTATAGGTTCCATTTCTTTTAAGTCAATTGATATGAGTCTTCCACTTTTTGAAGCTTTAGCTGCATACTGAGACCAACTACCTGGAGCCGCACCTATGTCTACAACTGAAATACCCCCTTTAAATATTTTAAATTTATCATCTATTTCAATTAATTTATAAGCAGATCTTGCTCTATAACCGTCAACCTTTGACTGCCTAACGTAAGTATCTCTTCTTTGTTTATTAACCCAATTTTTTGAAATTTTATTTTTTTTCAATTAACTACTAAACCTTAAGCTTTTATTAATTGTTTTTCCTTGAAGTGTTTTGATATCTATTGTGATTTCTTTATTAAGTCTCATATCTTTTTTATCTTTCCAAATTCCCGCAGCTAAGTGCATTATTCCAATTTTATAATTAGGCAAATAAGGTTCAACAAAAGTTGAATTTTCTTCATCAAACTTTGGTAAAAGATTACTTGTTATCCAATTGCAATTTAGAGGTAAAAATTCAGTTTCTATTTCGTCAATATAAACAGACATGTTCATTGCTAACTGTTCAGAACCAAATATATCTCCACCCTTTAAAGTTTGTTCTAAATTTTTTTGCCATGAGCTCCAGGCAATTGAATTTTTTTCTAAAGAAAAAACACCAATATTTATATGGGGAGCAAATGCAAGTTTTCTTGCTTCTTTATAACTAATATTAGATTTAACTGCATGTTTAAAATTTTGAGATTTGATAATCGCTAATTTTCCAATCACCCAATTAACTTTCGAAGTTATTTTATAACCTGGTCCAATTGTTTGCGTTATTCCTAGTTTACCATCATCACATGCCTTAAAATATAATTCTATTGTCTTCCAATCATTGACCCATGCATCACAATCAATCCATAAAAATTTTTTATAACTTGAAAAATATTTTGGAAGAAAGGCTCTTGACACCTGACTTTTAAGCCATTCTCGTCCTTTAACTTTGCTATCTGGAACCGCAATATCCCATTCTGCTGATTTTATTTCATCAACTTTTGTTGATAATATTTCTTTTTGTTCGATAGTTAACCCAGCATCTAAAATACAAATAGCAACGTTTTCACTTTCTTTAAATCTTTTTATAGAATTTATTAATTCATCTAATAAAGGAAAGTAATTAGAATCAGCTAAAGATACAATGGTATTTTCTTTCATCAAAGAACGTCTTCAAGATCTTCGTCTTCTTGGATTTTATCATTTTCATTATTCTTTTTTAGTTTTTGAAAATGAAAGTAACTAATTGGTAATAAAAATAAATAAATCATGCTACTAACAGAAATCACTTCAAATGTATAAATCAATAAAAGCCCAAAAAATAAAATAATTCCAAACAATAAAAAAATTGTAGCTTTTCTTTGAATAACAATTTTTTTAAATGAATAACTTGGAAATTTGCTAATTAATAAAAAAGAGGTTGCTATAAAAAAAATTGGAGTAATTATATCATAATTTAACTCAATAAAATTAAAACCACTTAAGCTTACTATTAATGGTGTCAATACAAGTATTCCACCGGCTGGTGAAGGGACACCTTCAAAAAAATTATCTCTCCATGACGACTCTTTATTAGAGTTTATGTTAAATCTAGCTAATCTTAAAGCAACACAAATTACATACACCAAACAAAGTAACCACCCAAATCGTCCTAAAGTATTTAATTTCCAAAAATACATTATGAATGCTGGAGCAACACCAAAACTAATCATATCAGTCAGCGAATCTAATTCTTTTCCAACTTTAGATGTGCCTTTTATCAATCTTGCTATTCGACCATCAAGACCATCTATCAAAGCAGCAAAAATTATAGCAATAATTGCTAAATGAAATTCCCCGCTTAAAGCAAATCTAATTGATGTAAGCCCTATACAAACACCAATTAAAGTAAGCATATTGGGTAATAGCATCCTTGCATTATTTTTGTCAGATACAATTTTTAAATTATTTTTAGGTTGTTCCATTTTTTATTTTTTGGCTAGTAAAGTTTCTCCAGAAATTGTTTTTTGTCCAATTTTTACCAGTGGTTCATAATTTTCATAGTAAACATCTGCACGACTTCCAAATCTAATCATGCCAATTCTATCGCCTTGATTTAGCTCTTGACCATTATCTGTTTCACAAACAATTCTTCGCGCTATAAGTCCAGCTATTTGAACTACAATTATATCATTTCCGTGCTTATCTTTTAATTTGTAATAATTTCTCTCATTGTCTTCACTTGCTTTATCCAAAGATGCATTAAAAAATTTTCCAGGCTTATATAATATTTCCTCTACTTTTCCTGAACAAGGTGTTCTATTAACATGACAATCAAAAACATTCATAAATATACTTATTTTTTTGAATTTTTTATTATCTAAACCAACTTCTTTTGGTCCATCTACTTCTTCAACTTTTATTACTTCACCATCAGCAGGGCTAACTAAATAATTATCATCTTCGATTATCACTCGTTCTGGATCTCTAAAAAAATAATAAACCCAAACAGTTAACAACAATCCAATCGTTCCTAAAAAACCACTAATGAATAATAATACAAGAGTTATAAATCCCGCTATGACTAAAAATTTATAGCCCTCAGTATGTATCGGTGGAAATATCTTGCTAAACATATTCTTCTATTTGCTAATTTTTGATTAATATGTATATAAACCAATCAAATTCAATTAATAAGATAAATTTATTTAAATGAGTAAAATCAAGGTAAATAACCCAGTCGTCGAGCTAGATGGTGATGAAATGACTCGTATTATATGGGAATTCATCAAGAGCAAGTTAATACTTCCCTATCTAGATCTAGGTATCGAATATTACGACCTTGGTATGAAAAGTAGAGACAATACAGATGATCAAATCACAATAGACTCAGCAAATGCAATTAAAAAAATTGGTGTCGGAATCAAATGTGCAACAATTACTCCGGATGAAGCTCGTGTTGAAGAGTTTGACTTAAAGAAAATGTGGAGATCTCCCAACGGAACTATAAGAAATATAATAGGTGGTACCGTTTTCAGAGAGCCAATTATTTGTAAAAATATTCCAAAACTTGTTCCTTCATGGACTGACCCTGTAGTTATTGGAAGACATGCTTTTGGGGATCAATATAGAGCAACAGATTTTAAAGTACCTGGTAAAGGAAAAATGGAAGTAAAATGGACTTCAGAGGATGGAAAAGAAGAAATTAAACACGAAGTATTTAACTTTACAGGTCCTGGTGTGGCACTATCAATGTATAATTTAGACAAATCCATCGAAGACTTTGCAAGATCTTGTTTTAGTTATGGTCTAATGAAGAAATGGCCTGTCTATATGTCAACTAAAAATACAATTCTAAAACAATACGATGGTAGATTTAAAGACATTTTCCAAGAAATTTTTGAAAAAGAGTACAAGAAAGATTTTGATGAAAATAACTTAACTTATGAACACAGATTAATTGATGACATGGTTGCATGCGCAATGAAATGGAGTGGAAAATATATTTGGGCATGTAAGAATTATGATGGAGATGTTCAGTCAGATACCATGGCACAAGGTTATGGATCATTAGGTTTAATGACTAGCACATTGTTAACACCAGATGGAAAAGTAATGGAAGCCGAAGCTGCTCATGGAACGGTTACAAGACATTATAGAATGCATCAGCAAGGAAAAGAAACTTCGACAAACCCTATTGCATCTATTTTTGCTTGGACAAGAGGACTGGCCCATAGAGGAAAATTAGATAGCAATAATGAACTTATAGAATTTGCAAATACACTTGAAAATGTTTGTATCGAATGTGTTGAAAATGGTGCAATGACTAAAGACTTAGCTATTCTTATTGGCCCATCAAGCAAGTATTTAACTACTAATCAATTCTTAGATGAAATTGATAGCAATCTTAAAAAGAAATTAAATTAAAGTTTTAAGTTTTTCAAAAGCTTGATCAATTTTAGATTGATCTTGGCCACCAGCTTGGGCAAAATCTTTTCTACCACCCCCACCTTGACCTCCAATAATTTCTGATCCTACTTTAACAAAGTTAACAGCATCAAACTTCTCTGTTAAACTATCTGTGACGCCAACTGCAATTCCAACTTTATCGTCTTTGCTCGCAAACACTATTACAATTCCATCACTTAGCTCTTTTTTACCTTTATCAACAAGCTTTCTTAATTCTTTTGGTGGTAATCCATCAACTTTTTGAAGTCTTAGTTTAACTCCATTAATTTCTTCATCTTTAATTATATTTTTTGATTTATCTTCCAAAATTGAATTAACAGAGATTGTCTCTAACTGTTTTGATAAATTTTTAATTAATGTTTTTTGATCAGATTGATCTAAATTTGGTTTTCCACCTAATTTAATAATTTGTTCACTTAATTCTTTAATAAGCTCATTATCTTTTTCTGATGAAAGATTAGATAATTTCTCTTTATTATTTAAATAATCCTCTAATTGTTTATCTCTTAAAGCTTCAATTCTTCTCACCCCCGCAGCAATTGAGGACTGGCTAATTATCTTAAATTTTCCTATATCACCTGTATTTTTAACGTGAGTACCCCCACAAAGTTCAGTTGAAAAATACTTATCTCCATCCTCTCCCATTGAAAGAACTCTAACTTCATCACCATATTTTTCTCCAAACAAAGCTAAAGCACCATTTTCAACCGCTTCATCCGGTGTCATCAATCGTGTTTTCACATCTGATTTTTTAGATACCATTGTGTTTACAAAATTTTCTATTTTATCGATTTCTTCCGTTGGAATTGGTTTCATATGGCTGAAATCAAACCTTAATCGACTTGGCTCCACTAAAGAACCTTTCTGAGTTACATGATCCCCTAAAACTCTTCTTAAAGACTCGTGAAGTAAATGAGTTGCGGAATGGTAAGCTCTAGTGTCATCTCTTCTCTTAACATCAATTTTAAGTTCAACACTATCATTAACTTTTATTGATCCACTAATTACTTTTCCATAATGAACAAATAGATCGCCTAATTTTTTTTGAACATCGGTTACTTCAAATTTAAAATCATTAGCTATAATTTCACCTGTGTCCCCTACCTGACCACCAGACTCTCCATAAAAAGGTGTCTGATTAACAATGATCATGCCTTCATCGTTTTCTTTTAATTCATTTACCTCTTTATTGTTCGATAAAAGCGACAAAACAACCCCTTCAGCTTGATTACTTTCATAGCCTAAAAATTCTGTAGCACCTAATTTATCTTTTATTCCAAACCAAATATCTTCAACCGCAGCATCCCCAGATCCTTTCCAATTTTTTTTAGCAAGTTCTCTGCTTTCTTTCATCAAGGATTGAAATTTTTCTGTATCAATGGACATTGATTTATTTCTTAAAATATCTTCAGTAAGATCTAGTGGAAATCCATAAGTGTCATATAATTTAAATGCTACTTCTCCAGGAAGAACTTTGTCTATTTTAGAAATTTCATCATTTAAAATTTTAATTCCTCTATCTAGAAGTACTAAAAACTTTTCTTCTTCCATTCTTAAAGTTTCTTTAATTAAAGACTCTGCTCTAACTAGTTCAGGATAATTCCCTGACATTTCGTTTTTAAGTGTATCAAATAAATTAAAAAAAACTGGGTCTTTAGATCCAAGTAAATGAGAATGTCTCATTCCTCTTCGCATTATTCTTCTAAGCACATAACCTCTTCCTTCATTAGAGGGCAAAACCCCCTCTGCAATTAAAAACGCACTAGCTCTTAAATGATCTGCAATAACTCTAAAACTTGATTGATTAGATTGATCTTGTTTTATTTTAATAATATCTGATGCAGAGCTAATTATTTTTTTAAAATGATCTGTTTCATAATTATCATGTGTTCCTTGAAGGAGTGCTGCAATTCTCTCAAGACCCATTCCAGTATCAACAGAAGGTTTTGGAAGATCTATTCTTTTATCTTTAGAAATTTGTTCAAATTGCATGAAGACTAAGTTCCAAATTTCAATAAAACGATTTCCATCTTCATCTTTAGTGCCTGGTAATCCTCCCTCTAAATGATCTCCATGATCATAAAAGATTTCAGAACATGGCCCACACGGACCTGTCTCTCCCATTGACCAAAAATTGTCAGATGTTGCTATTCGAATAATCCTATCATCACTAAAACCAGCTATTTTCTTCCAAAAATTGAAGGCTTCATCATCTTCATGAAAAACTGTTACATAAAGTCTATTTTTATCTATACCAAAATCTTTAGTAATTAGATTCCAAGCATAATGAATTGCTTGTTCTTTAAAATAATCTCCAAATGAAAAGTTTCCTAACATTTCAAAAAATGTGTGGTGTCTTGGTGTGTATCCAACATTCTCCAAGTCATTATGCTTTCCACCTGCTCGTACACACTTTTGCGAGGTAGTTGCTCTTTGATAATCTCTTTTCTCTAAACCAGTAAATACATTTTTAAATTGAACCATCCCCGAATTTGCAAACATTAAGGTTGGATCGTTATTTGGAACTAAATTACTAGACTCCACAATCCTATGATCATTCTTCTCAAAATATTTTAAGAATGTGTTTCTTATTTCGTTTAAAGATTTGTCAGCCATATTTTTAAAATACAGCTTTTTTATTTTATGTCTAGATAACAGTAAGGGAAAAAAGGCGCTTATATTAAGCGCCTTTTAATAATTAAAGATGACCTTTTAACTAATTTTTTTTAGTAGGAATTACTTCTTCCTCTTTCTTCTCTGCTTTTGGATCTTCTATTTGATCTTTTGCAGCTTTTTCAGGATCTAGAGGATTTCCTTCAATCTTTTTTTGAATTACACCAGCTTTTTCTCTAATAGCTAATTCTATTTCAGCAGCTACTTTAGGGTTTTGAGCAAGATAAGTTTTGGCATTTTCTCTACCTTGACCTATTTTTTCACCCTTATAAGCATACCAAGCTCCTGATTTTTCAATAATGTCTGCTTTAGAACCTAGATCAACGAGCTCTCCCATTTTACTGATCCCTTTTCCATACATTAAGTCAAATTCAACAACTTTAAATGGTGGTGCTACTTTATTTTTAACTACCTTAACTCTTGTTGAGTTTCCAATAATTTCATCCTTATCTTTAATTGCACCAATTCTTCTAATATCCATTCTAACTGAAGAGTAGAATTTTAATGCATTTCCACCTGATGTTGTTTCAGGGCTTCCAAACATAACTCCAATTTTCATTCTAATTTGGTTAATGAAAATCATCATTGTATTTGTATTTGAAATTGAACTTGTTAGTTTTCTTAAAGCCTGACTCATTAATCTAGATTGAAGACCAACGTGATGATCTCCCATCTCACCTTCAATTTCAGCTTTTGGAGTTAAAGCTGCAACTGAGTCAATTACGATAACTGATATTGATCCTGATTTAACAAGAGTATCAGCTATTTCTAAAGCTTGCTCACCTGCATCTGGTTGAGAAATTAATAATTCTTCAGTATTTACACCTAATTTTTTTGCATAAACTGGATCTAATGCATGCTCAGCATCCACAAATGCACAAATTCCACCAGCTTTTTGAGCTTCAGCAACAACTTGTAATGCTAATGTTGTTTTTCCTGAAGATTCTGGTCCATAAACTTCAACAATTCTTCCTTTAGG
>Ga0181595_10005672_pt1 | contig 10977 bp, 9 predicted proteins | sample 041ome_7_FD_145604 | JGI IMG/M metagenome (GOLD analysis project Ga0181595, IMG submission 145604) | Coastal salt marsh microbial communities from the Groves Creek Marsh, Skidaway Island, Georgia - 041401AS metaG (spades assembly) | ecosystem: Environmental > Aquatic > Marine > Intertidal zone >...
GAGTAAGAGAGAGAGAAAAAACAAAATCATGCATTCCGCGCGCATCGCCCGACCGATTACATATAGTAGTTTTTATTAGCAGTATAAAATGTAGCAAAAGAGTTGAAAAGAAAAGAGGGAATTTCGGATAGTAAAGAATGATAAATTTACTTCGCAAGTACGCGTCTGTTTCAAATATTATAGTTGTCTCTCTTTAGGTAGATAGATGTTCGTGTGTCTCTCTCTCATTCAAAATAGGAATCAGCGTCCTGGGCAGCCGTGCTCTTTGGCGTAGTTGTAGCACTCCATATGACCGCGAGTACGAGCTTTTTTAAGGGTCTGGAAATCCCAAGGGCATCCTCGCTCGTGTAAGAATTTCAAACAATTCAGATGTCCTCTTTCGGCGGCCCATTCACACGCTATTTTAGTCGAGATCCAGTTTTCCTTTTGTTCGAAGGCATACTGCACAGCTTCGAGATGACCGTGTCGTGCCGCAACAGCCATCGTCAACGGTGACCATTGGCGAATCCCGACTTCCTCTCGTAAATATCGCATGCACTTAACTCGTCCTCCTCTAGCCGCTTCCATGACCGTCGAGGATCCAATCTTCCACTTCTCTTTCCTTAAATGTTTTAGAAGGTCTAAATGCCCACATTGAGCGGCATATTCAGCGGTTTGTTTGTTCTTCCTACACTTTTTCGTTTTGTGCGCCCACTCGACCAGTTCGATCGATCCGCCTTGAGCTATACCGCCTGAGAGAGGAAGAAGTGAGAAGAGGAAAGAAACACCGAAAACGAAAACAAAACGCACCGAGAAATCGCGCGGGTGATTTCGAGAACCCAGCCTCCCAGGCCAATTCGAGCGTCTCCTTCGACGACAAATCGCGCAAGCGAAAGGGGAGCTCGACTCGCCAGCCGGCACGCGCGACGGCTGCGCGCGCCGCGCGGCCGCACATCGCGAAGAACTTCGCGTCGGATAAATTCAAACGTCCTTCGACGTGTTTCTCCCATATATCCTCCGCCACGCCGCCGTTCCCGCTCCAAAACTCGCACAGAGGACTCTCCCCTTCCCGTCTCTTCTTCCTCTTCTTCTTAAGGCGAGGAAGAAGAGACGGGAAGGCGAGGCCGGGCGGATGATGCATCTCGTCGTTCGTACACCTTTGCAAGTTCTGCGTGTAGTCGTAGCCTTTTTTTCTTTTTCTCGCGGAAAAAAAATTGGCGTTTCTTGATGTGTCTGACGATGTGCTCTGGAAAAAAACTCACAGGGTTTAGGGTTTACACATCGCGAGAAGAAGAAGAAGAAGAAGAAGAAACTTTTGCACGAACGAAGAACCACCACACAGAGGAAGCTTTGCGAGATATGACGGTCGATTTCCTCGCCCGAAAACAATCGAAGAAGAACGCCAAACGACTCGCCTCTCTGAACAAGAAGGGCTCTGAGAACGAACGCAGAAACCGCGCGAAGAGAGGGAGAAACCGAAACACGATTGGGATGTGTAACTTCCCACCGCCGTTGCCGCCGGCGCTGGCGGAGGAGGACGAACAGAGAGAGGCGGAGTTAAAGATGAAGAAACGAAAGATGGAGAGGGAAAGATTGGCGGCGAAAGCGATGAGGAAGAAAGTGAAGATGGAGATGGAGAGGAAGATTTCGGGCGAGGAAGAGGAGGAGGAGGAGGAAGAGGAAGGGAGGAGGAAGAAGAGGGACGGGGAAAAGCGTACTGGCGGCTCGGATGAGTCTGGAGAGAGCGAATCGGACGAAAAAGAAAAACGAGAAAATCAAAGCAACAACGTGCCGGAGTATTTCATCGACGCGATGAAAACAATCGGACACAGGCGGGTTGCGCCGATACAGAAATCCTCCTGGGCGGCGTTGTGTGGAAACTCGGATTGTTTATCCGTGGCGCCGCCCGGGAGCGGGAAAACGTTGGCGTTTTTGCTGCCGGCGTTTGACGTGGTGATTAAGAGGGTGGCGGAGTTTATGAGTAGCAGTAGCGGTAAGAAATACGGTAGCAATAACATTAACAACAGTAGGAAGAACGTCATCGACGGTCTCATCGTCGCGCCGACGAGAGAGTTAGCGCAGCAGATTGCGAGCGTCGGCAATAAGTTGAAACGAGCTGCGCCGGTGAAATTAGTGTGCATGGTGGGCGGCACGAATCAGCAAGAGCAAGAGGAGAGCTTGTTAGCGCCGACAAAGTTGGGAGTTTTAGTGGTTGGGACGCCGGGGAGATTGTGCGCGACGGTGTGTTTTAACGCCGGTGGGACCAAGAAAAGCGACGACGGGTCGGGAAAATCCATAGTCGTTCAGGCGAGCGAGAATCGATTAGGCGAGTGTAAGATTTTCATTTTAGACGAGGCTGATAGAATGTTAGCGCTTGGTTTTGAACCGCAGTTGGAGCAACTGTACGAAAACTTGCCGAAGGAGAGACAAACGGCTTTATTTTCGGCGACGTTTCCGGCGAAGGTGAAACAGATCGCAAGAAAGTGGTTGAAGAAAGACTACGCGAAGGTGACTTTGAGTGCAAACGCAGTAGATATATCGGCAAAAAACGCGGAGAAAGGGAAAGAAGAGCTCGTACAACGCGCGTCAAAAGTTATTCAAACCGTTCACGTGTGCGCCGAGCACAAGAAATCTCGAAAGTTGATGAAATATGTCGATAAGTTACGAAAAGAGGACGGTCGCGCTCGATCGCGCGTGCTCGTGTTTACCAATCGCATTAAAACAGTAAAATTTGTGAAAGATTTGTTGGTCAAGCACGGCGAAAAAGTGTCTACGCTGCACGGTGAAATGCGTCAAGATAAGCGAGAGTTGGCGTTGAAAGATTTCAAGGCTGGGAAAACGCCAATTTTAGTCGCGACGGATGTCGCCGGCCGCGGCTTGGACGTCGCCGGTTTGGAATGCGTGGTCAATTGGGATTTTCCGGGAAGCATTGAGCAGTATCAGCACAGAATCGGTCGAGCTGGAAGAAACGAAAAAGTTGGGAGCGCTTTGAGTTTTTTCACGAGGAAGTTTGCCCCTTTGGCGAAAGATTTAATCGAGTTGTTAGCCAACGCGAAACAGTTTGTCGATCCCAATTTGAAAATTTTAGCGAAAGCCGCCGAAGCCTTGCCGGAATTAGAAAATAAGTTTCGAGACAAATTCGGCAACGGTGACGAACCAGTCGATGAACACGACGAGGGTGACGACGACGACGACGACGACGATGACGATGGAAACCGAGGAAGAGAAGATGCCGAAGAGGAAGAAGAGGAAGATAAGAGAGGAACGAAATCGAATAAAAAGAGCAAGAAAACTGAAGAAGAAAACGATGGAGGCGACGACGAGTTTACCGTGCCAAAAGACAAGCCGTCTGTCGGCGACGGCGTCGCAAAAAAGAAGAAACAACCGGGCTGGTGGGAAGCCGGTGGTTCAAACGCATCGTCGTCTACGCCTCTGTTTGGGAAGAAGAAGCGAGAAGAGATGAAAAATCCAGCCATGCGAGACGCGTTGCGATGCGGGCCGGACGACGAAGAGATTATAAACGCCGCAAAAATGGAAAAGAAAGAGAAGAAAGAACCGAAGAAGAACGTTCCTTCGAAAGATAAAGACGCGTCGTTTATCCCATCCAAGAAGTTTGCGGGAGCTAAAGTTGGCTTCGTCTTCAAAAAAGGCAAGAACGGACTTGGATATTACCTCGATAAAAAGCCAAAAGTTACGTTCAAACCTTCTTCGACGTCGTCGTCCAAGAGCAAACAAAATTATCAAAAGAAGCGAAAGTATTGATGAGCATGCTTCCATGATACGTATGTATGTACGTGCAGTATACGCAGTATTTGTAATATACAGTGAACTAGTTCTTTGCGCGCTTAATATTTACAAGTACCACTATAGTGAAATCGCTACCGCGCATTCCGTTGCTTCATAACTTCGGCGTGGTCGCCACAAATCTCATCCACCGTCTGCTTAATCGGTTTCTCCCAACTATTCGGCACCGCACACGCGAACGCCGGCGCGTTATCTTTAAACTGCGACTCGTAAAACGCGTCCACCACGCTCACCACTTCCGCTCCAATCATCCCGCTCATTATGACAATTTTCGTCCGCACGCCGGCGACTGAAAAAGCGCCATCCTCCTGTTTCTCAACTTCCATGCACTCTCGCAAACTCATCCTCTCGTGCATATCTTTCGTCAGCGTGACCAGCTCGATAAAATCCGCCCCCATATCGTCCAGCATCCCACGCACGACCGTTTTCTCGGTCGGCGTGAAACCCACCAACAAAATTTTGTCCGGACCAAACCTCCCTTCGGCGGTTTCCCCGGGCGCGTTTTGCGACTCGTAATCGATCGGAACGAACTTTTCTTCTAATTCTTCTTCTTCTGAAGATGCGTTCGCTGCCACCGAGAAAGATGCTCTTCTTTCGCTCGCGCGGCGGCGTCTGAAACAACGAAGAGCGGCGGCGGGCGTCGAGGAGGAGAGGAGGAGAGGGTGCGATCGACCGCACGCGGTCGACATTCTTCTTCTTTATCTCCGAGACACTTTTTTTTGTCGCGACACGCGACTTCGTGCGTTTTTGTCCAATTCTTTTCGTCAAAAACTATCATCGCGCCCGTCGTTACACACACATTCATCAGCGATAACGCGCGCACTATTTCTGAAAAAAGGCGATCATGACGAGGAGACAAAAGCGCGCTTTGCTCCTCGTCGGCGCGATTTTTGGTCTCTTTTACGCCACCAGCGAGAGGAATAACGACAACGCGCGTGATTTTAACAATCCTTCGTCCTCGTCGTCCTCGTCGTATCATCATCATCATCATCATAATCATCGCGGAGGAAACTTCGCGCACTTTTTCGGCCAATCGAACTCGAACCTGTCGTTCAGAGAGAAACAGCTGACGCATTTGCTCGGTCCGGAGAACGAGTGGCAACCGGGGTTCTCTTTCGTCGGTGGGAGCGAGGAAGAGAGGGGACGGTTTTTGAATAAGAGCAAAGACGATGGCGACGGACTGTACGATGGAGTTGGAGGAGGAGAAGAGGAAAGCGCGGCTGGCGCCGGCGGGAAGAGTAATCCGTCGCGGATGGTGAATTCGGATAAAACGTTCGGGGTTAAATCTATAGGCGTGTTTCACGTGTTTCGTAAGCCGCCGTGGGGTGGAGGGAACCAATTTTTGATGGCGTTAGTGAAGGAGTTTCGGCGGCGGAAGATTAAAGTCGTGGAGAACGCCATCGTGCCGGGGGTGAAGATTTACATGGCCAACGCGGTGACGTTTAAAGTGGACCCGTTTCGAGAGGCGTTTCTGAAGAGCGGGAAGAAGTTGAAGTTGGTGCACAGATTAGATGGACCGTATTATTCCGCGAGGTATAACAAAGATCCGAGGAAAGAGGCGAGTTTGCCGTATCGAGCGAGAGAAGACGATCGAGTGTATTGGATCAACAACGAGTTCGCGTGCGCGTCTATTTTTCAAAGCAAATGGTCGTACGATATGAATAAGATGTTAGGATACGATCCGAAAGGGTATTTACAAATTGTAAATAACGCGGTGGACGATACGATTTTTCACAGTCGAGGGAGACAGCCGTTTTCGAGGTTGCGCAAGACGAAAATTATGGCGAGCTCGTGGTCCAGCGGCGAACGGAAAGGATTTAAAACGTTTAAATGGTTGGACGATAACTTGGACTTTTCCAAATACGAGTTCTTCTTCAGCGGAAACGTTCCGGACGGGATGGTGTTTAAAAACATCAAAACCTTGCCGCCGGTGACGAGCGAAAAACTCGCGCCGATGTTGAGAGAACACGACATCTTCCTCGCCGCGTCGTATTTAGAGCCGTGTTCCAACGCGCTCGTGGAAGCGTTAGCGAGCGGCATGCCGACGGTGTACCAAGCCGGAAGTGGCCACGCGGAACTAGTCAAAGCGGGAGGTCGAAGTTACCGAAGACCAGAAGAAATTCCGGCGATGTTAGACGAAGTCGTTTTGAGATTCGAGGAGTACCAAAACAACATTCGCGTGACGAGCGTGAGCGAAGCCGCGGATGCTTATTTGCAAGTGTATGCGGCCTGTTTGTCGTAAAATATGATAGTAAAAACGCCATAGATGCGGCTAGGAGCGCGATGTTTTATTAAAATAATGCAAAATAGTAGAAAGAGAGAGAGAGAGAGAGAGAGAATGTTATACGCGCGTAGAAGAAGAGAATGTATTTAAGTCACTTATAATAATAGCAGAGAGTAATCTCGAACCGCCTGTAAAAAATTTTCGCTTTTTTTTTTCGCAGAGAGAGAGAGAGAAGAAGACACAGCACGACAGCACGGACGCCACTTCTATTAGACACCACCACGCGCGTCACACAAATAATAAAAATGGCATTCGCGTTGCGATCATCCGCGTTAGTCGGAACGAGCGTTCCGACCGCGTCGACGAACAGCAGAGGTACGCTCTTAATTCGCATCGCGCCGGAGTAGTCTCGTTTACGAATTCTTCGTCGTCTTTCTTCTTTTTATGGCTCAGAAATTTTGGGGGCAAGGATTGGAGCGGGAAACGGCGCGCGCGCGCAGATGCCATCGACTTCGACGAGGCAACAGAATGCGATGGTTTCTGATTACACATAATGCGTGGATTCTGCCGTTCGAGACATCGAGGGTTTGTGGGTCGCGTCGGTCCATTTTTTGCGCGTTTGGGGACGACTTTTTTTGCCTCGTGGGAGAGGCGGGTGACGACCCCCCACACCCTCGTGAAAACCTGAAGGCAGAGAGCTTTATCCATTTTGCTCGAAAGAGATTTCTCTCTTCCCTCTCTCTTTCTCTCGTCTTTATTGTACATTCGACGACGACGACGACGACACGCTCACCTGTTCCATCTTCTCTTTCTTTTTTAACTCACTCATCGACGACAGTTCAACAAAAAATTTCCCGCACCACCGTCTCCGCCACGCCCTCCTCCATCAACCAAATCGGTTTCCAAACCCCCCCGTCGACGGGCGAAAAGCCATCCTGGGACGCCATCATCGAAGTCGGCGGCTCCCAACAATTCGTCTCCGAAGGCAGATACTACGAGTGCCACTCCTTACCGGGCTTAGAACCAGGCTCCAAGGTGGCTTTTGAGAGAGTCTTAGCGACGAGAGACACGGATAAACCGACGTTCGGGCAACCGTACGTGAAGGGCGCGAGAGTAGAAGCGACGGTGTTAGAGAACTACAAGGACGAGAAAGTCATCGTTTTCAAATACAGACCGAAGAAGCACTACCGACGTAAAAATGGTCACAGACAACACATGACGAGATTCTTAGTTACCAAAGTCATCAAGGCTTAATAAAATGATCGTCTGTATATCTGCTATCGGAGAGAGAGAGAGAGAGAGAGTGATATTATAGTTTTCGTGTGTAAATAAAAATCGAGTTTTTCTAGTAGTCTTATATTATTTTCCTCACTTCTTCAGCACGATGACGACGACGACGACAAGCGCGCCGGGGCTCGCCGCGTTTGCAACGCCACGAACGGCGGCACCTTTCCACCATTTTCGCGTCGCCGTTCTTCCGTCTAGAACGCGCCGCCGCTCGTTTCTCGCCCCGAACGCTTCTTCTTCGGGAGGATACAACTTTGGAGGAACCGGGTCGTCGTCGACGCTCTCTTCTTCTTCTTCTTCTTCTTCTTCCGTCGCGCTCGACCGACACGTTCCGATCGACCGCTACTACGAGAATTTACGCCAGATACACCAATCTCCGGATATATTCGTTATCGATGAGTATTTGACCTCTTCCGAGTGCGACTCGATCGTTCAAGCGGCGAAAGATTCTAACAAACTGAAACGTTCTCCCATCGCGTACGCCGGCTGGACGAACGATTTCAAAGCGTTCGTCGAGTTAGCCGCGCGAGGCCCGGCGTTTTGGTTTGCGGTTATCAATATGCTGTACGGTTCATCGGTTTTAAACGAGTTTGGATTGCCCATTGTTTTGAGAGGTGGCGGCGCGTACGCGTTCGCGTTGGGCGTCGCCGTGGTGGTTTCGCTGCTCGAAAAACAAAAGAAAGAGAAGGAGTTGCAAGAGATGCGAACGTCGAGCAGTTGCGTGTTGGGCGGCCAGTCCGACGGGGAGAAGACGTTGATTAAAAACACGGAAAAGTTATTGGCGGGAGTAAACCCGAACACGTTCGAGGCGCCGACGTGTATTCGGTACGAACCCGGACAACGACTCGCGGCGCATTTCGACGCGAACAGAGGCGCGGAAATAGAAGACGCGGAGCGCGGCGGCCAAACGTTGGCGACGTTGTTGGTGTATTTAAACGACCAAACAGATAGTTCCGGCGGAGAAACGGTGTTTAACCGGTTGAATATAAAAGTCACGCCGAGGAAAGGAAGCGCGTTGTTGTTTTTCCCGGCGACTGCATCCGGCGAGTTTGACGAACGCGTCGAACACGAAGGCTTGGAAGTGTTAGGTCCGGAAGATAAATGGATCGTGCGGATATGGAAACACGAAAATTTAGTGAAAGAACCGTTCGGGTTGAACGCTTCCGTGTTAGAACAGGTGTTGTCGTCTCCGTAACGATGTAGTAGTAGTAGTAGTAGTAGTAGTCTGTAAAAAAAGTAGTTTTATTATATATTATTATAAAAATTCTTCTTCTTTTGTTTGTTCTCTCGTTGTTGATGTTATCTGTGCGGGCGTTTTGTGAGTATAAATGTTTTTTTAACTAAAGTTGTTTGCGTTTGTTTCTTCTTCTTTATCTGGCCGGAGCAGCCATGGCTTCAGAATCGAGCTTCTTGATCGTCGGGGTTGGCTTGTAGCCAACCAACTCGCTCGAGTAGTCAAATACCGCTTGCGCCTTCTCCATGTCTCTGCCTTCCTTACTCGGCTTGTTGTTGAACGCGATCTCTCTGTTTCCGGCATCCCAGTAGTTATCCATCAACTGATCGCCGCCACCCTTCCACGACCAGTACGCGCCTTGCTCGCTGTATTGCGGGTCAATGACCAACGACGCCAAACGCAAACCAGCTTCGGTTTCGGAAACGTAGCCCTTGGTGACGTTCTTTTGGATCACCGGGAACAACCATTGGAAAAACGGCGTGTGGTTGCGAAACAAGTTGGACTCGGCGATGCAACCCGGGTACATGGTGGAGAATTGCACCCCGGTATCCGCGTAGCGTCTGGCAAACTCTTTGATGTCCAACATGTTGCACAATTTGGAATCTTTGTACGCTTTGGCGCCGATGAATCGTTCGCCGTCGATCATCGCGTTTTGGTTTCTATCCGCGCCGCGAAAGCCCGTCTTCAAGCCTCGCATGTCACCCAAACTCGCTCTCGGCGGGACTTGACCAGCCAAAGTGTTCGTGTTTCCAGTGACGGAACCGACGATGATTAACCTCTTTTGCTCGTTTTTCGCGTTGATGCTGAGTTTATCCAACAACAACAGCGCCAACAAGTGGTGCGCCAAGTGGTTCACGCCGACGCACTCCTCGAAGCCTTGCTTCGTGAACGACGGGACCGTCGCGTTCGGCAAATACAACGCCGCGTTGCAGATCAACGCGGAAAAGTTTTGAGCGTACTTGGACGCCAAGAACTTCTTCGCGAACGATCGCACCGAATCCAAATCCGCCAACTCGCACTCCATCACGTGGTAGGCATCCGCCGGGAAACCAAATTCTTTCGCTTTTTCCTCCGCTTTCGCCGGGTTACGCACCGCCATGACGACGCAATACTCCCCGGTTTCCACCAACGCTTTGGTGGTGTACAAACCCAAACCAGAGGACGCGCCGGTAATCACGACAACTTTCTTCTTATCCGCCGGCTTTTGCGTAAAGTTGAACAGAGATCGCGGCGTCACGTTTACTTTTAACGATGATTTTCGTTTACTCGCATTCGCACCTTGAACGACAGATCGGCGGATCGCGCCGTTGTTGCTCGTGAAAACGGAGGAGGATTGTTGTAACAACGAGTGAGAAGTTTGTAACATCGTTGGATCTTATTATCGATCGATCGCGCAAACTGTGGTTTGTGGTATATCTCAAAAGAGAAAGAGATACAAAAAAGTGGAGAGATTGAGTGATCTCTTCCCAATTTTCCTTTATCTTCTTCTTCTCTTCTTGGGGCTGAAAAAGAGATAAAAGAGAGAGAGATGAGATCTTTTCTTGCTAATTCAATTTCGAAATTTAGGGTTTGCGACGAGAAAGTCAGAGAGAGGTGTAAAATTTTATATGAATATATATTTTATTTTTACTTTCGCTCACAAGTTGTACAAGTGTACATAGTTGCACTGGTACCGGTACCGCTGAGACCAGGGTTCGAGTCCCTGACGAATCGCAAAATTTGCGAAGATTCGTTAGTGTGAGTTCTTTGACGTCCAAATCTTGTCCATTCTCTGACGACATCTACAGATAGGTGGTTAGTATACGGCGCTGTCAAACGAATGACTGCTTTTTTTTGCCGTTTTGTGCATCCTGATGCACGCGTGCGGGCATTTTTTTGGACGCAAGTGTTCATACGCATACATTTCTAATCCAAAATTTGCTACTTTGAGCCACGCGAGGAAAACGAGCGACGGATAGTAAACTGGACTAATTCGTTCAATACAAGTCACAATATCACTGTCAGTGATATAGTCTTGGAGTCGAGGATAGATAAGGTGAACGTTCGCGACATTTTTTTGTCGATGTTTGGTCGGAAAGTATGCGCGCCGGCCGCGAACTTCTTCTGTGTGGTGTATAGTATTCTGGTGCGTATGTATATGATTTATTAAAAAAAGCTCTCGCTCATTATTCTCTCTCTATTTTCTCTCTTCTCTCTCTCTCTCTCTCTCTCTCTTTCTCTGTGAGTTTGTATGTGTGTTTACTCTTCTCTTTTAAAACGTTGTCTCTCCTCTCTTCTCTCTTCTAATCGACTTCAAGAACGCCCTTTTTTCTCTTCGCTTCATTTCTCTTGTAAGTGCAGGTCGTTAGCCGAGATCCATTCACCTCCTCGGTGTACCATCAAATAGGCTTTGCTTTTGCTTCCCTTGCCGCCTTTTGATTTTCCTCTTTTCAAAGTGACGATGTCTTGA
>Ga0181595_10005686_pt1 | contig 10958 bp, 8 predicted proteins | sample 041ome_7_FD_145604 | JGI IMG/M metagenome (GOLD analysis project Ga0181595, IMG submission 145604) | Coastal salt marsh microbial communities from the Groves Creek Marsh, Skidaway Island, Georgia - 041401AS metaG (spades assembly) | ecosystem: Environmental > Aquatic > Marine > Intertidal zone >...
CCTCGCGCTTAGGACTGGAGCGCACGGATTCATAGCCAATAATTTTGCCTTTTTCAGTGACTGGCGTGACATAAGCATCAACCCAATAATAATCACCATTTTTGCAGCGATTCTTGACTAGCCCCATCCAGGCTTTTCCTTCTTTCAGGTGAGCCCACATCACCTTAAATGCGGCGGACGGCATTTCAGGATGTCTGACAATATTATGCGGTTGTCCAATCAGTTCGTTTTTTTCATAGCCGCTGATCGCAACGAATGCATCGTTGCATTCCACAATAGTGCCTTGGGTATCAGTCACAGAAATTAATTTTGTTGTATCGGGAAAGGTTCTTTCGTTTTTTGTTGTTGGCTGGTTGTTTCTCATAGTTCCTCTTCACAACATTAATCCATACTATACAAAATGATTCTAATGTTGATCGGATGAATTTTGCCAACTAAATTTTATTATTTTCTTTGAAAAATAAACATCGTTCCTTTTGTAGGTTTTTTGTTTGTTTTTATGTGCCTGAATTGTTGTTTTATTGTTTGCTGGTGGTTTTTGTTGATTGTGTTAAAAATTGTTAAACTTTTGTTTTTTATGGTGTAATTTTACAATCTGTGTCGATTTTCTGGTTTTTGTTGTTGCTAGGCGATATGTTGATGGTTGCGCAGTTAGTGTGAATTGTTTTGCTGTTTGATGTAAATATTTGGTGTTTTTTGTGGTGATGTAAATTGCTCTATTTTTATGTAATGTTTGTGTGAGCTTTGTTCTTAGGGGGTAATAATAAAAGATATGCGCAATACACATAATATTTGAAAGAGACTTTATGTCGGTTAGTGCCCGCCTCGGATGGAGCTGTTAAATTTTTTCGATACTGCCTGGACGTACTAGCCTGCATGACAGCGCTTTAATTCCTCAATAGTAGCCTGGGCCAGAGGCGAGTTGCTGTTGCTTTTCGAGGTGATCAGCACCACCGGAATTTGGTAGCTGTATTTTTCCGGCTGAATAGCACGAAACAGGCCTTTTTCTACCCAGTAGCTGGCGTAATGTTCGGGCAGATAACCAATAAACTTACCGGACAAAATCAGGTGGGCTATGCCTTCGTCGTGGTAGGCACTGGCACTGTTTTGGTAGTTCAGGCCATCGTTACGGATCTCTTTATCTCTCATGTAGTTACTGGTGACCACTTCGGCCTGTGCCAGCAATTTAGTGCTGTCTTTGGCGGCGCAGTCAAAAAGAGCATGGCCGGTTGCGCAGTACAGATAGTTGGTTTCAGGGTGCAGGGGCTGGTAATTCAGGCCACGGATATGATGACGGCTAACGCCAATGCCTACTAAAGAGCGGCCATTGGCCACTGCAGTTTCCACTTCGCGCGCTTCACAGACATGAATATCAAACTGCAGGTTACTGCTTTTGTTTTTCAGCGCTGCTATGGCTTTGGCGACACCACAACGTGGGTCGCTGATCAGGGTATCAACAATGGCAATAGTGACACGGCCAGACAAGGTGTGTCTGGAGCCTGCCACAGTAGCAGCAAAGGTTTCACATTGTTGCAATAGTTGCAAAGAGGCCTGATAGGTCAGCCGGCCAGCGTCAGTCAGCTCAAAGCCGCTGCGGCCACGTTTACATAAGGTCACACCTAAACGAATTTCCAGATCGGACAAATGGGCGCTGATGGTGGAGCGGCCAATATTCAGCCTGGATTCGGCTGCAGACAAACCTCCACACTCCACTATGGTGGCAAAAATGCGCAGCAAGCGTAAATCAAGGTCTTGCACCTGCATAAGAATTCACTCTTTAGTTCGATAAAACCGGAATAAGATACGATTATTATGTATTTATAAAACATCATCGGCAAGCTAGCATTAGGTTATCTCTGGCCCTGAAGGCTAAAGCACAGTAACAAATAGAGGAGTAGAAGATGGTGTTTAATTATGGCATTGACCGTCTTGACCTGGACACAGTACAAGCTATTGCAGAAGGCCGTATTCAAGCGCAGTTAAATGCTGAAGCTATAGCAAAAATTAATCACAGCCGCAGTTGTGTCGACAAAATGGCGGCTTCAGACAAAGCCATTTATGGCATCAACACCGGCTTTGGCCCTTTATGCGACACCCAGATTTCGCCAGCTGAAACCGCACTGCTGCAGAAAAACCTGTTGATCACTCATGCCGTTGGTGTAGGTGAGCCTATTGCCAAAGCTATTTCTAAACTGATGCTGATCACCAAGGTGCATGCACTGAGCCAGGGCTACTCAGGCGTGCGGCTGGACGTGGTTGAACGTATGCTGAAATTTATTGAGCTGGACCTGATCCCTGTAGTGCCGGAGCAAGGTTCAGTCGGCGCTTCAGGTGACTTAGCGCCGCTGTCGCATTTATTCCTGCCACTGATAGGTGAAGGCGAATTCTGGCAGGGTAAAGAAAGTATTCATGCTGCTGAAGCTTTGCGTCAGCATGGATTGGCGCCGCTGGAGCTGCAGGCGAAAGAAGGTTTGGGCTTGATTAACGGCACTCAGTTTATTCTGTCGCATGGCATTACAGCGCTGCTTAAAATGCGTTACCTGCTGGACTTAGCCGATGTGGCTGGTGCTATGAGCATTGAAGGCATGCAGGGCAGTGGTTCACCGTTCCGGCCTGAGCTGCATCAAATCCGTCCTTTTGCCGGCAATATCGAAGTAGCAGCCCGGATGCGCCGTCTGTTTAAAGATTCAGAAAATATGGCCTCGCATTTTGGTTGTGCCAGAGTACAAGACCCGTACTCGCTGCGTTGTATCCCACAGGTGCACGGTGCGTCCCGTAACGCCTTTTATCATTTAAAAGAACTGGTTGAGATTGAGATGAACTCAGTCACAGACAACCCTATTGTGATTAGCGAAGAAGAAGCTTTGTCTGGCGGTGGTTTCCATGGTCAACCTTTGGCGATGGCGCTGGATTACACTTCGATTGCAGCAGCTGAGCTTGGCAATATTGCTGACCGCCGTTGTTATTTGTTACTGGAAGGCCTGCATGGTTTACCGCGTTTGTTGACCAAAGCCGGTGGGTTAAATTCCGGCATGATGATCCCGCAGTACACTACGGCGGCTTTAGTGACTGAAAATAAATCTTTGTGTTTCCCGCCATCTGCCGACAGCGTGCCGACTTCTATGGGCCAGGAAGACCATGTGTCTATGGGCAGTATCTCGGGTCGCAAACTGAATCAGATTTTGGGTAATTTAGAAAAAATACTGGCGATAGAACTGATGTACGCAGCACAGGCTATTGAGTTCCGTCGTCCTCATATCTGCTCAGATTTAATTGAAGAAAACCATGCCATTATCCGCGCCAAAGTGGCCAAGCTCGAAGAAGACCGGCTGTTAAAACCGGATATTGATGCCATGATCCGCTTAGTACGTGAACAGGCTTTCCATGTGGCTTTTGCAGTGAACTAACAGGGAGTGCCAAGATGACATTTCAGGATCAAATTAAACAAGGTATTCCGGCACTATTGCCAGCAGCTAAAGCTTATCCGGCTGATGCCAACAGGGCGCCAAAGCGCAAAGACATTTTAACCAAAGCAGAAAAACAGCTGGCGGTGCGTAACGCTTTGCGCTATTTCCCAAAGGAATGGCATGCCGAACTGGCTGTTGAGTTTGCACAGGAACTGAATGACTTTGGCCGTATTTATATGTACCGCTTTAAACCGGAGTACGCCATTAAAGCCCGTGCTATCAGCGAGTATCCGGCCCAATGCCAGCAAGCCGCCGCCATAATGCTGATGATCGATAATAACCTCGACCCTGCTGTGGCGCAGCATCCGGAAGAGCTGATCACCTACGGTGGCAACGGCGCTGTATTCCAGAACTGGGCGCAGTACCGTTTAACCATGAAGTACTTAAGCGAAATGGCCGAAGATCAGACGCTGCATATGTACTCTGGCCACCCTATGGGGTTATTCCCGTCATCCGTTGAAGCACCACGGGTGGTGGTGACCAACGGCATGATGATCCCGAACTATTCCAAGCCGGATGACTGGGAACGTTTTAACGCCTTGGGTGTGACCCAATACGGCCAGATGACGGCCGGTTCCTTTATGTACATTGGCCCGCAGGGCATAGTGCACGGCACTACTATTACCGTGATGAACGCCTTCCGTAAAGTGTTGCAAAAAGGCGAAAGTCCAAAAGGTAAAATCTTCTTAACCGCAGGTTTAGGCGGTATGAGTGGCGCCCAACCTAAGGCGGGTAATATCGCCAACTGCATTACGGTTTGCGCTGAAGTCAATGCAAAAGCCGCCATCAAACGCCATCAGCAAGGCTGGCTGGATGAGCTGATCGATAACATGGACGCGCTGATTGCCAGGGTGAAACAAGCTCAGGCTGGCAACGAAGTCGTGTCTATTGCTTACATCGGCAACGTAGTGGATGTATGGGAATCCTTTGATCAGCAGGGTATTTTTGTACATTTGGGTTCAGACCAGACCTCGTTACACAACCCGTGGTCAGGTGGTTATTACCCTGTCGGCATCAGTTATGACGAAGCCAACAGGTTAATCCGAGAAGAACCGGAGCTGTTTAAAGCCAAGGTGCAGGACACTTTAAAACGCCATGCTGCTGCAGTGAATAAACACACGGCCAAAGGCACTTATTTCTTCGACTATGGCAATGCCTTTTTACTGGAAGCGTCTCGCGCCGGTGGTGATGTGATGGCGGCCAATGGCATCGACTTTAAATATCCGTCTTATGTGCAGGATATTTTGGGTCCTATGTGTTTTGACTATGGCTTTGGCCCTTTCCGTTGGGTCTGTACTTCAGGCAAAGCGGATGATCTGGATAAAACCGACGCCATAGCTGCAGAGGTGCTGAAAAAAATCATGGCAGAATCGCCGGAAGAAATTCAGCAGCAGATGCAGGACAATATCACCTGGATCCTAGACGCTAAACAAAACAAACTGGTGGTAGGTTCACAGGCGCGCATTTTATATGCCGACGCCCAGGGCCGTGCTGAAATTGCGGCAGCCTTTAACCAGGCCATAGCCCGTGGTGAGATAGGCCCAGTGGTATTAGGCCGCGATCACCATGATGTCAGTGGTACTGATTCACCTTTCCGTGAAACCTCTAACATTTATGATGGCAGCCGTTTTACTGCGGATATGGCTATTCATAACGTCATAGGTGACGGTTTCCGTGGCGCCACCTGGGTGTCTATTCACAACGGCGGCGGTGTCGGCTGGGGTGAAGTGATTAACGGTGGTTTTGGTATGTTGCTGGATGGCTCAAGTGAAGCGGAACGCCGGTTAAAATCTATGCTGTTTTTTGATGTCAATAACGGCATAGCCCGTCGTAGCTGGGCGCGTAACAAAGAAGCCGATTTTGCCATCCGCCGTGAAATGGCGCGTAGCCCTAAACTGCAGGTCACTTTGGCCAACACTGTGGATGACGAGCTGTTAAATCAGCTGCCGTTTTAATCCGCGGTTCAAAAGTTAAAAAAGGCTGAGCAGTCAGGTAATGGCTGCTCAGCCTTTTTTCTAAGAGGCAAGCTGGTTCACCTTGGGATCCGCGCTATCACTTTAATCTCAAAATCAAAGCCTGCTAACCAGGTCACTCCTACTGCTGTCCAGTTTGGATAAGGGGGAGCACCAAAGATCTTCTGTTTAACTTTCATAATGCTGCCGAACTGCTGCTGTGGATCGGTATGAAAAGTGGTGACATCAACAATATCATCAAAGCCACAACCCGCTGCAGCTAGCGTGGCTTGCAGATTATCAAAAGCTAACTCTACCTGACGCTCAAAATCTGCTTCCGGGCTGCCGTCCGCATGACTGCCAACCTGGCCTGATACAAACAATAAATCGCCTGAACGTATAGCGGCCGAATAACCATGCTCTTCATAGAGCGCATGTCTGTTGGCTGGAAAAATGGTTTCTCTTTTGATCATGATTGAGCTCTCTTCGTTGGATGGACTACACAGCTACGGATCTCAGTGCTGGCACTGTACAATCCGCATAGTTTTAATGGTCCTGTATGTTGATTTGGTTTAACATACGAGGCGTATGTAGAATATCTCGCATACGTTTCGTATGTCAAGTGGCATACGTGGCGTATATGAAAGGAATGTCGAATGAGCATCCGATTAACAAAGATGGCGGAAAACCGCGAAAAGCTGATTGCAGCTGCACGAAAGGCCTTTGCTGAACAAGGTTATGCGGCGGCTTCTATGGATCATTTAACGGCCGAAGCTGGTTTAACCCGCGGCGCGCTTTACCACAATTTTGGCGATAAAAAAGGTTTACTCGCAGCTGTTGTCGATCAAATTGATTCTGAAATGGCGGAATACGCTCAGTCTGTGGGGGCTAACGCAGGAGACATGTGGTCAGGTTTATTGGCTGAAGGTGCGGCTTATATAGAAAAAGCGCTGGACCCTGAAGTGCAGCGTATTGTATTGCTGGACGGCCCTGCTGTGCTGGGTGACCCGTCGCAGTGGCCTAGCCAGAATCGTTGCCTGCAGGCGACCAGAACTAAGCTTGAGCTGTTGATCGAGCAAGGTATTGTAAAAACAGTAGATCCGGAAGCTGCAGCTATGTTGTTAAATGGTGCGGCTTTAAATGCGGCGCTTTGGTTGGCCTCAAGTGCTGAGCCTCAGAGCATGCTGCCAAAAACACTGGAGGCTTTTAATTTGCTGGCTTCAGGTTTTTTGGTCAAAGGCTAAAACCAAAAATCAAAAGGGCGGAGTTACAGGCTATACCCTGTTCCGCCCTTGCTTTTAGGCGCAGCTAGCGGCTGACGACCAGCTCTTCTCCGTTGTAGATCACAGTCTGACTACTTGGGCCTGTCAGTGATTTTGCCATACCAGCAGCTGTGCCGATCCAGCGAATATGCAAACTGATTTTTTGCTGCATGCCGTTAAATTCGCCCTGACGTTTGCCAATGGTCAGAGTGCCTTTGGCATCGTCGTAGCTCAGCTCAATAGTGCTGTATTTGCCTTTTTCATAGTCGTAGCTGCGGCCATCGTCGTTATACAATCTGTAGTGACCGTTGGCGCCTGTGTAAATATTCAGCGTGATGGGGGCATCGGGTTTGTCGTTAACAAACTGAATGTCCTCGCCTGTTGGCACTATCGAACCTGCTTTGACGTACAAAGGCATTTTATCTAAAGGCGCAGCGGCTTGAATATGTTGGCCTCCGCTGAGTTTTTCGCCACTATAAAAATCATACCAGTCGGCGCCTTGCGGCAGATAAACAGCGCGGCTTCTGGCTTGATATTCGTACACAGGGCTGACTAAAAAGGCCGGGCCAAACATATACTGATCGTTCAGGTTAATAGCGGTTTTGTCAGCCGGGAAATCCATCACTAAACCACGCATCAGGGTGTTGTCGGTCAGGTACATTTTACCTGCTTCGCTATAGATATAAGGCAGTAGCTGGTAACGCAGTTTGGTGTAATACACCAGACTGTTGTAAACCTCGCTGCCTTCATCGGCCAGGTTATAAATTTCGCGGTATGGGTTTTGGCCGTGCGAGCGGAAGATAGGCGCAAAAGCACCAAACTGGAACCAGCGTAAGTTCAGCTCCTGCCATGGCGCCTGATCTTCCGGCTGCAGGCCTGAGTAATGACCGACAGCGCTGCCGTCTTTTTTCCAGCGGTACTTATCTTCTGGCGTAAAGCCACCAATATCAAAGGTCCAGTTCGGCATACCGGCTAAACCTACACCTATGCCTGCAGCTATTTGTTCTTTTAAATTGGACCAGCGTGGCACTGTATCACCACTCCAGATGGCGGCACCGGCCCGTTGTTGTCCGGCAAAACCTGAACGGGTTAAGATAAAAGCGCGTTTATCCGGGTCTGTCTGGCGTTCGCCTACATACACGCCTTCGGCATTGGCCAGGCCGTAAGAGTTAAAGTACTCAGTGCCTGAACCAATGGACAGCGGCGTCATATTTTCTTTGCGTTTACTGATGCTTAAATTGGAATGCATATCAGGCTCCGACGCATCCAACCACCAGGCATCAATGCCTAATACATTTAAGTTCTCGGCAATCTGGCGCCAGAAAATTTGCTGTGACTCTTTTGGATAGGGATCGTAGAAACCGTTCAGGTAGCCAGGGCCTATCCAGTCCAGGTTCTGTTCTTTTTCCACGTTATTACTCAGCATATAACCTTTGGCATCCAGCTCTTTGTAGTTGTCCGTGCTGGCATAAAATTTTGGCCAAACCGAAATCATAATATTGGCGTTGAGCGCATGCACTTCATCGACCATTTTTTTCGGATCAGGAAAATGCTTCAGGTCGAATTTGTGGCTACCCCAGGCATCCTGTGGCCAGTAGGACCAGTCCAGCACTATGTTATCTAAAGGAATTTTACGCTTACGGTATTCTTTCACCACATCGACCAGCTCTTGCTGATTGGTGTAACGCTCACGGCTTTGCCAAAAACCATACACCCACTTGGGCAATAACACGGCTTTGCCTGTTAAGGTGCGGTAACCGCTGATAATGTCGTCGGCGCTGTCACCGGCAATGTAGTAGTAGTCAATGGCTTTGCCGCTTTCAGAGGCAAAAGTCAGCGAATACTGATCGTCTTTTGGCAGCGGCTTGTTATGTTCAAGGAAGACATAACCACCTTGCGAATCCCATTCAAGCTCAATATTTTGCGCCACACCCGGGCTAAATTCCGCCTGAGTGGTGTGGTACCAGGGGTTCCAGTTCATCCGCCAGCGATCGAGCAATAGCTTGCCGCCAATACTGAGTTTGGCATAACCACTGTTGTACAGTCTGAACTTGTGTATGCCGGCTTGATCGGTGCTGATCGAGCCTTTCCAGACCACACGGGGTTGTTTTAGCTCACCCAGCTCTTTAGGAAAAGGGAATTCACGTACATTGTTGTTGGCTAAATACTGGTAGTTGGGGCCTTGTTCAATGCGGCTTAGCAGTAATTTATCGCCATCGTAATACTCTGCCGTCAGCCCGCCAGGATTGCCGTTGGCGTCAAACAGCTGAAAGTGGTCAAAAAATGGCTGAGCGCCTTTGGCATCACCAAACTGAGTAATAGAAGCATTGTCCCACAGCACGCCGTAATTGCGGGTAGACACCACCAGCGGTATCGAAATCACCAGGTTATGGGTCGTTAACTCAACGTGCTCGCCAGCGTAGTTGACCTGACCATTTTGATGCTGGCCCAAACCAAAAAAGCCTTCGTCTGTGCCTTTGTTCCATTGTTGCTGCAGTGCATAGGAATCCTTAGCAGCTTGCACCGGATCTTTAGTCACAGGGCCAAATTCACGTTTGGCTTCGGCCAAAGTGACCTGGCCATTTTTATCGATAAAATGCACCGCGCCATCGACTAAAGACACCACGGCCGTTATTTGGCTGGTTTTTAGCAGCAGCTGTTCACCTTGTTGCTCCAGTGTAAATTTGCCTTGTGGTTTGGCGGTAACCATTAAGCTGTTGGCCACAGCGCTCAGGGTGCTGTGGGGTAGGGCTGTGACCCGGATAATATGCTCGTTCATTACCTCCAGCCGCAGTAATTGGGTTTGTTGCTGCGGCAGTTGGATTAATACGCCGTGTTCGGTGCTTTGGTAGCTACCCAGTTGCTTTACAGCAGCATTTGAGGCTGCTTGGGTGGCAGGCTCGCTGCACGCTGTCAGCCAGGTGAAAGGCAAAGCCATCAGTGCTAGTGGCAAGGCTAATCCTTTGTGTAGTCGCATTCAGGTCTCCATGATTGGTCGGTCAGCAAAGTCTTTGCCACGACGCCTCGCTACTCACTGCTGTGGGTTATGAAGCTCAGAATTTTGGGTGAGTACAACTGCAAAATAGCTTCGGCGGCAAAACTTTGTTCCTCGGATTGAACTGCCAGACTAGCAGCGCGCTTACCCATCAGGTTTTTATAAAATATGGTAGTGGACTTCAGTTTTTCGTTATTTTTTGCTAAAAATCAAGAGCAGGAACCGTTGCAGTGTGTCTCCGGCCAGCAGCAGGCAGAGAAACTGCCGCATCAAAGATTCTTTAATAAATCCAGCTTGGCGGTGCTGTTGCCTGGCATCAAATATTTTCCGTTTGCATGTCGTTTTGCTTACGCTGAAGCCATTCAACTGACAAAACAGCAGAGTCTAAAGATTTATTTACAGGAAAAAGCTGCAGCGCTTTGACTTTGAGTTGTTTGTCTATTCAGCATTGGCCTCAACTAAAACGGACAAGGGCAGCTAATCATCATGCGTTGCCCTGTGACCGGATGATCAAACTCCAGCTCACTGGCATGCAACAATAGTCGTGGTGCCATCACCTGAGTTTGTTCTGTGCCATATAAATCGCAGCCCAGCATAGGGTGGCCGATAAACTGGCTATGAATACGTAACTGATGAGTGCGGCCTGTTTCTGGTGTAAATAACAGCCGGCTGCGGTCTGGATTAATCAGGCGTTCCAGCACCTGAAAATGACTAAGCGCTTTTTGGCCTTGTTCAAAACAGACTTTTAGGCGGGGAAATAAAGCTTTGTCTTTGCTGATTGGCGCTTCAATAATGCCGCTATCTTGCTCTAAATGACCAGCGAGCAGACTTTGGTAACGCTTGATCACAGTGCGGGCTTGAAATTGCTGACTTAACAAGGTGTTGCTGGTTTTATCCAGCGCCAGCAGCATAATGCCCGAAGTACCAAAATCGAGTCGATGGATTAAGCTGATGTGCGGATAAATCTGCGCTAACCGATAGTGCACCGAGTCGAGGTTTAGCGGGTTTTTACCGGATAAACTTAATAAGCCGCTTGGCTTGTTGATCAGCAGAATATGCTCGTCCTGATACAGAGTTTCTATCTGCTGATGACAGGCTGGAGCAACAAAATTATCTATCACTGTCATCTTGGCTATCCCGACTAAATCTGGCGCAGAGTGTACTTGAAATCAAAGCTTGCTGCCTTGCTTTAACTTGGGGAAAATAGCTGTTTTCAGCCAGTAAGGGCCTTTGATGATGGATTTAGATGAAGCAGAAGACTGGGCCTGGTGTGATGCACAGT
>Ga0181595_10005693_pt1 | contig 10948 bp, 21 predicted proteins | sample 041ome_7_FD_145604 | JGI IMG/M metagenome (GOLD analysis project Ga0181595, IMG submission 145604) | Coastal salt marsh microbial communities from the Groves Creek Marsh, Skidaway Island, Georgia - 041401AS metaG (spades assembly) | ecosystem: Environmental > Aquatic > Marine > Intertidal zone...
GAGGCCGGTCTTTCGCTCTAACTACCGTTTCCATCAAATAAAAACTTATAAATTATGGAAACACTTTATTTTATGTTAGGTGCACTTTCAGTGATTACAATTGTAGCCGTTGTGAGTGTGTTTAGTATCAACAAGAAAGTTGCCTTGATGGTCGATGACCGGATAGTAAACATGGAACGGGATCTTTCAGATTATATCAGTGATGTAGCTGGAGATCTAGAACAAGAAGTAACTGAACTGCATCGCAGGATTGATGATTTAGAAAAACATCTTGATAGCGTTGACGATCGGTTATTTAACGAGGTTCAAGAAAGTCTTGAACGATCACTCGCACATACCGACTCAAGAGTGGATAAACTAGAGTCAAACTTAAACGCAAAATTTAATGACAATACGGCGTTCGTAGACCTTCTGCATCACAGATTAGAAGATCTAGAGATGAGTAAGTCATAAACAAAACCCGGAAACGGTAGTTAATGCCTCTTTAGCTCAGCTGGCCAGAGCAGCTGATTTGTAATCAGCAGGTCGTGGGTTCGAATCCCTCAAGAGGCTCAATGAGATATATAAATCTCGACTTTGGAAGATTGGCAGAGCGGTCGAATGCACTGGTCTTGAAAACCAGCGTACCGAGAGGTACCGTAGGTTCGAATCCTACATCTTCCGCCATTGGTCTGGTAGTTCAGTTGGTTAGAATACCTGCCTGTCACGCAGGGGGTCGCGAGTTCGAGTCTCGTCCAGACCGCAAAAAATATACCAATATGTCTTGAAACTTTTACGAGTTTCATAGTATAAAGAACGGTTCTTGAAACAGTAATACCCAAAAGCTGCAGATAGAATTTTACCGAGGGTTTAGGAATGGCTCCAGAGCAGAGCGTCACAATTGTCCCTAAAAACAAAAGACGTAGATGCTTGGTTAGTAGGCAGAGTGAGCATCGACTGCCGATTTACCCATAAAAAAGGTTCCAACAAGAAACCGGTTCTTAGGGAAAACTAAACTAAATTCAGGGCCTCACGACGGCGAGGCGGCAAGGAGAGTTCGGTTCGGTAAACTGGCTCTCCTTTTTTTATGTTTTGTAATCTGAATGTAAGAAGATTGAGCATTCTCTCTAAAATGAGAAGTTTGGCATAGTTCTTTCACCTATATTACTATCATGAGAAAATTATTTCTTTTAGCTGCTTTGACCATCGGAATGGTGGCATCCAGCGTCGCACAAATGGCTATCCCAGGTGAGGTATTTGCCAGTAACCCAGCAAGATTCAACGGCCGTAAGGTTACACTTAAGAACATTGAGATTGTAAAAGATGTTCAATCATCTACAAACAGTGTTATCGCACCAGGCCCAGCAATTAATTTACAAGCTGCTCCTGGAGCAATTGGAACTCCAACAGCTCCTAACGTAACTCCATGTAGACCTCCAAGAGGCTTCTCTGAAATTTCTATCTTCTTTAAAGCAGATCCAGACTACAAAGGTTGCTTCTTTATGGCAAACAGTATGAAAGCTCAATTAGATAGAGAAACTGGCCATGAGAATACACCAGCTCAAATTACTTTCCGCGGAGATTATAGAACAGGTTACAATGTGACTTTCTATCGCTTAGGACAGTAAGATCACTAGAAAGACTTATTAATGAGAGGGCCTTTATGGCCCTCTTTTCTTTTAAACAAAATCTACGATACGAGTATAATGTCTATATAAACGAATTTAAGTAATGATTTATACTCTTACAGATACAGATCAATTAAAAGTAAAAATTACCATTGATACTAATAATGAAACTATATTGATCAAAAATTTAGATGATGAACATCTTTATATTGAGTTGTTTAATGGCAAAACAACCTTCGGTGCTGTATGTTGGGATATTACTGGAGTAAGTCAACTTGAATTTGAATGTAATTTAGAATATAAAAATAAATGGAGCATAGATACTATTTTAGTTTGTAAAAATAACAGTATTCATATTTATACTTTTGATGTTCAAAATAATAGATTCAATAAATTAACCCCTTTACCATATAAATTCCAAAACCCATTTGTGTTTATAACAGGCCATAGCGGAGGAGGGACTTCTATTGTAGCAAAATCGTTTAAATACCTAGGTATCAATTTGGGTAAAGATAGTGGTGAATTTTCAAACAGAAAAAATCACGAATCATGTTCCTTTAGATTCTGGTTACAAAATATATTCTCTAAAGGTAGAGTTGATGATTTCGGTACAGTAATCTCTTCATACAATTACCTCACAGGAACAATTAATGCTATAAAAATAACAGATATTAGTACAGTGAGTGCTAGGTTGAGCAATTTATTCCCTAATTCTAAATTTATTAGTATTGTAAAACCTAAAAGTAAAACTACATTCTCAAAAGAAGGAGAACGATTTAATTCACACGATGAGTTAGATATTTACAAAGAACAACATCCACCCATTGAAGGTAATCCTATATTTCATTTAGATTGGGTCAGATATTTTACAGATTATAATTACGTAAACCAAGTATTAGAATTTATTGATTATCCTAATAAAATTACTCAAGAAGAATTTAATACTATGCTAGACGTGGTTGGCTTTGACAGTTCTAAATTATTGAAAAAATGAATTTAAACAAAATCTAGCAGCTGTGTATAAATACAGAATAATTTATATATGAACTGCAAATGAAAATACTAGCAAACGACGGTATTCACTCGGCCGCTCAGGCCAAACTAGAAGAACTAGGACACCAAGTCTTTACAGAACATGTTGAACAGAAAGATCTAGCAGTCTGGATCAACGAGAACAATATTGAAGCCATTTTTGTGCGCTCAGCCACTAAGGTAAGAGAAGACCTAATCAAAAACTGCCCTAACTTAAAATATATTGGTAGAGCTGGAGTTGGCCTAGACAACATTGACGTTGACTATGCTAAAGAGCAAGGCAGACATGTCTTTAATACACCACGAGCAAGCTCAAGATCAGTTGCCGAGTTAGTAATGGGCTACATCTACGACTGGAACCGTAGAATTGGACCGGCTAACTACATGTTAGGTAACGCTGAATTCAACGATATTAAGAAAGGCATCTCAAGAATCTCTTATGAAGTTCAAGGCAAGACTTTGGGTGTAATCGGCTTTGGTAATATAGGCCAAACGGTGGCCATACTAGCCGAAGCAAACGGCATGGACATTCTGGTCTATGATCCGAACCAAGACTGTGAATGGTCAACTTCAATGGAAACACTCTTAACAGAGTCTGACTTTGTAACTATCCACATCGGCGGTAAAGTACAAGTCTTAGGCAAAGAGGACTTTGAGATGATGAAGTCAAGTGCAGTTGTTATTAATACATCACGCGGTGGCTGTGTTAATGAAGAAGATCTACTCGAGGCGTTAAAAGAGCGCCAAGTTGCTGGAGCATGCCTGGATGTTTTTATGAATGAACCAGAACCAGATCGTAGACTCTTAAACAACTCAAGAGTTATTGCAACTCCACATATTGGTGGTTCAACCAACGAGGCTCAGGTTAAAATTGGACTTGAACTAGTAAGTCAACTAGAGGAATTAGCTTAAACAAGGCTTCCGCTGGGATATATAGTAGAAAGAGCACACTACTATATGAAAAACTTATTCTTTGGTTGGGAAAACATTAAATGGTTTATCCGTGAAATCAGAAATCTGTACAGCGGAGAGTCATCTTTCTTCTCTAAAAAGAGAATTGAGTCTGGCATCGCATTTATTGTTGGCCAATGGGGTATGATCTACTTCTTGACTAAGAACATTGAATCTTTAACAGCATCAGACATTGTACTTTGGGCTGGTGTTGAGTTTGCAATCGCAGGCTATATGGTTAATGCAATTCAGAAAGAGAAGAAAGATAAAGCTAAGACTCCAAAGGAGTTCTTAGAGGAGAACGAAGACTAAGATTGTTAATAACTTTTTGCAAAATAATTGGCCTGACATTTTTTTATGTCAGGCTTTTTTATTATATTTACACTGTACTTAAAAACAAAGACATGACAAAAATACCAAAGATCTACAAACACGGCATCGAAATTACTAAGCCTTGGTCAAAAGAAATGTATGACTATAATGACAAGGTCAGAGCTCATATGATTAAAGAGGTTAAATTTGTAATCAACTCGCTTTCAGATATGGCCACTGCTAACAAACTAGCAAAGATCATTAATCCTTATGGATATGGAGATGGTTATAACCTAGAAGATATGAAGGCAGATATGTTGAAGAACGCTGACAACTTCGAAAACTACTGGTTAGCAGAAATCTGGGACGAACTAATCGACGCCGATTTTGTAATGCCAAACTTTGGTGAAGGCAATGAAGTTTTTCACATCATTGGTTTTGAGTCTCGTGAAGAAATTTTAGAACTACGTAAAAAATTCGCATAATGATAAGAAAGAAACTACATAAACATCAAGGAAATCCAATAGTCATTGATTTGACAGGTCCCGAAGGAAACGCATTTATGTTACTTGCATACGCTAAATCATTTTCAAAAGATCTTGGAAAAGATTACACAGAAATATACAAGCAAATGACAAGTGGAGATTATGAAAATTTAATTAAAGTCTTTGACGATTCATTTGGAGACTTTGTAATACTAGAACGATGATAATTTACATGGAACAGACTCTGGCCTTAATCGCAGCACAGAACGTAGAGGCCTTCAAGAATTTAGTACAGCAGGGTGAGGTCGCAGAGACTGAAGCCGGCCAAAAGTATTTAGTGATTAAAGACAAATAAAGATGACAGTATTAGACAAAGTACAAGAGTTCGTAGATGCTTCTAATCTAACTAACTCAAACTCAGACAAGCTTAACGTAATCAAACACTTTAGCACCGATGTAGATGTGATGGAGATGTTACGTTATGTCTATCATCCAACCAAGCAGTTCTACGTGACTTCAGACAACTGTAAGAAGCGTTCTGATCTGATTAGCTACGGCTACAAAGACATATTTACACTCTTAGATGATCTGGCAACCAGGTTCATCACAGGCCACACTGCGCTTGCAGCCGTGAATGGTTTCGTGAGTGCTAATCAAAGACATGCAGATCTAATCTGGAATATTATCGACCGTAATCTAAAGACACGCTCGACTACTTCAATGATTAACAATGTTGTACCAGGCTTAATCCCGACGTTTGACGTGGCATTAGCCAAGGCTTACGACGAGAAGACGCAGAAGAAAGTAGACTGGAATGATGGTTGGTACATGAGTCGTAAACTGGATGGAGTACGTTGCCTCTGTGTTATCGACGAGACGGGTGCAATCAACTTCTTTAGCCGCCAAGGTAAAGAGTTTGAAACGTTAGACAACGTGCGCAAAGCACTCGAGCCTCACAATCTACGTAAGATTGTACTGGACGGTGAAATCTGTATGGTGGATGAAGAGGGCAACGAGAACTTCCAGGGCATTATGAAAGAGATCAAGCGTAAAGACCACACAATTCAGAATCCAAAGTTCTTGGTCTTCGATATACTACACCAAGATGAATTCGAGAGCTGCTCTTCAGAGCGCACGTTCTCGGAGCGTCAAGCAGAATTAGAACTCTTTGTTAACACATATGATACTAGAGGCACTATCAGTAAGGTAGAACAGATCCTAGTTGAATCTGACAAAGATCTACAAGACTATGTTGACGTTGCAAATCAGAATGGCTGGGAAGGCCTGATGCTGCGTAAAGACGTGGGCTACCAAGGTAAACGCAGCACCGATGTCTTGAAAGTTAAGAAGTTCCACGATGCAGAATACGTGGTGGTCGGCGTCGAGAGTGACGTGCACCGAGTTGTTGTTGATGGCCAAGAGGTAGAAGAGGAGATGCTCAGTCACGTGATTGTGGAACATAAGGGTAACCAGGTTCGTGTAGGTAGTGGTTTCAACCACGAAGAACGTAGAATGTACCACAGCAATCCTGAGCGCATTCTGAACAAGACAATCACAGTACAATACTTTGAAGAGAGTCAGAACAAGAACGGCGAGTACTCGTTAAGGTTTCCGGTAGTTAAGGCAATCTACGAGAACGGCCGAGATTTTTAACAAAATAATTGCAAAAAAGTTTTCTAGTGTCAATCTTTTTGTTTATATTTACACTGTAATTAAAACTAACACACATGGCAACACGCAGCAGAATCGGAATCGTAAAAGAAAATGGCACAGTGGAATCAATCTACTGCCACTGGGATGGCTACCCAGAAAACAACGGCCAACTCCTATTAGACAACTATGACTATGAGATGGCACAAGAGCTAATTGAACTTGGTGACATTTCAAGCTTGGGTAAGACACCTGATGATACAGAGGCTTACTGCCGAGATCGCGGTGAAGAGTTAAATGAGGCTAGAGTTGACGAGTCGATGGATGCTTTCTTCGAGAGCGACATTGAAGAGTATGGCTACTTAATCACACCAGATGGTGAATGGTACATGAAAGCCGCTTATGGCATTAGTGACTACATGCCTCTTGGGTATTATTTTGCAGAAGAAGTTTAAACAATAAGAACAATGAACTTAGACAGACTTAAACAGATGACGGTGCAGTTGATGGCTAATAATCCAGAGCACAGAGAAGAACTAATGGAACTCTATCAACTTGCAGTTGACGAGATCGAAGAAGGTGGTAGTGAAGCTCACGAATGTGAACTTGCCATCTCAGACATGGAGTATTTGGTTGAAAACGGAGAGCTCTAATGCAGAAGATAGTCCTACCGCAACATCCAATGTACAAAACTGTATTTGCGATCATAAATACAGTTTCAGGTACTTATGTATGTCCAGGGTGGCATCCAGTGCCACCTGGTACAACTAGAGAGCAGATCGAATTCGATATGACATCTACACCATCGGTAAAGAAAGCCGCCACAGAAGAGCCTGAAATGGCTAGTTCTAAATCATACGAAGTTGTGGTTAGTGGCTCAAAACCCGGCAGAGAATATGTGGTTAAGATGGAACGTGGTAGATGGAGTTGCACATGTCCGGCTTCAACATTTAGAAGAGGCGATTGTAAACATATTAAAGTAGAACAAAAAAAAGTATCAAATGGAAAATGAGAATCAAGAATGGTCTCTGGAAGAGGCTAGACTATGGATGGAAATCTATTTAGACAATTATAAGAGCAGAGATGAGTCTGCAATCTTTAGCGATATTTCTGAAAGATTAGGGCGCTCATACAACAGTGCTAAAATCCGATACGCTGAAGTAAGACGAATTCTAGGTGGGAAGTATGACTTTCCAATTATCACGCCTAATTTCGTACAGGTTGTTGAAGAGACTGTTGCTTCTGGAAAGGTAAGTGAAAATAAAATGAAAATAATCTTTGAATAATTTTCATATGTCAATCTTTTTTATTATATTAGCACTGTAATTAAACACAAACACAAATGAGCAAGAAACTAGAAACTTTAGGGCTGATCGAAGTTACCAGCCAACGTCAAGCAGATAATGGAACTGTTTGTTATCATGACCCTGTAACTAAATGTGACTATATGAGTTACGAAAGCGGCTACGTTCGTCGCAGCTACAAAACTAAATCATGGTGGAGTGACAAAGAGATCACTGCAATTTATCAGTTGAACCCACATCGCCAAGTTGATGGCAAATTTGGTAAAACGACTCAAAGAATCATGATCGATAACCATGACAACAGAATTGACTTGATCGCACGTGCAACAATTAACTATAGAAAAAACAATGGATAAGAATAATTTCACCGAATTCGAAAAGACTCTGTTAGCAGACATGAATCGCAGAGCAATGCTAATTGTAAAGACCGAAGAGTTTTTACAGGAACAAAAGATCTCATTCAACAAAGAGATACTCTACAATCTGCCGGATGACACTTTAAAAGACCTATGTGAGAACTGGAATCCAGAGAATCAAAAAAATCGCAGAAATAATGTGATGTCTGAAACACTCAGGCCAAGTAACCATACAATTAACGGCAGTTCAACAAAAGATAAGGTTAGTCAGCTGACCTTTAAGGATCAGAGCGATATAATGCGCCGAATCTTGAACGATGTAGCTGCCGATTATCAGTTCGATAAAAACAGCCCAGATTATTTAGGCTTCTTAAACTGCTCACCGATCGAAGACGGTTGGCCCGAGATTGAGCGCTATGTGTTGGCAGTCTTCTTAACCAGAGAGCGCATCATATTAGACACAATGCTTAAAGAAAGAGGCTTAGACATTGAAGATGGAGCTGACCTAGATGAAATCATTTTTATAGAGCGCTAGATGGAAATTAGAGTACCAAGACATAGACATGACGTGCCAGAGAATAAAGTTCTGGTTCTAGGCATCTCACCAGGCTTTGCTGGTTCTCGATCGGCTTCAAAGTCAGTACAGAGAGTAAACCGATGGCTAGCTGAATGTGGCGTTGCTGAGACTGAATATGACTGGCAAAACTGCTCAGATCAGCCTGGAGCTCGACCTAAACAGAGCGATATTGTAAAGAACAGATATGAAGTAGCACTCTACGACAAAGTAATCTGTCTGGGCAATTTTCCAGCGAGATGGTGCTATTCACTCCGAATTGACCATATTAAAGTACCACATCCAAGTGGCGTCAATCGAAAATGGAATGATCCGACAACTGAACCTGAGACTGTAGAACAAATTAGAAACTATTTAAACAATTAACGTAAAACATATATGGGAACTAATTACTATAGAATTCCGAAAGCATCCGAACTGGAAAAGAAGAAAGAACGCCTTAAGGCAATGATTGACTCTATGTCTACAACTCCAGGTGATGTCGAGAGAGCCTTTAGGTACATTGATAACCCAGAAGACGAGTGGAGTCAGCTTAATCCATGGGATGCGTTTATCGAAGGCACTTCAATCCACCTTGGAAAGCGTAGCAGCGGTTGGAAATTCTGTTGGAACTTCCATAACAACAAGTACTACTCTAACAAAGATGAGTTGATTGAGTTTATTAACGGCGGTCGCGTAGTAGATGAATATGGTGAAGAGATTCTACCGTCAGTTTTTATGCAAATGGCATTTAGTTGGGGAGAGCCTGATGGCCTGGTTGCTGACAAAGAATATTTTGATACGACTGAACATCACCGTTGGATGAGTAACCCAGAAGACTATTATGACCGTGAGATTGATGGTCTTAGAGTAAGTAGTTCAACTGAATTTAGTTAAAGATGAAATCAAAATGGTAAAGAGTTATCACATGACAGATGAAGACTTTACCAACTTCTTAGAGAAGATTGGTGGTCTTGAGAATGGCTACTTCACAGATCGGCCTAGAATTAAAGAGGCAGGCTTCTTTTGTATTGGCCCGGGCTGGTATGGTCTAGTCAAAGAGTTAATCGAGAAGGCAATCGCTGCCGGTTGGGATCGTCAGATCTGTCAAGTTAAAGAGAAGTTCGGTGGTCTACGCTTCTATATTAACGGAGCGCCAGAAGAAGTTTGGGCTCTAATTAGAGAGGCTGAAGAGAAGAGCTACGAGATCTGTGAAGAATGTGGTGAACCTGGCGAGCTTAGACAGACTGGTTGGTACCGTACACTTTGTGATAAACATAATGCAGAAAGAAACAATAAATGAAGATAGCACTAATCGCACACGACGGCAAGAAGGCGGACATGGTTGCCTTTGTGATGAAGCGGCTCGAGTTTTTCAATTCGGAAGCGGTAGAGATCGTCGCCACAGGAACGACAGGATCCGCAATACTCCACGCAGGGGTAGACAAAGTAGAACGCGTCAACTCGGGGCCCTTAGGCGGCGATGCCGAAATCGGTTCTATGGTCGCTCGTGGTGAGATGTCAGCAGTGATTTTCTTTAGAGATCCATTAGACAAGCACCCGCACGACGTAGATATTTCAATGCTGATGAGACTGTGTGACGTTCATGACGTACCATTGGCTACTAATTATAAGTCAGCGCATATGATAGTGTCATACTTAAAAGATAAGTAATGAAAGTAATATTTTTAGATAACGATGGTGTAATCTGCCTCTCAAATAACTGGGGCAGTAGGTTCAAGAAGCAAAAGTCTTTTTTTACCGAAGACAATCCACGTAAAGGCTTTGATGACAATGGGCCAGTTGAAGTACGTTTTGATAACTTTGACAAAAAGGCAGTTAAGGTACTTAATAAGATCCTAGAGGAAACTGGAGCGGAGATAGTAGTCTCTTCAGACTGGAGATTTCACGCAAACTTGAAAGAGCTGGGTGATTACTACGATGCTCAGGGTATTATTAAGCGTCCAATTGACGTTACCGAAAAGTTCCATTTTACTAACTGGTTAGAAGAGGGTTTTATTAAAGACCATGGTGAGTTTCCTTGGAGCCGTAATGAAGACCTTGAACAACAACGCCACTTTGAGATTAAAAGATGGTTAAGAGACCACCCAGAGGTTACTCATTGGGTTGCTATTGATGACCTACATATGGGCGTTCATGTTGAAAATAGTAGTTATGGTCCATTTGACCGAGAGGATTGGGGTCTTGAAAACTTTGTTTGGACGCCAAGAGACTTTGAGGGGATTAAACAATCTGGCATCAAAGACAAAGTACTTAAATTTCTAAATGATTAATGATATGCAGTTTAAAATGAAAGGTAAAAAGAGAAGCTACAGCTTCTGGAGTTGGGTCTTAAAAAAAGCTCAAAGAAAAGTTAAAGAGACAGAAGAGAAGACTGTCAACTTAATCTCAGTCAACTTTCCAAGCGCATTTTGCATGCTAATCCGGTACGAGATTATTAACACTGGTCAGAAATACGAGATCGTAATGCAAGGTGACTATCAAGACCAGTACAGATCATGGAAGGAATCAGAGGAGCAGGAGATCCCGGAAGCAGTTAGAGTGGAGTGGCTTATCACAGAGAATCACGCTAACGCTAAGCAGGTTGCTGCTAAATCAATAATGTGATGGGAGAAGACATGATTTTTTGGGACGATCAGTGGAATGGTGATCGAGACTAAATTTTAACAAAAAAGTT
>Ga0181595_10005696_pt1 | contig 10942 bp, 11 predicted proteins | sample 041ome_7_FD_145604 | JGI IMG/M metagenome (GOLD analysis project Ga0181595, IMG submission 145604) | Coastal salt marsh microbial communities from the Groves Creek Marsh, Skidaway Island, Georgia - 041401AS metaG (spades assembly) | ecosystem: Environmental > Aquatic > Marine > Intertidal zone...
TTACATGCTTTCGGTTGGCATGCCTGGCTCACAGCTTTTCTCTGGCTTTGAGGATTCTTCCGGTAATAAAACAGATTTATTTTCATCCTTAAAAAAAGCCATTAATGCACTCAAATCAAATGATTTAGGTGAAATCCAAAATTCAATAGATGCTGTTGGAAATGCTAGTACGCACATAAACATTAAGCTCACCCAGATAGGTTCGAGGATGAAAGTTGTGGAGAATCAGTTGACGGTATTGAGTGATAGAAGTGCCACGTTAGAGTCAACTATCTCACAGGTAGAAGATTTGGATTATGTTTCAGCCATTACAGATTTAAAAAATCAGTCGCTTGCGCTTCAAGCTGGTCAGCAGTCGTTTGCGCAGATAAGTAATTTATCTTTATTTAACTATATTCGCTAAAAAGGATGGTGATTTATGCCTCTTGTTATTAATACAAATACAGCAGCAATTACTGCACAGCGTCATCTAAATGAATCGCGTCTTGAGATGGAAAAAGCGATGGAGCGACTTTCATCAGGTAAGCGCATCAATTCGGCCATGGATGATGCCGCTGGTTTGACTATTTCACATAGCCTAGATTCAAAAGTAACAAGCTTGAATCAAGCGGCTCGTAATGCGAATGACGGTATTTCACTGATCAACCTTGCTGAAGGTGCGCTCGAAGAAGTAACAACAATGTTAATTCGTATGCGTGAATTAGCGGTTCAGGCAATTAACGGTTCCTACGCGCAAGCAGACAGATCCAACCTGAGTTTAGAGTTTGAGACGTTAGCTGATGAGATTACCCGTATTTCAGACAACACCTTCTTCAATGGAATTCAAGTTATTGGCGCATCTGCGAACATTATTTTCCAGGTCGGTCATCAATCCTCGGACAATATTACTGTTGTTGCAAAAGATATGGCGGCAAGCGCTATTGGTGGTGGATCTACGGTGGGATTATCAGCGGTATTTATTGATAGTTTAAGTATTGCCTCTGTTGGTGGTGTGGCAAGTGCATATGCCAAAGGCTCACTAGAGATTCTTGATGCAGCAATCGCTGACGTTGATAATTATCGAGCTACGTTAGGCGCAACGGCGAATCGCTTAGAACACGCTGCCACAAACCTTTATACCCGTGTTGAAAATCAGCAAGCGGCAAAGTCACGCATTGAGGATGCAGATTATGCTGTTGAATCAGCTAATTTGGCTCGCGCACAGATTTTGCAACAGGCGGGAACCGCAATGTTATCTCAAGCAAATGCGTCTACGCAGAATGTGTTAGAACTTTTGAAATAGATAACTTATTGAAAATATTGATTAATACCGGCGCAATGCCGGTATTTTTTTGTCTGCATTACAGAATTCCCTTTTTACCGACGATAGTGCTTGTAGGTAAAAAAAGTGTGAAAACGGTACTAATTGTTCTAAAGGATCAAAAGCTTAGGCCGTTAAATTACAGTTTTTTTGCCAGTTGCCGATACATAGGCTGAAGGCCGTAACAGCCCGGCCTCTACATTAACCGCACATTAAGATGTGGAACTGTAAAGGCTGAGCCCATAACTTGTAATAAGGAGTCATCTCATGGCAATGGTAATTAACTCGAACATTGCGTCGGTAACCGCGCAACGTCATTTAACAGAATCACGTTTAGATATGGAACAGGCCATGGAGCGCCTTTCTTCAGGTAAACGCATCAATTCAGCAATGGACGATGCTGCAGGCTTAACGATTGCACACAGTTTGGATGCAAAAGTTTCAAGCTTGAACATGGCAGCGCGTAATGCAAACGATGGTATTTCTCTAATTAACCTTGCAGAAGGTGCGTTGGATGAGGTAACCGACATGTTAATTCGCATGCGTCAACTAGCAACTCAGGCAGTAAACGGAACGTACTCACAAGCCGATCGCTCAAACTTAAATTTAGAGTTTCAAGCACTCTCTGCTGAGATTACTAGGATTTCCGATAATACTTTCTTTAATGGAATTTCAGTTATTGGTGGATCATCGAATGTAACTTTCCAAGTTGGTCACAGTTCCAGCGATACCATTTCACTTGTCACTAAAGACATGGGGGCTAGCTCGCTCGGTAATCCAACAGGAACGCAGGCTTCCGTCAGTATTGATGAAATTTCAATTTCTGTTGTGGGAACAACGACAGGTAACAATGCGGCTGGCGCGCTAGCTGTACTGGATGATGCAATTGCTGACGTTGACAATTATCGAGCTATATTAGGTGCTACTGCAAATCGCCTAGAGCATTCTGCAAACAACCTATACACACGTGTTGAAAATCAGATGGCAGCTAAATCTCGTATTGAAGATGCTGACTATGCCGTTGAATCTGCGAATTTAGCTCGAGCGCAAGTGCTGCAACAAGCAGGTACTGCGATGCTTGCTCAGGCTAATGCGTCAACACAGAACGTACTTTCACTTCTCAAATAATTAAAACTATGAAAGTGCTTAATAAAAATTTACAAGAGGTAAAACTTACGCGTCCATAACAAAGAATCGTGGTTAATCGTACAAAAACATAAATAGCGATAACCACATAAGGCTCAGGTCTGGTGTCAGGGTATATATTGATGCAAGTACGTGGTTCTCCACGCTGAGTCGCAAATATTTTTGTAACTCTATTTTGGAGAAAAGCGTATGTCTTTAATCATCAATAGCAATATTGCGTCAATTACGGCGCAACGCCATCTTAATAACTCACGTGCTGAGATGGATGAGGCAATGGAGCGTCTTTCATCTGGTCGCAGAATTAATTCTGCAATGGATGACGCTGCTGGTCTTACCATCGCTCACAGTCTTGATGCAAAAGTTACCAGCCTTAATCAGGCAGCCCGTAATGCAAATGACGGTATTTCTTTAATCAATCTTGCAGAGGGTGCCCTTGACCAAGTATCAGCAATGTTGACTCGTATGCGTGAGTTGGCGGTTCAAGCTGGTAACGGAACTTACTCTCAGACTGACCGCAGTAATATGCAGTTAGAATTTGCAGCACTCGCTACTGAAATCACTCGTATTTCTGATAATACCAAGTTCAATGGAACTGCTGTTATTGGGGCATCTGCAAACTTAACTTTCCAAGTTGGTCATACATCATCTGACACTATCACCTTAGTGACGGAAGACATGAGTGGTGCAGATATTGGTTCAGGCACGGTAGTTAGCGCTTTAACAGTCAGCTCAGTAACTGGTGCAGGTACTGCATTAGGTTCAATTGATGCGGCTATTCAGGATGTTGACGGATATCGAGCAAAGTTGGGTGCAACAGCCAATCGTTTAGAGCACTCGGCAGCAAACTTGATGACGCGTGTTGAGAATCAAATGGCTGCTCGTTCTCGTATTCAAGATGCTGATTATGCTGTTGAGGCTGCAAATTTGGCTCGTGCTCAAGTGCTTCAGCAAGCAGGTACGGCCATGTTGTCACAAGCTAATGCAAGTACTCAAACGGTTCTTTCACTGCTTAAGTGATGGAGGTGAACAATGTCCACAATGGTCATTAATTCAAATATAGCTTCCATAACTGCTCAAAGGCATTTAGCTGAATCGCGAAATGATATGGACCAGGCAATGGAGCGTTTATCCTCCGGTCGTAGAATTAACTCGGCTATGGATGATGCAGCTGGTTTGACAATCGCACACAGTTTGGATGCAAAGGTTACAAGCCTGAATCAAGCAGCTAGAAATGCCAATGATGGTATTTCGATGATAAATCTAGCAGAGGGGGCATTGGATGAAGTTTCATCAATGCTGACACGAATGCGAGAGTTAACTGTTCAGGCCATTAACGGAACCTATTCGGATACTGATACTGACAATATGCACAGTGAATATCTGGCATTAACGACAGAGATTACTCGAATAGCTAATAACACTAAGTTTAATGGCATTCAGGTGATTGGAGCTTCAGCTAATGTAACGTTTCAGGTTGGGCACTCGTCAAGCGATACGATCACATTAGTTACTGAAAAAATGCAAGGTACATCATTAGCTTCTGTTAATGGTACTGGCGGTCCGTATTATCTTGCTAATACGGCAATCTCAACTGTAGGAACAACGACAACTGTTAATTCTGCAAAAGGGTCGCTGGCTCGTATTGATGCAGCAATCAATGATGTTGATTCTTATCGGGCGAAGTTAGGTGCAGCCGGTAACCGTTTAGAGCATTCAGCCTCAAATCTTTACACGCGAGTAGAGAATCAAATGGCAGCACGTTCTCGTATCGAGGATGCTGACTATGCTGTTGAGGCTGCAAATCTAGCACGAGCGCAGATTTTGCAGGAGGCGGGGACGGCTATGTTGGCGCAAGCTAACGCAACAGGTGTGACGATTTTATCGTTACTCAAATAAAGAAGCTTATTTATTAGATAAATGAGGAAAACGTTATGAGTGGTGGAATTGATGGTGCATCGCTTGCCGCGCTAGCAGCACCAGCTATATCCCGCTCTTCGTCTCCTGACAATAGCGGACAGGGGTCATCCCAGGCATCAGTTCCTGAGGTGATAAACCCAAGTTTCCAGATTAATGAGAAAACAGTCATTTCTGGCGATGACTTGAGAAATGCGGTTGAGATACTTAATCAAAATCTTGAGAAATACAGTCGAAATGTGAGGTTCTCAGTAGATGGATCTACAGGTAAGGACGTTGTCCGTGTCGTGAGTTCGTCGAGCGGCGAAACTATTAGGCAGTTGCCGAATGATGAGATGCTTAACTTTATTAGGAATCTCGACAATATGATTGGCCTTATTTTTGATAAAAAGAGCTAATCACACCTAATTCTTGTTATGGGCAAGACTTTGCCCCGCACCTTGGTGCGGGGTTTTTTTTTGCTTCAAATAAGAGGATTTTGACTTTTAAAAATATATTTTAATCAATGGTTTACAAAATATTTAAATACTTGGCACGTCCTCTGCATACCTATAACACAAAGGCAAAATTGTGCCCATTGTCAGATGGGTTAGGCAGAAAATGGCAACAGACTATTTAAATACATTGGGAGTCGGCTCAGGGTTGAATACCGTTGAGTTGGTATCAGCGCTTGTTGAGGCTGAGCGTGCGCCAAAACAAAGTTCCATCGATCGGCGCGCATCGGGTGCGGAAGTTCAAATCTCAGGCACGGCGCAGTTAAAGTCGGCACTACAAGGGCTTCAAACAGCTTTCTCGAGCTTAAATGATGCGCGTGAGTTCAATTTTCTAACCGTCAACAACGGTAATTCGGATGCTGTGGCGGTTTCTGCTACAAGCGCTGCATCTGCAGGTACGCATCTTATTAATGTTAATCAATTAGCTCAGCGCGATATCTACGTGTCTGATGCGCAGGCCTCTAGAACAGCAGATTTGAACGCTGGTATTGCGGCAAGTTTTAGTTTTCAGGTGGGTGCGGGTTCACTTCAAACAATTAACCTGGCTGCTGGTGATGTTACGTTAGATAACTTAGCAGATGAAATTAATGATCTCGAAGCAGGGGTTACCGCAAAAGTTATTCAAGCAGACTCAGGTGACTACCGGTTGTTTTTAGAGTCTGACGAGACAGGCACTGATTACGCAATCACCATCACAGATGATCTGTTTGGTTTATCCAATAACCAGGTACAAGCACCCCAAAATGCCATATTGAGCTATAACGGAGTCAGTATTACCCGGGCGAGCAATCAAATATCTGACTTGATTAAAGGGGTAACGTTAAATCTTAAAGACACCTCATTAACCAGTTTTACAGTTGATGTCGTCCAAGATAACACCTTAGCAAAGGAAAAGATCTCTTCACTTGTCACAGCCTTTAATGATTTCAACACCGTGATGTCTTCTCTGACGGCGGTTGAAACAGATGATACAGAAGGCGGCTTGTTATCAGGTGATCGTATCGTAAGGGATATACAAAATAAGGCTCGGAGCATTTTGATGGATGAAGGCTCTAGCACTGGAGATAACGTTAAAAGAATGTCTGATATGGGTATTTCAATTGATCGTTACGGCGTTTTTCAGATTGATGATGCGCTTTTGACTGATGCGCTTACCGATCATTATGACGAAGTGAAAACATTCTTCACAGCAGACACAGATGATCAAACGACATATAGCCCAGCAGCAAAAGGTTTATCAGGAGATCTGCTGGCTCAATTGGATGAATACCTCAAATTTGACGGCACGATTGCAAGACGGGAAGTCACTAACGCAAAAACTGCAGCCGGATTATTAAGTGAAGAAAAAGAACTCGATGCATCTATGGCTTCAGTGGAAGAGCGATATACAAAACGTTTTACAGCGATGAACCGTGCAATTGCTGAAATGAACTCACTTAAAGATTACCTAGAAAATCAATTGAAGAATTTACCATTCACATCGGGTAAGGATTAATTATGTCGTACGAACAGGTTGTGCTGACAGTGCAAAATAATGTTGTTTTAAATCAAGATACTTTTGATAGTTTTTTTGATGTTATTGACTATAGAGAGGAAGTCGATTTAATTCCTTCTTGTGAATTTTCTTTATACCAATCAGAAAAGAAAGTTGAACTATCCGAAGAGAGAATAGTGTGGGTTATTTTTGGCTGCTATTCAATAAATAGCATTGAAAAAATTGTGAGTCAGATAGCGCCTAACTCTAAGTTATATATTGCTACTGGCATCTCTTACGAAAACTTCGAAAAACCAAATAATAATGACCTAAAAAAAATCAATCAATGGGTTAGTAATGAGCGCGTTGAGTTTCTATTTTGTAATGATATTGAGGTCTCTGCTGATAAATGCTCCAAATCAATCGATCGATTAAAATTCGATGGATGGCGACCTTTACTTGATGTTGGAATGCTTGGTAATGCTCCAGATGTATTGCAAAAATTTTATGGCAGACTCGGTGAGTTGCTTAATAAAGATAAGGTAATGGACAACACGAAAGCTAAGAATAATCGAACTTATCTTGAGAATACTCTTATTAATTTACCGTTAATACTTGAAGGCCATAAGGTTGATCAAGCAATAAAGAATTATGATCACCGCCCGGTACTATTGGTTTCGGCTGGCCCATCTTTAGTAAAGCAGTTGCCTTTGCTCAAAAAATATCAACATTTATTTACTATCATTGCTGCAACTGCAACATATCCAAATTTACAAAAATTTGAAATTGAACCAGATTATCTTATAGCGGTAGACGTAACAAATAAGGTGGTTTGGGATAGAAGTCTAAAAGGTAAATTAATTCTTGATGCAGGCTGCGATCCAAGTACAGTCTGGGATTCTCCAGAAAAAAGCCTCATCTGTGCTCACACTCGAATCATTCAAGATGTACTAAATCATCTAGGCGTTAAAGTAGATGTATTACCTACGGGTGGCTCTGTTGCAACGTCAGCATTTACTTTTGCCAAGTTGCTTGGCTCAAATCCTATAGTGATGATTGGGCAAGATTTAGCCTATAGCAATGGGAAAAAACGTACGGAAGGTTATGCATTTGATTTGGGTGAGTTTGCTGAAAAAATAAATCATGAAAATACTTTTTACGTTGATGCATATGGTGGTCAAGGAAAAATTGAAACTGATGCGGCGTTGTTGCTTTTTAAGACTTGGTTTGAAAATGAGATCAAACTTTCAACTGGTGTAACTTTTATTAATAGCACTGAGGGAGGTGCCGAGATTAATGGCGCCGCATCACTGCCTTTTGCCATGGTGTGTGAGGAGCTTGAAAAATTCAATTTGCCTCGTAATGAGTGGGCTTTAACCCGAAGAGATGATCAGGTCAGCTTAGGGGAAGTGATTATTAATTTAGAATCCTTCATGGATGAAATCAAAGAGCAGAAATTAACCGCTCGTAAAGGCGTAAAGTTAACCGAGAAGATGCGATCAGGGAAATTGCCAGTAGATTTCTTACTTATTGATGAAATTAGCCATAAACTGAAGAGTGCTTCTGATCAAGTGAAGCATTTTTGTGAAGGGTACTCATCAGTCATTATGCGTGAGGTTCAACGCAATATTTTGCGAGAAGAAGATTCTGATGAGAAGAAAGCAGCCTCCTACTACATGAATATTTATTATCTAACAGAGCAAAGTGCTAAAGAAGCGCTTGCATTTCTAGCGCGCGCTAGAGATTTTTACGTGAAGATAAATAATGTTTCTAGCAATAAAAGCTATTCGTCTAAAGGGGCGGGGCTGATATCAAAATTTAGTCGGATCGACTAAACAACTGTAATGGTGAAACATATGAAAATGAATTTTATAACGGTATGTACTGATACCTACCCAATGATCTATGCAGAAAAGATAACGCGCCGATTGGTTGAATTAAGTAATATAAATTTTGATTGTTATTGCCTAACAGACAGGCCCGATGAGGTTGGTGATTGGGCTACACCTCTACCACTAACTATTAAAGCGGGCGGATGGTGGAATAAATTGAATCTTTTTTCACCAGATATGCCTGAAGGTTGGAATCTGTATTTGGATATCGATATTTTACTCAAAACCAATTTTGATAACGAGTTACGTTGGGCTGTACAAAATACTCAACAAATAGCATGTATCTCAGATGCTATTAATTGGCTTGATAATAAATTTAGCTCTTCTCTTATGATCTTTAAAACAGGTGCTCTTGACGACTTGTATTACGATTTTCAGTCAGCCCATAAAGATCTTGATGGGTTTGTTGGTGGTGATCAAGTATGGATGGGGCCAAGGCTCAAATCTGTCACTTATATAGATGAAGAGTTTCCATTTTTGAAGCATAACCTAAAGCACGATCTTTCTGATAAAACTGATCCTGGTTATATCAAGCTTCCCAAAATAATTCCTTCAAAAGTAAAAATGATTGATTGTGGTGGTGATCCACGAGTGGAGGATCTTTGTGTTTTGCCTTATGTCAAAAAATATTGGGAACAAATTGAACCAAAAGGGAAAAATCATGGCGTCATCGCATGCTAGATATTTCTATACATAAGAATAGTTCCTCAGTTAATGTAAATATCAATGATCGTTCATTTAACGTTCCATTGCATTGGTTTTGGGATCAATTTGGTAAAGAATGGGAGCCAAAAACTGCAGATTTCTTTGCAAAAAATTTAAAGCCGGGTTCCGGATTTTTAGATATAGGCGCATGGGTTGGTCCAACAGCAATGATTGCAAGCTCTCTTGGAGCTGGCTATGTCAAGATAATCGAGCCAAATCCGGTTAATTTTTTTCATTTGCTGACTACTCAGATAAATAATAATTTGTTATGTGATTGGCAATTGGTTAATGCATGTGTCAGCTCGGATAGAACTTCAAAAATAATCGGTCCTATCGAAGGTATTGCTTCTTCCTCTAGTGCCACAAATATTCGTGACCCTCATCAGAGCGGGGCAAGAATCATCTCCTTGAAGCTGGAAGATTTGATTGAAACAAAAGATGATTTTTCCTTGATAAAAATCGATATCGAGGGCGCTGAAGCATTTGTGATTTCAGATTTCTATAATTTTGCAAATCTAAATGCTGCTATTTGGCTTAGTATCCACCCGCCATTTATAAGTAATAAGCATGGATTTTTGAAAGAGCTTTTAGAGCTAGACCCATTCTTTTATTTTGTTGATGAGTCGAATAAAGAGATCTTAAAAGAAGATCTTGAAGTTTGGATATTAACTAATGAGGAAAAGCCAGAATGGGGAACTTCCTGGGGGAATTTTTTTGAAATCGGCCTGTTGCCTAAAGTTGCTTTTGATAAAACAGGTTCGAGAATCTAAATCCGGACTTCATTTTTTTCATTCTATGCCGATAGGACAATTGAGGTTTGTTTTAGAGACTTTATTTGATGATTACAAGTAAAAAAGCACTACATACATATGACTCAATTGATACTGATGTCAGAGCTGATTCAGCTTCGCCATATGAGCTTACCAAGATGCTTTTTGCGGGTGCGCTTAAATCTTTGGCGCTCATTGCTGTGCTTATGGAGCGCAAGGAACACTCTGAATGTTCTAAAGAAGTATCTCGATCTGTAGGTATTATTAATGGGTTACGTGACTCTTTGGACATGAGCCAAGGTGAATTGCCAGAAAATCTCTATCAATTATATAGTTACATGGCTCTAGAACTTATGCGTGCACATCGCTCTGTTGAGCCAGATGCGGTTCGAAAGGTGCGTGACCTATTGGCTGATATTAACGATGCCTGGGATCAAATTCCTCAAGAGCTTAGAGGTTAATATCTCTTTAAATTGACTTTTGAGGTAAATTATCTCGATGTCGTTTAAACGTGACTCCGCAAAAAACCGTTGTTGGTGGTTATATGCCACTACAGCGGTTTTCTTCGTTTTGGTGTCTGACATATATGCTTGGATATTAACGACAGAAAAGGGCATGGCAGATGATTCAGATCGAATGTCTAATAGAGTGCAAACCAATAATGGTATTGATAGTGGGCGCTCAACTGTAACGAGGGAAAACTCACCGCAAAAGCCAATGGTACTTCCTGAAATTATTAGTCCTGCAGAGTTGCCGGTGGGAATGGCGGTTGATTTAGGTAATGGTGACTACCTAACCAATGAAGGGGTTTACAAAAAACTTGATAACGGTGCTTACCTTACTCCTAAAGGGCTGATGATCCATACTGAAAATGGCGCACTAATTCATCTGCCTTCTGGGTTGCCGCCAGCAAATCAGTAGCCTGTTTTTTTAATCCAAAATCTCACGACCAATAAGGACTGATGATTTCGAGAAAAGAGTGGGACTAGGCAAGAGAGATAAACTTTTTGGTTTTGTAGGATTCGAGGGATTTCTTTTGCTAGATGTCGATAAGGTGTCGGTTAAACAGAAATTCCCGAAGTTTCAGGCCTTTCAAGTCAGAAAAAGACCTAGTGAGATAGGTGGTATCTAGGTTTTTTTATTTTAAATCAATCATTTAATTCTTGAGTATAAAAGTTGGTTTTTACGATGCAAAAAAAGTTTCCTTTAATAACAGTAACTTAAAATAAACTACTGTCTTTTTAGCT
>Ga0181595_10005707_pt1 | contig 10933 bp, 9 predicted proteins | sample 041ome_7_FD_145604 | JGI IMG/M metagenome (GOLD analysis project Ga0181595, IMG submission 145604) | Coastal salt marsh microbial communities from the Groves Creek Marsh, Skidaway Island, Georgia - 041401AS metaG (spades assembly) | ecosystem: Environmental > Aquatic > Marine > Intertidal zone >...
CACACCACCACCACCATCGTCGTCGTCGTCGTCGTCGCGCACGACGCCACGGGCACCGTCGCGGTCACCCACGCGCCGTCGTCGTCGTCGTCGTCGTCGTCGTGTGACGTCACGCGTGCCCCGACGCACGCCGTGGGTCCATGCGGGCTGTCGGGTCGAGTGCGTGATCGATCGTGATCGTGATCGCGATCGCGGTATCGATCGCATCGATATCGATCACATCGATAATCGATCGGTGCGATCGGTGCGATCGATCGACGCCACCAGGGCTAATTGCCCCCCGTGAGGCCCTGTGCGATGGGACGCCCCCCCCTCTTCCTCTGGACCACGGGACACGGGACGCGTGCCCGGGCGGTCGAGGGTGTGGATAACGAACGACGACGACGACGTCACATGGTATGGTGCGCGCGACGATGTTGACGAGCACGCACGCTCGAGTGCACGCCAACGCACGCGTACGAGACGCGCGAGTGGTGCCGAGGTCGTCGTCGTCACCGTCGTCGTCGTCACCGTCGTCGTCCAATGGACGCCGCGCGGGAGGCGTCGCCGTGCGGGCGCTGCGCAACTTTGATTACCCCGAGGCGTTGTTGTTCGACTGCGACGGGGTGCTGTGCGAAACCGAACGCGATGGACATCGGGTGACGTTTAACGCCACGTTTAAGGAGTTTGGGATTCCACACGAGTGGGATGTCGAGCTCTACGGCGAGCTGTTGAAGATTGGAGGCGGTAAGGAACGCATGACGCACTACTTTGACGGCGTTCCGGAAACCGAGCCGTGGAAGAGCACGACGGATCCAGCGGCGAGGAAGGAGTTGGTGAAGAAGCTGCACCTTCGCAAGACGGAAATGTTCTTAGAACTCGTCGAAGCTGGAGCTTTGCCTTTACGTGAGGGCGTGAAGCGCATGGTGGGCGAGGCGTTGGAACACGGCGCCAAGGTTGCCGTGTGCTCGACGTCCAACGAAAAGGCTGTGCAAGGGATCGTGAATACGATGCTCCCCGAATATGCCGATCGCATGCCTGTGTTTGCGGGCGATGTCGTGCCTAAGAAGAAGCCGAGCCCGGATATTTACCAACTCGCGGCGAAGACGCTCAACGTGAACCCCGCGCGTTGCGTCGTCGTCGAGGATACGCACATCGGATGCACGGCTGCGAAAGCGGCAGGCATGCGATGCGTCGTCACCAAGAGTATTTACAGCGAAGGTGAAGACTTTTCTCAAGCCGACCACGTGGTCGATTGCTTGGGCAACGAGGGTGACGAGCGCGTCAAATTCAACGAGTTGACCACGCCTGGAGCGTTTTGGTGAGTGTCTCGCTTTTTTGTACCAACTCACTGCTGACGCATTCTAGGCTAAACCCGCCTTTGCCAGTCGACAAGGATGGAAATTGGTACAGAGGTGAATCCGACGCGTCGGATGACACGGATGATGGGTTGACGGATGAAGAGAGGCAAATTCTCGCCGACTTGCATTGAAAAAATTAATAATAACACCAGTTTACAAATTGTACACCGTCTGTTTAACTCTCTACGGCCACACCACGGGCAATTCTGGATGCCGAGCTTGTGCTCCGGGCTTCACATCCTTGAGCCAACTCTCGTACGACCACAGGTCCTCCTCGTGTGGCGATCTGCGAAGATGCTTGGCGTCCATGCGCTTTGCGCCGTCAGCGAAATAACAGATACTGAGCGCGAAACGCGGCACCGAGTCTTCAGGCTGTGGAGGACTCCAATGCAAAGTGAAGCCATGGTGTGCGGTCAAGTCTCCCAAATCAAGCGCGTCGTATGTGTCAATCTCGTAACGCGATTCCAAATCGTCCTCCATTCCAGCCAACGTTCTCCAGTACGGCAAAGCAAAGTCGCGGTGCGACTTGGATGCAAAGTGTAGCGCAGCATCGTCTTCGTCTAGCGACCGTAACGGAATCCAGAGCGTGATGAACTCATTTGTGTCTAATGGCACCATGTTCAGGTCGCTGTGCCAATTTGTCTCTGCCATTCCCGGCTCCTTGACGAATACGCACGACTGGTATAATCTCACTTTTTCACACCCGAGCAAATCAGCCGCAATCTTGGCGAAACGCTTGCTTAGAATGTATTCTCTCGCATCACTCTTCACATCTCGATGCAGATTGAACGTTTGTAAGAATCCGACGTCTTCATGCGAGTACTTTTTCAGCACGCTCTTCGCGTCGTCGATGCTCTGTACGTCGCGCGCGTTCACATCCGGGCACAACACCGCGAGCCGGTGCTTATACGCCTCTAATCTTCTCGACATGATTTCAGTCGTCAACGCGCGCACCATTGGGTTACACGCAAACGCATCGTCGATGGCTTTGCGTATACAGACGTGCCCGTTGCGTTCATAGTGCAGGCGCTCTTCCAGGGTGACTTGGCGCTCGCCCGCAAACACATCGGTACCGACTGATGCGTCGTTAAACGAGTGCGAGAGCTCGCGTTCGCGCACCGCGTCGACGTTTTTAAACGCGCTCGGGACGTTTACCTCGGCGTCGTCTCTCGCTCGCGGTGGCTTTTGAGCGTCGCGCGGCGACCCCGACGAGCCGCCAGACGTGCGTTGGCGCGACGTCGTCGACGACGTGGCGCGCTCGCGCGACGGTGGTTTGGCCCAATCCGGTGCGGGTTGGCGCGCCCGTCCCGTGCGTTGATTGGTTTTACGCCCTCGTCCTGATGACGACGGTGTGCCGCCTTGGCGGGCGACGACGACCGGTGCCGTCGCGGCACGCATCGCGGTGTGTGGTGGTTGGTGTCGAATCGCGCGCGGGACGTGAATGTGACGCGGGTGGTAAGTGAATTTGTAATGTGAGCATTACACCGAATAGTTGAGCACATGGCGCGTGGTTACCACGGCACGCGTAACTCGTGACTATCCGCTAAACGTTGGAATCAATACAGCTCAACGTGCATCGCGTTGAGGTCTCTCGCCCCGCTCATCGTAGACGGCGCCGTCATAAAGCGACCGCCGCGCCGCGTACGCTCTCGTGCACTCTATGCACCGCACATAACGCAGTCATCCTTGTTCGTCAAAGAACATTGGAGTTTCGCAGCTAAGTATGCTTCCTTCTCTTCATCAGTCATTTTGTCGAGGTCAGCCTTGGTCGGCTTGATCGGGCTCGCCGGAGCCTCGTTTTCCTTTTCCGTCTTTTGCGTTTGCTTGACGTCGACGGTGAACTTGATCGCATCGGCAGCAGCGCGGGAGCGGAGGTAGTACATACCGGTCTTGAGACCCTTCTTCCAAGCATAGAAGTGCAAAGACGTGAGCTTACCGCTGTTGGCGTTGCTCATGTGCACGTTGAAAGATTGAGACTGGTCAATGAAAGCGCCTCTGTCGGCCGCCATGTCGACGAGCACGCGTTGCTTGATTTCCCAAACAGTCTTGTAGATCTCCTTGAGGTTCTCCGGAATGTCGAGATCGGCCACAGAGCCGTTGTTGCCGATAAGAGTGTTCTTGAGCTCCGGATCCCACAAACCAAGTTCAGTAAGATCGGACAACAAGTGTTGGTTCACCACGGTGAACTCACCAGAGAGCACGCGACGCGCGTAGATGTTCGACGTGTACGGCTCAAAGCACTCGTTGTTCCCGAGAATCTGGGACGTGGACGCCGTCGGCATCGGGGCCACGAGCAAAGAGTTACGCACACCGTGTTGGGCGATAGCGGCGCGAAGACCAGCCCAGTCGTGGCGGTCGCCACCCGGCATTTGCGTCACGCCCCACATGTCCGGTTGCAAGATGCCCTTGGACACCGGAGAACCTTCGTAAGAGCTGTAGGTGCCTTCAACAACCGCGAGGGCGTTGGACTCGGTGAGAGCAGCGAAATAGATAGTCTCGAAGATTTCAGCGTTGAGCTTTTGCGCTTCCGGAGAGTCGAACGCCAAGCCAAGGAGAATGAAGACGTCAGCCAAACCTTGAACGCCAAGGCCAATCGGGCGGTGACGCATGTTGGAGTTCTTCGCCGTTTCAACCGGATAGTAGTTGACATCGATGATACGGTTCAAGTTGCGGGTGACTTTGCGAGTAATCTCAAAGAGCTTCGAATGGTCGAAATAGCGCGCCTTGGAGTTCAAAGAACCAACGAGCTTCTTGACCTCAGTGCGTCCCGTCGGCGACGCTGGGTTATTCTCAATAACAAAGCGCGGGAGCGCGATGGACGCCAAGTTGCAGACGGCGGTCTCTTCCGGGCTGGTGAATTCGACAATTTCCGTGCACAGGTTGGAAGACTTGATCGTACCGAGGTTTTGCTGGTTCGACTTGCGGTTGCAAGCATCCTTGAACAACATGTACGGGTTACCCGTTTCAACTTGCGCTTCAAGAATGGCAAACCACAATTGTTGCGCCTTGATGGTCTTCTTGCCCTTGCCGTCGGCTTCGTACTTTTCGTACAAAGTCTCAAACTCTTCACCCCAGCATTCAGATAAACCAGGGCATTCGTTAGGGCACATCAAAGTCCACTCACCGTTGGCCTCGACGCGCTTCATGAACAAGTCATTCGTCCACAAGCCGTAGAACAAATCGCGGGCGCGCGCCTCTTCCTTACCGTGGTTCTTACGCAAGTCAAGCCAGTCGAAGATGTCCGCGTGCCACGGTTCAATGTAGATGGCAAAGGCACCCTTGCGCTTACCGCCACCTTGGTCGACATAGCGAGCAGTGTCGTTAAAGACGCGCAACATCGGAATGATACCGTTGGACGTGCCGTTGGTGCCGCGAATGTACGAAGACGTTGCGCGAATGTCGTGAATGGACAAACCAATACCACCAGCAGACTTGGAAATGCACGCGCACTCCTTCAACGTATCGTAGATACCCTCAATGGAGTCTTCCTTCATGCAAATCAAGAAGCACGAAGAAAGTTGCGGGCGCGGGGTACCAGCGTTGAACAACGTCGGCGAAGCGTGAGTCATCCAGCGTTCGCTCAACATGTGGTACGTGTCAACAGCCTTCTCGATGTCCTCCTTGTGAATACCGATGGACACCCGCATGAGCAAGTGTTGCGGGCGTTCGACAACCTTACCGTTGATGCGGAGCAAGTACGAACGTTCCAAGGTCTTGAAACCAAAGTAGTCGTAGTCGAAGTCGCGGTCGTAGACGATTTCAGAGTCAAAGCGCTCGGCATTCGCTTTGATGATTTCGTACACATCATCCGCGAGCAACGGAGACCACTTGCCGTTACGCTCGTTCACGTGCTCGTACATCACCTTCATGGTTTCAGAGAACGACTTAAGCGTAGTCTTGTGCAAGTTGGACACAGCAATGCGCGCCGCGAGCTGCGCGTTGGGGAAGAAATTTCAAACACGTCAGTCGCTTTGAACTCGAGCGTCTGGGCCGTTCCACGCGCACGCGTCGACGCACGATGACGGGCGACGTCGGGTTTGTCGCGTCGACGGGCGAGTGAAGTGCGATGAAAAGGCATAGTCACGTACCTGCGAGTAGTCCGGGTGCTTGGACGTCATAGACGCCGCGGTTTCCGCCGCGAGTTCGTCGAGCTCCTTGGTGGTGACGCCCTTGAAGACGCCCATGCACACCTTTTGCGCAATCATCGTCTGCGCGCGCGGAAAGAAAACCCGATCAGACGTCAGTCGATGCGCGCACACTTTACATTTGATACAATTCATGCATCAAACCCGCATTCTCGGCCGCGCCGACGCGTGCACGGGGACGGTAATCCTCATCTCCCGTCTCCCGTTGCGCAGTTGCGCAAAAAATTCAAAAAACTCTAGCTGTCTTTGAAAGAACGCGCGTTCACGCGCGCGCGATGCGACTCGCGTTCGATCGCGACGTCGAAGGAATGAATGTCACGGAAACTATGCCGTGCATTCGCGTCTCGCATCTCGTTCGTCGTCGTCGCAATCGCGCCGTTTCGGAAGTCATCGATCGCAGCGCACCGCATCGCATCGCATCGCAGTCGCGCACGTACCGGGTCGCAAAACTCGGCGGAGAGCCCATAGGAGAGCTTCTTGATGCGCGCGGTGATTTTATCAAACGCCACGGGCTCTTCTCTGCCATCTCTTTTAATGACGTACATCGTGCGCGGGTGTACGAGTATCGAGTCCGACGCCGTGCGAACAAGAATGGCGACGTTTGAACGGCGTCCTCGTGGTTTGAACTCTACGGTCATCGCATGTCCGATTTTTTGAGACGCGCGCGAGGCGAGCGACAACGGGAGAAGGAGAGAGAGAAACTGTGGAGGTGGCGAGCGAATGACGATGTGAAGACGTATATATAGGCGGCGCGATGCGTTCGCGTGCATTGATGCTCGTCATGTCACGGCGTGTGTTGCGGTGTGATGAGTGACATGTTTCTACATACTCGTTTACAGTTTCGTTTACAGTTTTTACATACTCGTCAGAGCCGAAATCGACGCGCTACCTGTCGTACTTCATAGGATAATACATTCGGCCTTGAATAAATGCGAGGAGATCGCCAGGTTTCGGGTAAAGCTGGGCGACCCCAATTTCATACGCATGTTGCGCGACCGCGACCGCGATACGCGTGGAGATTTCTCGAATGTCGGAGACGTTTGGATAGATTGTCCCGATTTGAACTTCGTCATCCGGAACGACAGCGGCAAGCGCCTTTGCGGCGACAACGAAAAAAGAGTCCGGCACGTATTTTGCCTTGACAGAGACCGCGGCGAAACCAATACCAGGGAATATAAACATGTTGTTCCCTTGCCCCGGGACGTGAGTGACACCGTTTAACGTCACAGGCTCAAAGGGTGAGCCAGCGGCGAATAAGCATTTTCCATTCGACCACGTGTACGCGTCGACGGCGGTAATTTCAGCCTTCGTCGTCGGGTTACTCAAAGGGAAAACAATCGGACGGCCAATATGACGACACAGTTCATCAATATGGTCTTTCGTGAACACGGGGCCGAATCCGGATAGACCAAACAAAGCGTGTGGATGTACGCGTTGGATGAGCGTCAACAAGTCGTCGCACGTCTCGACGCCGCGTTGTGCAAACTTTACTTTGTGCGTCGTTTGTACCTGCTCCCAATCAAAACGTTGATCGGTGACCAGACCTTTTGAATCAAACATGTGCACCCGCGCAGTCGCTTCGTCTTCCTCCAAGCCTTCACTCATTAACAGTTGCACGATTTGCGTTGCAACACCGATGGCGCTCGATCCGGCACCAAAAAAGATTATACGGACGTCTCGAACCGCTGTTCCTTGCGCTCGCAAAGCGTTGATAAGGCCCGCAAGAACAGTCGCCCCCGTACCTTGAATATCGTCATTAAAGCATAGAACTCGCTCCTGCATCCTTTCTAACACTCTAAAAGCGTCTTCCGTTTTGAAGTCTTCAAACTGTATGAGACAATTCGGCCACTTGTTCTGGACCGCCAGACAAAATTCTTCAACGACCGCAAAATGCTCCTCACCCTCGAGTCGCGGTTCAGCCGAACCCTGCGTGATTGACAAAACAAAGGTTAGGACTATGCCGCGTGTCGTCAAATCAGCAAACGTACCAAATAAAACTCATTCTCTCGAAGCGCGGCATTGTTTGTGCCCAAATCCAAGCATACGCTCATCGTACGCATGGGGTCGAACCCTGCGCCTGCGACGTATAGGGAGACCTTTCCCACTGAGATAGCCATGCCATTCGTGCCGAGGTCACCCAGTCCGAGCACACGACCGCCATCGGTGACGACGATGATTTCGACGTCTTCCTCGGGCCAGTTGTCGAGCATGCGTCGCATCACGCCCGAGTCGACGCGACCAAAGTACATTCCGCAGCGGTTACGGTAGATTCGATCAAACTTAATGCACGCCTCGCCAACGGTGGGGGTGTACACGATCGGCATCAGTGCTTCTAAGTGTTCGCAAAGCACTCGGTAGAACAACCGCTCATTTTGCATGTGCAAATTCTCCAGAAATATGTATTTGTTCAAGTCTTCATCAAAAGTTTTCAACTGCTCCCACGCACGCTTCACCTGTGTCTCGACTTTTTCAAGTTTTGGGGGAAGTAGTCCACGAAGACCGAGTCGCTCACGCTGCGTAAACGTAAACGTAGTACCTTTGTTCAACGTAGCCGAGTTCAACACACTCACACCGCGCGCATTGCGACTGTTGTCCATGCCGTCGGTTGAACGCCACTTGAAAGGTAATCAACGAGTAGTCGTCGTCGTTAGCGGCGCCCGCTCAACGTATGTCAATGAAAAATGAAACGTGTGCCACAGTACACTTACTCGTCGCGTCTTCGTCGTCCTCGACGTTGACGGCGAGCAATATACGCGTTCAACCACCGCGTGCCGAGTTGTGCCCACTGCGTGCCCAGTTGTGCGGTCGGTGGTTGTCGTACAGTCAGCGCGGCGCGCTGAGCGCGCGGATGGGTGCGCGAGGACGCGCGCACGTAAAAGACATCGAACGAGACAAAATCATTGCCAATGGCTACAACAATACTACAACAATACTATACCTATGATCTAAGTGCCACCTCCGAAAGTGTTGCTCACGGCGGTTTCGACGGCGTCGCTCGCGAGTGCACCGGAGTGAAACGCCGTGGACTTACCTTTCTCTACGTTGGATGCGCCCAGTAATGAAGTTGATTCACTCGGTGCACCAGTCACGGTTTCGCGGTCGTTATCATTGCCCATGGATGAAAATAATTCTCCCAAGCTCGACGTGCGCCTCGGCGTCGAAGGACCGTCCGCATCGACGTGCGTTGAAAACGAGTCAGTCAAAGTGCCGAGGGCGTCCAACACCCAGTTCGTCATTCCTCCTTGAACGACAACCGTGATGAAGACGATGAACATGGTGACATCTAACATCATTCTTCCTTGTTCGCCGATATCACGCGATGCTTTGACGGCGAGCGCAAATGCAACCGCGCCGCGCATGCCACAAAACCACATCGTGTACTGCAATCGCGAACTTATGCGGTGTTCTTTTGAACGACGGCCAGGGAGCATATTGACCAGGGCTGAGCCTGGGAACACGTTCACCGCACGTCCAATGTACGTAGCGACCAAACCCACGCACGCGGTGACGATGGATGCAAATCGAAACTGGTACATGGCGCTTCCCATGTAAATGAACACAAACGTTTCAGACAAGAATGAAAACGTTTTAAACAGACACATGGTGACCATTCTCGGCGCGCGAGATAGGTTGGGACGAGTGAACCTCCCCATGACGATGCCGGTAAACATGACGGCTACGATCCCGCTAAGATTAAGCGATTCCGCAGTTGCGTAAGACATGTACGGGAACAATAAAACCATCGTTGAATCGACCACCCACCCTTCTTCCCAGTCATTCGTCGTATTCACGTATTTGTGTAACAGAGTGGATATGAAACCAATGCCGACACCGACTAAAGTCGCTTGACCGAAGGCTAACATAAACATACCCGCCGCTTGGACGAGAAGAGGCATGAATGCCTCGTCGGAATCGAGTGCCGATTGCGCCGTCGATGTCGCGGTAGAATTGGCGACGTAATTTCCAAACCCACTCAGTAACGACTCGAAGTACACAATACTGACGGCATCGTTCAACACACTTTCTCCTAATATAATGGCGTGTACGTCCGGATTAATGGGCGAGTCGTTGAATACGCTGAGCGTCGTTACTGGATCGGTCGAACTAATCAGCGCCCCGAAAAGCAACGAGCTTTTGAGAGAAAATTCGTAACCCAGACCAAAGACTCCCGCGGCGTACATCAAAACACCAGTGGTGATTGAGCTTGTAAACGAACCCAGAAAAGCAAACATGGAGATTGCATCAGCGTTTTGAAAAAACGTCGTCGGGTGCAATGTGTATCCTGCTTCAAAAATCACCGGAGGCAACAGCACGAGGAAGAAAAACTGCGTATCAAACTGCATGCACTTGGCGAAAGCCTTCACAGTGTACTGCATGTCTTCCGACATTGTCGCGTACGAAGACTCTAGCGCGAAAAATACAAAACACCCGAGCGCCAAGCCCAGCGCCAACGCAGCACCGCTTTGATGAACCCAGCGGCTCTTGTAATGCTTCAGCGCAACGCCGAGAATAATCGTAAGCAGTAAAATGGAAATCATCACCACCATGCTAAACGCCGCCACTTGCTCATTCACCGCCTCTTCACGCACGGTTTGCGCGGTATCAGTACTATCTGTGGCTTGTGATAGCGCCAAAAAATCTATACTAGTCGCCTCCGCCGTCGTATCTGCGAGCTGCGTTGAAACTTTCGCCGCCACGTCCTCGACGATGCTATACGCCTCTTCCTCCGAAACAGTCACAGAGTCGTCAACCTTCGCGACTTCACTGACAGTTTCTTCATCGGCAACGGCAACATCAACGTCATGGCTTTCCTCAGAGTCGACATCTGCTTCAATGGCGCTCAAACTTTCTTCTCCACCGGCGACGCGCTCGTCGGTATCCTCGTACGACGATTCGTCGGCGTCGACGATCGAACCCACGCTCTCATCGCCCTCGTCATCTTTCAACGCATCAACCCCATCGCGTCGTTCACTACTCGTACCATCTACATCCTCACCCTCGCCCTGCTCACCGTCGTCATCCGCCACGGACAACGCCCCATCGGCATCATTTTCAACATCGTCAACACCATCATCTTCCACCGCGCCGAGGTCGGGTTCGCGAGACGACGACGTCGTCCTCGTCCTCGCCCTCGACCTCGCCCTCGCCCTCGTTCGCGTCTCTCGTCGCACCTCCATCGCGTGCGCGTCGACGACACACCCACCCACGCGCGCACGCACGCGCGGTCGTGTCCCGGGGCGTCGGTCACCCTCGTTGGGTGTTCACCTGGGTCCACGCCAACGTCCGGTCGAGAGCGAGGGTTCGACACATGTGCGTGTGTGTGTGTGTGTGTACCAGGTACGTACGCACAGCTGACACACACGAGAGCGTGTGGAGTCGCCGCACACGCACGCACGAGGACGCGGAGGCGCGAAGGCACGAGGGCATGGACGACATCGATGACGACGT
>Ga0181595_10005720_pt1 | contig 10924 bp, 8 predicted proteins | sample 041ome_7_FD_145604 | JGI IMG/M metagenome (GOLD analysis project Ga0181595, IMG submission 145604) | Coastal salt marsh microbial communities from the Groves Creek Marsh, Skidaway Island, Georgia - 041401AS metaG (spades assembly) | ecosystem: Environmental > Aquatic > Marine > Intertidal zone >...
GCAGCTAATTTTTGCTCTAAAGCTGCGGTAGTAGGGTTGGCAAAACGGCTGTAGATGTAACCCGGATTCTGACCGGAAAAACGCGCCTGACCTTCTTCGGCTGTGCCGTAACTAAAGGTACTGGTGAAATACACCGGCGTGGCTAAAGCGCCGGTACTAGGGTCTGGTTGTTGTCCGGCATGAATACTTAAAGTACGGAATTTCATAGTGAACCTTGGTTATGTTTTTTATTTATGTTTGGTTGTGCTGAGCTTAGACAGCTTTTGCTAACTCTGCGTAATGAGCCGCAGCTACATCACGATGCGAACGTAAACGACCTTTTAGCACATTCTGGCCCACCTGATAAAACAATGGGTTAGTTGGATCGCTGGCCGGACCTTTAGCTTCGTCAGCTAAATGAGACGGCAATTGCAGTAAAGGCACAGTAGCGTCCAGTTGAGCTGCCATAAAAAAGGCACAAGAGTAACGCTCTACACCGGAATTCGGACTGACGACACGGTGCAAAGTAGCTTTTAAATAACCATTGGACGCCAGTTCCAGCAGCTCACCAATATTGACCACAAAAGCGCCCGGCAGCGGGGCTACAGAAACCCAACCTTGTTCAGTTTCCACTTCTAAACCTGATTGATCATCCTGCACCACTAAGGTCAGATAACCCGGATCTTTATGAGCGCCTACACCTTGTTTGCTGTTTGATGCCTTTGCATCCACGCCTGGATAACGGATCAGTTTCATATGCTGATAAGGGCCGGCTTTGATGGTGGCATCTAAGGCATCTGCAGGTTGTTGTAAGGCCAGCATTAAAGCGCGCATTAATTTCACTGAGATATCCGACAAGGACTGTTGCCAGTTCAGCAGTTCAGTTTTCATTTGTGGTAAAGCCGTTGGCCATTGGTTAGGACCAATTAAACCTTGCCAGGTCGGGCTGATATCTGTTTGTGCTGGTGCAGCTTCTTCCCGCATCAGATCAAACTGTTCGCGGATATCCGGCTGACCACGGGTGAGTTCACCGCCAAGGCCTGTGTAACCACGAAAATGCGGTGAGTGGATCATCTGCACTTGTTGTTTATCGGAAAGCGGCAGCGCAAAAAACTGTTTTGCCAGTGCTAAAATCTGCTGTTGCTTTTGCTCGCTCTGACCGTGACCCTTCAGGTAAAAGAAACCGACATCACGGGCTGCAACACGTAATTGCTGGATAAATAGCTGCTGCTCAAGGGCAGTGCCATCCATCAGGCTCAGATCCAGCACAGGCAAAGCACTGCTGGCCTCTGGTGTGGCGTTGCCGGATAAAAACTCTTGTGTTGAATGAAGCATACACACCTCGATGATCTTAAATTCATACTGGCCATAACCCGCAGCAAACGAACTGGTTTGAGCAGCTGGCAGAAAGTGAGCGCATTCTAGGCTCGAACAAAAAGTTAAATAACTAATGGATTGGTCTTGTTTAGATGAATTTGACATAACCGGATGTCTGGATAGTTAGCGGTCTTTAAGCATAAGAGTCTTACTATCTAAAACTTTATGGAATAAAGGAATGGTCAGTTATGCTTTCCAAGCCGAGCCTTCGCTAACTGGCTTGTTTCTAACGATATTTCGCAAAAATTGGATAGGGCGTGTGAATCTGTACGTTTTTATGGATTAAAAGTGAGAGCTTTTGTATATCGCCAAAAGTTATAACCAAGATAAATTTGGCCTGTAGCATTATCGTTGTTGCTGAATAGAAAAAGGCACCCGAAGGTGCCTTTCGTATGGAACGGCAGAGACTTAAGCGATCAGGATAAAACCAATAAAGGCCAGAGTGGCAGCGATTAGAGTGTAAGGCAGCTGAGTGACGGCATGCGACACCAGGTTACAACCTGAGCCCTGAGCTGCTAAGACAGTAGAGTCACTGTAAAAGCAGGCCTGACTACCAAAAGAGCTGGCGGATAACAGTGCACCTATTACTAATGGAATATCCGCTTCTACTGCGTAAGCCAAAGGCATCACAATAGGAATAGAAACTGCAAAAATGCCCCAGGATGAACCAGTGGCGAAGGACAGCACAGCCATAGCTAAAAACACTATTGCAGGTAATAGCTGAGGAGTCATATAAGGGGTCAGGTTTTCAATCACATACTGAGGCAGTAATAACTTGTCGCAGACATCTTTAAATACAAAAGCGGCAATAACAGTACAAATAGCTGGCAACATAGTTTTGAAGCCATTCATCATTACTTCCATCATCTCGCCTAATGGCATCAGACGTTGGTAGCTGTAAAAAGCCAGGGTCAGTACCAAAGTCACCAATAAACCTTTAAGCACATCAATATCAAAGTAGATAGTAAAACCAATCAGCATCAGCATAGGCACGATAAAGTTACGTAACTTGCCTTGTTTATTGCTGTCTTCAAATTCTTGTTCCATCGAATGCACAGCGTACTGATCACCGGCCGGAACCGTCTGGCCTTGCACATGATGGTGGCTGGCACTGGCCTCAACACCTACATCAGGCAGCATATCCATAGGTGTGCCATTTTGCGCCGCCAGTTCAGCTTTTTTCATTGGGCCTATCGCAGGCATAATTTTTAAGGTGACTAACAGCACCATCAATACCGCCAGCCATGGATACAACATATAAGGAATGGCCTGCATGTAGACGTCCACACCTTGTCCTGCTTCGGCAACTTTGTTGTTCTCCAGCAAACCGCCAAAGAAGATAGCCCAGGTCGAGATTGGAATAATGACGCAAATAGGTGCAGCTGTGGAATCCACTATATATGCCAGCATCTGACGGGAAATTTTGTATTTATCTGTCACACGTTTCATCGCTTCACCCACGCTTAAAGCGTTCAGGTAATCATCGATGAAAATAATGCAACCCAATACAAAGGTCATAAACATGGAGGATTTTGGGCCTGTCGCCAGCTTAGAAGCTGAACGGCCAAAAGCCACTGCGCCTCCGGTGTGGATTAACAAACCAATCAATGAGCCAAAACCACCACAGACCAGAATTAACCAACCAATGGTTTCATCCTGCATCACGCTGGTCGATATCTCAGCAAAGGTATTCAGCAACTCAAAAGGTTGAGTTGGAAACAGCATCAGCAAACCTGCAACTGCGCCCACAACGAGCGACAAAATAGGTCGCTTCAGCCAGATGGCAACAGCCATCACAACAACTGGTGGGATCAAACTAATGGCACTTGGTGAATCCATTAAAGGGTTCCTTCACAAAGCCTGGCAACGCCAGAAAAATAAAAGCCAACCGCAGCATGAACAGCATACGGAGTGTTTGGGGTTTTAGCTGCCAGAGCCCGGGACCGAAAGTGATTGCTTATGGTGCAATTTCATCAGATCAGGGTAAACAACAGAATGAATTTACACGGGTTAAATTCAGGCGCGCAATAATAACAAAAAAAATACTTTGCACAATCTCCCTTCAGTGTGTGGCCTTGGTATCCTCAGCTTTGTGACAGGCAGTTGTATAAGGTAGAACCACATCCTGTTCGATGTCGGATTGAACGAAAAACGGGCGGGGCAAGCCCAGCCCCTGCAATTTCGCTGCGCTGCAACTCCAATTACTTAGGGAAGATATAAGAGTATGTAAATAACAGTGGAATTGAGAGGAAAGTGTCGGAGAAAAATCACTGCCGCAGGCTGCGGCAGTGATCACAGAATTACTTAGCCTTGTTGATCAGCTCTAACTTAGCTAATACATCGGCATTAAAGCTTAATTGCACTGACTTTTGTGCTGCTTCCTGAGTTTTTACCAGTTCAGTTAAAGTCGGGTAGCTGGCAGATAAAGCCGTCACATCGTATAACCACAGTGTTTTACCGTCTTTTTCTGTTTTGCTGGCTGGTTCCCCCAGTTTTTCTGCAATAGCAGCCTGAGTTGATGTACCTTCAGTTAAACCTAAAGCTGTGCGCACTGAAGTATTTAAAGCAGCGGTTTTAGCGCTTTCTTTAGTGTCTTTCAGCATGCTGCCTGCGCCATCTTTAACCGCATTTAACCAGTCAGCCTGAGCTGGAACTGCAGTCACTACTAAGGCAACGAATAAGGCGCTTAACTTTAATTTCATGGTGTCTCTTCCATTTGAGAATGAATCAGGGAACCTGCAACTGCTTGCTGCAGGCGGCGCGGATGGTATAGCAGATTGCGCTTCAGTCCAAGTTTTTTACCAGAACTTTACATTTTTTTGCGATGGACTGAAGATAAAACTAGTGGCATACGTGAAAAGAAATACAAAAACTAAAGAATTAGTTGCAGTGTGAAAAATGCTCAGTTATCTTAAAACTAATTCTTTAGTAGATTGTTTTTATCAGGTAACAGGCATGGCCAGAACAAAATCGACGGAACTTACCAGTGCAGAGCAAAAAATTATGCAGGTGTTATGGCAGCATGGCCCTTGTTCAGTCAAAGACATTACAGCAGAGCTAAACAAAGATTCTGTTGTGGCGTACACCACAGTGCAAACCTTATGTCGAATTTTGTTGGATAAGGGGCATGTCGACTGTGAAAAACAAGGCAAAGCTTTTATTTATCAGGCGACTACAGTGCAGCAGGAAGCCCGCAGTCAGGCTTTAAGTACGCTGCTGCAGCGGTTTTTTGGCGGCTCTCCGGCTTTGCTGGCGCAGCATCTGATCGAGCAACAAGATTTAACGCCAGAGCTTACTGATGAGTTGCAGGCGCAAATTGATGCTCATTCAGCTAAGGCAACACAAGGAGACTGATCATGCTGGAATTTAGCTGGTTGTTGTTTTATCTGGTGTTACATCTGCTATTGGCGGTGGTCACAGTGCCATGGCTGGTTTGGCTTGGCCAAAGCTCATGGCGGCCTGCACCGCACTGGATGTTGCGCTTGTGGACTGGATTGGCGTTGCTGTTGTTTGTGTTACCTGCTGCTGTATTAAGTGGAGGGACCGAACAGGTTGCACCGCAGCAATGGTTTAACGCTGATATCACTGTTTTGCAGCAAGAACTTCAGTTACCACAAGACACAGCAGTTGCAGAGACAGAACCGGCTTTCACTCAGCGCTGGGCTTTGGCGCCACAGCTATTTTATTTATTTGTTCCTCCAGCCTGGTGGTTATTGATTGTGCCTTTGGGCTGCTGCTGGCAACTGGTGAGATTCAGCCAAAGTTATAGGGCAAGCCGTCTGTTATGGTCAGAGGCAAAACCCCTGAACTTGCCGGATTTTGCCAGCCACCAGCCAGCTTTGTATCAGCACGTCGCCATTGATAGCGCTATGCTGGTAGGGCTGCGTCAGCCTCGTATTCTCCTTCCTGCATTATGGTTGCAACAGTTATCGGCAGAGCAGCTACAGCATGTGATTGCGCATGAACGTATGCATTGGCAACGAGGCGATTTGGCCGCATTTTATCTGCAACAATTCTGTGCAGTGCTGTGTTGGTGGAGCCCGCTTTGGAGCTTAATCTGTCGGCAACTGAATAAATACAGTGAATTAAGTTGTGATGCTGCTGTAACTGCGCAATTAACGCAGCCACATCGTTATGCTCAAACCTTGCTGGATTGCAGCAAAGCCTGTCATACAGCACAACCTGCGTTACTTGCAATGCCATGGCAACAGCAACCTTTGTTAGCACAGCGGATCCGTCTGGTGTTGCAGGGTTCTGCGGGCAAAATCACACCACAAAGTTGTGCTTTGCTGATGGCGTTGTCTTTGTCAGTCGCTGCCACACTGGTTCTGGCACAACGTACTCAGGTGGCGAGCTTGCCTTTGGAATATGCCCAGGTCAGCCTGACTGAACTGAATAAACTAGAGCAATTACTGGATAAAGTGCGGCAGCGGGATTTGGCCGAAGTTCGTCAACTGCTTGCTTTAGGTTATCCGTTAAATGCGGCTATGCCGGGTGAGGGCACTGCTTTAATGCTGGCCGTCAGAGCCAGGGATAAAGCTATGGTGGAATTGTTGCTCTCTGCTGGTGCTGATGTGAACCAAAGCAGCAGACGCGATGGCAACCCGTTGATTATCGCCGCGCAGCTTGGTGATCTGGAGTTAGCTAAGCTACTGGTGCAGGCAGGGGCTGATGTGAATGCCATAGTATTGGCTGACGAAACGCCACTGATCAACGCCAGTTATATGGGTGATCTGGCGATGGTGCAGTATCTGGTGCAGCAAGGCGCTCACGTCAATCTGAAAGTGGAAGCGACCATGATGGATGGCAGTGAACTGCGATCGCCACTCAGCAGGGCTTCCACTGCCGAAGTCAGAGCTTATCTGTTACAGCAGGGGGCTACACCCTAAGGCAAACCCACTCTCTCTTTACTCAAATTAAACATGAAGGACTTCGGGCTTTTTTAAGCCTGAGGGCGGAGCTTTATTTTTTTATCAGTACTATCAAAAGGAAAACCAGAATGAGAATACCAATGGTCGCTGCATGTTCGCTACTCTTAGCCGCAACTCTGTCTGGCTGCCAGATAGGCTGGACTGCCTTACCAGCCAAGAGTCCCAGCCAAAGCAAAGTCTATCAACCAGAGTTTCAGGCTACGGCAGAACAAGCCAGCACAGTACTGAAGCAAAGTCAGCAGCAAGGCCAGTTTCCGGCGTTGACCGCTGCTGTAGCATGGCGTGGCCAGTTGTTATGGGCCGGAGCCGTGGGTTATGCCGATCTTGAAAGCGAAAAACCTGCCAGTATTGAAAGTCAGTTTCGGATTGGCAGCACATCAAAAGCGGTGACGGCTACTGCAATGGCCAGAGCACTAGCTGCTGGTGCTATAGATTTGGATGCGCCCATCAGTCGCTATAAAACCGATCTGCCTAATTCGTCGTGGCAGGATTTAACTTTGCGGCAACTGATGTCGCATACCGCAGGTTTTCCGGGCTACGACGGCAACACGGATCGGATTGGTGCACTGCGCACTTGGCTCAAGTGGGGCGAATTTCACGATGTCCATGACGCATTAAGCTTATTTGATGAAAGTGAGCTGCTGTATCCTGCAGGCACCAATTTTCATTACAGCTCTTTTGACGTCAATCTGGCCAGCGCTGTACTGCAAAGTGCGGTAAAAACGCCATTCTTACAATATCTGGATGCACAAGTCAGTGAGCCATTGGGCTTATCCTCTTTGGCTGCGGCCGAACAGCCTTATCCACATCAGGTTAATTTTTATATGACCCAGGATGGCTACGCCAAACTTCATCGCGATGTCAATTTAAGTCAGAAGTGGGCGGGAGGTGGCCTGGCAGCCAGTTCAGTCGATTTGGCAGTGTTAGGCTCCGCCTGGTTTAACCCCAACTTTATTCCTGCTGCAGTACAACAGCAGTTCTGGACACCACAAAAATTGAGCAATGGCGATGTCAACGAGCAGTTTTATGCCTTAGGCTGGCGCACTTTTTCGCAAAACTATTTGTTTTGTGACAAAGACAATCCGCTGAGCCGTACCGTCAGTTTTGTCCACCACGGCGGGGTGTCAGATGGCGCCCAAAGCTGGTTAGTTATTTATCCGGAGTTACAGTTGGTGGTGGCGATGAATACCAACACAGTCAAAGAAAACTACTGCGATTTTGCCAAACAGGCCGCTTTGATCACCAGACCTTTTTTACAGCAGATAGCACCGGACTGGTTATTGCCTGTGAAGCGGCAGGAGAACAACAAAGGCTAAACCGCGCGTTAGATCATAGCTGCTTTGTTCTGTATCAAAGTGCTTTGCCAAAGGCAGGCATAAAGTGATGAATCAAAGTGATACATCAGTGGGGGCAGCTATGGGTTGGATAGTGCGGGCTTTATTGTTTGCCAGCGGTGTGATTACCAGCTGGTTTGTCTCAGTGGAGGCCAGTAACTACATTGTGTATCAACTGGCGATAGCGGTTTGTCTGGTGGCTCTGTGTGCTGCTGCTTTGGTGTATCTGCCTGAGTGGTGGCGACGTTGGAAGCTGGGTTCAGGCAATAGAAAGCTATAAAAAAGGCGACCTGCAGGTCGCCTCTTGTCCTTTGATGCAACTGATAGTTAAATCGCCGCTATTTGTGCCTGCTGAGCTTTTAACTTGCTGATAGCTTCTAAAGCTTCTGCCAGTTTTTCACGCTCTTTTGCTAAAACCGCTTCAGGGGCTTTAGCGACAAAACCTTCGTTCGCTAATTTGCCGGCCACGCGGTCATGTTCCTGCTGAGCTTTTTCCATTTGCTTGGCAATACGGGCCAGTTCAGCTTCTTTGTCGATAAGGCCTGCCATAGGGATCAGAATATCCATCTTACCCAATAGCTGAGCTGCACAAGCTGGTGCTGTGTCGCCATCGGCCAGTACAGTAATGGCTTCTAACTTCGCCATATTCTGCAGGAAGGCCATATTGCTTTGTAAACGGCGGCTGTCGTCGCTGGTCAGGTTACGCACCAGTACAGATAATGGCTTGCTTGGTGCTATATCCATTTCGCCCCGTACGTTACGGATAGCAACGATAAAGCTCTTCACCCATTCCAGATCGGCAGTAGCTGTTTCGTTGACCAGCGCCTGATTAAATTCAGGGTAAGCCTGTAGCATAATGCTGTCGCCCGCTTTGATATCGGTACGGATCATTGGAGCCACCAGCTGCCAAATTTCTTCAGTGATAAATGGCATAATCGGATGCATTAAACGCAGCAAAGATTCCAGTACTGTCAATAAGGTATGACGGGTACCACGTTGCTGAGCTTCGGTGCCTTTAAACAATACAGGTTTGGTCAGCTCTAAGTACCAGTCACAGAACTGGTTCCAGGTGAATTCATACAGCGTATTGGCTGCCATATCAAAACGGTAGCTGTCTAAATAACCACGGAACTGACTGATAGTTTGCTGGTACTGGCTGATGATCCATTGATCGGCCAACGACAGCTCCATAGTTCCACCTGTAAGACCACAGTCTTTTTCTTCGGTCATCATGGTGACGTAACGGCTGGCGTTCCACAGCTTGTTACAGAAGTTACGGTAACCGTCTAAACGTTTCATATCCCAGTTGATATCACGGCCAGTCGAAGCTAGAGCCGCTAAGGTGAAACGCAAGGCGTCAGTACCGCTGGCTTCAATACCTTCTGGGAATTGTTTTTTGGTCTGGTTGCCGATTTTTTCTGCCAGCTGTGGTTGCATCATATTGCTGGTGCGTTTCGCCAGCAGGTCGTCCAGGCTGATACCGTCAATCATATCCAGCGGGTCAATCACGTTGCCCTTGGACTTGGACATCTTGTCGCCGTTTTCATCACGGATTAATCCAGTCACATACACAGTCTTAAACGGCACCTGCGGTTTGCCATTTTCATCTTTGATGAAATGCATTGTCATCATAATCATCCGGGCAACCCAGAAGAAAATAATGTCAAAACCAGTGACTAACACGTCAGTTGGGTGGAAGGTTTTTAAATCTTCGGTGTTTTCAGGCCAGCCTAAAGTGGAGAAAGTCCAAAGCGCTGAGCTGAACCAGGTGTCCAGTACATCGTTGTCCTGACGTAATTTCACGTCAGCGCCTAAATCGTGCTTGGCACGCACTTCAGCTTCATCACGGCCGACATAGACTTTACCTGTTTCATCGTACCAGGCCGGAATACGGTGCCCCCACCACAGCTGACGGCTGATACACCAGTCCTGAATGTCACGCATCCAGCTGTAGTACATGTTCTCATACTGCTTAGGCACAAACTGAATGTCACCGTTTTCCACAGCTTCAATGGCAGTTTTGGCCATAGGCGCCACACGCACATACCATTGGTCTGTTAATAAAGGCTCAATCACCACACCTGAGCGGTCACCGTAGGGCAGGGTGTTATTGTGATCTTCTACTTTGTCCAGAAGGCCAGCTGCATCAAAAGCAGCCACTATAGCTTTACGGGCCGCATAACGATCCAGCCCCTGGAATTGTGCAGGAATAAAAGCGTTATGCGCCGGGTTTGCTTCACCATTAGGGAAGAAACACTCGCCTTCAGTGCGAATCGTAGCATCTGCTGTCATCACGTTGATCATTGGCAACTGATGACGTTTACCAACTTCGTAGTCGTTAAAGTCATGAGCTGGCGTGATTTTTACGCAGCCTGTGCCTTTGTCTTTATCAGCATGTTCGTCGGCCAGAATTGGAATACGGCGGTTCACCAGCGGCAGCAGCACTTCTTTACCAATCAGGGACTGGTAGCGCTCATCGTCCGGGTTGACTGCAACACCTGTATCGCCCAGCATAGTTTCTGGACGGGTGGTGGCCACTACTATGTAGTTTTTGCCATCTGCAGTAGTCACGCCATCAGCCAGCGGGTAACGCAAGTTCCACAGATGGCCTTTTTGTTCTTTGTTTTCTACTTCTAAATCAGAAATAGCCGTATGCAGCTTCGGATCCCAGTTCACCAGGCGTTTGCCACGGTAAATCAAATCGTCCTGATACAAGCGCACAAAAACTTCCTGCACCGCGTTCGACAGGCCGGCGTCCATAGTAAAACGCTCTTTGTCCCAGTCGACTGAGTTGCCTAAACGGCGCATTTGTTCGGTGATGGTGCCACCTGATTCGGCTTTCCATTCCCATACTTTTTCAATAAAAGCTTCACGGCCCATAGCGTGGCGATCTGGTTTGCCTTCGGCTGCCAGTTTACGCTCCACCACCATTTGCGTCGCTATACCAGCGTGGTCTGTCCCTACTTGCCATAAGGTGTTTTTGCCCTGCATACGTTTGTAGCGGGTTAAGGCATCCATAATGGTTTGCTGGAAAGCGTGGCCCATATGCAGGCTACCGGTCACGTTTGGTGGTGGGATCATGATGCAATACGCACCATTGCTGTTATCACCACTTGGCTTGAAATAGCCTTTGCTTTCCCATGCCTGATACATGGCTTGTTCAACTTGACTCGGGTTAAATGTCTTTTCCATCTTCGTTACCTGAAACTCTCACTAAAAACGCAGGCCGGCCATCAGAGCTGCACTGTTTGCGGGGTTAACCCCGACTGGCGATAAAATTTAAAGCGTTCACGCGCCTGAACC
>Ga0181595_10005723_pt1 | contig 10916 bp, 5 predicted proteins | sample 041ome_7_FD_145604 | JGI IMG/M metagenome (GOLD analysis project Ga0181595, IMG submission 145604) | Coastal salt marsh microbial communities from the Groves Creek Marsh, Skidaway Island, Georgia - 041401AS metaG (spades assembly) | ecosystem: Environmental > Aquatic > Marine > Intertidal zone >...
GGTGGCAGTGCGGTCCTTTTGACCTGTGGGAAGGAGGTAGTACCCCGCTTTCGCATAGTCCATGTACCCCACCCATGCGATGGCCCAAAAGTGCGGGAATTGCCAGATGAATTGAATGGCAAACAAGGTGCCCGACTCTATACCGAAGTCTCCAGTAACGGCAACCCAGCCCAAAAGAAAGGGAATCGCCCCGGGAAAAGCACCCACTAAAACAGCCCAAGGGCTGTGCGCCTTCATGGGGGTGTAGGCCAAGACGTAAATCAATAAACTGAGCAGGCCAAAAGCTGCCGTCGCGACATTGAGGTAGCCCAGGGCTATCGTTCCCGCTACGCCCAGAGTGAAGGCCCAAGCATAGGCTTCGGGCTTTTTCATCCGACCAGAAGGCAAGGGCCGGTTCTTCGTTCGCTCCATGACGGCGTCCCGCTCAATCTCCCAGATTTGATTGAATGCGTTGCTCGAACCCACGATCGCAAAGCCTCCCAAGGTCAAAAGGAGGAACTCGGACCACACAAAGGCCGGTGCCCCAAGTAAATAGCCTGCCGCCGCTGAAAAAACGACCGTGAATGCCAATCGAAATTTGAGGAGAAGGCCTACGTCACGCATGGCCACAAAGATACGGCGCACCGCAGACCAAGAAGTAGGGATTCAGGAGGTTTTCCTTATTGTAGACGAGGGGTTTGGACCACGTTGGCATCCCGTCCATCACCTCGATCTGGTACATGGAACAGCCTGCGCCCAGGGCCACGGCATGCCCCGCAGCGGTATCCCACTCCATGGTCGGGGCGACGCGTGGATAAGCGTGGGCTCGCCCTTCCGCCACGAGGCAAATCTTCAATGAACTCCCCATGCTGACCCGTTCAATTTCCCCGTGCTTCCCTTCCCAATGTGCAATGAGCGCCTCGGTGGCGGGACTGCCATGGGAACGGCTCGCCACGATGGTGGTCTTTTCGGGGAGTCGACCCGGCAATCGCATGCCCTGAGCCAACAATTCGCTCCAGCTCACGCGCTGCATGGATTTATAAGCGCCCATTTCCGGACCGCCCACATAAAGCCAATTGAGCACTGGGCTGTAGACCACGCCGAAAATGGGAGTTTGACCCTGTACCAAGGCGATATTGATGGTGAATTCGCCATTCCCTTTGATAAACTCTTTGGTGCCATCTAGAGGGTCGACCACCCAATAGTATTCCCAATCTCGGCGGTTGGCAAAGGCGGCATGCTGCCCCTCCTCACTCATCACGGGCCATCCGCTTCGAAGCAGCACATCGTTCAGAATGTGATGTGCCCGCAGGTCGGCCTCGGTAACGGGGCTGTTGTCTGATTTGGTTTGGGCAACAATCTCCTCACGTTGGTGATAGACCTCCAAAATAGCATCTGCTGCGGCATACGTCGCTTGCAAAATGGCATCGGGGGTCAGCGTGGTTTGGGGGAAGGGATTCATGGATTCTTTGTCAGATGAAAATAAAAAAGCCCCGGAAAAACCGGGGCTCTTGACGTATTTCGTTCAAAGCGCGTGCCCGCGGGCTCACTTACTGAAGTTTTGCATTGATCGGCAAGCTGTAGCGCATGCGGACCGAGCGACCACCTACTTTGGCCGGGATCATTTTGGGCAATTTAGTCACCACTCGGACCGATTCGTCGTCCAACAACTTGTCGACACCTCGTTCAATCGTGATATCCGACACTTTGCCATCCTTCTCGATGATGAATGAAACCCACACCTTACCCTGAATGCCCATTTGCTTGGCCATTTCTGGGAATTCAAAATTCTTGCCGACGAATTGACGAATCTTGATATTGAAGCAATTAAAACGCTCATCTTCCGTGGCGAGGTCCTCACATCCGGGGAAAATAGGCTTGTTTTCTACGTTCACGAAGTTGAAAACCTCGTCCTGGTTTACGTCAATTTCCAACAACTCGAAAACGTCATCGTTGTCAATTTCCGTGGACTCCATTTGAATTTCTTCAATATCCATTTTGTCGTCCTCAACGATGTTCAACACCTCGGGCGGAGCAGGAGGTGGAGGAGGCGGAGGAGGCGTATTGCGCTGAGTGATCAGGACTTCTTCGTCGTCAATGACGGCTTCCAAGTCCCCCAATGAGCCAGGACCATCTTTGTAGGTCTTCCACTCAAAGGCCGTCCATACGCTAGCCAAGGCCAATACGAGGCCAATCTGCAAGAAGAGACCCTTCTTGTTCTCCAGATCTGCCAAAAATGTTTTGCGGTTCTGCATGGGGCAAATTTTACGGGTTAAAGATACGCTTCCCTATTCTTAAGGCAAGAAACATTCCAAAAATTAACCCTACTGTGTTTGCGAACATGTCCGCGAGGCTGAAGGTGCGCCCAACGGCCACGATGGGTTGAAGAATTTCCAGCCCGACCCCGAGCACAAAGGACACCAGAGCTGGCTTCCACGGCCCACGAGGGGACCGAGACCCCATGGTCAGTAAAAAAGCAGCGACCCCATAGGCTACAAAGTGAAGGAACAGATCCTTGATGCTCCGGAAAAGCTCGGGCAATTCTGAGGGCGCGAGTAAACTAAAATAGATGACCACGGAACACCACAAGGCCCCCGCAGACAACCATATCGCTCGGGGAATCTTAGGCACCGATCAAGGCAGCATAGGCCTTGGCATCCATCAATTGGTCGGCCTCGGATGGGTCGGTCATTTTGATTTTCACCATCCACCCTTCGCCATAGGCGTCGCTGTTGACGGTCTCGGGAGCGGCATCCAAGGCCGGATTGACCTCGACAATTTCTCCGCCCACGGGCAAGTACAAATCGCTCACGGTCTTCACCGCTTCGACCGAACCAAAGACTTCTTCTGCATCCATGGTTTCCCCCTCCGTAGGGATGTCCACAAATACGATGTCACCCAATTCGCCTTGAGCAAAATCAGTAATGCCAATGTAGGCGTGATCGCCTTCAACGCGAATCCACTCGTGGTCTTTCGAATAACGGAGGTCAGCAGGAACGTTCATGGTCTCAAGATTTAGGCCTCAAAGATAGGTACAGGGTTAGTTTCCGAGGTTAAGTCGGAAGGCAATTCCACTCTGCCATTGGTTGGTGGGGAAGGCCATGGAAGTTTTGAATTCCGAGATCGTTTGGTCGTAGTAGAACTGGGCGGCCAAACGGCGGCTTAAACGGTAGTCTGCCGTGAATTTGATGGTCGTGCGCTTTTGGCCCGCGGTCGGCTGATTGAAGCCTTCCAAAATTCGGCGAATCACCGTTTGATTGTCGGCCAATCGGAGGTCCAGCTTGAGCTCCAAGTTCGATTTGATGTTGTTGCGGGTGCCGGCCTCATCGACGATGGTGAATTGCACATCGCGGATGATGTACCCCACCCCAATCGTCACATCGGTGGATTTACTTTCTGTGATTTGGTTGTTGGCCATGCTGAGTGCCACTTGGCGTTGCTTACCAACCTCAAACTTGAAGGAGGTGTTGGTACGCGTCCGAATATCCACGCCAATCAAGGGCGAGAAGGACTCCGACATGGACACTTGGCCGACCTGATTTTCGGAGAGGATGTCCAAATTCGCATTGCGCGGGTAGCGAATCAGGGGATCGTCTTGAAGGCGCTGGGCCCGAAGCATATTGGTTTGAATGCCTTGTACCGTGAGGTTGTTGGCGTAGGCATGGTTGATAGCGAAGGCGGTGAAAACCTTTCGCATCGGCTTCAGGCGCATCAAGCCCGTGTAATTCACCGTCCAGTTGGGCATGGGCGCAATTCCAGCCAAATCATTGATCGCCCAGGTATCGATATCCCCCATGCCATAGGTGGCCAAGAAGCTATTGAGAAGGACGTCCGTTTGCAAGACCGAATAGCCATCATAGCCATAGCGCGAGGAATCCGGTGCAGCAATAAAGGCCTTGCTGTAGGTGGGGTCCGTCTGCGCCTGGAGGGTCGCCAAACGGTCCGACAAGACCAAACGGTTTTGCAAGAACCGAGTATAGACGTCACTGTCATAGTCCGGAGCGATGGACGATTCAAAGGCGGAATTCCAGGCCAACCAACTCGTCGTAAAGGTTTGCTGATTTTGTGGGCTAAAGGCATGGAAACCCACAGGGAACAAGCTGTCTCGACCAATCCCGCGGCTATAACGGTAGGTGCTGCTCTGCTGGCTACCAAAGGTTTGATTGGCCGTCACCGTAATGCGGAAATCCGTCATGGGTTCCAATTGCGCCCGGCCATTCAGGGTCCGCGTACTGGTTCGCATCATGCGGTTAGGCTGGTTGGGATTCTTAATCAACCAATCTTGGGCCGCTGCCATCGGGCCAATGTCCACAGGAAGGCCCGCCAGCATCTGCCATCCGGGGGCCATGCCCTTTGCCGGATTGAAGCCTGAATACACGGGGGTGGGAGTGAATCCAGGCAACAAGGTGCCCGTGTTCAGACTTCCCGACATATTCACGCTCTTCACGAGGGTCACCGCATCCACAACACCAATCAAGATCTTCTTGGCTACGCCCGAAGTTTGCTCCTCTTCTTTGGCATCCTTCGTGCCCTGGGCCCCGCGGGCTACCGGACTGCGGGAGGGGGCGCCTCCGCGCGAGCGCCCGCTGCCTTGCTTGAGTTTCTTATACCAAGGGAACTTGTTGTAGAACGTGGCAAAATTCAAGTTGGCCGTGGCGTTCCATTTGCCCGAATTTTCGATGGTGTTCCCGTAGTTCAAACTATCGATGTTCTGCATCGCTGCCAAGAGACTATTCGTGCTCCAGTCATAATCGGCCGTGTAGCGAAGTTGGACTTGGGCAAAGTCCATGTACGGCAATTTGTTGATCGGCACATTCCACGAAGTATTCACCGTGTGGTGGTAGGTAATCGGGCGCCCGCCGGCCTCGATACCCTGCATCATAAAGGCTTTCACCGAATCAATGCTGTTGGGGCCAGGTAGTTCATCGACACGCACTCGCATGCGGGCCGTGTAGTCAAACTTCAATCCTTTGCTCAAATCCCAAATCACATTGTAATGCCGGTCCATCGTGAAGTTCTTGCTGAAGGTCATCGGCAGCTGGAACTTGGGATTGTCCACGTTGCGCATTTGCATGACATGGACCGTGCGGTTGACCTCCGCCCGAGCACTCACTCGGGAAGGCGTCAAATTGACATTGAAATCCTTGATCAAATCGAGCGAACGGTTTTTGATCTTCTTAAAGGGCTGAATGTTAAAGGGCGTGGTTTGGTAGATGTAGGCCAAACTCCCTTTGTACTCTTGGAAATTATCCACCAGGGTGTTCGCGTCCCGCTTCAAAACCTCATTGAAAGCATAGGAAGCATTCCAGTTGGCCAAATCAAACGGCGTGGGGCCCTTGACCTTGCCGCCACCTCCCGCTCCACCGCGGCCAGGACCGCCGCCGCCTGGGAGCCCAGGCATTCCTTTGGCATCGCCACCTCGGCTTTCACCACCCAAGGATCCTCCGCGGCCACCACCGCCACCGCCACCACCACCGCGATCAAAGCGGACATTGGTGAAATTGAAGCCACGGCGTTGCGTGAAGTCCGCAACCATAGAACGCAAGCTGTCGCGTTCCCGTGTAGAGGCAAGATTGCTCAACGCCCGGGTCATCTCGATGTCAGGATTGAGCGGATTGAACATGGGCGTCTTCCAATCTTGGGCGTGGTTGATGAAGAAGGGAACCCGCAACCTCGTTTGGAAAGGCAAGAACTTGGTCAATTCCAAATTGGTCTGTAAATCATACGTCGCGGACGAAAACTTGTTCCGTTCCATGGGATTCATGTCCAAGGACCCAAATCCCACGGTGGAATAACTGGTGCTTAAAGCCACTTGGCCAAGGTCCGCGAGTGTGGCCGTGCTGCGGGCCAAGGCTGCCAATCCGCCACGGTTGTCAAAATCCGTCATCCGCAATTCATTCACCCAAACTTCAGCACATTTGTCCAAGCCATCGTCGCTGCTGGCCGTGCTTCGTTTTTTGGGATTGCGAATGCCCAGCATCATGGTGCGGACATTGCCTAAGTTGGGCACCCCCACGACCCGAATCACCCCTTCTCCATAGACTTTCTCGTAGGGCACATTGGATTGGATAGCTGGGTTATCGCGCACCGCGGCATCCCGTTCGAGCTTGAGGGACGTCCAGGCTTCAAAGGCGAGGTCGATTTCGTTTTCCATCGGCCAGATGACACCCGGATCCGTGGAGCCATACGGGGTTACTTTCAAGGGAACTTCGTACTCATAGTAATTCTGGTTGTAGTCATTCCCCATTCGGATAAAGAGGCGGACGTCTCCGTCATTCAGGGGCTGTGACGCATCTCCGGCTTCGGCATGGGCAAATAGGCGCAGCCGTTTATTCATCCGCATGTCGATGGTGGTGTTTTTGAACACCGCACGCGCATCGCCGTCCCGCAATCCACAGGCCTTCAAGGAGAGGGATTGCTCGTTCTGCTGCACTAAGGAGGTGTTGCCTAGCAAAACCTGACGCTCGATGCCTGGAGGGAGCACGTAGGGAATCGGCTGCCGGCCCCCGTTCTCCTCCAAGTTGACCGCGTTCATCACAAATGTGGTTTCGTCGCTGGCATCCACAGGTATGAGTTCACGCGATTCTTCCAACGAGAAGCGGTATCGACGCCACTCGCCGCGTACCAAGTCCAAACGGGCAAAGCGCAAAACCGTCGGGTCCTCCCAGCCTTTGAGTACCATACGGAGGAAGCGAATAGAGCGGAAATCACTCGCGCCATTCACCCGATCGTCCGGGTCGAAAACGGGAATTTTGAACTGAATCCAGCGCACAGGCTTGCGGGTTTGGTCTGGCAAGAGGTCCGTCGTGGTTTCATAGATGTCGGCGATGTGGTTTTTGCCGATGACCAAATCCTCTGGGCGCATGGAAATGCGGTATTGGAAGTACTGCTCCGCCTTGTTCAAGGTGGCATCGCGGTTGACGTCTTCCTTGTCAGGCAGGTTGGTGTACGTCGCGGGCAAGCCGTTGATCAGGGTCGTTTGCGAGTTGCCATCGGGGTTGTTGAAGTAGCGGTAGCGGCGCAGGATGTCTGCATCCGCACTGTCCTGGCTGGGCCCCCGGTAGTATTGGAAGTTGTCCGCAGCAGGGTCGCTGGCTGCTGCTTGATAGACGGCCGAACCGGCCCCGTAGACGGTGGCCAAAGCACTGAGATAGGATTGCCCATTGGTCCCCGGCCATTGGGCTTCATCGCTGTCCGCCAAGCCATCCAGGCCGACATCCTGGAAGATGCGGGCATTCGGGTCGTTGTCAAACGCGTCGACGACAGGCTGGTACTTTGACGTGTACCCCCAAACACTGGAATCTACATCCACCCGTATTCCCGTTGGCGAAAGGCCATTTTCAAAGCTCTGACGCCCGTCCTTGAGGATGTCTTCGGACAAGTTCCCGAGGTGGAAATACACATCCCCGCCCGCCGCATTGGGGTCGTCCAAGAAGGGATCCATGACCCAGAACTGGATAAATTCAATGTTCTGCTCCTCGAAGTTATTGATCGTCAATTGACGCATCAACCCGGCCCATCGCGAGCGCGGATCCTTTAGGCTTCCATCCGTCTCTAAACCCTTGGACAAACCGGGATAGCCACCAACGTCATAATTATAGGGTCCTCGTTCGCGGGGGTCAAACTGGATATCAAACATGGCAATGTTGCGCGCCATACCCGGCTGAAGGGGAATGTTCGGGAACACCTCCGCCAAGGGCACCATGCGTTGCCGGTGGTCCGACGTGGTAGCGGGATTATTTCGGATGTTGTCCGGGGTCTGCGAGGTCGAAGCAAAGAAACTCGGGTCAATAATGTACCAACTCAACCGCGCTCGGTTCGCATTGTAGGCCCAATCGTTGGCCAAGGAGGCTTCGGGGAAAAGCTTGGATTGCCCCTCAGGTGTCGAGGCCAGCGTCCACGTCGTTGTGCCCCGAAGGTCAATGGTCGTTTGGCTCGTCTCAAAGTCGTCCAAGTAGGTCGTCGCTTCGCCATTGATCTTGATACCGCGGGGGGAGCCCGGAATGAGCTGCGCAAATTCCGCTTGAACCTGAATGCGCGAGGGCGCATTGGTGCTGATAAAGGGTAGGCCGTCCAAAAAGCGCGTCAGGCCTGGTAAGTTCTTTTGGTATTGGGTATTGAGGCCCCAAATTCGGTTGGAAATCGGCTCATCGCCGGCATTCACCTTCTGGGTAAGCGGCCGTTCTGAAAGCCGAAGCAGGGAGCCTCCAATCGTCCAATCTCGCGAGAGCTTGTGTTCCACAGTGGTCCCCGCAAACGTCTTCGCCTGCATGTTGAAGAGCGTGTTGTTTTCAAAGCTTACCCGGATCGGCATACCCGAAGAAAGCAAGCTCTCGTTGAGGATGCGCACCTGTCCCAGCGCATAATCCACCGTAAAGTCTTGGTTTTCGACAAGCTTACTCCCTCCTGCTGTGACCGAAATCGATCCCCGTGGAATGTTGAAGGCGTTCAGTTGAATCAGCGATCCCCCAGCAGACTTATAACGGCCGCGGAGGACAAACTTATTCAGCTGGGTCTGCTCTTGGGCACGGAAAAGTGTCGAGTCGTACAGCTGCTGGAATACATACCGTTTCTTTTCCTCTGCCGTCGGCAAGGATCGATTGAGGGCGGAACCAAAGGGCTCTAGAACGGGCAGGATGACTCGGCCCGTTTGGCTCAACACCGTCACGCCTTCGATGTAGTCAAACAAACCGTCCGGGAAGGGATCGTTGTTGCTGTTGACATGGTCCAAATCCAAGACTTGGATCAACAATTTGTCTTTGACCGAAGATTTGGGCAGGAAGGGGATGGGCAAGCCCGTCTCATCGTTCCGGTAGAGCACTTCGAGGCGAAAATCCTCCGAGGAAAGCTGAAACGCATTGAGGCTATACACGTTCTTCATCATCAAGTCCCAAATGGGTGACTTCACATTGAGCAGCGTATGCTTCAAAAGCTTTAATACCAACGACTTGGGTGCTAAAATTCCATCGTTCGAAAACTCTCCCACCTGGTAGGTACGCCCGTTTGCCGTGTATTGGTAAGCCACCGCGAGGACTTCATCCTGGTTGAGGGCGGTATTCAAGGTCATGTAGCCCAGCTGGGGGTGGAAGGTGTATTCGTTGGGCTGAAGTTTGCGCGCATTGGTGAGTTCTGCGTATTCCACGTTGGCATCGTAGCCGGCACTTGACAAGGATGTTCCCGCTTGGGCCCCATCCCGCACTCCGGGGAAGCGCTGAATCAAGTCTTCGGGATCTAGCAGGTTGACCCGGTTGCTAGGAAGGGGGTCTGAAGTAGCCCCTGGAAAAATAGACTCTCCGGGACGGTTGCTGGTGGGCGATCGCCAGGCCTTGGATACTCCTTCCCCCAAATCCGTGAAAGCAATGATATTTCGGACCTCTGTCGGGGTACTGCGGCGGTTGGTGACCCAGACCTCCACCCGGGTGATTTGAACGGGCGATTGAATCACCGGCAAGGTGCTCAACCATCCTTCGTAGTGATCTCGGAAATAGTGGCTCAAAAAGAAATGGCGATTCGCCTCGTAGTTGTCGCCTTGGATGAGGAATTCTTGGGTCGTGGCACCCCCTTGGATGTTGAGGTTCTGGCTCTGGCTACGCTGCTCAGCCATCACAGTCGTCACGGTGGTATTTCCAAATTGGAACTGGCCCTTCAGTCCAAAAAGGCTTTGCGCTCCTGTGATCAAACTTCCCCCTGTTGGGAGGCTCACATTGCCCATTTCCAAGGACTTGACGATGTCGTCTTCCGTGCCCTTGAAATCCAGTTTCATTTTGTTTTCAAACGCGAACGTGGCCTCTGTGTCGTAGTTGATCTGCATGTCCAAGCGATCCCCGAGTTTTCCCGTGGCATTGACTTGCATTTTCTGATCAAAGTCAAAGGCCAAGGTCTTTCGGTTGCGTTCGGGGACGATGGGATTTTTGATATGTTGGAAGCGAAGGCCAAAGCGAATTTCCGCCGTACCCTGGGGCCGAATTTCCAACTCATCCGACCCGAAAATGTCCTTGATCGCGGGATTCGTGATGGTCATATCGGGGACAATGCTCGAGCCCTCGCGTTGGTCAGCGGCGCTACCCTGAGACCACCGACTCTGCCATCCTTGGGCTTCTTGCTGGCCAAAAACCATCTGCTGGTATTCCGCGGGAGAAAAATACTGGGGGCCTCCTATGGGTACCGTCCCGATGTATTTCTGCGCCACATAAAATCCCGTGATCGGATCGTAGGTGACTTCGGTGTGGATGTTCGTTGGGGTGTTCAGACCGGGCATGGTCCACGTGCTGGCGCTGTCTCGCACCTGAGCCTGAGCGTGATGGACGAAAAGCACGGCCACGGCCGCCGCAAGGAGGCGAGGACCGAAGCGCATCAAAGTTGAGCTAAAGCCTGTTTGACAACGGTCTCCACCGTGGCTTCCGGATCTTTGGCCAGGATGCTCGCGACCGCCTTCTCTACAGCTGGGCGGGCAAAGCCCAATACCGTCAGGGCCTGGATCGCCTCACCGCGCGCCGACCCCCCCTCGCCGAGGGAGACGGATGCATCCACTTTGCCCACTTTGTCGCGGAGATCAATCACAATACGCTGAGCTGTTTTGGCCCCAATCCCTTTGATTTTCTGGAGCAATCCACTGTTGCCCGAGGCAATGGCCTGAATGGCTTCAGCCGGCTGCAAGGCCGACAAAATCATCCGGGCCGTGTTGGCTCCAACACCCGAAACGCCCAAAAGCAGCAAAAAGACATCGCGCTCAGCCGCCGTCATGAATCCAAAGAGGAGTTGCGCATCTTCGCGGTAGACTGCATGGGCCAACAAAGTCACTTGCGGGCCTACAGGCAGCTGTCCATAGGTCGTCAGGGAAATGTGGAAATAGTACCCTACCCCGCCGCATTCCACGACAGCATGGGCAGGAGATTTTTCTACGAGGCGACCTACAAAATGATGGAACATCCGTGTCT
>Ga0181595_10005726_pt1 | contig 10913 bp, 8 predicted proteins | sample 041ome_7_FD_145604 | JGI IMG/M metagenome (GOLD analysis project Ga0181595, IMG submission 145604) | Coastal salt marsh microbial communities from the Groves Creek Marsh, Skidaway Island, Georgia - 041401AS metaG (spades assembly) | ecosystem: Environmental > Aquatic > Marine > Intertidal zone >...
ACGCCCTGTCTGAAAAACACGCTGTCATCGGTCAGGTGCGTGGCAAAGGCCTATTCTGTGGTGCCGAATTGGTTGCAGATCGCGCAACAAAAGACCCAGCAGAAGAAAAGCTGGTCCAAGCGGTTGTTGCAGATTGCGCCGCACAAGGCGTGTTGATCGGTGCGACGAACCGTTCAATTCCCGGGTACAACAATACGCTATGTTTTAGCCCTGCATTGATCGCGACCACCGATGACATCGACGAAATCACCGAAGCCGTTGATCGTTCATTGACCAAGGTGTTCGGCTGATCAAATCCCAGCCGAACTAAGATGCTCATGATATTTGCGCAGCACTTCGGAGAGATTCTGAAAATCCCACAGCCGCGCAGCCTCTAATATTATCTTGGTATTCTGCTCCAACGGTTACAGGATTCTTGGAACCACGGTTTTTTAGATCGGATTTGCCGAACTCATCACCAAACACCGTTCAGGTAAAAACCCATGCTTTGGCCATGTTCGGGTGCCGAAATGATCGATGCCGATCACTGTGTTTGGAATACGTGTGGCATGAAGAAACGAAATCGATTCCGAAGAATTCAACAACAAACCACGATACTCACGCACCTTCATGGGTGTCAGGTCAGATCGTTTCATGCCCCGAGCAATCGGGTCAAACCCACGCATAACCTGTGCACCGTCTTTGTTGAAAAATCGCACCATCCCAATACAATAAACATCACGCCACATAAAGGATTGGCGGATCATCAGATGCAGGCCATCAGGTACCATTTCACATTCACGTTTCCCTCATTAAACGAGTAATCTCGACCAAAAAATGCATAGTCAAATGGCTCCGGCATACCACGTACATCACCTGGGCTTTGATTCCGTTTCTTGGCCTCAAGTTCGGCAAGCGGCTCCAAAAGAATTCGCGCGTTCATGAAAAAGTGATCGTATATACGCTTCGTCAAACCCGGTTTTGGGAAACTTTCGCCAATTAAGATGCGATTCATCTGCACACGATTTACGCCCAGATGATCTGCAACCTCTGCGATCGTGTCGGTTCTCTTGCACAATTCGCGCAAGTTGCGCCCAAAAATTTGATGGACGGATATTTCTTGGTCGCTGCTAGTCAACGAAAATCATTGCCTTTCTTCGCAGTATATTCCCACTAAACACACGCATAACGTGCGCTCGTCTCTTGCGGCTGATACATGTACCGGCAAAGCCTGTATATACTGTATCATACAAAAATTACGAAAGTCTACATTTTTGACACTTAAGTATATTTTAATGGAATGTGCAACAGTCACAATTTAGCCGCACAAATCAGTCCTAACCTATTGATATTACTATATTTCTTGCTGTGATATAAATATACAATTAACCATATTGTATGCAATCTCAAGTTGATGATCTAAGCAAAGGGATATAATGCCAGTTTACCATCCGCAATAGATCCAGTATGTTAAGATATGGCGATACCTGTCGAAAGCTTTATCCTTCACCCACAGCAAGGTGGCACCCTGCAAGCGCGGTTACAACAAACCATTGCGCAGGGCATTCTGTCTGGCCAGTTCCGCAAAGGTGAAAAACTCCCATCGACACGCAAACTTGCCTCTCACTTGGGGATCAGCCGCATAACAGTGACACTGGCATATACCGAACTGTTAGCAAGCGATTATCTGATGTCAAAGGATAGATCAGGGTATTATGTGTCGGACACCGCACCAGAAACGCCCCCATTTGAGGCAAAGACACAAGTCCCAGATCGTGTTGATTGGGTGCGGGCCATCGGACAACGGTTTGCAGAAGGCGATCCAATCAACAAACCTCAGGATTGGGCGCGTTACAGATACCGTTTCATCTATGGCCAATCCGATCCAACCCTGTTTGATCACGCGAACTGGCGATTATGCGCCATTCGTGCATTGGGCGCCAAAGACTTCAACGCCTTAACCAGCGATCACTTTGACCGCGATGATCCAATGTTGCTAGAATTCATCGCCCGTCACACATTGCCGCGACGGGGTATTTTTGCCCAAGAGGATCAGATTTTGGTGACCCTTGGCGCACAAAATGCGCTGTGGCTCGCGTCTCAGGTATTGTTGACGCAGCGCAGGACAGCGGTCATCGAAAATCCGTGCTATCCAGCGCTGCTTGAAATTCTAAACCAATCACGGTGCCATATTCATCCCGTAGATGTGGACGCAAGGGGCATGGTACCCGATGAGGTTCCTGACAATGCATCGGTGATCTTCACAACCCCCAGTCACCAATGCCCCACCAACCACACTATGCCGCTTGATCGCCGTAAAGCTTTACTGGATCGCGCGGGGAATTTAGATGCCTTGATCGTCGAGGATGATTATGAATTTGAAATCGCAAACACTATTACCCCGTCGCCTGCCTTGAAATCGCTCGATGCAGATGGTCGCGTAATTTATGTCGGTAGTTTTTCCAAATCGTTGTTTCCGGGCTTGCGCTTGGGGTATTTGGTCGGCTCTGCCCCCTTTATTCGCGAGGCGCGCGCCCTGCGCGCCAGCGTTCTGCGCCATCCCCCGGGGCATATTCAACGCACCGCGGCTTATTTCTTAAGTTTGGGCTATTATGACAGTCAAATCAAACGCATGGCCCGCACCTATCACGCGCGCCGTGAAACGCTGATCAAAGCGATTGAAAAATACAACCTCACGATTGATGGTCCTGCGCCTTCTGGTGGTTCATCGGTGTGGATGAAAGCACCAGATCATGTGGACACAGCCGATTTGGCGCAACGGCTTCAAAATCGTAGCGTTCTGATTGAACCAGGAACCGCATTCTTTCCCAACGTAGCACCAAGTGCCTCGCATTATCGCTTGGCCTATTCGTCAATTGGCCAAGAACACATAGAAACAGGCATCAGTTTGATCGCAGATGAAATTTTGCGAACTGGACTCGTGTCATAATCCAAACTGGCCCTACTGATTTAGACCAGTTTCACACTAAAACACAGCCAAGGAAAACCGCGTATTTCACGCGCCCATCAGGAGTCGCATTCATGAAAATGACAACAGAAGAAGCATTTGTAAAAATTCTGCAAATGCACGGTATTGAACATGCATTCGGTATCATTGGTTCAGCCATGATGCCAATTTCAGATTTGTTCCCACAAGCGGGCATCAAATTCTGGGATTGCGCGCACGAAGGATCGGCAGGCATGATGGCGGATGGATACACACGTGCAACTGGCGAAATGTCCATGATGATTGCGCAAAACGGCCCAGGTATCACAAACTTTGTGACCGCTGTAAAAACAGCGTATTGGAACCACACACCCTTGCTGTTGGTGACTCCACAGGCAGCGAACAAAACAATCGGTCAGGGTGGTTTCCAAGAAGTTGAACAAATGAAATTATTCGAAGACATGGTCGCCTATCAGGAAGAGGTGCGTGATCCTTCTCGCGTTTGCGAAGTGTTGAACCGTGTGATCATGAACGCAAAACGCGCATCAGCGCCGGCGCAATTGAACATCCCACGCGACATGTGGACACAAGTGATTGATGTGGAACTGCCTGCAATCGTTGAATTTGAACGCCCATCGGGTGGTGAACAGGCGATTGCTCAGGCAGCCGAGCTTTTGTCAAATGCAAAGCACCCTGTGATCCTAAACGGCGCAGGTGTTGTTCTGTCACAAGGCGGCATTGATGCGTCACGCGAATTGGCCGAACGTCTGGACGCGCCGGTTTGTGTTGGATACCAACACAATGACGCATTCCCAGGATCACACCCATTATTCGCAGGTCCATTGGGCTATAACGGATCGAAAGCGGGTATGGAATTGATCAGCGAAGCAGACGTTGTTCTGTGTCTGGGCACACGTTTGAACCCCTTCTCAACCTTGCCAGGCTATGGCATGGAATATTGGCCAGTGGATGCAAAAATCATTCAGGTTGATATCAACCCTGATCGCATTGGCCTTACGAAAAAAGTGGCAGTCGGTATCGTTGCGGATGCGACAAAAGCGGCGAATGGTATTTTGGACCGCCTATCAGAGTCAGCAGGTGATGATGGTCGCGCCGAGCGTAAGGCAAAGATTGCCGAGAAAAAATCACGTTGGGCCCAGCAGCTTAGCTCAATGGATCACGAAGACGATGATCCAGGCACAACATGGAACCAGCGTGCACGCGCAGACAAACCAGACTGGATGAGCCCACGTATGGCATGGCGCGCGATCCAATCCGCCCTTCCGACCGAGGCGATCATTTCGTCCGACATTGGCAACAACTGTGCAATCGGTAATGCCTATCCTGCGTTTGAAGAAGGCCGCAAATATTTGGCACCTGGCCTATTCGGCCCATGCGGTTACGGCCTGCCTGCGATTGTTGGCGCAAAAATTGGTCAGCCAAATGTGCCTGTTGTTGGATTTGCAGGTGACGGTGCCTTTGGTATCGCGGTGAACGAACTAACTGCGATCGGCCGTGGCGAATGGCCCGCTGTGACGCAAATCGTGTTCCGCAACTACCAATGGGGCGCTGAAAAGCGGAACTCAACCCTATGGTTTGACGACAACTTTGTTGGCACAGAATTGGATACACAAGTGTCCTATGCCGGTATCGCACAGGCCTGTGGTCTAAAGGGTGTTGTTGCACGCACAATGGATGAATTGACCGAGGCGCTGCATCAGGCGATTAAAGACCAAATGGAAAATGGTATTACCACATTGATCGAAGCAATGATCAACCAAGAATTGGGTGAACCATTCCGCCGTGATGCGATGAAGAAACCAGTGGCTGTCGCTGGAATCGACGCGGCAGACATGCGCAAACAAACAGCGGTTTAATCAAACCCTGAACAAAAATAAACCGCGCCCTAATGGGGCGCGGTTTTCAAAATGCTACGAACGACGCAGCCGAGAATTGGCCAGACCTTTAATCGGCGAACATGGCGGATGTAATGATCGCACCAGCAACAATATCATCAACAGTTGCCCCGCGGCTGAGATCACAGACAGGTTTTTTGAAACCTTGTAAAAATGGTCCAATCGCTTGGGCGCCTGCCAATTCTTGGCAGAGCTTGTATGCAATGTTGCCAGAGTTCAGATCAGGAAAAATCAGCACATTCGCATCCCCTTGTCCCAACCCCTTTTTCGCAGCGATTGTTGCATTCAACGCGGCATCGGCCTGGATCGGGCCGATGTATCCGCCTGCCTCTGCCGCTTCGCGCACCAAATCAACGCTTTCGCCTGTGCCCGATGCGCCTGTTGAAAATGACAGCATCGAGACATTGGCCGCACCCAACAAACGCGCAGCGGTATTTTCAGAAGCCATAGCGATGCTAAGCAATTCATCGCTGTTGGGCGAAACATTGACCGCGCAGTCGGCGAATATCAATTCGCGTCCATCTGGAAAACACATCAAAAAAAATGACGATGGCATGTGTACGCCTTCGTCCAACCCAATCGCGATTGACGCGGCCTCGATCACGCGGCGTGTGGGGCGGTCTGCCCCTGCAACCATGACATCGGCTTCGCCTGCGGCAACCATTGCAGCGGCACGATACAGTGGCTTATTCAACATGCGTTTGGCGATGGCTTCTTTCATGCCGCGCCCTTCAACCAACGCCGCCATTTGCTCGGGTGTTGGATCTGACACTCCCATCGGATGCGCCAAACCATCTGTTTCTAAAATCCGCGCGGCCTCTGCCACGCGTTCATCGTCCCCCAGTTCTGGGAAAACCACTCTTAGCGGTCTTTTGCGCGCAGATGCACGCGAAGTTTCAAGTACCGTCATATCGCCTCCGTTTTGTGAAAGGAGCCAGCAATGAGCGAAAACGTCAAGATCAACCGTGGCCTAAAGGGTATTTATTTCGAACGCTCCGCCGTAAGCCATATCGATGGGTCGGCAGGCACACTTAGCTATTGTGGATATTCCATCGACGCACTTGCCACGCAATCCACATTTGAAGAAGTCTCTTATCTGCTGATCTATGGCGACCTTCCGACGCAAGCAGAGTTGGCAAATTTTGATGCGAAACTGAAAGACGCACGTGAATTGCCCGCATCCGTTTACGATGTCATTCGCGCAACCAAAGACGGCCATCCAATGGATGTTCTGCGAACGGCGACATCTGCACTGGCCGCCCTAACCCCAACAAGCCAAGATGTTTCCGTCGAAGCTTTCATCGAGAATGGCATCAAACTGACATCCCAAGTCCCCATGATCATCGCCGCGCATGATCGCATTCGCAATGGATTGGACCCCGTTGCCGCGGACAAAACGCTTTCTCATGCGGCCAACTGGCTATGGATGCTAAAGGGTGAAAAACCATCCGAGGATGCCACGCGTCTTGCTGATGTGGACTTTATCCTACACGCAGAACACGGTTCAAACGCCTCCAGCTTTGCCGCACGTGTCACAATCGGAACCGAGGCGAATTTGCACGGTGCCATCGTAACGGCCCTATCCACACTGGCGGGTCCCGCGCATGGTGGTGCGGCCGAGGACGTGATGAAAATGGTGCATGAAATAGGCACCCCAGAAAATGCCGCCGCCTATGTTAAAGCCAAGCGTGCAAATCGCGAGGCCGTAACAGGGTTTGGTCACCGCGTATATCGCGCCGAAGACCCCCGCGCACGTCACATGCGCGAAGGTGTTCGCAAATTGGGCGAAGAAATGGGCGCACCAGAATGGTACGCAATCCTACAGGGTGTGGTTGACGCCATGAAACCCTATGCCCGCCACGGCCTGAACGTGAATGTGGATTTCTATTCCGGCGTTGTTTACCAATTGCACGGCATTCCAATGGACCTTTACGTCCCAATTTTTGCAATCGGACGTATGCCAGGTTGGATCATCCAGTGCATCGAACAGCTAGAGCGCAACATCCTGATCCGTCCACTGACGCTGTACAACGGTGCCGAGCCACGTGACTACGTCGCGCTTTCAGACCGCGGATAAGTGACAGGATATGCAAGAGCTGCTGACCCTGACCCAAACAGAATTTACACTCCTGGCAGTGATCTGTTTTTGTGCGGGATTGGTTCGGGGTTTCACAGGCTTTGCATTGTCTGCAATTGTGATGGCATCGGCGGCACTGATCCTGTCGCCGCTTGCCCTGATCCCGATTTGTTGGTGGCTTGAAACCGTGGCCAGTGCCATGATGGTGCGGGGAGGCTGGAAAGATGCGGATAAACGTGCGGCAGTCACCCTATGGCTGAGTTCTGCGGTTGCCGTGCCGATTGGGCTGTATTTCACGCAAAACGTTTCTGCCGAACTGTCCCAAACTGTGGCCCTATGCCTGATACTGGTGCTGGCGGTGACACAATTGGCCAACATGCGCTTGGCCTTTTTGAACACGCGCGCGGGACTGGTTAGCGCAGGGATCGGCGCAGGCATTGCAACGGGCCTTGCCTCTGTCGGCGGAATGGTTGTTGCACTTTATGTTTTATCGTCTGACCGTAACCCGCGCCAAATGCGGGCCGCGCTGGTCATGTTCTTGTTTTTGGGAATAATTACGACCTTTGTAACGTTATTATTGTTTGGGGTTTTGGACAAATTCGCTATGCTGCGCGCAGCGGCCCTAACTATCCCTACGTCATTTGGTGTTTTTGCAGGTAAACGCCTGTTCACACCCAACTTTGAACCCTATTATCGCCCCATATGTTTGTCGCTATTGGTCGGTCTGTCCATGGTCGGATTGATCAGATTGGCAACATGAACCCGAGGAGATGCACGTGAAAGACCAACCCTACGTTGATACGTCCCCAAAAGTATCGGACGAAATTCGCAAGACCACATGTTACATGTGTGCCTGTCGGTGCGGAATTAACGTCCACCTTAAGGACGGCAAAGTCGCCTATATAGAAGGCAACCGCGAGCACCCCGTAAACAAGGGTGTATTATGCGCCAAGGGGTCTGCGGGCATTATGCAGGTCACTGCACCATCCCGCCTACGTGCACCCCTAAAACGGGTGGGTGAACGTGGCTCTGGTAAATTCGAAGAAATCTCTTGGGAAGAGGCGCTTGGCATTGCGACAGACTGGTTGGGTCCACTGCGTGAAAAATCACCCGAAAAGCTGGCGTTTTTCACGGGCCGTGACCAATCGCAATCCTTTACTGGGTATTGGGCACAGATGTTTGGCACGCCAAACTTTGCCGCGCACGGCGGATTTTGCAGTGTGAACATGGCCACTGCGGGCATTTACACAATGGGCGGTGCCTTTTGGGAATTTGGCCAACCTGACTGGGATCACACAAAACTGTTCATGCTGTTTGGTGTGGCCGAAGATCACGACAGTAACCCAATCAAAATGGGCATTGGCAAAATCAAAGAACGCGGAGCGCGCGTCATTGGTGTGAACCCAATTCGGACAGGTTATAACGCCGTGGCGGATGAATGGGTTGGCATTACGCCTGGCACCGACGGACGTTTCATTTTGTCCCTCATCTATTGTTTAATTGAGGCGGGCAAAATTGACTTGACATATTTGGCACGTTTCACAAACGCGCCCGTTCTATTGGATCCTGAAACGGGTCTTTTCCTGCGCGATGACAATGGCAAATCCTTGATCGTGGATCGCAAATCTGGGGATGTTGTTGCCTTTGATCATCAGGGCGCGGAACCTGATCTGCGCGGTTCGCACAATGGGGCGACCAGTGTGTTCACAAAGATGATCGAACATTTCCTATCTCCTGAAAACGCACCAGAGGCGGTTGCAGAACTGTGTGGGATCTCGGCAAAACGCATTCGCGCATTGGCCGCAGAATTGGCGCATGTCGCCTTTGATCAGGAAATTCGCCTCCCGCAGAAGTGGACGGATTTCCGTGGCAACACCTATGATGAAATGATCGGCCGCCCGGTGTCGATCCACGCAATGCGCGGGATTTCGGCCCACGGTAACGGGTTCCAAACATGTCGCGCGCTGCACACATTGCAAATCATTCTGGGCGCGGTTGAAACACCAGGCAGCTTCCGTTTCAAACCCCCCTATCCGAAACCATCGGAAATCCATCCAAAACCGCATGCCAAGGCCACACCAAACGCACCGCTAAACGGCCCACACCTTGGGTTCGTGCATGGTCCAGAGGATCTGTTGCTGGATGATGCGGGCAATCCACAACGAATTGACAAGGCGTTTACTTGGGAAAACCCGATGTCGGCGCATGGCCTGATGCATATGGTGATTTCAAATGCCCATGCAGGCAATCCTTACAAGATCGACACATTGTTCATGTACATGGCAAACATGAGCTGGAATAGTTCGATGAATACAAATTCCGTCATGGACATGCTGACAGATAAGGATGAGAACGGCGAATACGTCATTCCGCGCATCATCTATTCCGATGCCTATAGTTCGGAAATGGTGGCCTATGCCGATTTGATCCTACCCGATACAACATACCTTGAACGTCACGACTGTATCAGCCTACTGGATCGCCCAATTTGCGAGGCCGATGCCGCCGCAGATGCCATTCGTTGGCCCGTGATTGAACCTGATCGTGATGTGCGTGGCTTCCAATCTGTGCTGGTCGATTTGGGTGCGCGTCTGGGACTGCCCGGGTTCGTGAATGAGGACGGCAGCGCAAAATATGCGGATTATGCCGATTACATGATCAACCACGAACGTAAACCTGGCATCGGACCGCTGGCTGGATGGCGTAGCGAGGATGACACAGGCCGCGGCCCCGTCAATCCAGAACAGATTGACCGCTATATCGAAAATGGCGGTGTATGGATCAAACACGTCCCTGAAAACGCAGGGTATTTCAAACCGTGGAACACAGATTATCAGGATTGGGCGGTGGAAACGGGTCTATACGACAGCCCGCAACCCTATCTGTTCCAGCTCTATGTCGAGCCATTGCAGAAATTCAACAATGCGGCGAATGGCATTGGGGATCATCAGCCCCCTGAAAACATGCGGGATCAATTGAAACGCGTGATGAGCCCGCTGCCCATTTGGTATCCAACCGCCACTGTCGAAAACGAAGATGACTATCCGTTACATGCGCTGACACAACGTCCGATGGCGATGTATCACAGCTGGGGCAGTCAGAACGCATGGTTGCGTCAAATTCACGGAATGAACCCGATGTATTTGCCGACCAAAGTCATGCAGGATCAGGGATTGGTTGACGGTGATTGGGCCAAGGTCAGCTCGCCCAATGGCGAAATTACTGTTCCGGTCGCCGAAATGGCCGCGTTGAACGAAAACACAATTTGGACGTGGAATGCGATCGGCAAACGTCGCGGCGCATGGGCATTGGACCCAGAGGCGCCAGAGGCAAACAAAGGGTTCCTTTTGAACCATTTGATTTCTGAACTTTTGCCACCCAAAGGGGACGGACTTCGTTGGTCAAACTCTGATCCGATTACGGGACAGGCCGCGTGGTTTGACCTGCGCGTGCGCGTTGAAAAAACATCCCCACCAAAAGGCACGCAGCCTCAGTTCGACACGCTGACATCGCCTGTTGGTCAGGGACCAAAAAATATCAAACAAAGCAGTAAGGGGACATCATGACCTGTCTTCCATCATCGACTGACAAAAAACTGGGCCTTGTGATCGACCTAGACACCTGTGTTGGGTGTCACGCCTGTGTCGTATCGTGCAAAGGCTGGAACACCGAAAACTATGGTGCGCCATTGGCCGATCAGGACGCCTATGGCGAAAACCCACTGGGAACATTCCTAAACCGTGTGCATTCATATGAGGTGCAGCCAGAGGATAGCCCGGCACAACTGATCCATTTCCCGAAATCTTGCCTGCATTGTGATGATGCACCCTGCGTTACGGTTTGCCCAACAGGGGCAAGTTACAAACGGACCGAAGACGGCATTGTTTTAGTGAACGAAACCGACTGTATCGGCTGTGGTTTGTGTGCATGGGCCTGCCCCTATGGTGCGCGTGAATTGGACGGCGAAGAGAAGGTGATGAAAAAATGCACCCTC